>Ga0335075_10007494_pt1 | contig 16798 bp, 15 predicted proteins | sample Lox_Sample_24_FD_206723 | JGI IMG/M metagenome (GOLD analysis project Ga0335075, IMG submission 206723) | Soil microbial communities from Loxahatchee National Wildlife Refuge, Florida, United States - Lox_Sample_2.4 | ecosystem: Environmental > Terrestrial > Soil > Wetlands | place: USA...
TGGTGGACAAGGTGGGGCCGGAGTTCGGCAAGGACGGGTACGGCATCGCGGTCGACGAGGAGCGGCAGCGGGTCTACGTGTCGAACCGTGACCACCGCCTCAGCCCGCCCGGAGAGGAGACCGTCCCGGTCGCGGTGACGATCAGCGAGCGGATCCTCGAGGGCGGCAACCCCGACCCCGAGCCGGAGCCCGAGCCGGAGCCGGAGCCCGAGGTGCCGAGCGGGACGGCGTACACGCCGACCCCGATGGCGGCGATCCCCGACGCCTCCGACACGGAGACCGACGACCGGCCGGTCGGCTCGGTGGTCGAGCAGTCGACGGGTCACCTGTACGTCGCGAACGAGATGCGTCCGGCGCGGATCCGGGTCATCGACCCGGTGGCCGACACGACGCTGCGCACCATCACCGTGCCGAACGCGACCGACGAGGGGGTGCGCGACGTCGCGCTGGACGAGGCGAAGGACGAGCTGTATGTCGCCTACTCCAACAAGTGGGTCGTGCTGGACCAGGCGAGCGGCGCGGTGAAGCGCGGTCCGTTCGACTTCGACGCGAACGTGCGCGGCATCGACGTCGACCTCGAGCGGGGCCGGGTGCTCGGGGCGACCCGCGGCACCGGGTTCTACGTGGCCGACGCGACGACGGGTGCGCTGGTGCAGAAGGTCGAGCTCCCCGGGGACAACTGGTCCTCGCACGGCATCGCCTACGACGCGGTGCACGACCGGGTCTACCTCTCCAACGAGAACAGTGCGGGCACGGTCGGGCTCCGGGTGCTCGACGGGGCGTCGTACGACCTGCTCGACGACGTCGAGACGGCGGCGCCGAGCTGGCGCTCGGTGGCGGTCGACCCGGTCGCCAGCCGGGTCTACCTCGGCCACGCGACGGTCCCCGCCGGCACCTCGGGTGTGACCGTGCTCCGGACCGAGGACCTCTCGGAGGTGGCCCGTCTCTCAGCCCTCGCCTTCGGCAGCAAGGTGTACGGCGTCTCGGTCGACACCCGGCACGGGCGGGTCTACGTCTCCGCGCGGGACCGCTACCCGACCGGGCTGATCCGGCTGCAGCGCGGCGCCTGAGTACCGACGACGCCGGCCCCGGGGAACCTCTCCCCGGGGCCGGCGTCGTCCGCCGGCAGGCCGAGGCTGGCTGCCTCAGATCGGCGCGGGCTCGGTCGGCGGAACTCCGGGGTCCTCGCCCGGGGCGGGCGTGGGGATCGGCGGCGGATCGCCGCTCGGGACGACCTCGGGGTCGGGTGCGGGCTCGGTGGGTGTGGTTGTCATGTCGCCCGGTACCCGCCGCGCCCGCTGTAACGCGGTGTCCGCACGGGAACGGCGGTGCTGCAGCACCGCACCAGGCCGGTGGACACCGCGTTACAGCGACAGCGCGAGACGTGAACGTGTGTCAGGTTCGGGTTCGTCGATTACGCTCCGTCCATGTCGTCGCTCCACGCTGAAGCCGGGGTCGGTCCCCGGCGCCGGGTCCCCACCCAGGCGCGCAGCCGTCGCCGGGTCGAGGCGATCCTCGACGCCGCGGCAGCGGTCGTCCTGGAGGACGGGGTCGAGGCGCTGTCCACGCGCGACATCGCGCGGGTCGCCGGCGTACCCGTCGCCTCGCTCTACCAGTACTTCGCCGACAAGGAGGACGTGCTGCTCGCGCTCGTCGGGCGCGACATGGCGGAGATGGACGAGCAGGTGCTCGCCGACCTCGCCGACCTCGCCGAGCGCGACCACACCGTCGCGGGCGTCGTCGGCACCACGATGGCGGCCTTCGTGAAGGTCTACGACCGGCGCCCGGCCTTCGTCGAGGTCTACCTGCGCGGACGCACCAACGCCGCGATCGCGCAGTTCGGGCGCGAGCACAACGCCCGGGTGGCCCGGACCCTGCGCGCGTACGCCGTCGACCTCGGCGTCCTGCGGCCCGACCTCACCGACGCGATGGCCGAGCTGGCCGTCGAGGTGGGCGACCGCGTCTTCCAGCTCGCCTACGAGAAGCGCCGCGGCGGTGACCGGGCGCTGGTCGCCGAGGGTCTGGCGATGGTGACCGCCTACCTCGAGCGGTACGCCGCATGAGCGACCAGCTCCGCACCGCCGTCGCGTCAGCGGCCCGCCGCCTGGCCCTCGAGGGCCTGCTGATCGGCACCGCCGGCAACGTCTCGATGCGCTCGGGCGACCGGGTCGCGGTCACCCCCTCCGGTCTGGACCTCGCCGCGTGCCGGCTCGAGGACGTCGCGGTCGTCTCGCTCGCCGGCCGGGTCCTCACCGGCCGGCTCCAGCCGACCTCCGAGCTGGGCCTGCACCTCGGCGTGTACGCCGACACCGACGCGAGCGCGGTCGTGCACACGCACGCGCCGTACTCGACCGCGCTGGCCTGCGTCCTCGAAGAGCTGCCGGTCATCCACTACCAGCAGCTGCTGCTGGGCGGATCGGTCCGCGTCGCGCCGTACGCGACCTTCGGGACGCCGGAGCTGGCCGCCCACGTGCGCGACGCGCTGGGCGGCCGCCAGGCCGCGCTGATGGCCAACCACGGCTCGGTCACCGTCGGGACGACGCTCGAGCAGGCGGTCGACCACGCGCTGCTGCTCGAGTGGCTGGCGGCGCTCTACCACCGGGCCAGCGCGCTCGGCACCGTCCGGGTCCTGTCCGAGGAGGACCAGGTCGCCGTCATCACGGCAGCGCTCGCGCGCGGCTACGGAACCCCGCAGGAGAACCCATGAAGGTCGCCGCCGTCGGCGTGCACGTCCTCGACACCCACGTCATCGGGATCGAGTCCATCCCCGCCGGCTCGGACGGCCAGCTGGTCGAGCGGATCCGGTTCTCGCCGGCCGGCACCGCCGGCGGCACGGCCGTGGTGCTCGCGCGGCTCGGCGCCGAGGTGGCGTCGTACGGCGCCGTCGGGACCGACCCGATCGCGTCGGTGCTGCTCGAGCTGCTCGCGGCGGAGGGCGTCTCCGTGGCCGGGCTGGTCCGCAAGGACGAGCACCAGACCTCGTCGTCGGTGATCCCGGTGCGCTCGAACGGCGACCGGCCGGCGTGGCACTGCATCGGCGCCAACGGCGCCTTCACCCTCGACGACCTGCCGTCCACGGCGCTCGACGGCGTCACCCACCTGCACCTCGGGGGCCCGGAGTTCCTCGGCGGGCCGGCCGCCGGCGAGCTGCTGGCCCGGGCGCGCTCGCTCGGCATCGTGACGTCGCTCGACGTCCTGGCGCCCGGCGACCCCGACATGCTCGCCTGGATCGCGGACGCCCTCCCGCACACCGACTACCTGCTGCCCAACGACGAGCAGGTGCTCGGTTTCACCGGTGCCTCGTCGCTGGTCGACGGTGCGCGTGCACTGGTGGACGCCGGCGCAGGTTGCGTGGCCGCCACGGCCGGCGCCCGCGGGGCCGTCGTGGTCACCGCGGACTCGGTCGTCGAGGTCCCGGCGTACGACGTACCCGTCGTCGACACCACCGGGTGCGGCGACGCCTTCTCCGCCGGCTTCCTCCGCGGCCTCGCCCTCGGCCGCGACCTGCGCGGCGCCGCCGAGCTCGGCTGTGCCACCGCCGGTCAGGTCGCCGGCGGTCTCGGCACCGACGCCGGGTCGTACTCGCTCGACGCGGTGCTGGAGGTCGTGGCGGCGGGGGCGGTCCGCGCCGGGCTGTAACGCGGTGTCCACCGACCTGGTGCGGTGTTGCAACACCGCACCAGGTCGGTGGACACCGCGTTACAGCGGAGCCGGCCCGCCCGCCGCCCCCCGCACCGGGCGCGACAGGCGGTCCAGGAACGCCACCAGCAGGGCCTCGCGCATCGCGGGGGAGGCGAGGTCGAGCATGGCGTTGACCTCGGCCATCCGGCCCGGCAGCTCGAGCTCCCCGGAGGCGGAGGCGCCCACGAGTCCGGAGGCCGCGAGCAGGCCTTCGAAGTCGGCGTCGGTGAGCGTGGTCGGGTCCAGCGACTCGATGTACGCCGCCACGTCCGGGTCGACGGCGACCGGACCGGCGGCCACCGCGGCCGCCACCGACTCCGACAGCGCTGCCAGGAACTCGTCGACCGATGCCAGGGTCGCCGCGCTCACCGACAGGTGGACGGTGGCCGGGTGGCCGGCGTACGACATCTGGGGCTGGACGTACCACCCGCGCGCCGCCATCTCGTCGCAGATCGTGAACGGGTCGCACGAGTCGTCGGTGGCGAGCGCGACCAGCGTCGAGTCGGGAGGTACGACGACCCGCAGCGGCGCGGCGATCCCGGCGACGATCCGGTCGACCGCCGCGAACACGTCGCGCGCGAGCCGCAGGTAGCCGTCGTCGCCCAGCGTCTGCAGCACCGCCCAGGCGCCCGCGAGCGGGCCGCCGGACTTCGTGGACTGCATCGTGGAGTTCAGCATCGTGTAGCCCGGCCACGCCGCCGACGCGAAGAACTGCGGGCGTCGCAGCTCCGGCGAACGGTGCAGCAGCACCGACGTTCCCTTGGGTGCGTAGCCGTACTTGTGCAGGTCGACCGAGATCGACGTGACCCCCTCGACCGCGAACGTCCACGGCGGCACGTCGCGGTCCAGGCGGGCGGCGTACGGGAGCACCCAGCCGCCGATGCACGCGTCGACGTGGCAGCGGACCCCGCGCGACGCGGCCTGCGCCGCGATCGCGCTGACCGGGTCCACCACCCCGTGGGCGTACGACGGCGCGCTGGCCACCACCAGCACCGTGTCGTCGGAGGTCGCGGCCGCCATCGCCGCCGGGTCGGCGCGGAAGTCGGCGCCGACCGGGATCGACCGGAGCTCGACGCCGAAGTAGTGCGCGGCCTTGTGGAACGCGGCGTGCACGGTGCTGGGCACCACGATGTTCGGGTGCGCCACGGACGGTCGGCTGTCGCGCGCGGACTGCACCGCGAGCAGCACCGACTCGGTGCCGCCGGAGCTGACCGTCCCCACGGCGTCCGGAGGCGCGTCGAGGAGGTCGGCCGCGAACCCGACGACGTCGTTCTCCATCCGCAGCAGGCTCGGGAAGGCGGTCGGATCGAGGCCGTTGGAGCCGGCGTACGCCGCCACCGCCTCGCGGCCGACCCGGTCGACCTCGGCGAGCCCGGAGTCGTAGACGTAGGCCAGCGTCCGCCCGCCGTGGACGGGCAGGTCGGCGGCCTGCAGCTCCCTCAGCCGCTCGAGCGCGGAGCTCATGCGTGCGCCCCTTCCACCACGTCGGCCTCCAACCGGTAGCGGGCCAGCCACCACAGGCTGACCAGCACCAGCAGCGCCGGCAGCAGCGCGAAGCCCAGCACGATCGCGGTCACGGCAGAGTCGGGCTGGACGGCGCCCGAGCCGGAGCGGTAGCCCCCCAGCTGCAGCACCACCGCGAAGACGGCCGGCCCGAGCGCCAGGCCGAAGGTCTCCCCGGCCGTCCACACCCCGGTGTAGACGCCCACCCGGTTGGAGCCGGTACGACGCGCGTCGACCGCCGCCGCGTCCGGCATCATCGCCATCGGGAAGACCTGGCAGCCGGCGTACCCGACGCCCATCAGGACGACGGCGCCGACGAGCACCCCGAACGGCGCGACGTCGGCCAGCGCGGCGACCAGGGAGCCGACGGCCAGGAAGAGCGAGGACGCGACGAAGCCCTTCTTCTTGCCGATCCGCTGGCCGATCGACGACCAGATCGGCGTCAGCAGGAGCGCCGGCCCCACGAAGCAGGCGAAGAGCACCGTGACCGCGCCCTTGCTGTCGAGCACGTCCTCGGCGAGGTAGTCGACGCCCGCGAGCACGCACCCGACCGCCAGCGCCTGGATCACGAAGGTCGTCAGCAGCAGCCGGAAGTCGCGCGCCCCGGCGACCACCCGCAGCTGGTCGCGCAGCGTGCCCGCGCCCGGCTGCACCGTGCCGAGCGGCGCGTGCCGCGTACCGCGGTAGGCGGCGAGCACCCCGACGAGGATGACCACGGCCATCGCGACGCCCATCAGCCGGTAGCCGTCCCGGCCGCCCGCCGCGTCGCGGATCAGCGGCGCGGTCGCGCCCGCGAGCAGGATCGTGAACGCGAGGATCGCGACCCGCCAGGTCATCAGCCGGGTGCGCTCGTCGTACGACGGGGTCATCTCGGCGGGCATCGACACGTACGGCACCTGGAAGAAGGCGTACGCCGACGCGCAGGCCAGGAACATCACCAGCACCCAGGCGGCCTCCAGGCCGGTGGCCATGTCGGGTGCGGCGAAGAGCAGGGCGAAGCAGACCGCCAGGGCGACGCCCGCGCGCAGCAGCCAGGGCCGGCGCGGACCGCGGGGGTCGACGGTGCGGTCGCTGATCCGTCCGGCGACCGGGTTGAGCAGCACGTCCCAGGCCTTCGGCAGGAACACGACGACTCCGGCCGCGAGGGCCGCGATGCCGACCTCGTCGGTGAGGTACGGCAGCAGCATCAGGCCCGGGACGGTGCCGAACGCGCCGGTGGCCACGGAGCCCGACCCGTAGCCGATCCGGACGCTGCGAGGCAGGGCGGGCGCGGGCCGCGCGTGGTCGAGGGACACCCGTCGGAGGCTAGCGAGATTTCCCCGGGGATGGGGTCGTGTCCCTCAGAGCGCGCTGGAGCGCGCTCTCAGGGACACGACCCGAACCAGTCGTCGAGCACCGGCCACGTGCCGGTGCGGGCGGCGCGGCCGGTCAGCAGGCCGAGGTGCCCGCCGGGGACGATCTCGAAGCGCGGCTCGCGCGAGCCGGACAGGTGCGGCAGCACTGCGCGCACCGCGGCGACCGGCGCGAGGGTGTCCGTCGCTCCGGCCAGCACGAGCACCGGGGCGGTGATCGCGGACAGCGAGATCTCCCGCGAGCCCAGCGCCATGGCGCCGTCCACGAGCGCGTTGCCCGGCAGGAACCGGTGGTAGACCTGCCCGAAGGACCGTCCCGGGTAGGCGGTCATGGCGTCGGTGAACCGGTCGACGGCCTCCAGCTGCGCCAGCAGGTCCGCGTCGTCGAGGTGGGCCGCGAACGCGAGCGGCCGGGTGACCAGCCGCTGGACCGACGAGAGCTGGAGCACCCACGGCACCAGCGGGACCGGCACGGCACTGACCGCGCGATAGGTCCGGGGGATCAGCCCGCCGCCCTCGGTCAGTCCGAGCGGCGGCTGCGGCGGCGCCATCAGGGGCACCAAGGAGACGTCGGTGGGCGACCCGAGGGCGCTCACCGAGGCGATCGGCAGATCGGGCCGGTCGGCGGCGGTCAGCAGGCCGAGGATCCCGCCGAGGCTCCAGCCGACCACGTGCACCGGGCGGCCGCCCGCGTGCTCGGACGCGGCCTCGATCGCCCGCGGCACCACGTCGTCGACCCACGGCCCGATCCCCACGTCGGGGTCGCGGACGGCGACGGCGCCGTACTCCACGAGGTACGTCGGGCGCCCCTGCTCCACCAGGTGCTCGACCAGCGAGCAGCCGCGGCGCAGGTCGTAGCAGAGGGCCGGGGCGGCCAGCGGGGCGACGAGCAGCACCGGGTCGCCCTGCTGCGGCGCCGAGGCGGAGGGCCGGTAGTGGTGGACCTCCCGGTGCGGACCCTCCTCGAGGACGGTCCGCGGCATCGGCCGCAGGTCGGCCACGCCGCCGTGGACGAGCTGGTGGGCGAGGTTGCCCACGGCGGAGACGACCTGGCCTGGCGTGGGGATCAGGTCCATGTCACGACGCTAGTCGAGGTAGGTGCGGCCCATCCAGGTCCCGCCCCCGTCGACCGGGCCGTAGCCGTAGCGCGCGTACAGGTCCGGCGACGAGGTCGTGACCAGCAGCGCCCGCTTGATGTGCCGGCCGACCAGCTCCTTGTCGATCGCGTCCATGAGCGCGGTCCCGACGCCCTGGCCGCGGTGCGCGGCGGCGACGTACACGTCGCACAGCCAGGCGAAGGTCGAGCGGTCGGTGACCAGCCGGGCGAAGCCGACGAGCTCGCCGTCGTCGTACGCGCCGAAGCACAGGGAGTTCGCGATCGACGTCTCGACGACCTCGCGCGGTCGGCCGAGCGCCCAGTAGGCGTCGGTCGAGAGCCAGTGGTGGACGGTGTCGACGTCCAGCCGGTCCGGGTCGGTGCTGATCTCGATCGTCATGACCGCTTGGCGGGCTTGACCGCCTTGCCGTGCGACGACGGGAAGTCCGACAGCTCGCCCATGAAGCTGTCGGCCCACGCCGCCACGTCGTGCTGGGTGACCGTCTTGCGCATCGCCTTCATCCGCCTTGTCAGCTCCCGCTCGTCGGCGTGGTAGGCCTCCAGCATGGCCGACTTCATCCCGTTGATGTCGTAGGGGTTGACCAGCCACGCCTGCCGCAGCTCGTCCGCGGCGCCGGCGAACTCCGAGAGCACCAGCGCGCCGTTGTTGTCGAACTTGCAGGCGACGTACTCCTTGGCGACCAGGTTCATCCCGTCGCGGTACGGCGTGACGGCCATGATGTCGGCCGTGCGGTAGAGCGCGGCCATCTCCTCGCGGGGGTACGACGAGTGCAGGTAGCTGATCGCCGGCCGGCCGATCCGGCCGAGGTCGCCGTTGATCCGCCCGACCAGCCGGTCGATGTCGTCGCGCAGCAGGCGGTACTGCTCGACCTGCTCGCGCGAGGGCACCGCGACCTGGACGAAGACCGCGTCCTCGACGTCGAGGTGGCCGTCCGCGATCAGCTCGCTGAACGCGCGCAGGCGGGCGTAGATGCCCTTGGTGTAGTCGAGCCGGTCGATGCCGAGGAAGACCTTGCGCGGGTTGCCGAGGGCCTCGCGGATCTCGGTCGCCCGCTGCGCGACCGGCTCGGAGCGGGCCATCTCCTCGAACCCGGCGGCGTCGATCGAGATGGGGAACGCCGCGGCCCGCACGGTGCGGCCGTCGGGCAGGTAGACGAGGTCGCGGTGCGTCTTGTGGCCGACCCGCTGCCGGACCAGGCGGACGAAGTTCTGCGCCGCCCCGGGGAGCTGGAAGCCCACCAGGTCGGCGCCGAGCAGCCCCTCCAGGAGCTGGCGGCGCCACGGCAGCTGCTGGAACAGCTCGGCGGGCGGGAACGGGATGTGCAGGTAGAAGCCGATGCGCAGGTCGGGCCGCAGCTCGCGCAGCATGCGCGGCACCAGCTGCAGCTGGTAGTCGTGCACCCACACGGTCGCGCCCTCGGCGGCCAGCTCGGCGGCCTTCTCGGCGAAGCGGTGGTTGACCGCGACGTAGGCGTCCCACCACTCCCGGTGGAACTGCGGCTTGGCGACCACGTCGTGGTACAGCGGCCAGAGGGTGGCGTTGCTGAAGCCCTCGTAGAAGCCCTCGATGTCGGCCTGGGTCATCGTCATCGGGACCAGGTGCATGCCGTCGTGCTCGAAGGGCTGCAGGTCCTGGTCGGTGCCCCCGGGCCAGCCGATCCAGACGCCGTCGTTGGCGCGCATGACCGGCTCGATCGCGGTGACGAGCCCGCCGGGGGAGACCCGCCAGCCCGGCGTGCCGTCAGGCTGCTCCACCCGGTCCACCGGCAGTCGGTTGGCCACGATCACCAGGTTGTTGGACACGCGTTCACCCTAGCCATCTCCTCGTCAGTGGTGCTGGCACCACCTTCCAACGGCGGGCGCGCGCCCCTGTACCCAGGCCGCGGAGTCCCTAGCGTGGAGCCATGAGCAATCCCCTCGCCCGGCTGGCCCGGGACACGGCGTACAACCTCTCCGCGTTCGTGCTCGGCGTCGTCGGGTTCGTCCTCGCGGTCGTCGGTCTCGCCCTGGGGATCGGCCTGCTGTTCACCGTCGTCGGCGTGTTCGTCCTGGCCGCGACCCTGTACGTCGCCCGCGGGCTCGCCCAGCTGGAGCGGGTCCGGATGGCGCGGCTGCTCGACGCCGACGTGCCGCCCGCGTCGTACCTCGTGACGCGGCCGGGGGACGGGTGGCTGCGGCGTACGGCGACCCCGCTGCGCGACCCGCAGTCCTGGCTCGACGTGCTCTGGGCGGTGGTGAGCCTGGTGACCGGCACCGTGGTGTTCGCGGTGACCGTGGTGTGGTGGGCCGCGGTCGGCGGCGGGCTGACCTACTGGTTCTGGCAGCGGTGGCTGCCGGACGGCGATGACAACGGCCTCGCCGAGCTGATCGGGCTCGGCGACAGCCGGCAGGCCGAGAGCCTGCTGATGCTGACGATCGGGCTGGCGGCCGCGGTCACGCTGCCGTTCGTCCTGCGCGGCTGCGCGGCCGTGCACAGCGGGCTGGCCTCCGCACTCCTCTCGACCCGCGGCCGGGTGGCCGCCCCGGCGGTGCCTCAGGCGTCGGCGGCGTAGCGGACGCCGATCTGCTCGCGGAGCGCGTCCATCTGCCTCATCAGGGTCAGCGTCTGGGCGTGCGGGACGAACGGGCTCTCCAGCAGCCCCTCGCGCACGCAGTCGTTCACGTGGGCGATCTCGTTGCCGTAGCCCTGGCCGATCACCGGCTCCAGCCCCTCGATCCGCTGCGGGTGGCCCGGCCCCCGGTCGCTGTACTCGGTGAAGGTGGCGTAACGCGGGTGGTGGAAGCCGAACGGCACCTCGACCCGGCCGCGGTCGGTCGCGATCGCGGCGGAGCGCGACGACCACGACGACATCGACGCGGTCAGGGCGGCGACCGCCCCGCCCGGGTAGCGACCGGAGATGGCGACGTCGAGGTCGATGCCGGTCGGGCCGAGCGCCGCCTGCGCGGTGAGCTCCTCGGCCTCGCCGAGCATCAGGTGCGCGAAGGTCAGCGGGTAGACGCCCATGTCGAGCAGCGCCCCGCCGCCCAGGGCCGGGTTGAACATCCGGTCCTCCGGGGGCGCGTCGACCCGGAAGCCGAGCTCGGCCCGCAGCGTCCGGGGGGTGCCGAACTCGCCGGCGCCGATCCGCTCGCGCAGCGCCCGGATCACCGGGTGGCAGGCCGTCCACATCGCCTCCATGGCGAACACCTGGTGCCGGCCCGCGAGGGCGAAGAGCTCCTCCGCGTCCGCGGTGGTCAGGGTCAGCGGCTTCTCGCACAGCACGTGCTTCCCGGCCTCGAAGGCCATCCGGGCGTTCTCCAGGTGCAGCGCGTGCGGGGTGGCGACGTACACGACGTCGACGGCGGGGTCGGCGACCAGGTCCTCGTACGACGCGTGGGCCGTGGCCGCCCCGCGGGTGTGCTCCTCGGAGAAGGCCCGGGCCGCCTCCGGGCGCCGCGAGCCCACGGCGACGATCTCGGTGTCCGGCACCAGGGCCAGGTCCCGGGCGAACGTGTGGGCGATCTTGCCGGTGGCGAGGATGCCCCAGCGGACGGTGGCGGCCATGGCCCGGAGCGTATCGGCGGAGGGCGTCGGGCACCTGCGGCTCGCTGCGGCGAGCCGAATGACATCGTTGTGGTTCGTTGCGTACAGTGCTGCGTGGACGCCCCCCGATCCGCACCGCCCGCCACACTCCAGGGAGACAGCGCATGGACGCCGCGAACGCCCTCCACGGCCCCGACGAGGCCGGCGCCGAGGTCGACCCCACCCTGAGCGAGCGCGACCGCGACATCCTCGAGTTCGAGCGGCAGTGGTGGAAGTACGCCGGTGCCAAGGAGACCGCGGTCCGCGAGAAGTTCGACATGAGCTCGACCCGCTACTACCAGGTCCTCAACGCGCTGATCGACCGCCCGGAGGCCCTCGAGGCCGATCCGCTCCTGGTCCGTCGGCTGCGCCGGCTGCGTGCGGCCCGCCAGCGGCAGCGCTCGGCCCGCCGCCTCGGCTTCGAGGTCTGAGGTCGCCTGACATGCGCCAGCGCGGGCTGCTCTTCCCCTCTCCCGTGGTGATGCTGAGCATCATCGCCGTCGCCATGGCCGCGATCGCGTTCGTCGCCACCCGTGGCGGCGAGCCGACCGAGCGGGTGATCACCCCGGTCGCCGACCCGACGACCAGTGCTGCGCCGACGCCGTCCCCGACGGCCGAGGCGACCGCGACCCCGCCGGCCAAGCCGGCGCGCAAGCCGGTCAAGCGCGACCAGGTCTACGTCGAGGTCTACAACAACTCCGGGATCTCCGGCCTGGCCGGCCGCGTGGCCGAGCGGGCGACCGCCGTGGGCTGGTCGGTCGTGGGCTCGGACAACTGGTACGGCACCATCCCGACCTCGACCGTCTACCACCCCAAGCGGCTCACGCGGGAGGCCAAGCTGCTGGCCCGCGACCTGGGCGTCAAGCGCACCGCCCCCGCGGTCGGTGCGATGCGGATGGACCGGCTCACGCTGGTGCTGACCGGCGAGGTCGGCTGAACCTCCCGTCGGCCGTCTGGGGCCGCGTGATTGGGTGAACCCATGGAGTTCACCTCGTCGGCCGGTGAGCAGCGCTGGACCACCCTCGTGCGCGCCGCCGCGCGGACGGTGGTCGGACTGGACTTCGACGGCACCCTGTCGCCGATCGTCGACGACCCGGCCCAGGCGCACATCCACCCCGAGGCCAGCGACGTCCTGGTCGACCTGGCCGCCGAGGTCGCGGCCGTCGCGGTCGTCACCGGCCGCCCGGCCCGGCAGGCGCTCGACCTCGGCGGGCTCGAGGAGGTCGGCCACGCCATCGAGGCGGCCGGCAAGGAGCTCTACCTCTTCGGGCAGTACGGCAACGAGCGCTGGAGCTCGACCCGGCGCCGGATCGTCTCGCCGCGCCCGCCCGCCGGCCTCGCGACGTTCCTGCGCGACCTCCCGCGCGCCCTGCGTACGGCGGACGCGGCCGACGCCTTCGTCGAGGACAAGGGCCTCGCACACGCCGTGCACACCCGCCGGCTCCCCGACCGGGACGCGGCGTACGCCCGGCTGCTGCCGCAGCTGCGCGAGCTCGCCGGGCGCAACGGCCTGGTCCTGGAGCCCGGCCGCAACGTGATCGAGGTGCGCGCGCCCGGCATGGACAAGGGCAAGGCGGTCCGCACCCTCGTCGACGAGGTCGGCGCGGGCGGCTTCCTGTTCGCGGGCGACGACCTCGGCGACCTCGAGGCCTTCGACGCGGTCGCCAAGCTCGCCAAGGACGGCATGCCCACGCTGCTGGTCTGCTCGGCCTCCGACGAGGAGTCCGCCCTGGTCGAGCGCTCCGACGTGGTCGTGCACGGCCCGGAGGGCGTGCTGGAGCTGCTGCGTCGGCTGACGGCGGAGGCGCGGGCGGCGGGGTAGTCCGTCACAGGACGCGGCCTAAGACTTGTCTTACCCCCGCTGGTGTGACGGACTACCCCGCCGACCCCACTCCTGTTCGCCCACGGTGAACGGCCGGCCCCGGCGGAACACCACCGCCGTCCCGTGAGTTGAGCCGGTACTACTCAACTTTCGGAAAGTGAGGCGACGCATGTCCGCCACGCGTCTTCCCGTTCTCTTCGTCTCCGACCTCGTCGTGCTGCCCGGCATGGTCGTCCCCATCGAGCTCGACGAGGCCGCCCAGGCCGCGATCGACGCCGCCCGCAGCAACGGCGACGAGCGGGTGCTCGTCGCGCCCCGGCTCGAGGACCGCTACGCGTCGTACGGCGTGGTCGCGAGCATCGAGCGGGTCGGGCGCTTCAGCGGCGGCGGGCCGGCCGCCGTGCTGAAGGCCGAGCAGCGCGCCGCCATCGGCAGCGGCGTGACCGGCCCCGGCGCCGCCCTGTGGGTCGAGGTCGAGCCGGTCGACGAGGTCGTCTCCGAGCACGCCCACGAGCTGGCCGAGGAGTACAAGCGCCTCGTCGTCGCCGTCCTGCAGCGCCGCGAGGCCTGGCAGGTCATCGACCAGGTGCACCGGATGACCGATCCGAGCCAGATCGCCGACGCGGCCGGCTACGCGCCCTACCTCTCCATCGAGCGCAAGCGGGAGCTCCTCGAGGAGCCCGACGTCGAGCGGCGGCTGGCGACGCTGGTCGAGTGGACCCGCGAGCACCTCGCCGAGGCCGAGCTCACCGACAAGATCGGCAACGACGTCCGCGAGGGCATGGAGAAGACCCAGCGCGAGTACCTGCTGCGCCAGCAGCTCGCCGCCATCCGCAAGGAGCTCGGCGAGGGCGAGCCCGAGGGCTCCGAGGACTACCGGACACGGGTCGAGGCCGCCGACGTCCCCGACGCCGTACGGGCCGCGCTGCTGAAGGAGGTCGACAAGCTCGAGCGCGCCAGCGAGCAGAGCCCCGAGACCGGCTGGATCCGCACCTGGCTCGACACCGTCCTGGACCTGCCCTGGGCCACCCGGACGGAGGACTCCACCGACGTGGCGGCTGCCCGTGCCGTGCTCGACGCCGACCACCACGGCCTGGAGGAGGTCAAGGACCGGATCGTCGAGTACCTCGCTGTCCGTGCGCGGCGCGCCGAGCGCGGCCTGCAGGTCGTCGGCGGTCGCGGCTCGGGCGCGGTCATCCTGCTCGCGGGTCCTCCCGGAGTCGGCAAGACCTCGCTCGGCGAGTCCGTCGCGCGGGCGCTCGGTCGTGACTTCGTGCGCGTCGCCCTCGGCGGCGTGCGCGACGAGGCCGAGATCCGCGGCCACCGCCGGACGTACGTCGGCGCGCTGCCCGGCCGCATCGTGCGCGCCATCAAGGAGGCCGGCTCGATGAACCCGGTCGTGCTGCTCGACGAGGTCGACAAGCTGGCCGCCGGCGCGTTCAGCGGCGACCCCGCCGCCGCGCTGCTGGAGGTCCTCGACCCGGCGCAGAACCACACCTTCCGCGACCACTACCTCGAGCTCGACCTGGACCTGTCCGACGTGCTGTTCATCGCCACCGCCAACGTGGTCGAGCAGATCCCCAGCGCGCTGCTGGACCGGATGGAGCTGGTCACGCTCGACGGCTACACCGAGGACGACAAGGTCGCCATCGCGCGCGACTTCCTGCTGCCGAGGCAGCTGGAGCGCGCGGCCGTGACGGCGGAGGAGTTCACGATCTCCGACGCCGCGCTGCGCGAGCTGGCGGCGAACTACACCCGCGAGGCGGGCGTGCGGCAGATGGAGCGGCTGCTGGCCAAGGCGCTCCGCAAGGCGGCGACGAGGCTGGCGACCGGCGCCTCGCGGATCGACGTCGACGAACCCGACCTGAAGGACCTGATCGGGCGGCCGCGGTTCACCCCGGAGGCGCACGAGCGTACGGCGGTGCCCGGCGTCGCGACCGGCCTCGCCGTGACCGGACTCGGCGGCGACGTGCTGTTCATCGAGGCGTCCGCGCACGAGGGGACGGCGGGCCTGACCATCACCGGCCAGCTCGGCGACGTGATGAAGGAGTCGGCGCAGATCGCCCTGTCCTTCGTGCGGGCCCACGCGGAGGTGCTCGGGATCGACCCCGCGTTCTTCGAGCGGGCCATCCACGTGCACGTCCCGGCAGGCGCCGTACCCAAGGACGGGCCGTCGGCCGGCATCACCATGGTCACCGCGCTGACCTCGCTCGCCACCGGCCGCCCGGTGCGCTCGGAGGTCGGCATGACCGGCGAGGTCACCCTCAACGGCCGGGTGCTCCCCATCGGCGGCCTGAAGCAGAAGCTGCTCGCGGCCCAGCGCGCCGGGCTCACCGAGGTGTTCGTGCCGCTGCGCAACGAGCCCGACCTCGAGGACGTCCCCGCGGACGTGCTGGAGGCGGTCACCGTGCACGTCGTCGGCGACGTGCTCGACGTGGTCAGCGGCGCCCTCACGCCGGTCTCGGGGGCGGCCAGCGCGGCGGCGTGATCCCGCGGGTTCATCACGGTATGCAGGGCGGGCTCGGGGCGTCAGCGCAACAGCAGCTTGTCGATCAGTTCTGAGGGGCGAGCGTAGCCATGTCGTTTGCGTGGGCGGTCGTTGAGTTCGTGGGCGACCCAGGCGAGGTCTTGGCTGCTGTGGACTGAGAGGTCGGTGCTCTTGGGGAAGTACTGGCGCAGCAGGCCGTTGGTGTTCTCGTTGACCCCTCGCTGCCAGGGTGAGTGGGGGTCGCAGAAGTAGACGGCCAGGTCGGTGGCCTTGGCGATGGTCTTGTGGTCGGACAGCTCGCGGCCCTGGTCCCAGGTCAGCGATCGACGCAACGCCTTGGGCAGTTCGGCCATCGCCTCGGTGATCGCGGTGGTGACCTGTTCGGCGCGGTGTCCGTCGGGTAGGTGGAGCAGGATCGTGTAGTTCGTGGTCCGTTCCACCAGGGTCCCGATCGCGCTGGCGTTGGCTGCGCCCATGATGAGGTCGCCCTCCCAGTGCCCGGGCACGACTCGTTCGTCGACCTCGACAGGTCGTTCGCTGATCATCAGCCTGTCCGGGATCTGCCCCGGCCCGTTGCCCGGCCCGTTCGCACCGGCGAAGCGTTGCCCGGGCCGGCGGCGCGGGACGCGTCGGGCACGGCCGGTGCGCAGACACTTCACGAGATCCGCGCGGAGCCCGCCGCGTGCCTGGATGAACAGGTCGCGGTAGATGGTCTCGTGATGCACTCGCATTCCCGGGTCGTCGGGGTAGTCGATGCGCAACCGGCCGGCGATCTGCTCGGGCGAGTACCGCATCTGAAGGTCGGTCTCGACCCTCTCACGCAGCACCGCACTGCCGGCCAGCTTCGAGACCTGTGCCCGTCGTGCCTGCCGCTCGGCACGCAGCTGTGCCCGCAACGGGCGGTATCCGCCCCGTCCACCATTGCGGGCGAGCTCGCGCGAGATCGTCGAGGGAGCACGCCCGAGCTCGCGAGCGATCGCCCGCACACCCTCGCCCGAGGCAGCCAGCAATCCGATCTCCTCGCGCTCGGCCAGGCTCAACCGCAGCCCCGTGGGCTCCTCGCAGTACGGAATCACCCCGCCAGCCTTGACCAGCCACTGCCGCCCGATCGGTGCCGACACGCCCGCAGCCAACGCCGCCACCGACGGATCCACACCCGCCCTCACACCTCGCCAGAAACCCCGCCGTACCTCCCGCGGAACCTCAACCCCACGCGGCATCGCGCACCACCCATCACCCAGGTGTTGCGCTCACCCCTCGAGCGCGCCCAGAC
>Ga0335075_10007495_pt1 | contig 16798 bp, 12 predicted proteins | sample Lox_Sample_24_FD_206723 | JGI IMG/M metagenome (GOLD analysis project Ga0335075, IMG submission 206723) | Soil microbial communities from Loxahatchee National Wildlife Refuge, Florida, United States - Lox_Sample_2.4 | ecosystem: Environmental > Terrestrial > Soil > Wetlands | place: USA...
CCGCCCCCCGCCCGCGACAGCTACCTCAACATCCCGGCGATACTTTCGGCTGCAAGTATCACCGGCGCCGATGCCATCCACCCCGGCTACGGATTCCTCTCGGAAAACGCCAACTTCGCAGAAATGGTGGCAGCCCACGGCCTCACTTTCATCGGCCCATCGCCCGAGCATATCCGCATGATGGGCGACAAGATCGCCGCCAAGGCAACCATGGGGCGGCTCGGCGTGCCGCTGGTCCCCGGCTCCGACGGCGCGGTGACAGACTTCGCAGCCGCCCGCAAAGCCGCCGATCGCATCGGCTATCCCGTGCTTATCAAGGCCGCGGCCGGCGGCGGCGGCCGCGGCATGAAGGTGGCGCCGAGCCCGCACGAGTTGGAAGACGCGTTGCGCATCGCCCGTGCCGAGGCCCGTGCCGCTTTCGGCTCCGACGCCGTCTATCTCGAAAAATTCCTCGACCGGCCACGCCACATCGAGCTCCAGATCCTCGCCGATGCACATGGCGATGTGATCCATCTCGGCGAGCGCGACTGCAGCCTCCAGCGCCGCCACCAGAAGCTGCTCGAAGAAGCGGGCTCGCCCGCCCTCTCCGCACACCAGCGAGACGAGCTCGGTGCCAGGGTAACGGCAGCGCTTTCAACACTCGGCTACCGCAACGCCGGCACCGTGGAGTTCCTCTACCAGGACGGCGAGTTCGCATTCATCGAGGTGAACACAAGGTTGCAAGTCGAGCACCCGGTCACCGAGATGGTATGCGGCATCGACCTCGTACGCGAACAGATCCGCATCGCCGCTGGCGACCGCCTGGGATACCGCCAGTCCGATATCCACCTCTCCGGCCACGCGATCGAATCTCGTATCACCGCCGAACACCCCGTCAGTTTCGTGCCTTCGCCGGGACGCGTTTCACTTTATCATGCACCCGGCGGGCTTGGCGTGCGGGTCGATTCGGCCCTCTACGCTGGCTGTGTCGTGCCACCCAACTATGACAGCCTGATCGCCAAGCTGATCGTGCACGCGCCGACCCGGTCGGAAGCGATCTCCCGTCTGCGCCGCGCCCTCGACGAATTTGCGGTGATCGGGATCGAGACCACCATCCCGCTGCACCGTCGCGTGGTGGACGAACCGTCCTTCCAGGCCGGCGACACCACGGTCCATTGGCTCGAACGGTTCGTCTCCGACTGATCCAACGGCCCTCACACCGTCACGACCGACCGCCCCGCCGTCATGGCCGCCTGCTCCCAACGTCGTAGCCGGCCACCCCAACGTCAGCCTTGTGCCGGCCATCTCATGCCCGTTGTGGCACGTCGGCGCGAACAGGGTCGAGCCGCGTATGACCGAGACAAGCCCGCCGCTTTGCGCCTAGTATCATTCTCCACAACCAATCGGCTGGGGGCCAGTGCAGCAGCAGCGCACGATCGTCCGCTTTCTCTGGGATTGCGAGGAGCTCTGGCATCACCGGTTCCCCGCCCTGCACCGGCGCGCCCAACGGCACATCGTCACCCATCTCTGCACCGCCGGCCGTTCCGGCGCGGCCGTCGGCGAACTGTCCGGACTCGTCAAGCAGGTCTTCCTGCTCGACGATGCCACTGTCCGTGAGCGCGTTGGCGAGATGGCAGAGCTCGGACTCTGCGAACTCGACCCCCCGGACCCGCCCCTTTCGGCACGGACCGTCGTCCTGCCAAGCCAAAGTTTGCTCGCCGAATTCGATGCCTATCTGCGCGAGCTCGCGTCCCGGTTGCAGAATGCCGCGGCAATCGGCTCACCCCGTCGCGTTGACGCGCCGCTTGACGCCGAGTCCCGGCAGGTTGTGCTGGCGGCCGTGGAGCGTTGTCGCAACCACGTCGTCAGCGCGCTCGATCGCTTCTTCGATCAGACCGGACTGTCGCGCGCGCGACGGCTGGATGCGCGGCGGCATCTGCTGTCGGCCTCGCACTGGCACCTGATCCTGATCGCCCTCGGCCACCGCTATGGCAGTCCGGCGATAGCGGAAGATGGCGACGGCATTCTGGCCGACCGCATGGCGGCCGAGCTGCTCACGCTGATCCGGCAGAACCTGCAGACCACGCGCGATCACATCGGCTACCTGATGCAGCTTGGTCTGCTCGAGCGCCGCCCCGGCCGCGCCCTCCGCGTAGCCCTGGCCGAAACCGCTGGCCAGCAGTTCGATCGAGCGCTGGCCGACGCAGCCGAGGAGCTATCTCCCCCTGCTCTTGCGGGAGCGGGTCGGGGGGAGGGGGCAGGCGATATCGAGCTAACTGCCCTGCGGCACCTCGCACCAACCGAACAGCCGCCGCACCAAGCAGCGGAACATCTCCTGGTCATCCGCCGCCCCGGCGAGCCCGACCGCGAGGTGTCAATCGGGCCCGAGGCGCTGGTGATCGGCCGTGCTCCCGGCAGCACCATCCTCCTGTCCGCCGCCGAGGTGTCGCGCATGCACTGTCGGATCGCCCTTGCCGATGGCAAGGTGACCGTCACCGACCTCAATTCCACCAACGGCACGCTACTGGACGGGAAGCCGCTCGATCGCACGACCGCGCTCTCGCCCGACTCGGTGCTGGAGGTCGGGCCATACCGGCTGGAATATCGCCACCTGGGTGCACCCGACCCGGAGGCAACAGTGCGAGCGCGCCGCGATGTGCATCACATCGCCGCCATGCGGCCGCGCCGGCACGGCACGTGACAACCGCAACCACATGACCCGCCGGCTCGCCGCCATCCTGGCCGCCGATGTCGCCGATTACTCGCGCCTGATGCATGAGGACGAGGAAGCAACACACGCCCGCTTCACCGAGATCATGAACATCGCGATCGAGCCGGCAATGTCCCAGCACGGCGGGCGCATCGTGAAGAGTACCGGCGACGGCTTTCTCGCCGAATTCGCCAGCGCCGTCGAAGCAGTCCGGTGCGCGCTGCAGTTCCAGGACGCGATCGCCCGCATCATCGCGAACGACCATCCCGAGCGTCGCCTCGCCTTCCGCGTCGGCATCAACATCGGCGAGGTCATCGTCGAAGACCGCGACATCTACGGCGACGGCGTCAACATCGCCGCGCGCCTCGAGAACCTCGCAATACCTGGCGGAGTCGTGGTCTCCGACGCCGTGCATGAGAACGTACGCGGCCGTCTGCCCGCCGATTTCGAAGACCTGGGCACCCAACAGGTAAAGAACATCGCCCGCCCGGTGCATCTGTTTCGCGTCCTGCCGGCAACCGCCCCCACACAAAGGGCAACCCGGCGATCCGCACCGATGCAACGACCTTCGATCGTCGTTCTGCCATTCCAGAATCTGAGCGGCGATCCCGCGCTGGACAACCTCGTGGACGGCATAGTCGAGGACATCACCACCGCGCTGTCGCATTTTCACTGGCTGTTCGTGATCGCCCGCAATTCGGCCTTCACTTACAAGGGGCGCGCCGTCGATGTGCGTCAGATCGGGCGTGAGCTCGAAGCCCGCTACGTCGTCGAAGGCAGTGCGCGCCGGATTGGCAACCGCCTGCGCGTCACCGGCCAGGCGATCCAGACGGAGACCGGCGCCAGTCTCTGGGCCGAGCACTTCGACCGCGACCTCAGCGATGATTTCGCACAGTTGGACGAGATCACCGCCAGCACCGTCAGCGCCCTGGTTCCCGTCGTGCGCCGCGCCGAGATCGAGCGCGCGCGCCGCACCCCGCCCGACAGGCAGGACGCCTACAACCTCTTCCTGCACGCCTTGGCCGCGCATCGCAGCAGGACACGCGAGGGCAACGAGGAAGCACTCGGGCTGCTCAGCCAGGCACTGGGGCTGGAGCCGCATTTCATTCCGGCGTTGCTGCTGGTTGATACCTGCTGGGCCAACGCTGTCGCCAGGCTGTGGGTGCCGCCCGATGCCGTGCCTGCCGCCCTTGCCAGGGCGCTTCGTCATGCGCGGCTGGCAGTGCAGCTCGCGCCGGGGGACGCCAACGCACTCGCCGCCCTTGCGCTGCGCACCGCTGCAACCAACGACGATGCGGAACAGGCGATGGCGCTGGCGGAACGGGCTGTCGCCATCAATCCGCACGCCGCACAAGTCCTGGTCCGCTGTGGCTACGCCTGTCTCCTCGTCGGCCGCGCCGAGCAGGCGCTGGGGCTGTTCCAGCAAGCGCTCCGGCTGCCGGCCGCGGATCCGGTTACGGCCGCTACCTGGAGCGGTATCGGCTATGCGTTGCTCGGCCTGGGGCGAGACGCCGAGGCGATCGAGACCGGGCGCCGGGCGGCGCAACTCGACCCGGACTCCGCCGACGCATTCCGCGTGCAAGCCGCCGCCTTCGGTCTATCCGATCGCGCCGATGACGCCGGAACGGCGCTGCGGCGCTTACTCGCGCTGGATCCTGTCGGCGCCATCGAAACGATCAAGCTCCGTTTCGGGATCCGCGAAACGATCGCCCCTCGTCTGTTCGCCGGGTTGCGGCAAGCTGGGCTGCCGGAGGCCGCTGCCGACGTGCCGCCGCGCGCAACACGGGCCGTGGTGGCCGACGACTCGGATGGCACCATGGTCGGGCCACCTCCGCGACCGAGGCGGGAGCCGCGGCACGTCCTGGTGGTCAGCCGCCCGGGCGAACGCGATCGGGAGGTGCCGGTCGGCACGGGGGCGCTCTTGCTCGGCCGCACGCCGGAGAGCGACGTAGTACTGAGCGACGCAAAGGTGTCGCGCGCGCACTGCCGGATCCTGCTGGTGAACGGCGCGGTGACCGCGACCGATCTGAATTCAACCAACGGCACATTGCTCGATGGCCAGCCGATGGATCGGACGACCCGGCTCGAGCCTGGCGCAGTGCTGCGGATCGGCCCTTATGAGATCGAGTACCAACGCCGGGACCCGGGCGACCCGGACAGCACGATGTTGGCCGGCCCATCGACCTGCGAGCGGCGATGGAACGATTAGGGCGAACGAAACAGGAAACTCGGCGAAAGTCGCCTCGCCGCATTCGCCGGTCTTCCCAGCCTGTTTCCGGCAAAACTGGCAGGCAATGATCGCTCTGGCCGTGTGCGATCGCACGCGATACGGACGCTGGCTCCTTCGCCCCGAAGGAGCATCACTGAGGCGGCCCCGAGCCCCACCCGGGCCGCTTCGCCTGGAACACCGGGGCGCACCGGGCATGTCCAAGCACGTGCCAAAACCCGGTGCTGCGACCCCCTCCTCGGTTCGCATGGCGGCCCCGGTGTCCCTTCCTTCGGCGACCACTCCTCATCCATCGGTTCGGCGCCAACTGGCCGACGGTTTAAGGCAGCATCGCCGCATGCCGAACACTTCGCCCGCTCCTGTTGATGCTGATTCACCGGCCGTCCTGCTGGGCTTTTGCCCAGGGTACTCCACAACGCCGCTGCTGGACCTGCCCGACCTCGCCGCTACGCTGGGCGTGGCGGCGGTCTTGGCGAAGGACGAAGGGCGCCGGCCGCTCGGCAGCTTCAAGGCGTTGGGCGGGGTGTATGCGGGGTTGCGGGCGCTCGCCCGTGCGGCCGCGGTCCCTGTCGCCGCCCTGCTCGACCCGGCGCGGCCCCGCGTGCTGCTTCCCGCGCTGGTCTGCGCGAGCGACGGCAATCACGGCCTCGCCGTCGCCGCGGCGGCTCGGCTCGCCGGTACCCAGGCGCGCGTGTTCCTGCCGGCAATTGTGCCGGACTCGCGGGTCGCCCGCATTGCGGCCAAGGGCGCCGAGGTGGTCCGCGTGCCCGGGACCTACGACGACGCCGTGCGGGTGGCGGCACAGGCTGCGCGGGAGTGGCATGCCCTGCTGATCGCCGATACCGGCGCGGAGCCGGACGACCCCGTGGTCGCGGATGTGATGGCCGGCTACGGCGCGATCGCGGAGGAAATCAGGGCACAGCTCCCCTCGGCGCGGCAAGCCGCGCCGACTCATCTGTTCGTGCAAGCGGGTGTGGGCGGGCTGGCGGCCGCAATGGCAAATGGGCTGTGCCCGCTTATGGCGCCGCCGGCACGTGTGGTCGTGGTGGAGCCGGAGACCGCCGCCTGTGTGGCGGCGGCGCTCGCGGCGGGGCGGCCCGTGACGGTTGGCGGTGCGCTGCAAACCGCAGCGGAGATGTTGAGCTGCGGTGAAGCCTCGGCGCCCGCGTTGCGCATACTGCGCAGCGTGGCCGCGGAGGCGCTGCCGGTTCCCGAGGCGGCGCTGCTCGCTGCGCCGGCGTTCCTCGCAGCCCATGGTGGTCCGGCCACCACGCCTTCGGGCGCCGCCGGTCTGGCCGGGCTCCGCAGAGCAGTTGCAGATGATTCGACGCGCGGCGCACTGGGCCTTGGCCCCACCAGCCGGGTGTTGCTGGTGATCACCGAAGCCCTCGCCGCCTGACCCGGAGGCCCGGCATGATTGACAGCGCCGCCTTGTTGCTTGGCCAATCGTCCATCAACCCTGGAAGGCCGTGGCAGAGGATTCTGTGATGATCACACTCTACGGCTTCCTGCCCTCAGGCAACGTGTACAAAGTCCGGCTGCTGTTGCCCCAACTCGGCATTCCTCACCGTCGGGTCGAGGTCAGCCAGCTCACCGGCGACACGGCCACACCGGCATTTCGTGCCATCAACCCGATCGGCAAGGTCCCGGCGGTGCGACTGAACGACGGGCGTGTGCTGAGCGAGAGCGGCGCCATTCTGTATCACTTTGCGCTCGGCACGCCGTTCTGGCCTGCCGACCCGTGGGATCAGGTGCGGGCCCTGCGCTGGATGTTCTTCGAGCAATACAGCCACGAGCCGCCGATTGCCGGCAACCGCTACTGGCTTCGCTACCAGCCGGCGGCAGCTAGGGCCGGCAAGGAGCAGATGATCGAGGCCAATCGTGCCCGCGGAGCGAAAGCGCTTGAGGTGATGGAGGGGCACCTTGCCGCACATCCCTGGTTCAGCGGTCCGGCTTACGGGATCGCCGACATCGCGCTTTATGCCTACACCCACGTCGCCGACGAGGGAGAATTCAGCCTTGCTCCGTGCCCAGCCGTGCGCGGCTGGTTGGAACGAGTGGCGGCGCAGCCGGAGCACATCACGCTGCTGCAAGAGACCAGTGCAGAGCCGGTGACAACGTTGGAGCCGAACGGGCGCTGACGGCGTCCGCCGAACTGGGCGGCAGCACGTTCTGCTCTCTTTCTCGTGATGCCTTTCAACGGCCGGAGTTCGGAATCGGGAAGAACGCCCGCACGCTGGCGAGTGGGTATTCGATCAGCTCGAGTCCCCGAGGCCAGCTGGTGTCCTTGCCGCGCTCGCGGAGTTTCGGACGCCTCGATTCCCGCCTAGGCAATGCCGCGCTGGGGTATCTGTGCACATGCTGATCGCGTGTCGGGATTGTGGGACCGTCCAGCGGCTACCTCCATCGCGGCGCCGAAGAGTGGTCGAATGCTGCCGTTGCAGACGCGTGTTGCAGCACACGAACGGGCGCAGCCTATCGCGCGGCTCCCACCCGTCGGGCACTCAATGGAGATTGGAGACGCGGCAAGGAGACGCATTGCTCGATAAGGATGATCCTGTGCTACTGTCTCGCCGAGCGTGTGGCGAAATGGGCCCCCAGCGGCCATCTCATCGGAGAAGTCCATGCGTGCCATGTCATGCGATGATTGCGGCTCGAAGACCTATTTCTGCGGCACCCATCGTGCACTGTCTCCGGTCGAGACTCTGTCGCGTGTCAGGCCCTTCTTCGACAGCTTCGGCATTACCAGAATCGCAAATGTCACAGGTCTGGATCGCATCGGAATCCCGGTCGTCGTTGTCTGTCGCCCTAACGCCCGGTCTAGCGCAGTGTTTCACGGCAAAGGCATCGACATTTCTGCTGCCAAGGCTTCCGGGGTGATGGAGGCCATCGAGACTTGGCACGCGGAGCACATGGACTTGCCGCTCCGCTTCAGCAGCTTTGCAGAGCTGAGCAGACATCACAGGATCGTCGATGTCGCAGGGCTGCCGCGCCTGGCGGACAACGAGTTTCGTCCAGCTCTGAAAACGCTGTGGGTGGAGGGTCACGACCTCATCGGCGAGGAACGAGCTTGGGTGCCATTTGAGATCGTTCACACTGATGGGACCGTACCGGGGCCACCCAGCGTTGGTTGCTTTGCCTCCAGCACCAACGGACTCGCGTCCGGCAATCACGTCCTGGAGGCATTAAGTCACGCAATTTGCGAGATCATAGAGCGCGATGCGACGAGCCTCTGGAACCGCATGCCGACAGGGCAGCGGGACGAAAGGCGCCTCGACCTTGGAACCGTCGCGAATGACACATGCCGTGCAATAGTGGATCAATTCGAGAGAGCGGAACTGGACGTCGCAATATGGGACACGACAACCGATGTTGGTGTCGCCGCCTTTCAGTGTCTCGCAGCGGACCGCACCGGCGAAATCCCGCATGTCGCCTACGGAGCGGGCTGTCACCCAGCGCGTGAGGTGGCGCTGCTGCGTGCGCTGACAGAAGCAGCTCAGGTCCGCACGACTTACATAGTGGGTTCACGCGAGGATATTCATCGCAGTGACTACAGCGCCGAGACGCTGCGCAACCGGTCACGGGCAGCGCGACGAGTGATGCGCCCTGTCACCTGTATGCGCGATTTCGGGTCCATCGCGACACGCGAGTTCGGAAGCTTCGGGTCCGAGGTCGATTGGCTGCTGGACTGTCTTCGAAATGCCGATATCCGACAGGCTATCACCATTGATCTTACCCGGCCTGAGTATGGGATCAGCGTTGTCCGCGTCGTGATCCCCGGCCTCGAGGGGTCCGACCATCATTTGGGCTATGTGCCGGGCGAACGCGCTCGCGCGCTGATGGAGCGCGCAGAATGACGGTCTACGTCTTTGTGGGGCCAACTCTGAAGCCGCAGGAAGTCCTGGACGTTTGTGATGCGATCTGCCTTCCACCCGCGGGACAGGGCGACGTCTATCGCGTCGCCCGGCAAAGGCCGCGGGCGATCGGCATCATCGACGGCTATTTCAGCGGGGTGCCTTCCGTTTGGCACAAGGAGATCCTCTGGGCCTTGTCGGAGGGGATCCACGTGTTTGGCAGCGCCAGCATGGGGGCCCTGCGCGCCGCGGAGCTCCACCACTTCGGGATGCGGGGCATCGGCGGCATCTTCGAAGCGTTTCGCGACGGAGTGCTGGAGGACGATGACGAAGTCGCGGTCGTGCATGGTCCTGCCGAGACCGGCTTCGTCCCGATTTCCGAGCCGATGGTCAATATTCGGGCAACTCTCGATCACGCCGCGACGGAGCGAGTGCTGTGCGCGGAATCCCGCGAGCGCATCGGGAGTCTCGCCAAATCGATATTTTTCCCGGGCCGGACCTGGCCGGCGATACTCGGGGCGGCGCGAGCGGACGGCATTGCTGAAGCCAAGCTCGACGCATTGGCGCGGTGGCTGCCGCAGGGGCGCGTGGACCAGAAGCGTGTGGATGCTCTGGCCATGCTGCACGTCATGCGGGAGACGATGGCAGGGGGCGGGCCGCATCGCCCCTCTTTTGTGTTCGAACCGACCTATCTGTGGGCGCGCTTGGCCGAGGAGGGGTACCGGGATGGCGATATTGCCGACGATGTGGGAGAGGTGCCACGCCGGCTTGTGCTGGACGAACTGCGGCTCGAGGGTGCGGAGAGCTATCGTGCGGTCAAGACCAGGGCGCTGCTGCTGGTCCTTGGCGAGCTCGAGGCCAGTCGTCGCGGCCTCTCGGTGTCGCCGCAGCAAACCCGAGAGAAGCTAGGCCAGATGCGCTTTGCCCGTGCTCTGTTTACCCGCGCCGAACTGGAAGCATGGCTGGTGCGCAACGATCTGGATGCGGCCGCCTTTGAACGATTGGTGCAGGAAGAAGCTTCCCTTGACATGATTGCGGCCGTCCTCGCCGGGGAGATTGAGAGCCGATTGCTCGACGAGCTGCGTTTGTGCGGTGCCTACGAACGACTCCTAAGGCGGGCGAAGCAGAAACAGGCGCTGATTGGAAAGGCCGACGCCGCGGCACACAATGAGAACTCGCCGGCTGTGATCGAGCGGCGGCTCTGGTACTTCCAGCGCCGCCTTGGCCGCTTGCCGCCTGACGACATGGAGAGCTGGGCGCATGAATCAGGCTTTGACAACGTTGCCGAGTTTGATACCGTTCTAAGGAAAGAATGGCTGTTTGATCGACACGTAGAATAGAATTGCTTCTGGTGGAGGACATCTGGACGATGTGGCGGAGTTTGGGCGACCCGAACCCCGAAAACTGTGGCGCTAGGTTCCGCCTGTTCCCGCGGCCGCCCTACGTTCATCCCGATTGGCCGCCCGAACTGGTCTTTGTCCCGACGCCACCTGGCATGATCGGTCCCGGCCCGTCCGACGAGCGGATGTACGTGGTCAATCCGGTCAACAAGCATGACTCTTATGGGATTGTGCCAGGCCCGTATGGCACGCCTTATCTCAACCTGCCGCCGTGGCGCGGAACAGCTCTGCGGCCTGTTCAGCCGACGCGAGATGGGCATTTTGACCACATCCCGGCGGATGCGCCCGAATTCGCCGAGGTACACTCATTCGGGGTGATCAGATTCGTCCTGGATCTATGGGAGCGTTACTTCGGGCACCGAATCGAGTGGCACTTCGCGCGTGACCTGGACCGGCTTGAGATCATCATGTTCCCGGAACTCAATAATGCCCGGGCAGGTTGGGGATTTATCGAAGTCGGGGCGAATCGCGAGGAAGATGGTACTCTGAGACCTTTTGCACTCAATTTCGACGTCCTTGCGCATGAACTAGGGCACCTGATCATTTACAGTGTGGTTGGCATCCCCGACGCGGCTGAGATCGAGGGCGAGTATTTCGGCTTTCATGAATGCGCCGCCGATATGACGGCTTTGATCGCGGCCGGCCATTTCAGTACGCTGATCGAGCGGCTGCTCGATGAAACTCATGGCAATATCTACACGTTCAATGAGCTTGATCGATTTGCCGAGCTCACCGCGACGACACAGATCCGGCTGGCAAGCAACTCGGTTAAGATGTCGGAGTTTGCCGCGGGCTGGAGCGACGAGCACGAGCTGTCAAAGCCGCTGTGCGGTGCATTGTTCGACATATTTGTGGATATCTTCCAGGAGAACCTTGTCGAACGTGGTGTGATCACACGCGAGATTGCGGACCTGGCCGACCATGTCGAGAGAGACCCGGCCCTGGAACCCACAATTCAAGCGGCATTCAACGCGGCGTTTCCATACGCCCGCAATGCCTTCTGCGAAGCACTGGCAAAAGCACGCGATTACATGGGCGTTTTGATGGCCGAGACCTGGCAGCACCTGTCGCCGAACCGGCTGCGTTATGCCGATGTCGCTGCAGTGCTGCTCGAGGTGGATCGAGGACTAACCGGCGGTCGGTATCGGAACGAGATCGCTGAAAGCGTCGAGTGGCGCGAAATTGGCCAGTTCACCGCGGGTCCGCGGCTGCAGCCGCCCGATCAGGGAAGCCACAGCGCCTCGGTCCGCACGATCGTGCCGGAGATCCAGTGCAAGTTGCCACATATGGCCTATCATGAGCGAGTCTTACTGGCGAGACAGAGAACAGGCAGATAGCCAAAAGGGGGAGAACCATGGCTGAGACGATGCTGACGCCGACCGGTGTAAAGCTCTACGGTCGGGTTGTGACGGAACTCCATCTCTGAGAAGGCGGCGTTGAGACAATAGCAATTAAAGCTGCGGCAGAGGCTATGGGCGAAGATGGAGCAACCCCGCAGGCTGTTCATGACGCCGTAGTCAACGCCCTCGGAGCGGATTTGGCCGCCATAAATGCGGCGACTAACGCTGCGGCAGCGGCTATGGAAGCTTTTGGAGCAACAGCGAGGAAGGTTCATGACGCCGTAATCGCGGCCCTCAGAGCGCAGCCGGCCAGAGCGCCTTCCTTTCCAGACGACAACAGGCCAGGCGAGAATAAGTTCCTTCAAAAGCAATTAAGGAGCCCTGAGGCGACGTTAGCAAGGATCTATTCGTTCTCATATGAAGGACAATATTACGAACTGCCCAAGCCGGCGATCTTCCTCGTGCATGGCGAAGGTAGGGCAATAAGAGTTGGGCCTGGCGGTAACACAAATATTGAAACGTCTGGCGTAATGACAAAGATCTGGGAATTCAGCGATGATGGAGAAATCAGGGACCTTCGCTATTGGGAATACGATAAGGGTGACTTCTCCATCCGTCTGGACATCGAGACCGGTCCGTTCGAACAGATCGTGCTGGCCGCGCAGCTCCGATCCGCATCCCCGACGAGCGGCGTGGACCTGCGCGCGGGCGGGGACGGCGTCTACCGAGATCCGCGCCGACGGTAAGGACCCGCGCGCCTCTCTGGGCTGGATCCCATGTTCCCGGCTGGCTGGCCGTTGCACCATCCAGACTTTCTTCGCACGTGCAACTTTTCCCATCCGAATAGAGCAGAAGCCCGGACGGAGGCCCAGCAGCATGTGGATCTGCATGCATCGTTGTTCAGGCGCAGCGCTCTCGGATTTAGCTCCTCAAAGTTTCGCGAGCTTATTCTGGTAAACCGGCTAACCGCAGACCATGCATAAATCTCTGGATTTTTTCGGGATTTTTGTAGGGTGGCACCCGGGCCCATCGGGAAATCGAGAAGTTTGGGTAGCGCTCCAGCAGCAGTAGCGCATGCTTTTGCGCTTCAGGAAGCCTGCCCAAATGTGCCAGGGCGGCAGTCATCATTCGAGCGCAATTGAGGGGTTCATTCATACTCTGGATGACCGAAATAGCCTCCTCGTACCGGCCGAGTGCCGATAGTGCGTCCGCCTTGTAATGCAGGTACCAATCCGGATAAAATGGGTTGAGGCGCATGGCGCGGTCAAACATCTCAAGTGCCTGCTCGCAGTGGTCGTCATAGACTAACGCGTCTGCCAACTCTGCCATGACATCTGCATCGTTCGGGTTAAGCTCCACAGCTCGTCTGTACGAGGCAATGGCGAGATCGACCTCCTTTCGATACAGATGAGCAAAACCCAGCTCAGCATGGGCGCGGGAGTCTGTCGGGTCTACGCCTACCCCCTTCTTCGCCAAAGTCAATGCGGTATCCAGGGCTCGCTCAGGCGAGTTTACCCAAGAATACTTCCAGTCGAAATTATGAGTTCTAGACAGCCCTGCATAAGCTCGTGCATAGGCGGGGTCCAGAGCTACAGCTAACTCATAGAATTTTCGAGCTTTGTTGTTAGTTTCCTTTGTACATTCATTGACCAGTTGTTGACCGCGCAGGGCATAATCGTACGCTTCGAGATGGTTGGTTTCAGAGTGCCGGACTCGATCCAGCTCGGCGCCGGTGACCCTCACGGCAAGGTGCGCAATTATGACCTGCAAGACATTAGATTCAATTGAAAACAGCTCGGCCAAGTGCGAATCATACTGTTCACACCATAGCTGATGTCCAGTCAGACCGTCAATTAAGATGTGCGGTTACCCTAATGCGCTCTGTTGACTGACGGAGATTTCCATCCAAAATATATCGGACGCCAAGCTCTCGGGCGATATCCTGCGGAGATACCTGCCGCTCACGATACACAAAGGATGAGTTTCGTCCGATAATAAAGAGCTCACGAAACCTGGACAGACCCGTTATAATGTCGTCTGTCACGCCATCCGCGAAGTATGCTTCGGTGTTTCCGCGAGTCAGGTTCTGGAATGGCAGGACGGCAATGGACGGACGCCCCGGAAGCGTCAGTTTGCGAGCTACCTGCTCTTCGAGCATCGGCAGCGCACGCTCTGAGTTGCGCCGCTTCACCTGGAACACCTCCACCGGGGTGCTTATGTTCTTGAGCTGAGCCTTGCCGATCAGAGTATAGTCCAGATGAAGTACGCGATGGACCTGTTCGAACACCGCGCGTGAGATGCATATCCCGCCGGGCTCCGCAAGAGACTCAATCCTCACGGCTACGTTCGCACTGTCTCCGCCGATGGCTCCCTCATGCAGGACAAGATCACCTACATTGATCCCAATTCGGAATTCGATCTTCCCGATCGTCGCCGCGACTGGTCTTTTATTAAGGGCCGCGAACTTGTCCTGAATCCGAAAAGCAAATTTGAGGGCGTCGATCGCACTGCCGAACTCCGCGAGAACGCCGTCCCCTGCCAGAGTGATGACTTTGCCATCGAATTTGGCCATTTCGTGGAGGAACTTGTCGATTCTAGATTTCGTGGTTCTATGGATTGCTTCCTCGTCCATCGCCATCAGGGCGCTATACCCTTTGACGTCCGCGCTCAGAATGGCCGCGAGGCGGCGGGTCGCCCGCATGCCCGAGGGCCGCGCTGATACAATCTGCGCTTGCATCATATCCCCCAGTAAGCGGCAAAGTTGCATTGTCAGCGACAGTCTAGGAAGCACGCGGCCGCGATGCAACTCGATTGGTGTGTTCAGTTCCCCGGACCAGCGAGATTGAGCGCGCCATAAATGCCGGCGGTCGCCGGCGACGCATCCGCTGCCTCCGTGGAATAGGAGGCAGCTTACCCAACCCCCACCGGCACAGCACTCGGCAGCACCTGCGCGTCCGGCGCGCTCTGCAAATGGCACGCCGACACATGCCCGTCCCCCACGTTCCGCAGCTTTGGCTCCTCCGTCAGGCAGCGGTCGAACACGTACGGACACCGCGTATGGAAGCGACACCCGCTCGGCGGGTTGATCGGGCTCGGGACGTCGCCGGTGAGGATGATGCGGGACCGCTTGGCCTCCGGGTCCGGCACCGGCACTGCCGACAGCAGTGCCCGCGTATAGGGATGGTGCGGCCTCGAGAACAATGTCGCCCGGTCGGCCAACTCGACGATCTTGCCGAGATACATGACCGCCACGCGGTGCGTCAGATGCTCGACGATCGCCAGGTCGTGGCTGATGAATAGCAGCGCCAACCCCAGCTCGTCCTGCAGCCCGGCGAGCAGGTTGACGATCTGCGCCTTCACCGACACGTCGAGCGCGGAGACCGCTTCGTCGCATATGATCAGATCGGCGCCGGGCGCCAGCGCGCGAGCAATCCCGATGCGCTGGCGCTGCCCGCCCGAGAACTCGTGCGGATAGCGCGACACCGCGTCGCGCGGCAGCCGCACCTTGTCCACCAGCACGCCGATCCGCTCCTCGAGTTCGGCGCCGCGGGCCAGGCCGAAATTGGTGATCGGCTCGGCCAGCAGGTCGCGCACCGTCATGCGCGGATTGAGGCTGCTGAACGGGTCCTGGAACACCACCTGCACCCGCCGGCGCAATGGGCGCAACTGCGCCGCAGGCAGGTTGTCGATGCGTTGTCCGTCGAGCCGCACCTCGCCCTCGGTGGGCGTGATCAGCCGCAGGATCGTCCGGCCGACTGTCGATTTGCCGCAGCCCGATTCGCCCACCAGCGACAGCGTCTCGCCGCGGTCGATGGTGAAGCTGACGCCATCGACGGCCAGCACCTTGGCGGTGACGCCGCCCAACAGGCCGCCATGGATCGGGAAATGCTTCTTGAGCCCCTCGACTTCGAGCAGAGGGGTCATGCAGCGGCCCCGCCAGGCGCAAGCAGCCCCCGCGCGCGCTCGAGATCAGCCGGTGTATCCACGCCGAACAGGCCATGCGGCACCGCCGAGCAGCCGATCCGCATGCCTGCCTCCAGGGCGCGAAGCTGCTCCAGGCTCTCGCGCCGCTCCAGCGGGCTGCGCGGCAGCGCCACGAATCGGGCCAACGCGGTCCGCCGAAACGCATAGATGCCGACATGGTGCCAGCGCGGCCCGTCGCCCCACGGGACCGCGGCGCGTGAGAAATAGAGCACGGCAGCGACGGCCTGCCCCGGTTCAAAGGCACAGGCAGCTTTCACGAACGAGGACGTGTCGGCTTCCTCCTGCGAGGTGATCGGAGTGACCACGGTGCCGATGTCGAACGCCGCGTCCTGAAGCGGGGCGATTGCGGCCCGGATTTGCTCGGGCGAGACAGTGGGCGTGTCGCCTTGCAGATTGACCACAACGTCATGGCGCCCGTCGGGGTCCAGTTCCGCGAGTGCCGCGTGCACCCGGTCGGAGCCGGTCGGCAGCTCGGGTGGGGTCAGCACCGCGCGTCCACCCGAGGCGCGGACCGCTTCGGCGATTTCAAGATCGCCGCAGGCGACAGCCGCCGGACCGAGATCCGCCTCCCATGCACGGGCGAGCACGTGCACGATCATCGGCCGGCCGTGGATGTCGGCCAGCGGCTTGCCGGGCAGCCGGGTGGAGGCCATGCGGGAAGGAATGACGATGATCGGGGTCACGTGTCGGGCGCGTGGTGTGGACGGATTGCAGGGTGCAAGGGGCTTCCTTATGGTGCGCGGCACCTTAGGCAGCGGCGTATCCGGACGCAACGACGCGGCCGGTATCGTGCGCGTCCGGAGTATTTCGGTGGAGAAAGTCGCGTCGCATGGACAGCATGGAGGTCAACAAGGCGGTCGCCGCGTTGCTGGTGGCCGGCATCGCGTTCTTCCTGGTCGGTCTGATCGGTGATAACCTTATTTATGAAACCGAGCCGGCGAAGCCGCCGATCAGCATCCAGGGCGTGCAGCCGGCGGCTACCACGGGCGGCGCGCCGAAGCCGGCGGAATTGCCGCCGGTCGCGCCGCTGCTGGCTTCCGCCAATATCGGCCAAGGCAAGCAATTCGTCGATACGGTCTGCGCCGCCTGCCACAGCTTCAACAAGGGCGGCAAGCCGATCGTGGGCCCCAATCTGTATGGAGTCGTCGGCGGACCGCACGATCATGAGGCTGGTTTCGACTACTCGCCGGCGCTGGAGAAATTCAAGGGTCAGCCCTGGACTTATAGCGCGCTGAACCACTGGCTATACAATCCGGCCGAATACGCTCCGGGGACCCGGATGACCTTCGCCGGCATTCCACAAG
>Ga0335075_10007496_pt1 | contig 16798 bp, 14 predicted proteins | sample Lox_Sample_24_FD_206723 | JGI IMG/M metagenome (GOLD analysis project Ga0335075, IMG submission 206723) | Soil microbial communities from Loxahatchee National Wildlife Refuge, Florida, United States - Lox_Sample_2.4 | ecosystem: Environmental > Terrestrial > Soil > Wetlands | place: USA...
GGTAGAACCGGGCACGACGATTGTTTTCAGAAGGGCCCCATTCCGATGCAATCGCCCCTTCTTGCTCTAGTCTCAGGAGGACTGGATAAAGTGTTCCCTGATTGACAAAAAGGATGTCTCCGCTAATTTGCTCGATACGCCGGGCAATGCCATATCCGTGGAGTTCCCCCATCACATCCAGGGTCTTCAACACCATCAAGGCCAGTGTTCCCGGCTGCACGTCCTTTTTCGATTTTATGGAATGCGGCACCCCGCCCTCTCCATTTTGGCTACCAACAGGAGAATGATGTCATATCTCCCATTGGGAAGACAACAGGTGCGAGCTGAGACGGGTGGGCCGGACGTCCAAAATACGAGGCGGTCAGGAAGTCTTCTTTGCCGCGGCCTTCTGTTTCGCCCAGCGCTTCCGCTGCGCTGCAGCAATTCTGGCACGTGCCTCGGCACTGAGGGTGCGCTGAGAAGCGGAATGCGAGCCTCAAGCAAGTGGAGCTATTACTGGCATGAAGCACGTCGCAACATTTCCGTACCGTTGCGCACCGTGGGATAGAATCTGCCTTTTGGTGGGGAGCCATAAACCTATGATTTTCTCTGGTTTATGGCGGGGACGACGGGGCTCGAACCCGCGACCTCTGCCGTGACAGCAAGGAAGGATCTCGTAACTTATTGAAATCAGGAGCCCCGGATGGCCACTCTTGGAGCCCTGAGACACCCTTGGCACCGTTTATTGCACCCTTATTGCACCCACATCCTCTGTCCACCAAACCTCTGCCCAGACCTCTGCCTTAAGGCAAAGGTCGCGGGTTTGTTAAGCCCTCCAAATGGGTGCGGCGAATTCGGCCAAAGGTGACGCTCATTTCGCAATTCGGCGCGGAGAGCGCGGTTTCGATTTCCAACCTCTGCCTAAATTTGGGTGAAACCCAAGGAAAACGCCTTCTTTTCAGAAATTGGCACCCCAACGCCATTATGGGCTCGACTCCGTGCGATGTGATTCCTCCGTTGCCCAATAATTGCTTTTGAGTCCTGCGGGGGCGTCGGCTAGAGTGCCGAGGTCTTTGTTATCATCCCGTGATAATATAAGGGCTATGGATCGGGATGACAGTCTCGACACTCTTCTCCAGCTTGACGGAGAGACATTCGTTGTCGAGGGCAACTTCTGGGTCAAATTTGAGGCGAAGCAGGTTCCTGCCACCCCGGAAAAGCCACATGGTCTGGACTATTCGCTGACGCTGCACGACGGTGACGGCGAACGTCTGTTGGGCTTCGACAATGCCCATCCCATTCGGGAAGGTACAGGACCCGGAGCCAGGACACGAATTGAATACGACCACAAGCACAAGGGAGAGCGCGTCCGTTTCTATGACTACGAAGATGCGGTCACCTTGCTGACGGATTTTTGGGCAGAAGTAGATTCGATTTTGCGGGAAAGGGGTACAACGCCATGAAGATTTTGCGAGTTGGAATTGCTTCTCTGGAAACCTACAAAAAGCGGACACTGGCGATAGCAAAGGGAGAGTATGTCCCTACAAAAGATGAGCCGAAGGTCTGGTTTGAATCTCTAGGCACATTGTCGCAAGTGCTTTCCGACCAAAATCGGGACTTGCTGAAGCTCATCCTCGAAACCCATCCCCAGTCTCTTAGCGAGTTGGCGGAGAAATCCGGGAGAGCAACGTCGAACCTTTCACGAACACTGCGGACGATGGAACGATACGGTTTGGTCCATTTCGAGCAAGGCCCCAATCGTCAACTTGTTCCTCGTGTTGACTATGCTGGAGTCGAGCTAGAAATGTCCTTCCAAGCCTAAACGATGGCAGTCCGTGGGCGTTTGGATCAGCTCCATGACTAGGATCAAAGTCGATAGTCGAATGATATCTGGATCACAAGACGTTCCTTACCAGGGAACGTTTTGTGATCTTAGGCAATAAGCTGGGCCAACTCTGAACGAACGTCATCCCGGTAGGCAACGCAACGGGGACGTCGGTGTCCGGTATTCCTTATTTGCCCAGGAGCGCCGGCAGGTATCGTTTCGCACAGGATAGACGACCTCGGGTGCGTGAAACCGGACGCCATGCACTGCATAGGTTTCAAGGAGCTGTCGGACGCGCTTTCCCAGCCAGCACGGATCAGGGGGTTGGCATCCAGAACGATCATTTCAGCGAGCCCCAGCCTTCCCCGCGCGCCGGGCCTTCTTGAATTCCGCAACGATCTCTTCCTCATCCACATTGGAGAGAGCGACGGCGAGGCGGTCCGCCGCTGCGCAGAGTTCGGCCTGTTCCGCCGCCTTGACAAGCCTGCGCGGGGTAGGAACATACACCCCAAGAATCTCCTCGCGGCGGATCACGGCTACCGGCGTGTCCGACTCCAGAAACCGAGCGATTTGTTCCCGGAACTCCCGCACCCCGACCTTAATTGCAGGCATAGAACCCCCCATGTGTACGCATTAGCGTACACCATGCAAGCAAGGACTCAATGACCTCGGACTTTTCCTGCCTCTTATGGATTCATTCGAGCGGGTCGCCGGATATGCTGATGACATATGGTGAAAACGAAGACCAAAGCTGCAAACGGGCGGAGCGATTCTGATTCGATCACCTTCCGCGTCGATTTCGAGGTCAGTCTTTCTAAGTATGAGGGAGATCCTAGCGACTTCATTACCGTCTACCACGGGGATATCATCGGCATGATGGATGACGACAGTGAGCGAAAGATCGGCAAAGTTGTCGTCTATCTAGTTGAACGTGGTCGAGTACTCAACGAAGGAATTTCCCTCTTTGAGGTGATGGACTGTCTCGATGGTGACAGTTGCGATTGCTTTGCGAATCTCTTCGACCAGGAGAGCGAACAGTTAACGCCAGAGGTCGAGCGGTTGCTGTCGGAAGATCGTGCGTTCCAACACGACATGATGCTCATCGAGCGGCTTGAGTTGAAGCCTGAATATCGGGGACAAGGTTTGGGGAAAGAGATTGCATTGCGCGTGATTCAGAAATTTGGAGCGAATTGCAGTGTTATCACATGCCTGCCTGTCCCTCTTCAGTTCACGGGCCTCCAAGCCGGGGAAAAAGAGCCGAAGGGAAGGCGGCTGGCACAGCAGCGAGTTCGCAAGTTCTGGGAGGGTGTGGGGTTTGTCCGGCTGTCTGGAAGCGACTACTACATCTGGCCCAACTGACCACTCCTCTGCTGCTCCAAGAAGGCTGGACTGTACCTTCAGCAGAAGATGTTAGGACGAGCTTAACTTGTCTCTTCTGTTCCCAAGCCGATGCCAACCGACCTTTGCGAATAGTGCGCACCCCAGCTCGAAAGCTCATCCAAAAGCAGACAGATGGACTCTCGTAGTTCCGGCTCAAGATCATACTCGACGTGCAGTAAGACCTCACTGAGGTCTCTGCGGACCACAATGCCGGCGCTCTCCAGATTACGGAGATTCTGGACCAGCATTTTCCGAGAACCATTCGGAATGAGCCGCATGAGCTGTCCCAAGCGAACAGGTCCGATACGCATTGCACACAGGATTTGGACTCTCCATTTGCCCTGAAGCAAAATGTCGCAAGCGAGAGACGCTCGTCGAACGTAGGCTTGCTCGGAACTCCCCTTGCGAGACCCAGCACTGGCGCTTTGGTTGCTCACTCTTATGCCAGTGCCTCGCTGTAGGCGGCTGTCCCGAATCTTTGTCTGAATAGGCTCTGGCATCTCGAATCCCCCTATGCGGCGCTGCTTGCTCCGATCCTGCCGGTGCATCTGCCGCAGCTTGCTACGCGATTCGTTTCCTGAGCCAGAGGTTTGCAACGAACCCGTCGTTTCCCGCCATGAATGCCGTGAAGATGGGTTGAATCACTGTGGCCGCCCTATTGCCCTTTGAAGATTCCACGACGGTGCGGAATGTTTGCGACAGGGCCGATTTCATCGAAGGAAAAAGGCATTTCCACGAGCAAATCCCCGCCTTCGTTGCAAACTGCTGGCTTGTATCCGCCGCCTCCGTGATTTTGGGATCAGGAGACGAAGCGGCCCATGAACAGGAATTGGATATACGGATTGATATTGACCGGTGGGCTGGCAACGTCCGTGGCGCATGGGCAGCAGAGTTGCGTCAACGGCATTCGCGTTGATGGAACGATTACCGATCCGACCGGGGCCGTGATTCCTGGCGCTACTATACAGGCAGCAGGAAAAGCTATTACAGCCGACGCGGTAGGGCATTATGTGCTTACTTGCGTCGTTGCAAATGAAGTCATCACGGCGCGGGCTAGTGGGTTTGCCAATGGCTCGGCTCGCATACCTGCCGGTTCAGTAGGCAAAGTTCACCTCAATATCCAATTGGCTGTTGAAGCCGCACAATCGAACGTCGAAGTGAGCGCAGATTCAGGTATTGACGGTGGCGGTGCTTCAATGACCCTGAACACGAAGGCAGTGCAAGGGCTTGCCGACGACCCTGACGACTTTCTGCGCGAGCTTCAGGTGCTGGCTTCCGAGGCGGGCGGCGATCCAACTACGGCGCTAATTATGGTAGACGGTTTCCAGAGCCCGAGCGCCCTGCCGCCGAAGAACTCGATTGCTTCGATTCGCATCAATCCCGATCTCTTTTCGGCCAAATACAGATATCCTCCCTTTTTCGGAGGCGTCATCGAAATTACAACCAAGCCGGGGGCTGACGCATTCCACGGTGGAGTCTTCTTCACAGATAGCGATGGCATCTTCAATGCCACCGACCCGTTTTCCGTTACCGCCACGCCTGCCGGAAGGCGGCGATACGGATTTGAGCTGAGTGGCCCGATCCGCTCGAAGAAGAGCGGTTTTGCGCTGGCACTCGAAAAGCGCGACATCGACGAATTCAATGTAGTGAATGCAGTGACGCTCAACGCAAACGGCGGCCTGGGGCCGAATGGCAATGGTGTTCCAGAACAGCAAACGGTTTCGGCTCCGCAGCGGCTATGGATTGCATCGGCGCGGGGAGACTGGCAGGTGACCCCAAGTGATATGGCGAGCCTCTCATTCTCGGCAAACGTGAACAACGAAGGCAATCAAGGAGTCGGCGGCCTTACCCTCGCCGACGCGGGCTATTCGAGCCTGGTCAGCGAATATGATCTGCGATTCCACAATACGCAGACGGTCAGCCCGAATATTCTGCACGAAACCCACATCGGATATAGCTGGAAACGAATAGAGCAGACACCATTGTCGAATACTCCCTCCCTACAGGTTTCCGGCTATTTCACAGGCGGAGGCGCGACCAGCCAGAATCTGAACGACCGGGAGCGGGATCTCGAAGTGGACGAAGACATGACCGTGGCGCACGGAAAGAATACGGTCGTGTTCGGTGAGCAATCATTTGGCATTTTCGTGCATGACTACGACCCAGACACATTCAACGGCGCTTATGTGTTTGGCGGTGGCAGCGCACCAGTGCTCGACGCGAACAACAACCCAACCGGCCAGACAACGACCATCAGCGCTCTTGAACAATATCGCCGCGCCCTGCTCAGCCTCCCTGGCGGGTCACCGACGACGTATCAAGTCACTACAGGGACGCCCTTGGTTCCGCTGACACAATGGCAGGTCAATCTCTGGGCGCAGGACACATTGAAGCTCAATCAACACTGGAGTCTCGATACCGGCCTTCGCTATTCGTTACAGACCACGCCCGGAAGCTTTGCCAACTTCAACCCAAGACTGGGCCTTGCGTGGGCACCGGGCGAAAAACAAACGTGGGTGTTTCATGCCCGCGCAGGATTCTTTAGTTTTCCGATTCCTCCAGCTGACCCAACCGACGTTTATCGGCTGAACGGGACACTGCAACGACAGAGCACCGTGTATTCGCCAAGTTATACAGCTCCTCTCAGCCCTGCTTCTGGTTCAATCCGAGTAACAACAACAAACCTATTTTCGCCGAAGATTGTTCAATCCAAGGTATTCAATTGCTTTGCCAGCATTGAGCATGACCTCGCCCATCAATGGCATGCCAGCGGCAACTTCTTTTGCGGAGGAGCCTACGGTCTCATCCGCACCGTGAACATCAACGCTCCCCTTGTCGCCAGCAGCGTGGGTATCGCTCCAGACCCTACCGCAGCACTACTTGCATCACGCCCGATCGCTGCCGATGAGAATTTGATTGAGTATCAAAATTCCGGTCACATATCCGGTAACGCAGCCTGGTTTACGCTCAGCCAGCATAGTTACAAACGATTCGGCTTGTCGGCTAGATATCTATGGAGAAATATGAAATCCGATACCCTGAGCAATCGGGCTCCACAGTCGAGTTACTCAAAACAAGGAGAGTCGGCGCGACGTTACAATTGGTCGCGAAACAGCGTCACTCTCTCCGGAAATCTGATCCTTCCATTTCAGATCAACGCTACAACCCAGTTTGATTTCTCCAACGGGGTTCCCTACAACATCACCACGGGCACGGACAATAATGGTGATGGCAATTTCACGGATCGGCCTTCGTATGCGTCTGCTCCCGGCCCTGGCGTCTACAAAACACCCTATGGGCTGATGACGATCAATACTGTCAATGGGAACGTTCCGGCCGATGTTGGCACTATGCCGGGTGTGGTTCACCTGGATATGAATCTGAGTCGCGCGTTTACGTTGAATCCCAAGAATCAGAATCGCCCTCGCACTTTGATCTTCAATGCACGAACTGCCAACCTGCTAAACCACACCAATGTGACGGCGGTGAACACTATCCTCTCGTCAGGAACAGTCGGCCAACCTGTTGCTGCGGAGACAGCGCGTCGTATTGAGTTGGGGGTGCGGCTTGATTTCTGAAGGCGACGTAGAGGGCTACAATTTTCATGGGCTCGGAGGAAACTGGCATGAGTAGGTCGGCTTCGGATACAAGAATTCTCCCGGTGAAACCGTCCGTCGGCCTAGCGGTCGTCTTCTTGATCGCAGGATTCTTGACCGTGTGGACTGCGCAAGAATGCAGTCGCAATCTCGCGCTTCATCATTTGCAAGCCTCCTTCGCTCCCTCTTTACTCTATGGCTGCGTCTACTGGATATGGTGGGTCGTAATTACGTTGGTTCTCTGGACCCTTGCGGATCGTTGGGTAGCTGCATTCGAGCCTTCACGGCTGGCAGTGATGGTCCACCTTGGAGTCGCGTGCTCCCTTGCGACCCTGCATATTGCTCTGCTTCAACATACTCTCTGGCTCCTCTCGTGGTATTGGCCTGCATGGGGTCGTCTATTTCACACCGTTTGGGTGTGGACCCTGGAACGTTTCGGAGTGGAACTTGCCATTTACGGATTTATCGGCGGCGTGTGCGCGTTCCTCCACTCTCGCATGCAGGCACAACAAAAACTAGAGATAGAGCGCCAGCTAGCTCAGGCCCAACTCAAGGCACTACAGATGCAGATGGAGCCTCATTTTCTCTTCAACACTTTGAATGCGATTACGAGCCTGATGGTTCAAGGAAAAAATAAAGAAGCGATCAAGACCATGACCCATCTCAACACCATTTTACGAACTACGCTTCAACGCAAGTCCGCGGAAAAAGTACCGTTTGTGGAAGAACTGCGAATCGTTGAGAGCTATCTAGCGATTCAACAGGTTCGATTTGCGGGACGCTTAGAGGTAAAGATCGATGTGACACCCGAAGCATTGGACGGACTTGTGCCTTGTTTCCTTCTGCAGCCGCTGGTTGAAAATGCCGTCCAGCATGGGATAGCGCCTTTGGAGGTGGGTGGGTCGATAGAAACTCATGTCAAGCGAGTAGGCGAGATGCTTTGGATGGAGGTCAAGGATAATGGTCGCGGTCCAATTGATTCCAGCACTCAAGGGCACGGCATCGGTATGCAGAATATAAGAGAGCGGCTTGCATATTTCTATCCTGACGCTTACATATTTGATGCCGTGGCTCCTCCTGGCGGAGGGTATGAGGTAACTGTTCAAATTCCCTACGAGCGGGCAACGTTATGATACTTCGGACCGTGATTGTCGATGATGAACCTTTGGCGCGTGATCTCCTCGATGCGCTGCTGTCCGAGCATGAAGATATTGAAGTTGTTGCAAAATGTCAGAACGGTCGAGAGGCAATTTCCTATTTACAATCGACCGCTGCTGACCTGCTTTTTCTCGATGTGCAGATGCCCAATATCGACGGCTTTGATGTGCTGGAACGTGTAGGACTACAACATCTCCCACCTACTGTTTTTGTGACTGCGTACCACGAGTACGCGGTCCGGGCATTCGATGTTCATGCTGCGGATTATCTAACAAAGCCCGTTGACTCCGAGAGGCTGACAACAGCGCTGAAGCGTGTCCGGGAGAAGATCGCGGCCAAAGCTGCTCTGCTGACGCAGGAGCAATTCACCGCGATGTTGAACGGACTGCGTAACTCCGAGGAATCGAAATCGCATCCCTCCCGGTTTCTCGTCAAAGACGGCGAGAAAGAGATTTTGCTTCCTGTCGAAAAAGTAGACTGGATCGAAGCGGCACAATACTACTGCTGCCTACACACGAATGGTCGCCAGTACATGCTGCGCGAAACCATCACGGAGCTAGACAATCGTTTGGACCCGAAGCAGTTCGTCCGCATTCATCGGTCATCCATCGTCAACCTCGACCGAATCCGTGAAATCTACCGTGATGGACACGGCGAGGGTTCCATCGTGCTCATGGACGGCATGAAGCTGCGCATGAGCAAGGTGGGTCGCCAGAAATTAGCCGAGCTGGGAAAAGCATAGTTGCCTGGAATGGAGCGTTGCCGCTGTCCTTTCGTTCTGCGCGGCGGTCGATGTGATCCGTCTGGAACGCCACGATATCAATCAGAAATGACTAGCTAATAATCTACGGAAGTTTCCGTTGACAACTACGGAAGTTTCCGTATACAGTCTTCTCATGAGACGGACTACGCCCCCCAATGCACGGCCAACCGAATTCGAACTTGAATTGCTTCGCTTGCTCTGGACGAAGGGCGAAGCCACTGTCCGCGATCTGCACGAAGCGGTTAACGAGAGCCGTGAACTTGGCTACACAACCATTCTCAAGACCATGCAAATCATGACCGAGAAGGGGTTGGTTGAGCGGGAAGAGAGTGGAAAAGCGCACCTCTACCGAGCAACCCGGTCGGAGCAGGACACGCAGCGCCAGTTCATCGGGGATATACGCGAGCGGCTTTTTGGAGGATCGGTTGGACAACTTGTCTTGCAAGCCCTGTCCAGTGAATCTGTGAACGCCAACGAACTCGAACAGATTAAGACGCTGATTTCCAAGAAGGAGCGCGAACAATGACACACTATTCCGAACTACTGGCACTCGTCTTATTGCACTTCGTATGGCAGGCGACCGCCATCGCGCTGATCTACAGATTCTTGGATCACAGGATCGCACCAGGGCGTCCGACCATACGTTACAACCTCGCGCTCGCTGCCCTTCTCAGCATGTTCGGCTCTAGCGTCCTGACGTTCTTTTACGAACGGGCGCATCTCCTGGCTCTTTCCACGAGGCACAATTTTGCGTCTACTCTTCTGCCCTCCTCGCTGGCGAGCTCCGTTCATATTGCACCCATCCTTGTAACGATTCACGAGCGAGCAAATGGAATTGTTCAACTGATCGACATCGCATGGCTGGCCGGGGTGCTGGTGCTCTTTGTGCGGGCCTTAGGTGGAGCATGGATGCTGAGCAGAATCCGCACCGCGCTGTCATATGCGCCGGGTGATGAACTCGCGCAGCGCTTCTCAGGAATCGCCCGACGTTTGGATCTGCATCACCACGTGACCTTGCGGATACACGCTGCTTCAATCAGTCCATTTGTGGCCGGGTTGGTTCGTTCCGTCATCTATCTTCCGGCCTCGGCACTGACATCCTTGAACCCCGAACAGATTGACGCGATCCTCGCGCATGAACTAGCCCATGTTCGCCGTGCTGACTATGTGTGGAATCTTCTACAGGGCGTCATGGAAACGCTGTTCTTTTTTCATCCTGCTGTCTGGTGGGTTGGAAGAGTGCTTCGCGAAGAACGAGAACTGTGCTGTGACGACATCGCCCTCCAATGCTCGGCAAGTCCCATCAGTTACGCCAAAGCTCTCCTTGTTCTTGCTGAGGGACAGTATGGCCGCCCGCGCTTTGCCATGCCCCTCGGGGGGCAGAATGGCCGGCAGCATCTTCTATCGCGCATATCTCGAATTCTTGGTGAGAGTTGTTTTCCCAGAGAAGGTGCTACGTCAGCGGCGGTGCTTCGCGTGACCATCTCTGGAGCGATAGCAGCAGTCATCCTTTGTTGTTCAATCGCGATGACTCCAATTAGCCCCGTGCAAGCATTGGCGGCAGTCTTCCACAATCAACCTGCGCAAATGTCAGCCATCCTTTCGGCTACCTCGTCCCGTCAAGTTCGCCAGGAAAAACATCTATCCTCGAAACCTATGTCTCCCGGACTTGCTGCACGCGATCCGCTTCCACATCAGGAAAAGCAATTCACACAGGAAAGCCGTGGGATTCAATCAGAGCAGTCCGCGCGCGCCGCGCAACTTCCCCAGGAGCCACAGATGGCGCGTGTGGAAGGTTCGAGTGGAACTGTCGGTCTCTCTACCAGTTCTGATCCTCACCCCGATCCCCATCCCAGTGGTCAATCCCCCCAACCGCAGCCAGGGGTAGCTTCGCCACAGCCTCACCCTAGTAAGCAACTCTAAAGCAGTTCTCATTTCGTAAATCATTCGCTCGTTAGAGCGAAGAGAGGGGTCTTGCGCCCAAAACAGCCTTCGCAGACTTGCGAGCGTGTGTGCAGACGCAAAAAAGCTATGACCGACGTTCTTTTGTTCAGCGTCAAGCGCGCATATATCGTGGCACGTTTTGCGTTGCTTTGCTTCCTCATCTTCTGCCCCCTGGGCCTTTCAGCCCAACAAACAGGCAGGATAGAAGGACAGATATTGGACCCGTCCTCAGCTCTTATACCTGGTGCTGAGATTTCTTTGACAGGACAGGGTCGCACTTTCACGACAACTTCAGGAGAAGACGGTCGGTATGTACTTAAGTCGATTCCTGTGGGACTTTATCTCGTATCCATTGAAGCAAAGGGCTTCGCGCAGTACCTTAAGCCGGAAGTACGGATCGAAGCGGGGCGCACGCAAATCATAAACGCCTCCCTCGTCATAGAGGTGGAGCAACAGCAAGTTCAAGTGTCGGGCCAAGCCAACGGATTGAGCGTTAACCCCGATGAAAACTCAAATGCAATAGTCCTGAATGGAGCGAGCCTCGATGCTCTTTCGGATAACCCAGATGAAATGCAAAGCGAATTACAGGCGCTAGCCGGACCCGCGGCCGGACCAAATGGCGGACAGATATATATAGACGGGTTCACTGGTGGACAACTGCCTCCCAAATCCTCCATCCGAGAGATCCGAATCAATCAGAATCCATTCTCTGCGGAATTCGATAGGCTGGGCTACGGAAGGATTGAAATCTTCACGAAACCTGGAACGGACAAGTTCAACGGTGCCGTGATGGGCTTCGGCAACACGTCGGCGCTCGATACAAGAAATCCGCTTCTAGTGGAGCGTCCTTCTTATTACAACTACGATATACGGGGTCATGTCGATGGACCGCTATTCAATCACAGCTCTTCCTATTTCGTTACTGCCGGCGGGCGAAGGTTAAACAGCCAGTCTGTAATCAGTGCCATCAATCCGGAGGACACATCAGCCCGGCTAAATGTAACAACTCCTAACCCGCAGACGACTTTATTTTTCAGCCCTCGCTTCGACTTTATGGTCGGCAAAAGCGACACAGTAACCCTCCGATACTCCATGAACCGCTTTTCGCAGAGCGGTGCTGGAGTTGGCCAGTTGAACCTACCTGAGCAGGCATATAGTCAAACAAATTGGGACGACACCCTACAGGTGAGCGATAGTCACATCGTGAGCGCCCACTTGCTCACCGAGACACGCTTCCAGTGGCGGCACATCAACAACGGCCTCTCCTCTGACGAGACGACACCGACTATAACTGTGCAAGGTTCATTTGTCAGTGGTGGCAACAGCCTTGGGACGGTCTACGATCATCAGAACATCTACGAGCTGGCAAATACCTCGACTCTTGCTGCTGGCCAGCACACTATGCGCTTTGGAGTCCGGCTGCGCAGCTACGACGACGCAAATGAATCGACTTCGGGCGCAAATGGAGCGTATACATTCAGTTCGCTTGCCGGATATGCAGCAAAAACGCCTGATCAGTACAGCGTCACTGTAGTCAGAAATCCTACGACACATGTCGCACTATTCGATGGCGCTTTATTCTTTCAGGATGATTGGCGCTGGAAGCCTAACCTGACTCTTTCTTCTGGCCTGCGCTTCGAGGGACAGAACCGAATCAGCAATCATGCAGATTGGGCTCCGCGCCTCGCGCTGGCATGGGGGCTGGGACATCCTTCCAATGGACATAGCAAGACCGTCCTACGAGCCGGTTACGGCTGGTTTTATAACCGCTTCAACGTCCCAGACTCATTTACGTCTGCTTCTGGAACGCCCTACATCGTACAGGCGATCCAGCAGAATCTTGTTAATCAAGAAACATATACGGTCAGTGACCCTGCCTTCTTCAATCCCGGCATATCAGGCCCTCCCCCTGGAATCGGTGGAGTCGGGACACCAACAATGTACTCGGTAAGTCCTCACTTTCATGCAGCCCTGGATATGGAAGCTGGGATTGGTTTCGATCGCCAGCTCACAAAGAATGTCACCACAAATGCCACTTATTTATACACGCGCGGGATTCATCAATACCTCACCAACAACGTCTCTGCGCCTTTGTTCGACCCTTCCTCCTATGAACTGATGGGACCGTCGTCAAATATTCTCAACTATCAATTCCAATCGGGTGGTGTTTACTCTGAGCACCAAGTCATCGCCACCGTGAATATGAAACTGAAGCGCGTCTCGCTCTTCGGCACGTACACCTATACGGACGCTCACAGTGATACGCAGGGCGTGGGCTTCTTCCCCTCAATCGCTGACAATCCGGGACTCGACTACGGACGTCCGAATTTCGATATACGAAATCGACTCAATCTCATCGGGACACTCTCATTGCCCGGGAAGGTCTCGATTGCGCCGCTATTCGTCTATTACTCAGGAACGCCCTACAACATCACGCTTGGTAAAGATCTAACCGGCAACAATCAGTTCAACGCACGACCTACTTACGGGGTTTGCGGTGCTGCCAACGTAGTCACGACTCGCTATGGATGTCTCGATACGGACCCTAGAGGCAAAGGCGAACGCATCATTCCTTATGGGTTAGGAACTGGCCCCTCTAACGTCATACTGAATCTTCGCGTCAGCAAGGTCATCGGAATCGGTCCTCGAACAGGTGGAAGCGGGTCCGTTGGGAACAGTTCGCAGAATGGCGGCGCGGGCAGTTCCCGTGGATTGACCGGGAACGCCGGCCCTGGTGCCTTCGATGCAAAGTCTCCGCGAAAGTACAAACTGACGTTGGTCGGTGAGGCGGACAACGCCCTGAACACCATAAACTGGGCTCCCCCAAATGGGGTCCTGAGTTCTCCCTTGTTCGGAAGTTCACAATCCTTGGCGGGTGGACCGTTCGCTACACATACTCCCGGAAACCGAAGCATTTACGTCCAGGCCATGTTCAGTTTCTGAGCTACCGATGAAAAACAATGTCATAAGGACGCCGAACAGCAAAACGCCTGTCATGAGCCGAATTGACACACGATATGCACATTGCGCGTGTGGCGCGGCGGCTGTGCTCTTTCAAGCGAAATGGAGAGTTGAAATTCTTTGCGCGATGCGTTCAGGGCCGGTTCGCATAGGGCAATTATCGCGGGTCATCCCTAGAGCATCAAAGAAGATGCTTACTCAAAATCTAAGACAGCTCGAGGCAGACGGGATTGTAGTCAGACATGATATGAGCGAGGTGGTGCTCCATGTCGAGTATGATTTCGACCCTGAAGTCAGGGAGGAAGTTTGTTCGCTTCTCGATCATCTTGCACATTGGGGACGTTTTTATGCGACCAGCCGAGCGACTTCCTCCGAAGACGATAAATATCTTTCTAAATAAAAGCTTGTTATGACAGGTTCGCTTTGCTCGTCGCAGATTGCTTCGTGAGGAGCTGAGGGGGAAAGTGCAGAAGGGGGAACGTCTTCTGCCGCGCAGCCGGCGAGCGGGGGCCGGAAGCGATGCCGGATGAGGGCCTGGGAGAAACCGGCAAGGTTTCTCCCAGCGCGTTTCCCAGCGGCACGAAAGGGAACGACAGAGCGCCGTCCCCCTATAGCCAATCGATCTATCAGGCTGCTTTCGTGGTCGCCTTCGTTGTGGGCTGCGGTGTCTTCTTTGCCTTCGCCTTGGCTGCGAACTCCTGCCGTACCTTGGCAGCGATGGCGTCGGTGTCCACTTTGTAGGCGGTAGCAGCATCCTTGAGCACGGCGGAAGGATTGCCGCGCGTGGCCGCTAGCAGGATGCTCGACTCCACCAGCAGCCGGGAGAGCGTACCCTCATCGGCGCGGCGAAGGTATGCGCCTAATGTCTTTGCCACGCCTCCGTCATCACGCTTCTGCCGGATGCCGTGCTGCCGCGCCAGCATTTCCACACGGTTCTCATCCAGAAGGCTTACCAGCTTCTCAAGGATGAAGAGCAGGTCACGCTTCATGAGGCGAACCGGGACGGCGCCGCCGATGGCTGCCAGGACACGGAGGCCGGTCGCATTGGCGATGGCCTGCTCCCTGCGCTGCTTCTCCTGCTCGGCCTTCCACTTCTCATCGTTGCGGCTGGTCGGCTGCTTCGGATGATGCACCGGGCAGGATGGGTTCGCGCACAGTCGGCACAACTGCCAGCAGCGGGTACAAGCTGCGCATCGCGCTTATTGAACGGCGCATCCTTGAGGACTAGCAGGATGTTCGAGTCAATCCAGAATTGCAGGTTGCGGACAGGCAGCAGGATACGCGCTGGCTTTGATGCTCCGTTGTTGTATACCTCCTTGAAACACGCTTTGAGCGCGGGTTCCTGTTGATCGGCGGGCAGTTTCGCCAGCAACAACGCATGGCTGTTGTTTCTGCTGGTGTCTGCGCTACTCATGGTGTCTGCTCCTTTTCGGCATTTGCTTTTGCACGTCCGCGTTGGAACGCGGCATGTACATGCCGAACGCCTCCTGGCGAAGGCGGGGGTAGCAAGGCGCAAGGGGAGGGGTCTCCCCATCCTTGAAGCGGAAGCGAAGCTGGAGCGGAAAGGATGGAGCGCAGCGGAGGTCTGCACAAGCGCAGCGCGGAAGATTGGGGATACCCCTTGCGCCGCGCGATCGGGGCAGCGCCCCTTAGCGGGGCTTGTCTTCCTTATGCGCGTGCGTCAGCACGCATGAATTTCAGGGTCGCGTTGCGGCAGGACACAGGCCGCAGGGTAGGGAGCGAAGAACGCGTGAGCGGTCGCAGCGCGGGAGGAGACCCCTCCCGTTAACAGCGATTGCCATCGGTATCTCGGATGAAGGATGATGGAGGTGGGACGGAACGCACCGTCCTGGGGTGTCGAAACCCCTGCAAAGCACTAGGCGCTCTTCGGACGCCTGATAAATCCCTACGCCTTTGCGGTCGGGGAGCCTGTAACGTATGTCCAGGCCCCTAAAGCTAAAGGTTATAGGAACCGTGCTTTGCCGGTTTTCGAACTCCCCGATCACGGGTTATAGGGTTGTTTGCGGGGGCGCACCGCAGACGCTTTCCCTCCCTCCCAGCGGAGGAGTTATGCTGATCCCTCGTACCACGTCACGGGAACGGTACTCATCGATGTTTGAGAGACGCCGCATCGCCTTGCCTTCCGGTAAAGGACGGAAGGGTTGTTCTGTCTGCCCGGAACTCTCCCATAGGAGAACGAGGAATTATCTGAGATGAGCGTTGTTCGCGAATTGACCTTTCTCCCCAAGGGCGAGGGTCGCCTGCCACTGCCCGAGCGATGCAGCTTCGATGTCTCTTGTTTCGAGGAGCCGGAGATTCAAGAGGCACTCACCCTTGCTCTCGAAGAGACGCTCTATGTCGTCGCGTTGGCCGGGATTGAACTCTATGCGCTGGACGGTGTGACGGTCGCGCCAGACTGTCGTGCCGCAGCCTGCGCCTTGCAAAACCTGCCCGAGGGCGAAGTGCCGCTGGAGATGAATCCCCAGCCTGAGGTGATGGAGATGGCACGGACGGCCGCAGTCCGCCGGGACGGCGATTTGCGTTTTCATATCGTGTTGCGTCCGGGCCTCGGCGTGATGACCTTTTCCCCGGACCCGGAGATGCAACGGCTGGCGCGGGCGTGCATTGCTCATGAAGCGGCGCACGTAGAACACGAAAGCCATCTCTACCGGATGTTTCCCGACAGTTATGGAAAACCACTGGACTGTGGCTACCGGTCGCGTCAGACGTTTTTGAAAGCGATGGATACCTGGAGCGAATATGCCGCGTGCCGTTCCTCGGCGATGTTTCGCCCCGAAGCGATCGAGGAGTTTGAAGGCATCCTATGCCGTGCCATTGAAGGCAGTTCGGCTGCGGCGCTGGAACAAATCAGAGCGCACCGCGACGGCAAACGCGCCTACGATGTCTTCCGGGAAATCCAGCAGATTTTCGGGGACGTGTTTATTTGTGCAGGCTACCTGCTCGGCCATGTCCACGGGCTGGAATCCAATCTGAAAGATCGCACGTCGCTCCTCGGCGAGGTCTTCCGGAAACATCCGGCCATAGAGAATCTCATGATTAAGCTGGAACGCATCCTGCATGAAATGTGGTTGCAGGAATTCGTGTGGCCGTCCATCGAAGTGTTTGCACCCATCTACGACCTGATCTGCGACTTGATGAGCCAGTCAGGACTGGTCTTCGTGCGGCACAAAG
>Ga0335075_10007497_pt1 | contig 16798 bp, 13 predicted proteins | sample Lox_Sample_24_FD_206723 | JGI IMG/M metagenome (GOLD analysis project Ga0335075, IMG submission 206723) | Soil microbial communities from Loxahatchee National Wildlife Refuge, Florida, United States - Lox_Sample_2.4 | ecosystem: Environmental > Terrestrial > Soil > Wetlands | place: USA...
CCACCGCACTGCATCTCTCACTCTATGTTCTCTATCTGCTGTCAATAATCTGGTGTTGCTTGCAATGGGTTGGGTCGCGGACCATCGCGGACCACTCACGCCCGCACGCCGAACAGCGCGCCGTCCTGTAGCCCGATCCCTTCGTAGACGCGCTGGCGTTCACCATCAACACGCGGACGACGAACGACCAGCCCGGGAATGGCTGCATGAAGATCGCGGCCGAACGCCTGCGAATCTCCCGGGTCCCGATGGGCACGCGCGCACCACGTCCGCCACGCGTCAAACATCGCCTCCACCGAAACCGTCGCACCGGGGGCTACCCTGCACATCTCGCGCAGGAAGACGTTGACGGGCGCCCCGAGGTCTTCAAGGTGCTTGATCTGCTGACGTGCCGACTCGGGCTGTACGAAGCGGCCACGCTGCATCAGGCGCCGTCGGCCTTCGACGCACCACGCGAGGATGCCGGGCAGCTCGGCCAGCAGCCGATCCTGCAGGCCCAAGTCTTCGCGGCCGTAGAACGACTCGGTCATGGCCAGGACGATGAAGCGCGACGCGGCGGCACCGCTGGCATCCGCGAGCCGTGGGACTTCGTTCGACGAGAAGACGAAGCGCACCGTCAGCTTCGTGTCGAAGTCGGTGGTGTGCTTCCGTGGAATCGAAATGTTGTCTTCGCCGGTGATCGACAGCAGCCGTTCCACGAGCACCGACTGGTCCACCTTCGGAGACAGCCGCACGTCGCCAACGAAGGCCGCCAGCTTGCCGATCAGGGGCTGCAGGCCGAACTGTCCCGCGAGGCTCCCGAGCGTCGGTGATGCGACGTTGTCGGTGCCGCCAAGCACGGCGCGCATCACGCGCAGGATCGTGCCCTTGCCCGAGCGGCGCGGGCCGCAGATCAGGAACAGCTTCTGGAAGCCGGTGTATGGCGTCAGCAGCAAGCCGCACACCTCTTGTAACGCTTCGATGCTCTGCGGATCGTGGCCCCACACGCTAGCTAGGAATCTCTGCCACTCCGGGGCCCGCGCGTTCGGGTCGTATTCCACGGGCAGCGCGTTCAGCGAGAACAGGTTGGGCGTGAGCGGAAATTGCGCGCCGCTGTCGAGGTCGAACATGCCGTTCTTGCAAACGATCAGGCCGGGAATCTTCCGCAGCGGGTCGTCTATCCACGCGGGCGGCTGGATCGAGTCCTGCAGGTGCGCGGCGGCCTTCAACGCGTCGTGAATGTTGGAGACGTTGTTGCGGTTCGGCGTGTGCCCCGATGCCTGCACGAACGGATAGAGCGCGGCGCGGATCGCCTCGTGCGACAGCGGTCCATAGATGCCATTGCGGTAGTCGTAGAACTCGCCCTGCCAACACTTGAGCGACGGGAAGATGCCGGCGTTGACGAAAGTCTTCGCGGCTTCATACGGCGCGGCCGGGTTGAAGGTGCTGTCCGGGGTTTGCAGCAGTCCGTTAGGAGGCGGGGGAGGGGGTGGCGCGACTGTTCCCGAGGGAACACCCGATGGTCTGTAGAATTCGCCACGCCGCGCGATGCTGGCGCACGCCTTCGACACCGTGGCGCGCAGGTAGCCTTCGCGCTCCCACTTCGGACGCACGAGACCCGACGACTGCATGAGCTGCAGAACGCGCTCGTGATGGCCGCCAGTCCACCACGCGAGGTGATTCGCCAGCGCCTGATCGGCGCCGCTGCGGTCGTACACGTCGCCCGAGCTGGAAAGGAACGCGCGAGCCAGCGCGGCGTCATTGCCTTTCCAGAGGTCGGCGAAGCTGGCGCCACCGCCGAACACGCTCGAAGCGGAGCGCGAGTTGAGAGCGCGCTGGATCAGCTCGGCGTCGTCGGTTGGTCCCGCGTATCCGGCCAACGGTCCATCACGCCACCCGTCGCTCGACTCTCCTAAATCTTCGGGTAGATAGGCACGGATCGTCTCAACCAGCGCGGCCGTGTGCTCCGTGGACACGTCGCCGATCGCACTCGTGCCCGTCAGCAGGATGAAGCGCGAACGGGTGTAAATCTCGAGCTGGAGCCCCTTGCGCTTCACGCGGTGCTTCGGGAAGTCCGTCGCGCAACGACCGATCACGTGCAGGCCGACGCCGCTCTGGCTGATTTCCACATACGCGTCCGGGAAGCGGCCGACGATATCGAGCGCGAGCGGCGACCACTGGCCATCATGCAGGGCGCCGTCTACGTCCACGCAGAAGAGCCCGCCACCCTCGAAGATCACCACCCCCACGGCCGTGCGGTATTGCTCGCCCTGCGCTGCGAACGCGCACTGCGCGATGCTTGCGGCTTCGTCGAAGGTGAACCAGTTGTTAGGGTCCTGCCCGTCGATCTGGACGCCGGCAGCGTTGCACGGGATTTTGTCGGTCTTGCCGTCGGCGCGGGGAAGGATGATGCAGGCTACGAAACGGCGTTCGTGCGCGATCGAGTGCAAAAGCGGGATCTGATTCACGGCGTGAAATCTCGTCTAAAATTGTTAGAGCGTTGCGGCCAGTGCCGGGACCCCGCCGTGAGAGGTCCCGACACCGCCGCGCGGCTACGGAAGTTGTTAGTCGGAGCGCTAGCGGGCGCACCTCTCGCAGAACACCGCTGCGCGGTCGTGGAGCGTCGTCGTACACGAGGCGCAGACGCCGATCCCCTGCAGAGCCATCGTGACTGCAGCCACGCGGTTCAGCTCGCGCTTGCTGGGCTCGCCGTCGCGGAAAAGTGTCTGCACGAAGAGATTCTTCCGGCCGAAAGGCATCGGGCTGCGGCGCGCATCCTCTGCGCGCCAGCCGTAGCGGTCGAAGTGCTCGGCCAGCGTGTGCCGCGAAGTGGTGAAGAAATTCGCAGCCGGTTGGAAGGTGTCGGAAAACGCGTGGTAGTAGCGGCCGTCTTCGTGTGCATCGCCGTGGTAGACGGAAGGGCTGGGACGTGCCGGCGTCATTCGGCACCCCGACGACCGACGAGGGCCAGTTTGTACACGTGGAAGGATTCGCCCGGGTGCCGATCGGCAAGGCGCTGGGCCTCGGCGAGCGCGACACGTTCGTTGTCGTAGCGCTTGCTGGGACGCTTGCACCGTGCAGCCATGCCCCACACCACGAACACTTCGGGGATGCGTACACGCGCGCCTTTGAGAGTAATTGTTGGCCGCGCGGGAATCGCCGTGGTAGCGTCTATTTGTCTGTTCATGTATGACACCTATGAGAGGCGTTCCCGATTCGGGGCGCCTTTCGCGTTTGTGGGCTCCGCGATCGTCTCCCGGTGCCGCACGAGCCACTTCCGCAGCGCCATGGGGCTGCGCGACAGCACGAAGCGGACGGCCGCGTGCTCGTCGCTGCCCGGCTGTAGTCGTTTGGCCAGCTTCGAAAGTTCACGGTGGATAGCAGCCACGTGGAGCGAGCGGGCGTGCAGCTCGGGGCGCCCTAACAACTGCAGTGCGCGCGGGATGTGCGTCGCAGGCTTCGACACGCGCGGGTCATACGCGAGGCCGCGTCGAATGGCTTCGATCCGTTCGGCGGAGTGCGCGGCCATAGTTAGGCGGCAGCTTCGGCGACGCCGAGAATCTTGCGAGCGTCGTCGGTGGCCCAGCGAAGGCGGCCATTGACCCGGACGGGGCTCACGGGGCCCGAGCCGTAGCAGGCCCAGCGGCGCAGGGTTTGAGGGCTTCGGCCGATCATGCTCGCGAAAGTCGCGGTATCGACCGTGTGGCGGACGCCGTTGGCGGCGCACAGTTTGCGCGACTCGGCGGCAATCTCTTCGGTGGTCACGGTGCTCTCCAGTATTGTGCGGCATGTCGCGCCGCCATGGAGAACATCAGAGCATGGCGCCAAAGGCGCCACGGACACACTTATTTAAGGACCTTTATCAGCCGAAGGCCGGGGAATAGTTCGTAGATGTCGAGCGGCGGAGGGGGTTGGATCACCCCGTGGCGAACGTCCAGACGCTTCGCGACACTACCGCCGGTGCGTTCGCGATTACGGAGTGCAGCAGCTTTCTCCCCGTCTCGAAATTGCCGTGTGAGCTGGCGACGCAGTGCGTCGAGTGATGGCGGGCGCTTCGTGCCGGTGACGGCGCGCACCATTTCGCGCAGCCGCGATTCAGGCAACGGCTTGCCACTCTTGAAGCGAGCGATATCCCGGGGAAACTGTCTTGCGAGCGCATCGCAGAGCGTTCGCGTACGGGCCGGAGCGCGACCACTAGCTGCCCGCCCGGCACTGCGCGCAAATCCTCGCTCTCGCGCCTTCAGCGTAGCCATCATGCGTGGGATCGCGGTTGTGTGGGCTCGCAGGTACGCCTTCACCCGCGCAGCGGCTTGTTCGTAGGTCTCCGTCGGATCAATTTCAAACGACGCGCCAGCGTCGGCTACGGCCTGTTCAAACTCCCGCACCAGATCGCGCTGACGCTTCGGAGGCGGCTTTTTCTTCTTCGCCACGGCTAGGCCGCCTTCACCGTGCCGTCGCTATCGACCACGCCCAGCGTCTTCTTCTCGCCGGGCTTCACGAACGGGACGCCGCCCTTGTCGAGAATCCACGCCTCTAACTTCTCGTGCCACGCGCGCAGCAGATCGAGCGGCCGGCGTCGGTAGTGCTTCTCCGCAAGCGCAGAAGGCGCGTGGCCCTGAATCTGCGCGACGATGCCGGTAGGCAGCTCCACCCATTCCGCAAGCGTGCCGAAGCTGCGGCGCAGGCCGTGGAGCGTCACGTGGGGAATCTCGGCGCGTTCCAGTGCGCGATTGTGCGCGGTGCGCGGCTCCACCATTCGGCCGCCCTTGGCCGTGGCGCTGGAGAAGACCCATTCGTTCTTCCGGGCGAGCGGCTTCAGCAGCGAAGCAACGAACGGCGTGAGCGGGATTGTGCGACGGCCTTCCACCTTGTCGCGGATCGTAAGGCTATTCCACGTGAAGTCCACGTCTTCCCAGCGCAACGTTGCCAGCTCTTCGCGGCGCGCGCCGGTCAGTAGCAGCGCCTGCAGGTAGGCGCTGATCACCGGGTTCGAGAGACCGCGCACGCCCTTGAACCAGCCCGGCAGCTGTTCAACCTGCAGACAGTCGCCTTCCTTCGTGCGGGCCTTCGGCACCACGTCGCGGACGGCGCGTGTGGTGTACGCATCGGCGGGAACCACGCCGCGCAGCTCGGGCACGTCCTGCGACCAGCGGATGAACGCCCGCAGCGCTCTGAACGCCTGCGCGGTGCTGGTCGGGCGTTGCCGGGATTCGCGCTTGAGCCACGACGCGATGCGCTCGCCGGTCAGCTCTGACAGCTTCAGCGCCATGAGCGATGCGAGCGGGCCCGGGATGGTCAGGCCCTTGCCGCCGCGCCTTTTCTTTTTCTCGCCGCCAGCGTGGGCGAGGGCGCAATGGTTCGCGTAGTGACGCTCGCCCCAACGCTCGCGATTGCCCGTCACGTAGCCGTCCCACACGCCCGCCATGACGAGGTCGCGGCGCTGGGCTTCCACACGTGCGGCGTCCGCCTGCGCCTGTTGTGCGGCCTTCTCTTCGCGTGGATCAACGCCGCTGTCGCAGAGAGTGGCCAGCCGCTTCGCTTCCTTCCGAGCGTCGGCGAGTTTCCACGTGCGCGCGTCACCGATCGTGACGCGCAAGGTGCGGCGATTCACTCGGCCGTCGAAGGTGTAGCTGCGGGCGCCCGCGCTCGTCACACGCAGGCCGAAGCCGGGCGTCTTCCCTTCGTAGAACTGGGTGTAGCCCACGCTCGGCGCGGGCAGCGACTGGACGCGGTTTTCGGTGAACGACTCGGGGCGTTGCATAGCGGCTCCATGTAGGCACTGTGTAGGCAGGAAACCGCTATAGTCTGCAATCAAGCGCTACGGCTTTTGGGGTCGATTTAACCGCAAGTCATTGCCGCTCAAGGGAAAGGCGAATAGTTAGGCACACTGTGCAACGTTGCGGAATGCCAACGTGGTTCGCCTCCTAAGCGGTAGGTCGTCGGTTCAACTCCGGCCGGGGGCGCCACCGTACAACAAGAACGAAAATGGAACACGGCATGACGCGGTCTTTCGCCCCGATTCGTCGCACCCTCCGGCTCCTGTCCGTCCCGCTCTGCCTGCTGCTCGCCAGCCAATCGCCCGCCGTCGCGGCCGAGTCGCTGGCGGACGCCGACGCTTTTTCGCTGTCGCCCCAGGCGCTGTACGCGGCGGCATCCGCGGTCCGCGTCCCCGACGGCACGGTGATCAGCATCGTCGAGCTGCAGGAGAAATATTCGTTCGACGCCGACGGCAGCAACGTCTACACGCAACGCTTCGTCTATAAGGTCCTCGGCGCGGCCGGCGCGGACGACGGCTGGGACGAGCTCGACATCCACTGGTCGCCCTGGCGCGAAGACAAGCCGCAGATGCGCGCGCGCGTCGTCGCGGCCGATGGCACCGTGTACACGCTGGATGCGTCGACCATCTCGGAGTCGCCCGCGTATTCGGGTGACTCCGCTACCTACAGCGACGAGCGCGTGCTGCGTGCGCCGCTGCCGGGCTACGCGCCGGGCGCCGTCGTCGAGACGGAGATCGTGCTCAAGGAGCGGCTGCCGTTCGTGGGTGCGGGCAATGTCCGCCGATCGCTGTTCGAGATCGGGCAACCCATCGAGCATCGCCGCGTCATCCTCGAGGCGCCGGATTCCATCCCGCTGCGTCATCGGCTGGACGCCGCGCCGCGCGTGACCACCACGCGTTCGACCGCGGACGGCCGCCAGCGCTGGGTCTTCGACGGCGCGCCCGCGCCGGCGTACCTGGACTACGTCGAGAACGTCCCGGGCGATCAGTATCAGAAAGCGACGCTGACGTTCTCGACGGGAAAGTCCTGGCAGGAACTCGCGCAGGCCTATTCGGCGATCGTCGCGGAGCGGTTGAAGAACACCAGCGTCAACGAGCTGGCCCAGCGGCTGACCAACGGCCGCACGGGACGCGAGGCGAAAGTCGCGGCGCTGGTCGAGTACCTGAACCGCGAGATCCGCTACACCGGGATCGAGTTCGACCAGTCGAGCGTCATTCCGCACACACCGGCGGAGACACTCGCGCGCCGCTACGGCGACTGCAAGGACAAGTCTCTGCTGCTCGTATCGCTGCTGCGCGCGGCCGACATTCCGGCCACGCTCGCGTTGCTCAACGTCGACGGCACCGCCGATTCGATCGCGGAGCTGCCGGGCATGGGCCTGTTCAATCACGCGATCGTCTACGTGCCGGGCGAGCCGGCGTTGTGGATCGATGCGACGGCGGAGACCTCCCGCCTCAACCAGGTGCCCGACGCCGACCGCGGCCGGCTCGCGCTCATCGTCGCTCCGGAATCGACCGCGCTCACCCGCATCCCGGAGACGTCGTCCACCGACAACGTGCTCGAGGAAAAGCGCGAGATCCGGCTGGCCGACTACGGCCCCGCGGCGGTGACCGAAATCTCGACGCCGCAGGGCACGTTCGAGGCCGACTATCGCCGCGCCTATGCCGACATCCGCGCCAAGCAGACGGCCGAGGAGCTCACCGACTACATCAAGTCCGAATATTCGGCGGAACGCATGAGCAAGTCGGATCGCTCGGATCCGAAGGATTTCGCGGTTCCCTTCCGCCTGACGCTCGACGGCGAAAAGGCCTCGCGCGGCTACACGTCGCTCAACGACGCCGTGCTGTACATCCCGATCGACGGCATGTTCCGCACGTTGCCGTACGACTTCCGCACGCGCGAACGGACGGACGAGCAGAACGCGAAGGCGACGCACCCGGAGAAGAAGCGCACGCTCGACTATCTACTGCCGCGGCCGTTCTCGGTGCGCTGGAACTACCGGATCGTGCCGCCGGCCGGATTCGAGGCGGCGTCGCTGCCGGACAACGCGACGCGGTCGCTGGGCGCACTGACGTTCAGCGAGAGCTATTCGGTCGATCCGGACGGTGCCGTGAAGGCCGAGCTCAAGCTCGATACGCGCCAACGGCGTTTCACGCCCGACGAGTACCGCAAGGCGCGCGAGGAAGTCGCCACCATGCTCGAGCGGGATTCCGTCTCGATCAAGTTCAACCTGAAGGCGCACGCGCTGTACTCGCAGGGGCAGGGGCGCGAAGCGTTCCAGCGGTATCGCGAGCTCGTCGCACAGCACCCGAAGGATCCGATACAGCACCTGCGGCGCGCCGAAGCGCTGATCGAGGCCGGCATGGGTGATGCGGCGCGCGCCGAAGTCGCGACCGCCATCAAGCTGGATCCCAAGCTGGCGTTGGCGCGATCGAGGCAGGCGGTGATCCTGCAATACGATTCGATCGGCCGCTGGCATGTCGACGGTGCCGACTATCCGGGCGCCGCGGCTGCCTACCGCGCGGCGATCTCGCTGGATCACGACGACCACGCACTGGTCGGCAACTACGCCATCCTGCTCGAGCACAACGACCATGGCATGCGCTACGGCACGGGCGCGGACCTGAAAGGCGCGATCGCCGCCTACCGGCAACTGACGAGCGACCAGCGGCAGCAGCTCAAGATCGCGTCGAACCTCGCCTTCGCGTTGTTCTACGACCGGCAGTACGCCGCGGCGCTGGAGGCGGCGAATGCACTGGAGTCGCCGCCGCTCGCGCTGGTCATGGCATCCGATGCGCAGCTGAACGGCACCGCCCATGCGCTCGCCGAAGTGCAGCGACGCAGTTCGTCGATGGACGTTTACAAGCAGTCCGCCGCGACGGCGGGAAACATGTTGATGAGCCTGCGCGAGTACCAGAACGCCGCGGCGCTGCTCGAGGTCGGCGCGAGCGGCAATGCGACGGCGCCGGTGATGACGCTCGTCAAGACGCTGCGCCTGGCCAGGAAGTACGAGGACCTGCCGAAGGAGGACACTCCCGTGGGCGTGTTGCGCGAAGCGTTCGTCGCGGTGATGACCAACACGAGGGCGGCGACGCAACCGGGCGCCTATCAAAGCCGGAATGCCCGTGCGGAGTGGGCGCGCCTCACGGACGAGCAACGCGGCTCCGAGCAGGAGACGGCGCAGGGGATGCTGAACGTCGCGCAACGGTCGGGGCTGCCGGTCAGCGTGCTCACGGACGTCGCGATCCAGGCCATGGAGTTCAAGCTCGCGGGAGACGACGCGACGGGTTACCGCGTCACGCTGCAGGCCATGGGAATGCCCACGCAGACCGCGTTCGTGGTCAAGGAAGACGGCAAGTACCTCGTGCTCGCGTTCAAGGACTGGCCGGCGCCGATCGGTACCGAGATCATCGAGCGTGTGCAGAAGGGCGATCTCGCCGGTGCCGCGACGTTGCTCGCGTGGATCCGCGAGACCTCGGCGGCGGGTGAAGGTTCGGACGATCCCTACGCGGCGATGCCGCTGACGAGGTTCTGGGCGCAGGGACAGCGGCAGGGCGATGCAAACGCGTTGCGGCTCGCGGCCGCGTCGATCTGGGTGATGCTCCCGAGCACGGCGGAGCGCGGTGTCGCGCTGCTCGAGCAGGCGAAGGCCGGCGCCACCGATGCGCAGGTCGACGCCATCGAACTCGCGCTGCTGTCGGGGTACGAACGCCTGCGGGATCACGCGCGCGCGCTGGCGATCACGGAAGCGCTCGCGAAACGCGCGCCGCAATCGTTGCGCGTGTTCCGTTCGCGGTCCATGCACCTGCGCGCATTGAATCGCGTCGCCGAGGCGGATGCGCTGGCCGACGAACGCCTGAAGACCCTGCCGGACGACATCGATGCGCTACGCGCGCGGTCGACGAACGCCGCCGCCGGACGGGACTACGCGACCGCGTACGACCGCGGGATCAAGCTGCTCGCGGATCCGCGCGCGACGCCGTCGGATTCGAACCTGGCGGCCTGGCACAGCCTCTTCTTCGATCGCGAAGGCGGGCCCGACGTCGACAACGCGATGCGGGCCAGCCAGAGCCGCGAGGGCGGTGCGGTGTCGGCGATGCACACGCTCGGATGTGCGTACGCGGAGGTCGGCAAGACACTCGAGGCGCGCTCGATGCTGCTGCAGGCGATGACCGCGAAGAATCTCACCAAGCCCAACAGCGACTACTGGTATGGGTTCGGGCGGATCGCCGAGCAGTACGGCGAGCGCGACACCGCGCTGGCCGACTATGCCAAGGTCAAACCACCCGAGGATCCGGCGTTTTCATTCACCTCGAGTTACGAGCTCGCGCAGAAGAGATTGAAGGTGTTGTCCGCGAAGGGCGCGGTCAGTTCGTCCACCACGCGATGAACTCCTTGAACTCGATGTAGCCATCGCCGGCGGTGTCCGCGACTTCGAAGTCGAGCAGGCATTCTTCCATCGACACGTCACCGTCGAGCGCCTGGAGAAGCACGTGGAACTCGCCGGTGTCGAGGTAACCGTCGCCGTTCAGGTCGCAGGCTTCGAAGACCTTCCGGGTGTTCGCGATCTGTGAGTCGGTGTGCGTCATGGGCTTCTCCTTACCTTGGTGCCCAATCTACGGGGGCGCTCCTTAAGCCCAACTGAACCGGTTTCATTTGACTTATATTCCGCGCATGAACGTGGCGTGGCACCAGAAACACCGCATGCCGAAGAACGCGACGCCGGCACAGCGCGTGAAGTGGCACGTCGCGCATGCGAAGGCGTGCGCGTGCCGGCCGATTCCGGCGGGCGTGAAGAAGCTGATGGCGGCGAAGAAATGAAGCAGGCGATGCACGTGCTCGATGTCCACGCGCGGCGTCGCGGGCTGCACGAGTTCACCGGCGACGTGCGCGCGTGGGTGGGCAAACAAGGCATCGCCGACGGCATGCTGACGCTGTTCTGCCGCCACACCTCGGCCTCGCTGATCATCCAGGAGAACGCCGCGAGCGCCGTGCGCCGCGATCTCGAGAAGTATTTCAACGAGCTCGCGCCCGAAGGCGAGGGGCTGTACGAGCACGACGACGAAGGGCCGGACGACATGCCCGCGCACCTGAAGACCGCGTTGACGCAGGTCCAGCTCGCGGTGCCGGTGATGAAAGGCAAGCTGATGCTCGGGACGTGGCAGGGCATCTATCTATTCGAACACCGCGACTCGGCGCCCGCGCGCGAGATCGTGCTGCACCTGACGGGGGAGTGATGACGAACCGACGCACTTTCATGCGCGGCGCTGGCGCGCTCGCGACCTTGCCGCTGATCCGCACGGCGCGCGCGGCGTACGACGAGATCACGCCGAAGGAGGCCTGGCAGCGCGCGGCGGATTTCGTGCGGTACATCAAGGCGCCGACGTTTCCGGACCGGGTGTTCGACATCACGAAGTACGGCGCGGTGGCGGATGGGGCCACGCTGAATACGGCGGCGATCGCGAAGGCCATCGCCGAGTGCGCGGCTTCCGGTGGCGGTCGCGTGCTGGTGCCGAAGGGCAGGTTCCTCACCGGTGCCGTGCACCTGCAGAGCAACGTCGAGCTGCACGTGGACGAGGGCGCGACGCTGCTGTTCGACCCGGACCCGTCGAACTACCCGATCGTCTTCACGCGCTGGGAAGGCATCGAGTTGATGAACTACTCGCCGCTGATCTATGCGCGGCGGCAGAAGAACATAGCGATCACCGGCAAGGGCACGCTCGATGGTCAGGGCAGCGCGCGCAACTGGTGGTCGTGGAAGGGCAAGTGGGGCGGCACGACCGAATACGGCTGGAAGGAAGGCATGCCGACGCAGATCCCGGCGCGCAACAAGCTGTTCCAGATGGCCGAGGACTGGGTGCCGGTGGAGAAGCGCGTGTTCGGCGACGGCGCGTACCTGCGGCCGCCGTTCATCCAGCCGTATGAATGCGAGAACGTGCTGATCGAAGGCGTGCGCGTGCGCAATTCGCCGTTCTGGAACATCCATCCGGTGATGTGCCGGAACGTCACGTTGCGCGGCGTGGACGTCTACGGGCACGGGCCCAACAACGACGGCTGCGATCCGGAGTCGGTCAATGGGATGTTGATCGAGAACTGCACGTTCGACACGGGCGACGACTGCATCGCGGTGAACTCGGGGCGCAATGCGGATGGACGGCGGTTGAGCATTCCGTCGCAGAACATCCTGGTGCGGAACTGCCGGATGAAGGAAGGGCACGGTGGAGTAGTGGTCGGCAGCCAGATCTCCGGCGGGGCGCGCTGGGTGTATGCGGAGAACTGTCACATGGACAGTCCGGATCTCTGGTACGCGATCCGGTTCAAGAACAATGCGCTGCGGGGTGGGTTGCTCGAGAACTTCTACTACCGCGATATCGATGTCGGGCAGGTGGGGCGCGCGGCGATCACGTGTGATTTCAATTACGAGGAAGGGGCGGAGGGGGCGTTCACGCCGCGGTTGAGGAACATCGTGGTGGAGAGATTGCGGGTGAAGAACGCGGTACGGGTGCTGGATTCGCAGGGGTTGCCGAAGGCGCCGGTCGAGGACATCACATTGAAGGATTGTTCGTTCGGCGGGGTGAGTCAGCCGAGCATCGTGAAGTACACGAGAGGCGTGAAGTTGGAGCGAGTAACCGTTAACGGCGTGCAGACACACGAAATATAGCGGTCTAACTGCAAGCGGCCTGCGCCCCTAAGAGTCTTGCGTGACGCAGTAGATTGTGTGCGGCGATCGGTTCATCTAGATAGTGCCTAGTCTCCAGATGGGAGTAGGCGCATGACGATTCGAGAAACAGTAAGAAGCAGGGGTATTCGCTGTTTGACGCACTTTACGCGCGTCGAAAACATTGATTCGATCTTGGCCCACGGTCTCGTGACAAGGACTGCATGTAGGGGCCGAGGGTTCGAATCGATTTTTAGTGACGAGTATCGACACGATGGCCAAGATGCGATCTGTCTTTCGATTTCGTTTCCAAACTACAAGATGTTCTATCAACTTAGGCAGCGTAATAGCGACGCGAAGTGGGCGGTTCTTGGAGTTGACCCAAGCGTTTTGTGGAAAAAAGATTGCGCGTTCTGCGTGACAAACGCCGCGAAGAATGAGGTTAGCGGCGTACCTATTCAGGAAAGAAAAGGTGCGCCAGCTCTTGAGCTAATGTTTGCTGAGCGCGGTTCTGTGAGTCGAAAAGAACTATCGATTCCGGAGTCTTATCCGACTGATCCGCAAGCGGAGGTTTTGGTATTTGAAACCATTGAGCCCAACTTAATTACAGGTTTGGCGTTTAACGATTCGGATGTTCGGAAGAAATTCAAAGAGCGGTTGGAGGGCCGGTATAAAGTGCTCGATAACAGTCGATATTTTGATGCGCGAAGAGACTTTCAGAGCTGGAGATAGTTGATGGCAGTTAGGCCCGTTTTTGTCGCATCCACATTGCCTGGAAGTTACGTGATTGAGCGTTCTGTGAGCTTCCAGTGGCACCCTGGGATGGCGAAAAGCCAGTCGCAAAAGTCGATAGATTCGCTGCATAGCGCGGCGAGGATGCAGTTTGATCTGCAGAGAATTCTCGAAATCTCTTCGAAATCGCGTGATGAGCTTGGGGTGTGCGCGAGCGCGTTCAACTTGCAGATCAAGACAGTGCGCAATGCCAGAGAGTTCAGTGTTGAAAGTGCGTATCAAGCAAGCAAAGTGTTTGAGAACGGAGGTCCATACGCGGATTTGCTAGATGTGGGATCTCGAGAGGCAAGAGCAGACCCTCGTTTGCGAAGCTCTGGACGCCTCATTGCATTTCAGTTTTATGGCGACCGATGGAAGTTGCTTCCGCGGCGTGCCTTCTATGATTGGCTATACGTCCAGGCGCTTTCAAAGCAACCGGAAATAGCGAACAAGATAGTCGAATATCAGGCCTTTACAGATATCGCGTTCAATCCAGAAAAATCTATAAATTGCCAAGCACATGCGGCCGCACTTTATGTGTCGCTTTTCCGCAAGGGACTCGTCGACGAGGTGCTTGATGATACGTCGATGTTCTTGCGCGCATTCGCTGGAGAAAGGGAACGGGAAGCGGTGGTTGGAGATGAGATTCAGCGCGGAATGAAGTTTGATTAGGTTTGATTTGCAATCACCGTCTTTGTCACCGCGCGGTCATCGGCCATCGTCATCAACACAAACAACATCTCTTCCAGCGACTCGCACCGCTTCATCCTGAACTCGAAGAAATCCGTGCTCTTCGTATTCAACACGACCAGGTCCGCCTCCATCCCGACCGCGATGCTCCCGATCCTGTCCTCGAGATAAAGCGCCTGCGCCGCGCCGCGCGTCGCGAGATACAGGATCAACGGCGCCGACAACGGATGCCCACCCAGCTGCGACACCTGATACGCCGCACCCATCGTCTTCAACATCGACAACGACGTCCCCGCGCCGACATCCGTCGCGAGCCCGACACGCACCGGCCGATCCTTCTGCTTCGCCTTCCGCATCTCGAACAATCCACTGCCGAGGAACATGTTCGATGTCGGGCAATGCGCGATCGCCGTGCCGGTCTCGTGCACGCGCGCCCACTCCGCATCCGTCAGCCAGATTCCGTGCCCATAGATCGCGCGCGGCCCGAGCTGCCCATAGTGATCGTAGATGTCGAGATACCCATTGCGCTCCGGGTACACCCGATGCGCGAACTCCACCTCGTCCCGATTCTCCGACACGTGCGACTGTAGATAGGTCCCCGACGATTCCTTCCACAACGCCCCGGCCATCTGCATCTGCTCCGGCGTCGACGACGGCGCGAACCGCGGCGTTACCGCATACGACGCGCGCCCCTTGCCATGCCAGCGCGCGATCAGCGCCTTCGACTCGTCATACCCGCGCTGCGCCGTATCCCGCAGCGCCTCCGGCGCATTCCGATCCATCAGACATTTCCCGGCGATCGTCCGCATGCCGCGCTTGGCCGCCGCCTCGAAGAACGCATCCACCGACTGCGCATGCACCGTGCAGAACGACGCGACCGTCGTCGTGCCATTCCGCAAACACTCGTCGAGGAAAATCTCCGCCACCGCCCGTGCGTGCGCCGGATCCGCAAACTGCTGCTCGGCCACGAACGTGTATTTGTCGAGCCAGGTCATCAGCTGCTCGCCGTACGCCCCGATGATCTGCGTCTGCGGGTAGTGCACGTGGCAATCGATGAACCCGGGCAGGATCAGGGCATCCCGCCCACACTCTTTTATATGTGTCCCGGGCGGTAGTTCGGCCCGCACGGTGTCCGCCGGCCCGAAATGCGTGATCAGCCCATCGGCCATCGCGACGATGGCGTCGCTCTCGTACCGCATCGTCGCGTCGACTCCGTCGACGAAAGGATCCCCGGTGAACGTGAGGGCAGGGCCGCGCAACGCGGTAGTTGGACCGCCACTCACGCGCTGTTCGCCGTATCCGACGAGGGTTTTGCACCGGGCCGCGGCGCATCGGGTCTCAACAGCTCCGCCAGCACCCGCTCCACGTTCTCCGGATCCACCGGCTTCGTCAGGTGCGCATCGAACCCGGCCGCCAGCGCGGCCTGCTTGTCCTGGTCCTGGCCCCAGCCGGTCAAGGCGATCAGCGCGGCATGTCTGCCCCAGGCCTCGAGCCGCATGCGCCGCGCCACTTCGTGCCCGCTCATCCCCGGCATCCCGATATCGATGATCGCCGCCGTCGGCCGCTCGCGCGCACCGAGCTCCAGCGCCTCCGCGCCGCCGAACGCCGTCACCACTTCATATCCCGCAAACCCGAGCACCAGCGCCAGCGACTCCGCCGCATCGCGGTTGTCATCCGCGACCAGCACGCGCGCACGGCGCACGACGCTGGCATTGGCGGCCTCGGTTACCGGCTCCTCGCGCGACGCGCCCGCCGGCGCCAACACGCGATGCGGCAAGTGCACGATGAACTCGCTGCCGCGCCCGAGCCCCTCGCTGCGCACCTCGACCCGCCCGCCATGCAAGGAGACCAATCCCTTCACCAGCGCCAGCCCGATCCCCAGGCCGCCTTCCGCGCGATCGATCTCCGAATTCACCTGCGAGAACATCGTGAACAACCCGGGGATCACTTCCGGCGCCAACCCGATGCCGTCGTCGCGGATCGAGATCATCAACTCGGCATTCTGCAATCGCGCGGTCAGCGAGATGTTCCCCTCGGGATCCGTGTACTTCGCCGCGTTGGTCAGCAGGTTGCCGATCACCTGCGACAAGCGCAGCGGATCCGCATCCAGCTTCACGTTCTCCGCCGGCAACGACACGCCGAGCTTGTGCTGCTTGGCATCGAGCAACGGCCGCGCCGTCTCCACCGCGACGCCGACGACGCTCTTCAGATCCACGTAATCGCGCTTCAGCTCGAGCTGCCCGCGCGTGATGCGCGACACGTCCAGCAGGTCGTCGAGCAGCAGCGACATGCGATGCACCTGCCGCGCGATCACCTCGCGGCCCCACTTGCGCTGCCGCTCGTCGGCTGCATCCGAATCGAGGATGCGCACGGCGTTGCGGATCGGCGCCAGCGGATTGCGCAGCTCGTGCGCCAGCGTCGCCAGGAATTCATCCTTGCGCCGGTCGGCTTCTATCAGCGCGCGTTCGGTGTTCTTCAGCCGGCTGATGTCGAGGTTGATGCCGGCCCAGCGTTCTATTTTCCCGCTCTGGTCGCGGATCGGCACGCCCTGCGCGAGGATGTAGTGATAGCGCCCGTCCACGCCCATCATGCGGTGCTCGCGATACCAGTTGTTGCCGGTGCGCGCGCATTCGAGCCACGCGGCGAGCGTATCGGCCGCGTCGTCCGGATGCAGCGCGCGGCCCCAGCCGTCGTTGCGCGCCTGTTCCGCCGTCATGCCGATCAGCTTCAGCATGGACTCGCTGATGTAGATGGCGCGGCCGTCCGCATCCGTGACCCAGACGCCGTAATTGATGGATTCGCCGATCGCCCGGTACAGCTTCTCGCTGGTCTCCAGCGCGCGTGACCGGACCTGCACCTCGTCCAGCATCTTGTTGAAGGCATCGACGACGACGCCGATCTCGTCGTCGCTGATCTTGTCCGC
>Ga0335075_10007498_pt1 | contig 16797 bp, 18 predicted proteins | sample Lox_Sample_24_FD_206723 | JGI IMG/M metagenome (GOLD analysis project Ga0335075, IMG submission 206723) | Soil microbial communities from Loxahatchee National Wildlife Refuge, Florida, United States - Lox_Sample_2.4 | ecosystem: Environmental > Terrestrial > Soil > Wetlands | place: USA...
ACCCTCGACGATGACTGCGGTGATAACCAGGCGGGCCTTCGACACCCGCCCAACGTCGGCCGGTCAACCTATTCCGATGTCTTGAGACACGCTATTCGCATGTCCTGGAATCACACACCATCATCGGCTCCACCGTCATCGGCTCCACTTCCTCATCTTGGCTGTGGCGTCCCGGCCCGAGATGGGTCAGTACTGCCGGTACCTTCGTTGGACGTGTTCTTGGCGGACTCTGATTTGCTCTCTGCGTTCCTCGGGAGAGACGGTGCGCGTGCTGGCCGGGAGGTGTCGGCCCACGCTGGCCAGTGGCACTTTGGTGACCGTGGCTTTCGGCAGTTCGGGCGGGGGTGTGGAGTAGGTCCACCGCAGGGTGAGGAAGCCGCCGCGATGGCCGACGGTGTCGAGCCAGTTCGGCACACCGGGGTCGGTCTCGGCGACCACATAACGGATTGTCCCGTCGGGGTCTGGTTCGGACTGGAATCCGTTGAGACTGCACGTGTGGTTGGCGTAGTCGAGCGATTCGCCCCAGAGATTGGACAGGTGAAAACCCATATAGGCCGGCTCCACCGGGACGATGACGTCGATGAGAAGGGCTTCGTCGGCCTGCAGGTCGTAGACGCCGCCGGAGTAGACGTTGGTGCTTTGGCCGCCGCCCATGGCGAGGTTGGCCAGCGCAGGCTGATTCAGGTCGTTGCGGGGCATGAGGGTGAACCCGTCGCCGTTCTTATCGCCGTGTGCCTCCAAAACGACGTCATAGAACTCGTTCCAGAACCTCATCTGGTTTTCGACGATCATGCCGACGCGACGGATGTTCTGGGCTGCGGCGGCGGGATCGATCGGCCGGGGATGGGCGCCCTCATTGCCGATCTGCACGATGTGCAGGTCGGGCGATACTTCGTGTTCCCAATCGTGAAAGAGCATGCGGGCGATCAGGAAACACGCGGTCTTGGTCCCGTCGGCTGTGGCCGTGGCGACGAAGTTCCCCTCGTACTCGGCGGGTCGCTGGGGAGCCAGCATGATCTCGAACCGGCCGTCACCGTCGACTGCGAGATCCGCGGTATCCAGCAACCCGGTGACGACGCGCCCCCCTGGCCCGAGTTCGGCGAGACTGCCGGTGTCTCCGGCATAGACACTGTGTGCCTCAAAGATGATGTACTGCGGCGCTTTTGCACCATCGGCAAGCCGGCCACGCACCCGGTAGGGCTTCGCCCCGTCGATCGAGGCCGACAGGTATAGGGCGTCGGCGTTGTCGATGTTCGCTTTGTCAAGCGGTTGGATGGCGCGCCGAAAGTAGGGGTAATCAGGATCTTCGGAGAAAGCGCGCTCGATGCCGCTGAACACGAAGCCCAGCAGGTAACGGTACCCGTCTACGAGTCCTTGGGCGGTGACCGGTGGCGCATGCAGCTCGGCGGAGTCGACGGCGTCGCGGGCTCGGTTCAGCGCGTCGATCATGTCAGTCCAGGCCGCATGCAGAGCAGCTTGGCTTGGTTCAGTGGACATGCGCGCCTTCTCCTTCGGTGTCCCAATGGTATTGATCGAACAGGGCTGCCAACCGGGTGTGGATTTCTCTGGAGTCGAGACCGGAAACGTCTCGATCAGTGCATCGACGCGACCACAGAAGGTGGGGTTCTTGCTCAGATGCGTCCCGCCGCCATTGGCCGCGATCTGGCGCCGGACGCACTGCTTGTAGAAGTTCATTGCCCGTCGCCGTTTGCGTTCCGGCCACTGGTCGACGTAGTAGAAGTCGAGCTCGCCCATGAACGGGAACATGAGGATCCAGAACCCCGAACACAGTGACCACGTCAGAAACGCGTCGTCCTCCTCCGGAACGAAGAACCCAGTCTTGTGCATGTCGTCGGTCGGCGCGAACCGCCGCTCCTCGATCGCGTCGAGGCGGTGTCGCAGTCGCTTTCCGAAGACGGCGGCGTCGACACCAAACAGAAGACGTAGCAGGCGCTTCTCCAACAGCGACGGGAAGAACAGCTCATACATCAAGGCGTAGCTGAACTGCGGGTCTGCGGCCATCAGCCTGTGTAGATACGTTGTGCCACTGCGGGCGTGTCCAATACAGAACGTCGGCGCAATCACCTGCGTGTCGCGCAGCGACCGAAACAGTATCGGATCGAGCGCGAAGCACACTGCGTGGATCGCTGCGATGGTCGGCACGCCGACCAGGAACCCGAAGTAGCGCCTCCACCGCTTCGAAGCTGGTGGATCCCGGCGCAACAGCCGCAGCATCGTCCGGTAGTTGGACCAGTCAAAGTAGAAACGCGCTCCCGGCATGAATGCTCCTCCGTGCATGCCGATTTCGGCCTACGTGGCGGTTGGCCTGGAGAGACAGGTGCGCTGCAGGCCGCATCGCGTAACTCAAACCCCGTCCAAGCTATCGCCAACTACTTGACTATGTCAAATATAGGTGGATACGGTCAAGCTCATGAAGGTCTTCGCCGCCATGGCTCCGGAGCTTCCGTTGGCCACGGTCCCCAGCTACGCGCGCCGCGTGGAACGGCTGGGATTCGACGGTTTGCATGTCGCCGAAACGATTCACGACTCGATGGCGGCGGCGTTGCTGGCCGTGGAGCACACCAGCAGCATCACAGTGCGAACCGCGGTGACACTGGCCTTCGTCCGCAGTCCAACGCTCCTGGCCTACACGGCCTGGGACCTGGCGATCCTCTCCAACGGGCGATTTGAACTAGGGCTCGGGACTCAAATCAGGCAAAACATCCAGGACCGTTTCGGCATGCCCTGGAGCGAGCCGCTGGCACGGATGGCTGAGTACATCGCGGTCTTGGATGCTCTATTCGAGGCGTTCCGCACCGGAGATGGGGTGCACTACGAAGGCGATATATATCGAGTTACCCGGCTGCAACCCTACTTCAATCCGGGGCCGAAAGACATTGACGGGCCGCGCATCTGGTTGGGCGCAGTCAACGCCGGCATGTGTGCGCTCGCCGGCAGGACCGCGCACGGTGTCCTGACCCATTCCACGAACTCCGACCCGGGCTATCTGCGCGACGTCGTGTGCCCGGCGCTACGTCGTGGCGCGCAAGACCGCGGACGTGAAGAACAACCCCTCATCGTTGCGTCGACAGCGATAGCGACCGGCAATACCGACGCCGCCGTCGCCGATGAACGAGAACGCCAACGCCGCATGCTTGCCTTCCTGCTGTCCACACCGTCGTATGCACCAGCCCTCGAGCGACGGGGCTGGACCGAATTGGGTGACCGCCTTCGCACGCTAATGAAAGAACAGCGATGGAACGAACTGCCTACGGTGCTAACCGATGTCGTGCTCGATGAACTGGTGACCTGCGGCCGCTACGATGAACTGCCAGAAATCCTCCGGATGAAGTTCGCGGGCATCGTCGACGGCGTTGTGCTTCCCCCCTTGGGTGATGACGACGACGATGAGCTGATCCAAGCGTCCGTCAGGAGTCTTCAGCGGGAGACGGCTCCGCAGCCATCGTCGACGGAGCGAATGTGAAATCCACGCGCAAGCTGGATTCGGTGGACTCCATCAGCGCCACCCTTGCGCGAATCGTGCGGCTCAGCGTGAGCCGTTCGGCGTTCGCTCGACAGGCGTCGGCCGCCGATACCGGGCTATCGCAGCCCTCATACATTTTGCTTCGCGTCTTGATCGACGAGGGACCACTACCCATGGGGCGGCTGGCAAGTATCGCGCACATGGACGTCGGTATGACCACTCGCCGCGTGCAAGCCCTGGTCGACGCCGGACTCGTCACGCGACGCGCTGATCCCAGCGACGGACGGGTTTCAGTCATCGACACAACGGTGGACGGCGAACGCGCCGCGGGAGCACTACACGAGGTGCGAAGGGATCACCTGGCGCGCGCGCTTTCGGACTGGTCGGCAGCCGAGCTCCAGCAGTTCGAGCGGCTACTCACAAAGTTCCTCAGCGACACGAAAAAGACACCGATCAACGAAACCTAGCCGTCCGGTTCAGCGAGGTGTAGCTGGCTTAGGCTAGTGCCCGCGCGGCGGCGGCTGTCGGATTGCTGATGTGACGGATTGTGGCTTGACAAGCGCACCCCCGCTGGAGTCGTGTTTGTGGATGGAGAAGACGACGTTGAAACCGCCGGAAGCCGGCAGCGTGAGCAGAATTGCCGCCGCCCTGCAGGCCTGTTACGCCTCGATGGAAGCCCTGTGCGCCGACCTCGGCGACGCCGAGTGGCGGGCGCAGTCCCTGTGCCCGGACTGGACAGTGCGCGACGTGGTCAACCACGTCACCAGCATCGAGGCGGTGATGGCGGGGTGGCTGCCCGACGACGACCACACTCCGCCGCCGTTCGAGAAGGCGGCGGATTTCCAGCGCGACGCTGACGTGGACGGCGCTGCTTATTTCGAGGTGGTCCGTGCGGTTTATGACCGTCGGCGTCGAGATCTGGCCACGCTGTCGGATGCCGACCTCGCGCGCCCGTCGTGGACGCCGGTCGGCCCCGGCAGCTACGGGCGGTTCCTGGAAATTCGGGTCTTCGACTTCTGGGTGCACGAACGCGACATCACCACCCCGCTCGGCCGCACAACCGACGACACCGGCATCGCGGCCGAGATCGCACTGGCCGAGGTGGGCGGCTCGCTCGGCTACATCGTTGGCAAGAAGGTGGGCCTGCCCGACGGGAAAAGCATCACGTTCCACCTCACCGGTCCGATCGCGCGCGAGCTGCACGTCGCCGTGGACGGGCGGGCGAAAAAGGTTGAGCACATTGACAATCCGGACGTGACGCTGAGCACGGACTCCACGACCTTTATCCAGCTTGCTTGCGGACGCATCGACCCGCAGGCCCAGATCGATTCCGGCGCGGTCACTTGGAAGGGCGATGACGAGTTGGGCGACCGCGCCGCCCGCAACCTGAGGTTCACGATGTGAGCAGTCCCCCGGTTTCCGTTGACTTCCACTTCGACGTCATGTGCCCCTACGCGTATCAGACGTCCCGGTGGATCCGCGAAGTGCGAGATCTGACGGGCCTCACGGTGAACTGGCGCTTCTTCAGCCTGGAGGAGATCAACCGCCAGGAGGGCAAGAAGCATCCGTGGGAACGAGAATGGTCGTACGGCTGGTCGATGATGCGCATCGGTGCGCTGCTGCGTCGCCGCTCGATGGCCGACGTCGACGCGTGGTACGCACGCGCCGGCCGTGCGCTGCACGTCGAGGGCCACAAGCCGCACGAGAAATCCGTTGCCCGCCAACTGCTCTCAGAACTCGGCTTCGATCCCGGACTCGTCGACCAGGCGATCGCCGACTCGACGACCAACGACGAGGTAATGGCCGATCATCAACGGGTGATCGATGCCAGCGGCTATGGCGTGCCTACGCTGTTCTTCCCCGACGGGCAGTGCCTGTTCGGGCCGGTGCTGATCGATCCGCCCAGCGGCGAGGCCGCACTGCGGCTGTGGGATGCCGTCGTCGCCTGGACCGAGTTTCCGCATCTGTACGAACTGCAGCGACCCAAGACGCCTGCCGACGAACAGCGCATCGCCGAGACCTTCCGTCCATACCTGGAAGCCCGCGACTGGGTATCCATCAACCGCGGCAAGGTCATCACCATCGGTGACCGCGGGGCCGAGCGATAACCGGAGGCGGTCTTGCCGACGAGCGGCGAGACGGCGGACGTCTGGCCTGGCCACGTCGTTGCTGTCAGACCAGGCGCAGCCACCGCCGCTGTAAAACGCGCCGCAGCGTCGGCTCGAATCTGATCCAAACCCATTGTGGTCAAAACGTGACCAAGGCGTGATCGAATTGCGAACGCGCCCTTGCGCTTCCACTCTGCAACGCCCCCCTACGATCCCAATTGAAACCGTGTCGATTAAAAGGGGTCGAATCATGCGGGCGGTTGTGCGCTGTCTTCTTGTGGTGACTGTGATCGCTGCGACCGCGGTGGCGAGGCCGACCGGTGTAAGCCTGGCGGCGGCCAACCAATCGTCCAAGTTCACCATCAGATCGGTTCTACCGACGTCAGGCGATGTGGTCGGGGTGGCGCACCCCGTGGTGGTGACGTTCAGCGCACCGATCGCCGACCGGCACGCGGCTGAGCGTGCCATTCACGTCAGTTCAGCGGCCGGGATGACAGGCGAGTTCGAATGGCTGGACAACGATGTCGTTCAATGGGTTCCGGACCGATTCTGGCCCGCGCACAGCACGGTGGCGCTCTCGGTGGGCCCGCTGCCCACGGACTTCAAAACGGGTCCGGCCGTCCTCGGCGTTGCCGACATCTCAGACCACACGTTTACGGTGAGCGTCGACGGAGTCGGGGCAGCACCGCTGCCTGCACGACCCGCGCCGCACCACCGGCCGCACATGGGCGAAGAGGGCGTAATGCTGGCCTCGATGGGTAGGCCGGAATTTCCAACGCCTGTCGGCGTCTACACCGTATTGTCCAAAGACCGCTCAGTGGTTATGGATTCGAGCAGCGTAGGCGTCCCGCTCACCGATCCCGCGGGTTACCGGGTTCCGGTGGACTACGCGGTCCGTATCAGCCGCCGTGGGCTTTTCGTGCATTCCGCGCCATGGGCGGTCAACTCGCTCGGTCTTGAGAATGTCAGCCACGGCTGCATCAGCCTAAGCCCCGCCGACGCAGAGTGGTACTTCAACGCGGTCAACGTCGGCGACCCGGTGATTGTGAAGGAATAGCGGCGGCTTAGAGCAGCTCGTCCGCACATCAAATTGCTTGTAGCGCAGCCTTTTGCGCTGAGCATAAAAAGCGGGTCGTCTTGCGGCTACGCGAAAGAGGACCCGCTTTTGGTCGCGCTTTAAGCCGGAGGAGGACCGGGCTGGATCGGCTGACCGTCCACAGGCCCGCCGGCCGGCGCCGGACCAGTCGGCTGACCCTTACCGCCAAAAGGGCCGGCGGTGTCAGTGAGTAAAGCACCTGGCACCGGAGCACCCACCGGAGCGCCCACCGGGCCTAGCGCAATTAGCGGAGCACCAGCCGGCAAAGGAGCACCGATCGGAGCACCAGCCGGGACCGGGGCACCAATCGGAGCACCCGCCGGAATCGGAGCACCCGCCGGGACCGGAGCACCCGCCGGGACCGGAGCACCCGCCGGAATCGGAGCACCCGCCGGAATCGGAGCACCCGCCGGGACCGGAGCACCCGCCGGCGCGCCGGCGGCGCCGGCCATGTCAGACAGCGCAGCTCCCCCAGGCACAGGAGGAGCGCAAACGGCCGCGACTACCGGTCCGCCGGCAACGGCCGCCGGTGCAGTTTCACCGGCCAACCCCTGGACGCAGGCGTAGCCGCCTGTGCTGAACGGGGTGGCGGCCGCATTCGGGCTCAACACGATCGCGGCCCCGCACAATCCGGCGCCGGCAACCACTTTGACCTTGGCTCGATCGAAGGTTGTCATCGACGTCCACTCCTACAAGTCCGAACTAGGTGCGGCAGAATCGCATAGCCGTACCGGAGTCGTCCATCGACACCGACTACGTTTCTACTAGACCCATGTGCAACGCACAGCGCGCCGCACCGTGTCGTTTCCAAATAGTGATCTTGAACCGCCGTCGGCACCTCCAACGATGTCACGACCGTGTCACAAGTCGGGGACACTTTCGCCGACACCGCCGGTAACCTCGACCGCACAGCATCGAAAATCCGAAACCATTTGTTATCAGAGGAGTTACGTCGTGTGTGCTCGTCACGGTTGCTTCATCGTTCCACCGCATGTCCTGCGCAGACTCGCCGACGACGAATCGATCCCGGCAGAGGCGCGACAAGCCATGCGCGATTGTGTCGCGGTCGAGGAAGCGTGGCGAGGACTACGAAATGCGCAGACCGAGGCGATCCAGACGAGTCTTCTTGCCAGCGGGATCACCACCCTCCAAGTTGCCGGTATCCTCGCGTCCGTCCCGGCGATCACGGTCTACGACTGCAAAAACACTCGGTCCTTGCCCGGCTCGCCGGTCTCGAATCCCGTTCGCAGCACAGATATCACGGCGAAGCGCGCATTCGATACCACCCGCGGCGTCGTCGATTTCTATCGGCAGTGCTTTGACCGGAACTCGGTTGACGATGCCGGCATGACGCTGATGTCGTCGATTCACTACGGCGTGCGCTACGACAACGCCTTCTGGAATGGCGCGCAGATGACTTATGGAGACGGGGACGGCCAAATCTTCCTCGACTTCACGAAGGCCGATGACGTCATCGGCCATGAGTTAACACACGGCGTCACTCAATTCACCGCGGGCCTCGACTACTCCGACGAGCCAGGCGCTCTCAACGAGAGCGTCTCCGACGTATTCGGTGCGATGTTTTACCAGTGGCGCAGGAAGCAGACCGTCGCCCAAGCGGACTGGCTCATCGGCGCAGATCTCATGGGCCCGGCGGCAAGGACGAAGGGCTACGCGTGTCTTCGCGACATGGCTCAACCCGGCTCCCGGCACTGCCTGTCGCCGCAACCGTCGCATTACCGCGACTACATTCCCGGAGGCGATCCGCACGAAAACAGCGGCATCCCGAACCACGCCTTCTACCTCGCGGCGAAGGCAATCGGTGGACGATCCTGGGAACAGGCCGGCAAAGTCTGGTATGCGGCGCTGACCAGTCCGAAGGCGTATCGGCTCATGACGATGGCGGAATTCGCCGCCCTCACGCGTGCGGCCGCCGGATCGCTGTTTACCAATGACATCAACGTCTATCGTGGGGTGGACGACGCATGGACGCGAGTCGGCATTCCATCGGACGACATCTCCGTTTGACGATCGAGGCACCGCAATGAAAGACCAAGCTCGCTACTTCATCGAACGACGTGGCGGGTTCGCCGGCCTGAAGGCCTCCGGCAGCATCGATGGTGACGCACTGGATCCTGACGATCGCCAGCTACTGGAAACACTCCTCGAGAGCACAGAGCCACTCGCCGCCGATCCCGGCGCAGATCGGTATACCTACGTCGTTACGCGCAAAAACGCGCTCGGTAGCACGACCCGCGAGATTCCCGAAAGCGTGATGCCCCCCACGGTGGCAAGCGTTGTCACGACGGAGATCTGAATGCTCATTGCGCAAGCAGATTGACGACACCGGCGAAGACGGTCGGCATCGCCGCTGCGGCCGGCACGATGCGGGCCCGCATGGTCGGCACGGCACTCGCCTGAAGCAACGCCGCCGTCAGCATCCGATAACGTCGCGTCAAATGGCGCCATTGCCGATCGTAGTTCTCAGGGCATTGCCCCACAACAGATTTCACCAGCAAGTCCGCCGCACCGAAGGCCAGGCCGAGGCCCTCGCCGGTGAGCGCGTCGACGTAGCCCGCCGCATCGCCGACCAACAGAACTCGACCAGCCGCCCGACTTGAAACCCGTTGGCGCAGCGGCCCGGCCGCCCGATCCGGCTCGTGCGGCCGGCCCTCGATTCGATCACGCAAGCCGGGGAACTCCGCGAGGTGCGAATCGAATCCGCCGCGACGGGACTTCAACACCGCGACGCCCACGCAGTCGTCGGCTATCGGCGTCACGTACGCCTCGGCGCCCGGCGCCCAGTGCACCTCGACGAAATCGGACCATGGCGCTGTGCGCACGTGCCGTCGAATGCCCCACCTTCGGGCACCCGGGCTCGGCCGCTCCAAGCCCAGGGACCGGCGGATCGGCGAATGCAGCCCGTCAGCGGCGGCGAGGTAACGTGCCCGCCAATCGCCGGCCCGCACACACGTCGCGTCTTGGCTGATCTCACCGACTTCGTCGTGACAGATCCGCACACCCGCACTGGCGGCAGCGTCGAGAAGCGCCCCGTGCAGCACGGTTCGGCGTACGCCGCGCCCGGCGCCGCGTCGGAACAACGCCTCGACGTGTCGGTTGCCTTCCCGGTAGCTGATCCCCCGGAACGGCCTGCCGTGGGGGTGCACGCCAAGCCGTTCCAGGTGCCGCAGCGTATGCGGCATCAACCCTTCACCGCACGCCTTATCGATCGGACCGCTACGCCGTTCGACGACCACCACATCCAGTCCGGCTTTGGCGCCGTGGATCGCGGTGGCCAGTCCGGCCGGGCCACCACCGACGACGAGGAGGTCGATCACGCCAGGCTCGCCAGAGCAGCGTTCTCGACGTGAATTCGCGTTCTCAACAAGGCGGCGTTGAGAACCGAGAACACCAGCGCCGTGATCCACGCGGTGTGCACCAGCGGGAGCGCAAAGCCTTCGGCTATCACCGCGACGTAGTTCGGATGAGGCAGAACGCGATACGGGCCGCCGGTAATTCGCGCGGCGCCCGGTATCACGATCACCCGGGTGTTCCACTGGTAACCCAGCGTGGTGATGCACCACCAGCGCAGCGCCTGTGCCGCTACCGCGATCAAAAGCATCGGCCAACCCAGCGCCGGGATAAACGGGCGGTGCAACAGCACCGGCTCGAGCAGGCATCCCGCGAGTAGAGCCGTATGGAGCGTGACCATCGCCGGGTAGTGCCCGACGCCGAACTCGACGCCGCCGCGTTCTTTGCTCATAGACCGATGACGTTCTGCGACAACAATCTCGGCGAGCCGCTCGACGACAACCACGCCGATCAACAACAGATACCAGGTCATCAGCGAGTCACCGCCAGCGCAGCATCACGAGTTCGGAGCAGAAGCCGGGACCCATCGCCATCATGAGCCCAGGGCTGCCCGCGGTCGGACGCTTGGCGATGGTGTCGCGCAACACGTGCAGCACCGATGCCGACGAGAGATTGCCGACCTCGCTGAGCGAGCGCCACGTCAATTCCAGTGCGTCGTCGGGCAATCCGAGCGAGCCGACGATCGATTCGATGACCTTCGGGCCGCCCGGGTGGCTCACCCAGGTCGGCACATCGGCGATGGTCAAGCCATGCGCGGCAAGGAAGTTCGTGACGTCGTCAGGCAGATACCGCTCGACGACGTCGGCGACTTCCGGTGAGAGGATGAGACCGAAGCCCGAGGAATCGATATTCCAGCCCATGGTGCCCTGCGAGTCCGGGTAGAGGTGACCGCGCGACCCGAGCACCTCCGGGCCCGCGGCGCTGATCTTCTGTGCACGGCGTTCGCCGACCGAGACCACCGCCGCCGCGCCATCGCCGAACAGCGCGGTGCCGACGAGGCTGGCGACCGTGCGCCCGGCCGCCGGATAGGTCAACGAGCACAGCTCGACGGCCACCAGGACCGCGACGTCATCGGGCGCGCCGCGCAGGTAGTCGTTGAGTCGGGCCACCCCGGCGGCCCCTGCGACGCAACCCAAACCGAACAACGGCACCCGGCGCACATCCGGTCGCAGTCCCAGCCGAGTGGCGATGCGAGCGTCGAGTGACGGGACGGCAATGCCGGTGACGGTGGTCGAGAAGATGACGTCGACGTCCTGCGGCTGCAATCCCGCCTCGTCGAGCGCCGCGGTCAGCGCCGCGCAACCGAGTTCCACCGCGTTCTCGATGAAGATGTTGTTGGCGTCACCGAAGTCGGTCAGCGACGGGTACTGCTCGAGCGGCAATACCAGGTACCGACTGTCGACCTTGGCACTCGCGTGCACCTTGCGCACCAAGCCCTGGTATTCCTCGAGTGCCGGTAATGCGGTGAGCATCTCGGTGATCTCGCTCTGCGCATACCGATGCTCCGGCAGCGCGCCCTGCACACCGACGATGACGCTGCCGGCGCGTTGGGTACGAAAAGTGTTGCGGCTCAATGACTGTGTCACGTTACTTACCCTTCTTGGTACGTGTTCCCTACCGGCACCGTTGCCGCGTTTGACATCCCGTGTTGTCCGCGTGACCCCTCGGCACCCGGACGGCGCGGCCCTCAGTCGTTATCACGAACTCCACGCCCATTCGGTTCGGTCGGGGCGTCAACAGGCAGCTGCTTGGTCCGATGCCGTCAGCCATGGGGACCACCTGCCCTGCTCAAAGAAGCTATTTCAACGGTCGCTGACTTTTGTCAACGGGCGATGACTTGGAAGGTACGCCCGCCCTCGCCGCCTGTCAACAGCGGGTGACATATAAGGTTTCATGATGGCCGAGACCCGTCCTCGTGACGCCGCTCAGACGCGGGCCGACATCCTGGCCGCTGCGCGTCGTCGATTTGCGGCCGAAGGGTTTGAGCGCACTACGTTGCGCGCTATCGCGGCGGATGTCGGCGTGGACGCAGCGTTGGTCATCCGCTACTTCGGCAGCAAGCAGGACTTGTTCGCGACGGCCACCGAATTCAGGATCGATCTGCCCGACCTGTCCGATGCGGACCCCGACGACATCGCGGACATGCTGCTGCCGCGGTACTTCGCGGTGTGGGAGGACGACCACACGTTCCTGGCGCTGCTGCGCGCGGCAATGACGAGCCGGGTTGCCGCCGATACCTTGAATCAGACACTGGCCACCCACGTCGCGCCCACGCTGATGGGCGCCACCCCGGACAACCACATGAAGCGGATCGCGGTGACGGACGCGTTCGTGATCGGGCTTGCCGCAACCAGATCCGTCCTCGCCAACCCGCCGGTGGCCAACCTCACCCGCGAAGAGCTCAGCCGATGGGCCGCCCCGGTCTTTCGTCAGCTGCTGGTCGGGCCGGCGCCGTCGTGACCATCAGCAACGGTCAACGGCGACCTCGCAACGCCAGCCGAACTCGCGCCGACATCCTGGCCGCGGCACGTCGCCGCTTCGGGGCCGAAGGATATGAACGCACGACATTGCGGGCCGTCGCCGCCGACGTAGGCGTGGATGCGGCGCTGGTGATCCGCTACTTCGGCAGCAAGCAGAACCTGTTTGCCGCAGCGGCCGATTTCACGATCGAACTGCCCGATCTATCGGGCCTTGATCCCGACGACGTCGCGAACGTTCTGCTGCAGCGATTCTTCGCGGTCTGGGAAGAGGACGAGACGTTTGTCGCTCTGTTGCGTGCGGCGATGACGAGCCAGTTAGCCGCCGAAACCTTGCGGCAGGTGTTCGCACAACAGGTCGCGCCCAAGCTGGTGAGCGCCACGCCGGATCATCCCGTGCAGCGGGCCGGCCTGACCGGCGCCTTCGTCATCGGGCTTGCGATTACTCGCTATGTGCTGGTGAACCCGCCGGTGGCCAACCTGAGCCGCGAGGAACTGTGCCGCTGGGCCGCACCGGTGATTCGGCAGTTGCTTACCGGGCCGGCTGCGTTGTAACCCGACAGCGCTCAGCGGACGTAGACTTCCCCGCCGCTCGGATATCCACCGCCGCGGGTGGTGATGTGGACGTGGTCGTAGTGGCCGTAGCCGGATCCTGACGGCCCACTCGGGGTGTAGTAGGTGCCGCGCCAGATGCAGTCTTGCAACGCGAATCGATCCGCGTTCTTGAACGCGAACCTGACGATCTCATTGCCGAGCGCTATGCCTGCGGCGCTGGACGGGTTCGGGATCATCACGTCGATCGCCAGACCCCGAGGATGCCAGGGCAGCGCATCCGGCCGGACGCCGCCGATGTTATTGATCTCGGGGAACGCCGCGCTGATGCTGCGAGCCGCCAAAATCGTCTTGACCTGTAAACCTCGCTCCGAGGCGACCCCTACGGGCAGCAGCTTCGGGGCATTCAGGTTGGCCACTCGCCATCGTGATGCTCTCGATGCCGGTGCCGTCTCGTCGGCACCGACGCTTACGCTCGACAAGGCCCACGACGATGGGGCCGGTGCGCTCGCCGCGACCTGAGCACAGCACGGTGCGGCGTCAGCTACCGAATCGGCGTGGTCGCGGCCCGCCATCGCATCGCCGCTTCCGCCGACGGCAAAGAACAGGGCGGCCGGGCCGACCACTGCAGCCATGACTACCGGCGACTTACGCCGGCGGCTGGCTAATCGATGTCGCGCCACGCCAAGCAGGATACGGGCAAATCAAGAATTAGTCACGATCCGATAACGAAGCCCCTCAGATGGGCCAACTACTGGTCGGTGCAAAACGAAGAGCGGCCACCTGCGGCAGCCGCCGTCGTTGGTTGACCGATATCGCATCGAGCAACAGGGCAACGTAGCGACGCCAGCCGTCACTGTCGGCATCCATCGTCCACAGCACGCTGTACAGCATCGCGACCAGCCGCGGCAGATCGTCGGCGACCAGGTCGGCACGCACAACGCCGGCCTGCTGACCTCGCCGCGCAAGCTCGCTGAGCGCCCCATACAGCGAGTTCGAGATGTCGGGGGTCAGGGACCCGGCCCGCTGGGCGGCGGTCAGCAGGTTGCGTTCGCGGGCGCCCAGCGATATCGCCGCGTCGATCAGTTGGGCCAGACCGCGCAGCGGGTCATCGGCGCGCCGGACGGCCTCGATCGTCGGCGTCAGGTCCTCGGCGATGCAGTGGTCCAGCACAGCCCGGATCAGGTCGGCCTTGGTCGGAAACCTGCGATAGAGCGTTCGTTCCCCCACCCCTGCGCGGCGGGCGATCGCCTCGATGGGCGCCTCGGGTCCCAGCTCGTCGTAGACATCCCGCGCCGCGCGCAGAATCCGTTCGGCGTTGCGCGCCGCGTCCGCTCGCAACGGCCGGTCGCTCACCGCGGTCATCACGCCAGCGTAACCGACAGTTGACTGCCAATCAGCCGGGTTCTACGCTCGGGTAATTGGCAGCTATCTGACACTTATGAGGAAACGCCTGTGACGGCAACAACTTCCGACTCCCGCTCCGAGACCGAGCTCCCGGTCGTGCCCGCACAGCGCGCTGCGCACTGTCCGCTCGCACCGCCGCCCGAATTCGCGAGCTGGCGTGACGAGCCAGGCCTGCAACGCGCGATCTACCACGGCGAGCCGGTGTGGGTGGTCAGCCGCTATCAAGATATCCGCGCCGCACTGGTCGATCCGCGGTTGTCCGCGGATACCCTTCCCGACACCCTGAAACCGCAGAGCGGCGACACCACAGCGATCATGTTCGCGCGCACGGACGACCCCGAGCACCATCGGTTGCGACGCATGATGACCAGCGATTTCACCTTCAGGCGTTGCGAAACGATGCGGCCACAGATTCAGGAACTTGTCGACACATTTCTCGGCGAGATGATCAATGGCGGCGCGCCCGCTGACCTGGTCCGCGAATTCGCGCTGCCGGTGCCGTCATTGGTGATCGCACTGCTGTTGGGGGTGCCGTCCGAAGACCTGGCCGCCTTCCAGCAGTACACCGGGGTTGGCCTGGACACCAAGTCCACCGATGAGGAAAAGACACAGGCCTTTACCTCGATGTACGGGTACATCCAAGAGTTGGTACAGCGCAAGGAGCGCGACCCCGGCGACGACTTGATCAGCCGGCTGGTCACCGAGCAGGTGGCGACCGGCCAGCTCAACCGCGAAACCGCGGCCCTGTCGGGGATGACCATGCTGGTCGCCGGGCACGAGACGACGGCCAACATGATTTCGTTGGGAACCGTTGCGCTCCTTGAGCATCCCGACATCTTTGCGCGGCTCGGCCAGACGGACGATCACGCGGTCATCGCCAACATCGTCGAGGAGCTGATGCGTTATCTCACTATCGTGCACGGCCAGGTGGATCGGGTGGCGACAGAAGATCTCACCCTGGGCGGCCAGTTGATCCGCGCCGGGGACAAGCTGTTGATGAACCTGCCCGCCGGCAACTGGGACAGTGAATTCGTCGAGAACCCCGAGACTTTCGACGTCGCTCGAAACACTCGCGGGCACTTGGGCTTCGGCTACGGCGTCCACCAATGCATCGGCGCCAACCTGGCCCGAGTCGAAATGCAAGTCGCCTTCGCCACGTTGGCGCGCCGGCTGCCCGGGCTGCAATTGGCAGTGCCGCCGGATGAGCTGAAGTTCAAAGACGCTGACATCTACGGCATGAAAGAGCTGCCGGTTACGTGGTGAGTCTGGGCGACATGCGGTTCGACGATCAGGTTGCGGTGATCACCGGTGCCGGTGGTGGCTTGGGCAAGCAGTACGCGCTGCTGCTGGCATCCCGCGGCGCGCGTGTCGTCGTCAACGACACCGGTGGTTCGGTGACCGGAACGGGCACGGACGTCGACGCGGCGAACGCCGCCGCGGAGGAGATACGCCGGCAGGGCGGTGAGGCCGTCGCCGACACCAACAGCGTGACGAGTCCACAAGGCGGACAGGCGATCATCGACACCGCCCTGCGCGCGTGGGGACGTGTGGACATCGTGATCAACAATGCGGGCATCGTCAGCGACGCGCCGTTCGAGGACATGACCGCCGACCGGTTCGAACCCCTGCTGGATGTGCACTTGAGGGGCGCTTTCCACGTGACCAGGCCGGCATGGACAGTGATGCGCGAGCGACGTTACGGCCGCATCGTCAACATCTGCTCTGCCGCCGGAATCCTGGGCGCCGAGCGGATGAGCAACTACGGCGCGGCCAAGACCGGGTTGATCGGCTTGACCCGGGTGCTGGCCGCCGAAGGGGCCGACCGCAACATCAAGGTCAACGCCATCGCCCCGATCGCCTACACGCGGATGCTGGCCCACTCCATGGACAGCGCCGGCCGGCCGAACGACCCGTCGGCGCAGGCAATCCTGGATGACCTTGCCGCGCAATACCTTCCGAAGCTGGACCCGGCCTTGGTGGCTCCGGTGGTGGCATTTCTGACGCACCGGGACTGCCCGGTGTCCGGCGAGATCTACACCGTGGGCGCCGGACACGTCGCGCGGTTCTTCATCGGCAGAACGAAGGGTTTCTACAGTCCCGCGCTATCGATGGAGGCGGTCCGTGATCACTTCGCCGAGATCCGCGACGACACCGACTACACGGTGCCGGGCGGTCCCGCCGACGAGATGAGCGAATTGTTCGCGACGATCCTGGCGAGCCAGGCCGACTGACGCTACAGGTGACTCGCGGCGAAATCCGCGGCTTGGGCCGTCATGCCATTCACCGGGTATTCGGCGTGCG
>Ga0335075_10007500_pt1 | contig 16795 bp, 14 predicted proteins | sample Lox_Sample_24_FD_206723 | JGI IMG/M metagenome (GOLD analysis project Ga0335075, IMG submission 206723) | Soil microbial communities from Loxahatchee National Wildlife Refuge, Florida, United States - Lox_Sample_2.4 | ecosystem: Environmental > Terrestrial > Soil > Wetlands | place: USA...
CGCAAGACGAAACGCGAGATCATCGAGATGATCACCGTCTGGGCCGCGATCGAGAGCCTGGCAGCGCGGCTCGCCTGCGTGCGGGCCTCCGACGCCGAGCTCCATCGGTTGCGCGTCCTGTTCGGTTCCTTCGACCTCGATCCGTCCGAGCACATCTCCGAGTATTCGCAGGCGAACATGGCATTCCACAAGATGCTGATCTGCCTCGGGGGCTGCGAGCTGATGACCGAGCTTACGGAGAACCTGTTCGTCCACATGCGGGCGATTCGCGACGTGACGATCCGCCAGGGCAATCGCGCCCAGCGCTCGATCGTCGATCACATGAACATCATCGAGGCGCTGGAACAACGCGACGCCGATCGGGCGGCGCGGCTGGTGCGCGAGCACACCTTCGGCCTCGCCGCCCATGTCGAGAAGTACGGCGACCATCTGCACGACGTGCCCGAGAACGACGTGCCCAAGACGGGGCGGCAGACGCAACGCCGCCGCTACGGCTGAGCCGGGGCGCGAACCCGGCCATCGCCAGCCATTCGGATCCCGCCGCGGCAACGCAATCAGACCAAAAGGCGGACCAGACAGGAGGAGATGTCGATGCAAGCCAAAACAAGTGCTAGCGACGTAGGTTTCCCGACCGATCGGGAGATCCTGGGCTACAGCCGATACGTCGTGTTCGCCGCCGCCTTTCTCTCGATGGCGGTGATCAGTCCTTACGAATATGCCTGGAGCTCGATGGCCGGCCACATCGGCGGTGTTTACCACTGGTCGCACACCCAGATCGGGTGGATGTTCACGTTGTTCGTCGTCCTCGAATCCGTCGGCACCCTGCCCGGCGGGGTCCTGCGCGACAAGTTCGGGCCGCGGTGGGTCACGGCGATCGCGGGCTTGATCGCGGGCATCGGGATCTACGCCACCGCGCGCGGCCCGTCCTTCGGACCGGTCCTGGTGGTGTGGTGCATCGGCAGCTTCTTCGCCGGCTTCATCTACAACACCGCCATCACGACGGCGAACAAATGGTTCCCCGACAAGCGCGGCCTGATCGCCGGCCTGATCGCCGGGGCCTTCTCCTGGGGAGCGCTGCCGTTCATCTTCCCCATCCGGGCAATTCCCAAGACCGCGCCCGATCAGGTGTTCTTCAATGTCATCTATGTGATGGCGGTGATCATCGGCGGCGTCTGCATCGTCGCGGCACTCTTCATGAAGGACCCGCCGGCCGGCTGGCGTCCGGCCGGATGGGTTCCGGACAAAGTGGCCACGCGGCCGACCGAGCACAACTTCACGCTGGGGGAGGCGTTGTCGACCTGGCAGATGTGGATCCTGATCGCCTCCTTCATCCTGATCTCCGGTGCGGGCCTCGCCGGTGTCAGCAAGGTCGTGAGGTATTCGGATAGCTTCCACTTCGCGGCGGCGGCGGCGACCGCGGCGGCGGGCGGCATCGCCATTTTCAACGGCCTCGGCCGTCTCTTCTTCGGTGCCATCTCCGCGCGCATCGGCTACGAAACGGCGATGATCTGGGCCTATATATTGACGGGCGTGTTCCTGTTCCTGACCATCGGTTCCGGAGCGATCCACAGCGACGTCCTGTTCGTCATCACCGCAATCCTCGCCATCTTCTTCTGGGGTGCGCTCTTCGCGCTGTTCCCGGCAGTGATCGGCCATTATTACGGCTCCGTTGCGGCAGGCGCGAATTACGGGATCCTCTACGCCATTGCGAAGGGGCTGGGCGGCGTCTTCGGCGGCGTCCTCTCTGCCGTCCTGATCGTCCAACACGGGTATTCCTTCGCCATGGCCGTATCGGGCGGGATGGCCATCTGCGCCGGCCTGCTCATCATCCCGTTGAAGGGCCGCGAGCCGGTATGGGTGGAGACGCCCGTCGGGGTCCCGGGCGCCCACGCCGCCGGCGAATAGGGACCCGCGCGGCATCGTTCCACGGGCCTCCATCGCTCGCTGCCGGACGAGGGATGGAGGCCGGACGGCGTCCGCGACACTGCGCCCCGGTCCGGCTGGATCTCGCCGGAATGCCTCGCCTGCACGCGCATCTCTCGAAGAGAGACACTGATGGAATTCGATCTCGCACGCTTTTCCGGCACCCTCGTGAGCGAGATGGCCGATGCCGTCGTCTATGCCGATGCAGAGGGGCGGATCTGCTTCTGGAACAGCGGCGCCGAGCGAATATTCGGCTTCGCGCGCGCCGAAGCGTCAGGGCAGTCGCTCGACATCATCATTCCCGAACCGCTGCGGCGGCGGCACTGGGACGGCTTTCATGAGACGGTCCGCACGGGAAAGAGCCATTACGAAGCAGGGGCGCTGCTCGCTGTGCCCGCAATCCGAAAGGACGGCACGCGCATTTCGGTCGAATTCATGATCCTTCCCTTCCGCGACGATGCCGGAGGAATCTGCGGCATCGCGGCGGTCATGCGGGACGTGACAAGGCAATTCGAGGAAATGCGCGCCTTGCGCAAGCAGCTATCGGCGAAGCAGGGCTAGTGTCCTGCCCCCGAAGTTCGTCGCATGTCGCGACGAACGGAGGGGATAAGCAGGCCACTGAAAACAAAGAGCGAGTGTCCCGATCGCAGAGGAATGCTTGACGGTGGAACATTTCCTCGTTAAGATCTACGGAAAGTTGAGATTTGGCAAAATCATAGGCTGTGGCGGAGGGGATTCATAACAGGCCGTTTCACAACAGGCCGTAAGGACGTCGCGGAACACGACCCAAAAAAGGAGGAAACAATGCGTCAGCTGAAGCTGCTTGCCGATACTTTGGTGCTGACCGCGCTGATCTCCGGAACGGCGCTCGCCGGCACGTACCAGTTCCAGAAGGTGGCAACGATTCCGCTGCCCACCAAGCCGGGGCATGGCGACTGGGTTGCTTTCGATCCGTCCAATCAGGATGTTTACGTCTCTCTGCACGGCGCGGGCATGGCCGTCGTCGACTCGAAGACCGACAAGGTCGTCCACGACTTCGCAAATATTCCGGCGCCCAACACGATGACGTTCGACAACAACTACATCTACGAGACCGCCGCGGAAGGGGCGGGAGCGGGCAAGACAAACCAGATCGTGGTGATCGACAAGAAGACCTGGCAAGAGGTGGCTCGGGTCAATACCGTCGGCACATCCCCCGATGGAACCTTCATCGACAAGGCCAACGGGCGCCTTTACGTCGTGATGGACGACAACAACTGGATCGACGTCTACACAACGGGCGCGCATCCCACCTTCGTCAAGAAGTTCATGCTGGAGCCGGCGAACCCGAAGGAAGGGCCCGACGTCGCCAACCTGTACAACGGCACGATTTATGCCACCAACGACGCCTGGGTCGAGCAAGTGAACCCGAACACCGGCGCGATCGGCAAGGCCGTGGACTACCATCTCAAGCTGACCAGCCTCGGCGGCACCAAGGACATGTTCTGGGACCAGGCCCATGACGCCATCTGGGTTGCGACGACCACGGGCGGCCTTCTTGTCATCAATCCCAAAACGCTCGCCGTCGAAAAGCGCCTGCCGGAAACCGCGGGTGCGGATGGAGTGGCGGCGGATAGGGCGCTTGGCTTGGTCTATGTCTTCGAAGGCGGAGTTCCCGGCTTCGATGTCTATTCCATCAACCCCATGGCGCGCCTGACGACCGTCAGAACGGGGACCGCCAAGCCCACCCATTCCGGTGCCGTCGATCCGGCAACGCATGAGATCTTCGCCTATGCCGGCGGCGACGCAACGCTCGAGGTCTTCAAGCCTGTGCAGTAGCCGTCAGGTTCGTGCCCCTGCCGCTTCGGCACCGAGCCACCGCCCTGACTTCGTCGTCGGTGCTGATGCGGCCGGGACATGACCCCCATTCCGCCGGGTCCCTAACCATAATCAAATGAGGGGAAACGTAGATGCGCAAGCTCCTTCTCGCCACGGCCGCGGTTCTCGGGGGAACGGCCGCGATCGCCACCGGCGCCTGGGCGCAGACGACGCCGTCGACCGCGGCGATTGTCGGCACGACGGCGCCGAATTCGTTCAAGGTACATCTCGACGGCCGGATCAACTGGTACGCGGGCGTGGAGAGTTCGTCGGCCGACAATGTGGGGGGCTACAAGAACGATCCCTATCAGTTTCAGGGCTATATCCGCCTCTATCCGGGCTTCGACGCGGTCGCCGCCAACGGGCTGCAATACGGCGTCGTCAGCGAAATCCGCATGCCGGGCGCCACCTTCAGTGGCGCCGGCGCCAGCCCCGGATCGACCAGCAGCAAGGAAACGCTCTACTGGTTCCAGGCCTATGGCTATGTCGGCAGCGCCGATCTCGGGACCTTCAGCTTCGGCATGCAGAACGGCCCGACGACGAATTTCCAGACCGGCAATTTCGGCGGATACAATGACGGCGGCTGGGACGGCGACGTGCCGGCCTTCGTCCCCGGGGTGGCCCAGCCGGTCTATCCGTTCAGTGACAGCAGCCCCCTCCAGGCCGGCGACAAGATCGTCTACATGTCGCCGACATGGGGTGGCTTTCAGTTCGGCCTGAGCTTCGAGCCGAACACCGACAATCTTTGGAACGCACAGTGCAGCGTTGCCAGTTCGACCTGCAACAACCTCTCCGCCAGCCCGGACCCCGCGGACCAGATGCGCTTCCGCAACATGATCGACGTCGGCGCGCAATATACCGGCACCTTCGGTCCGGTTGGCGTGCAGGTCGGCGGCGGCTGGGTCGGCTCCGAGAACGTGAACTACAACGGCGCCCCGGGCGCGCCCACCGCCCCGGCCGGCAGCGAGTACTATGGCCTGTCGGTGGGCCAGGTCGGTGCCACGGCGACCATCGCCAACTTCACCTTCGGTGGCAACCTCAGCTACGGCCAGGAGGACGGCATCTATACGCTGCAGCCACGGGGCGGCGTCGACGAACTCGCCTGGCTCGTCGGCGCGCAATACGGCGTCGGACCGTACATCGTCGGCGCCAGCTATTTCCGCACCAACTACGCCGGCTCCTGGACCAGCGCGGCGGCCGGCGTGGCGCGGACGGAAACGGATCAAGGTATCGCCGCCGGCGCGACCATTCAGATGGCGCCCGGAATCGCGCTCTACGTCTCGTACCTTTACGGCCTGCGCCACCAGCTCGGCCAGGACTTCTACACCGGCGCGACCGACACGCCCGTCGGCAACAACGTACACTCCCAGGCCTTCGCCCTCGGCACCGTCCTCAAATGGTGAATCAGACCGAGGTCGGACACCGTGAACCGCGCACCTGGTGATTTGGAACGGGACTCCGGGAAATTCGGAGTTTCCCGGGAAGCGCGGCGATCACGAACCGCCGGCGGTCGCGGAGAGGGGCAGGCGGGTCGGCCAGCAGATGCCGCCCCCTGCCGCCGCCGGTGCCGGAGGGGTTCACGGGGCGGAGGATTCCCGGTCGACGCGCGCCGGGCCCCGGTTCACAAGGCCGGCAGAGCCCCCTAACGTCCGCCCATCGCAAGGGTGGGAGGGGCGCCGATGCTCGAAGGCAAGGTTGCGCTGGTCACGGGGGCCGGCGGCGGAATCGGCCGGGCGATCGCGGTGGCGATGGCCGCCTCGGGCGCCGCGGTGCTGATCAACGATATCGGTGCCTCGCTTGCCGGCGAGGGAAATTCGGCGACGCCGGCCGAAGAGACGAAGGCAATCATCGAGCAGGCCGGCGGCAAGGCCGCCATCAGCACCGATTCGGTGAGTGAATGGAGTTCGGCCAGGAGGATCGTCCAGGCCGCGCTCGACGCGTTCGGGCGGATCGACATCGTCGTCAACAATGCAGGCATTCTTCGCGACGTGATCTTCCATCGCATGACGCCCGAGGACTGGCTTGCCGTGATCAACGTTCACCTCAACGGCAGCTTCTTCGTCAGCCGTGCCGCCGCCGAGCATTTCCGCAAGCAGGAAAGCGGCGCCTATGTGCACATGACGAGCACGTCAGGCCTGATCGGCAATTTCGGCCAGGCGAACTATTCGGCGGCCAAGCTCGGGATTGCAGCGCTCTCGAAGTCGATCGCGCTCGACATGGAGCGCTTCCACGTCCGCTCCAACTGCATTTCGCCCTTTGCCTGGAGCCGGATGACAAGCTCGATCCCGGCCGAGACACCGGAGCAGCAGGCGCGCGTCGCGCGCATCCAGCAGATGACGCCGGACAAGAACGCGCCGATGGCGGTCTTCCTCGCTTCCGATGCGGCCGCAGGCATCAGCGGGCAGATTTTCGCCACCCGCCATAACGAGATTTTCCTGATGAGCCAGATCCGGCCGCTGCGCGGCATTCATCGCGCGGAAGGCTGGACGCCGGAGCTGATCGCGGAATATGCAGTGCCGGCGTTGAAGCCCTCCTTCGTTCCGCTCGAGCGCAGCGGCGACGTTTTCTGCTGGGATCCCGTCTAGCGGTGGATTTCTCGCCGACCGAGACCGAGCGCGCGTTCCGCGAGAGCGTCCGCGCCTTCGCCGAGCGCCATCTCGCCGAGGGCGCGCTCGCCCGGGCGCATGACCCGCGCTTTCCCTGGGACGTGGCGAAGTTGATGGCCGAGGCGGGATTATTCGGCGTCATGCTGCCCGAAGCGGATGGCGGGCAGGGCGGGACCCTGCTCGATGCAGTGCTGGCGATGCAGGAGATAGCACTTCACTGTCCGCGCAGTGCGGACGTGTTCCAGGCCGGCAATTTCGGCGCCTTCCGCACGCTCGCCCAATATGCGAGCCCGGCGCAAAAGGAGCGCTTCTTCGCCCCACTACTGAGAGGGGAGAAAATCGCCGCGGTTGCGATGACCGAGCCCGAGGCCGGCTCGGCCGTCACCGACCTCAAGACCACCTGCACCCCCGACGGCACGCTCTATCGGCTGAACGGGGGGAAGATCTTCACCACGAACACCGAGGACGCCTCGGTCTTTCTCGTCTATTGCCGCTTCGGTCCTGGGCTCGACGGCATCGGCAGCGTGCTCGTCGAGCGTGGGATGGAGGGCTTCCAGCTCGGCGAGCCATCCCAGTACATGAACGGCGAGACCTGGTGCGCGCTCTATTTCGACAATGTCCCGATCCCGCCGGAGATGGTGCTCTTGAAAGAGGGCGGGTTCCGCAAGCAGATCGCGGGCTTCAATGTCGAGCGCGTGGGCAATTCGGCGCGCGCCCTTTCGCTCGGCGAATATTGCTTCCGCGCGGCAAGGGCGCATGCCGAGACGCGCCGCCAGTTCGGCCGGCCGCTCATGGAGTTCCAGGGCTTGCAGTGGAAGTTCGCCGAGATGCGCGTCGCCCTCGATGCTGCCGAGCTTCTCCTCCATCGTGCCGCCGCCCGCGCCGGTCGCGGCCTGCCGAACGCCACGGATGTCGCAATGGCCAAATATGCCTGCAACCAGGCGGGATTCCTCGCCGCCAACGAATCGCTGCAGGTGATGGGCGGCACCGGCTATTCGCAGGAGCTTCTGGTGGAGTACTGCCTGCGCAAGACGCGCGGCTGGATGATCGCCGGCGGCTCGCTCGAGATGATGAAGAACCGCATCGCCGAGGGCATCTTCGGCCGCTCCTTCTCCCAAAGGGGACGATGACTTGGGCCCGATGAGCCTCGCCGAGGCGCTGTTCGCGCCGCTTCGCATCGCGCTGATCGGCGCCTCCTCCGATCCGCGACGGCTGACGGCCCGGGCCCAAATCTACCTCCGCCGCCACGGGTTCAAGGGCGCGCTCTATCCGGTCAATCCGCGCGCCGACGAGGTGCTCGGCGAAAGGGCCTATCCTTCGATGGCAGCACTCCCGGAGCCCATCGATCTCGCCTATATCCTGGTGGGCACTTCGTTGGTGCCCGAGGCGGTCGCGGAATGCGCGGCGCATAGCGTGCCGGTCGCCTGCATCCTCGCCGACGGCTTCGCCGATGCCGGGGCCGAAGGAGCAGCAGTCGAGCGTTCGATGGTGGCGAAGGCGCACGCTTCCGGCATGCGCCTCATCGGCCCCAACAGCATGGGGATGATCAACGTCGCCGCTTCCATCGCCTGCTCGGTCAACGCCGCGCTCGAGGCGGAAGCGCTGCCCCAGGGAAGGCTTTCCCTCGTCTCCCACTCGGGCAGCCTGATGGGCGCGCTCATCTCGCGCGCGGCGGCGCGCGGCATCGGCTTCGCCAAGCTGATCGGCACCGGCAACGAGGCCGATCTTTCGGCCGGCGAGCTCGCCGAGCTTCTGGTGGACGACCCCGAGACCGACGCGATTCTTCTCTTTCTCGAAACGATCCGTGACCCGGAGCGTATCGCGGCGGCCGCGCGGAAGGCGCACGCGCGGGGAAAGCCGATCATCGCCTACAAGCTCGGACGATCCGAGGCGGGTGCCGCCCTTGCCACGACTCACACCGGCGCCATCGCCGGCTCGGATACGGCAACGGATGCCTTCTTCCGCGCCCACGGCATCCTCCGCGTCGATCAGCTCGAGACGCTCTTCGAAATCCCCCCGCTCGCCGCCGCCGGCCCGCCCAAGTCACCGCGGCGCGCGGTGCGCGTTGTCACCACCACGGGAGGCGGCGGGGCGATGGTGGTGGACCGGCTCGGGCTTTTCGGCATCGCGACCGCGCGCATGCACGACACCACGCTCGCCGGTGCGGCGAAGGGCACGGTCGCCGAAGCGCTCTCGGAGGCGCGCGATGGCGCGGACGCCGATCTCGCGATTGCGGTGATCGGGAGCTCCGCGCAGTTCCGCCCGCACGAAGCGGTCGCGGGCGTGATCGCGGCGGAGGGAAAAAATCCGCTCATCGCCTTTCTCACGCCCGAAGCGCCTGCCTCGCTCAAGCTGCTCGCCGAGGCCGGGATCGCCTCGTTCCGCACGCCCGAATCCTGCGCCGACGCCGTGCGCGCCTGGCTTGCCTGGCGCGCACCGCGCACCGCGCCGCCCGCGCGGGATGTATCGGCAGCGAAATCTCTCCTCCCGCGTGCCGGCGACGAGCCGGGCGCCCGCGCCGTCTTCGCCGCCCTCGGCCTGCCGGACGGCGCCGCTCTCGTCGATCCCGACGATCCGCCCGCGCTTTCCTACCCCGTCGCGCTGAAGGCGGTTTCATCCTCCCTCGCGCACAAGACCGAGGCCGGCGCGGTGGCACTCGATATCGCCGATGCTGCCCAACTGCGCGCCGCCGCGGCCGCGATGCGCGCCCGCCTCGGCGGGACGGTCTCGGGCTTCCTCGCCCAGCCCATGGCGCGCGGCGTCGCCGAGCTGATCCTCGGCTTTCGCCGCGATCCCACGGTCGGACCGGTGGTGGCGCTCGGAACGGGCGGCGTGCTCGCCGAGATTTTCCGCGACGTCGTGCTCCGCATCGCCCCTGTAACCGAAGCCGAGGCCGCCGAGATGATCGGGGAGGTGAGGGGCCTCGCCCCCGCGCGCGGCTATCGCGGCCTGCCGAAGGGCGACCTCGCAGCACTCGCGCGGGTCGTCGCCCGCTTCTCCGCCCTCGCCGCCCTGCCCGAAATCGCCGAGGCAGAGATCAACCCGCTCATCCTGATGCCAGAGGGCGGCGGCGTGGTGGTCGCCGACGCGCTATTACAAACCGTATGAACTGATATCTCAAACATCGTATTGCACTGCACAAGGTAAAGTTCTAAGGGCCGCCGCATGATCACGGCGGGACAGATGCGGGCTGCCCGGGCGCTGCTCGGCATCGACCAGCGGCGCCTCGCCGAGCTTTCCGGCCTCTCGCTCCCGACCATCCAGCGCATGGAGGCGAGCGAGGGCGTGATCCGCGGCCAGGTCGATTCGCTGATGAAGCTCATCGGCGCGCTGAACCTTGCCGGCATCGAGCTGATCGGCGAAGGCGCCACGAGCGCGGACGGTGGCCGCGGCGTCCGCCTCATCCGGCGCAGCCCATGATCGCAGCCCTCCTCCTCGGCACGGCCGCGCTGGTCGCGCTGGCCCTCGCCGGCACCGTCACGAGAGGGCAGGGGGCCGCGCTCTACGCCACCGCCGCCCTCGTCACCGGCCTCTCCGCGCTCCTCGCGCTCGCCTCTCTCACGTCTCCGCCCGCCACGCTCGTCCTTCCGCTCGGCCTGCCCTGGCTCGGCTGGCATTTCCGGCTCGACGCGCTCTCCGCCTTCTTCCTCTTCGTCGTCGATCTCGGCGCCGCCTCGGCGAGCGTCTTCGCCATCGGCTATGGCCGCCACGAAGCGGAGCCCACGCGCCTCCTTCCCTTCTACCCGCTCTTCATCGCGGCCCTTCAGCTCGTCGTCCTCGCCGACGACGCTTTTTCCTTTCTCTTCGCGTGGGAGCTGATGTCGCTTGCCTCCTGGGCGCTCGTCCTCGTCCATCACCGCGACCGCGAGAGCATCCGTGCCGGCTACGTCTATCTGCTGATGGCGGTGCTGAGCGGCTTCGCGCTCCTGCTCTGCTTCGGCCTGCTCGCAGGCGCCGCCGGCTCCTACGGCTTCGACGCCATGCGCCTCGCCCATCCGGCGCCCGGCCTCGCGGCACTCGCGCTCTTGCTCGCGCTCCTCGGCACCGGCGCCAAGGCGGGCCTCGTGCCGGTGCATGCCTGGCTGCCGCTCGCGCATCCCGCCGCGCCGAGCCACGTCTCCGCGCTGATGAGCGGGGTGATGACGAAGGTCGCCGTCTACGCCTTCCTCCGCATCGCCTTCGATCTCCTGCCCATCCCGCCCGACTGGCTCGGCCTCGTCGTGCTGGCGCTCGGCGCCATCACCGCAGTGCTCGGCGTGCTCTACGCGCTGATGCAGCACGATCTGAAGCGCCTGCTCGCCTATCACACGGTCGAAAATATCGGCATCATCTTCATCGGCGTCGGGCTCGCGATGGTCTTCCGCGCCGACGCCGGCGAGCAGGCAGCCGCGGCACTCGCGCTCACCGCCGCGCTCTTCCACGTCTTCAACCATTCGGTCTTCAAGAGCCTGCTCTTCTTCGGCGCGGGCTCGGTCGATGCCGCCACCGGCACGCGCGACATGGAGCGGCAGGGCGGCCTGATCCACCGCATGCCGCGCACCGCGTTCTTCTTTCTTATCGGCTGTGCCGCGATCTCGGCGCTGCCGCCCCTCAACGGCTTCGCCTCCGAGTGGCTCACCTTCCAGGCGATCCTGCTCGGCCCCGGCCTTCCCGAATGGGGCCCGAAGATCGTCATCCCGGTCGCCGGCGCGCTGCTCGCCCTTGCCGCGGCACTCGCCGCGGCCTGCTTCGTCAAGGCGTTCGGGATCACCTTCCTCGGCCGCCCTCGCTCCGCCGAAGCCGCCGCCGCGCGCGAGGCCGATCGATTTTCCGTGGGTGCGATGGGCGCTCTCGCCGCGCTCTGCCTCCTCGCCGGCATCTTTCCCGCCGTGGTCATCAATGCGCTCGCCCCGGTCGCACGCGCGCTCATCGGTACTACCATGCCCGCCCAGGGCTACGTTCCCTGGAGCGTCATCATCCCGGTCGCCGCCGCGCGCAGCTCCTACGACGGCTTCGCGATCTTTCTCCTCCTCGCCGCCGTCACCGCTCTCGCCATCGCCGGCGCGCGCCGGCTCGCCACCCACGCGGTGCGCCGCGCGCCCGCCTGGGATTGCGGCTTCCCCAATCCGCGCCCCGAGACGCAGTACACCGCCACCAGCTTCGCCGAGCCCATTCGCCGCGTCTTCGGCCCCGCCGTGTTCGGCGCGGCGAGCGCGGTGCGTATGCCGCCGCCCGGCTCGACGGCGCCCGCCCGTATCCGCTCGGCGCTCCGCGACCGAATCTGGGATATTTTCTACGCCCCGGTGGCCCGCTTCGTGGACCGCCTCGCGACGAGCGCCGATCGCCTCCAGTTCCTCACCATCCGCCGCTATCTTTTCTTCGTCTTCGCTTCCCTCGTCGCCCTCCTGCTCGCGCTGGCGCTCACCCAATGATCGGCGCCATCGCGATCGAGGCGCTGCAGATGGCCCTCGTCCTTCTCGCCGCTCCCGGCCTCGTCGGCATCGTGCGCGCCGTCAAGGCGCGGCTGCAGCGCCGCGAAGGCCCGCCGCTCATCCAGCCCTACCGCCAGATCGCCCGCCTGCTCGCCAAGGAGGTCGTGCTCGCCGAGAACGCCTCCTGGCTCTTCCGCACGGCGCCCTATCTCGTCCTGGCGTTCACCTGGGCGGCCGCCTCCGTCGTCCCCACCTTCTCCACCCATCTCGCCTTCGCCCCGCTCGGCGACCTCATCGTCATCACCGCCCTCCTCGGCGCCGCGCGCTTCCTGCTCGCTCTCGCCGGGCTCGATATCGGCACCAGCTTCGGCGGTATCGGCGCAAGCCGCGAGGTGATGTTCGCCTCGCTCGCCGAACCGGCGATGCTGATGATCGTCGTCACGCTCGCCATCGCCGCGGGCTCGACCGAACTTTCCTCGATCGCCGGCTTTATGCTTTCCCCCGCTTCCGGTCTTCGCGTCTCCTTCGCGCTCGCCCTCGTCGCCCTCGGCATCGTCGCCTTGGCCGAAAATGGGCGCATCCCGGTGGACAATCCCGCGACGCATCTCGAGCTCACCATGGTGCACGAGGCGATGGTGCTCGAATATTCGGGCCGGCATCTCGCGATGATCGAGCTCGCCGCCGCGCTCAAGCTCCTGCTCACGCTCTCGATCATCGCCTGCATCTTTTTCCCGTTCGGCCTCGACGGGCCGGGCCCCCTCGTCGGCCTCTTCGCCTATGCGGCGAAGCTCGGCGTCGCCGCCATCCTGCTCGGAATCTTCGAGGTCTCGATTGCCAAGATGCGGGTCTTTCGCGTGCCCGAGCTGCTCGGCGCCGGCCTCATGCTTGGGCTGCTCGGCACGCTTCTCCTCTATGTCTCGCGGGGGCTTTGATAATGGGGCTTGGGACGATGGGGCTCGGCTTCGACATCGCGCACATGCTCGCGGGCTTCATGGTCCTGGCGAGCTTCCTCCTGCTCTACCAGGACCGGCTCACCGCGCTCATCAATGTGCTCCGCCTGCACGGCTTCATCCTCGCCCTCGCGGTTGCCTGGCAGGCGCACATCCAGGCCGCACCCGCCCTCTACGTCTCCGCCGTGATCGCGCTCTCGGTCAAGGCGCTCGTCATTCCGGGCGCACTCGACCGCATCGTCGATCGGCTCGGCATCCATCGCAACGTCGAGACGGTGGGCGGCATCGGCCCCACCATGCTCGCCGGCATGGCGCTCGTCGCCCTCTCGCTCCGCGTCATGCTCCCCATCACCGCGCACGCCGACCCCGTTTCCCGCCAGGACATCGCGCTCGCGCTCTCCGTCGTCCTGATCGGCCTTCTCATCATGGTCACCCGGCGCAACGCCGTGGGCCAGGTCGCGGGCTTCCTCTCGCTCGAGAACGGCATCGACCTCGCCGCCGCCGGCGCGCGAGGCATGCCGCTCGTCGTCGAATTGAGCGTCGCCTTCTCGGTGCTGATCGCCTTCATCGTCATCGGCATCTTCCTCTTCCGCATCCGCGAGCGGTTCGACACGGTCGATCTTTCCGCCCTCGAAGCCTTCCGCGGAGAACGACAATGATCCCGCTCGCCGCCGTGCTCGCGGTTCCTCTCGCCGCCGCCTTCCTCCTCGCCCTGATCGCCGACTATCGCATCACCGCGCGCATCAACGTCGCCGCAAGCCTCGTCGCCTTCGCGGGATCGCTCGTCTTCCTCTTCCATCGCCCGGCACCCGGCCCGCTCTTCCTGATCGACGACCTCAATATTGTCTTCATCGTGCTCAACACTTTCGTCGGCTTCACCACCAGCGTCTTCAGCGCCGGCTATATCGGCCACGAGCTCGAGACCGGAAAGCTCACGCCGGGCTATCTCCGCTTCTACCATACGATGTTCCAGATCATGCTCTTCGGCATGAACCTCGCCCTGGTCGCGGCGAATATCGGGCTGATGTGGGTCGCCGTCGAGCTTGCCACTCTCTCCACCGTGATGATGGTCGGCATCTACCGCACGCACGAAGCGATCGAGGCCGCCTGGAAATATTTCATCCTCGGCAGCGTCGGCATCGCGCTCGCCCTCTTCGGCACCATCCTCGTCTATCTCGCCGCCCGGCCGGTGATCGGGGAGGGAAGCGGGGGAATGATCTGGACCGACCTCCTCGCGCACGCGAAAAATTTCGATCCCGCCCTGCTGGATACCGCCTTCGTCTTCCTCCTGCTCGGCTACGGCACCAAGGTCGGGCTCGTGCCGATGCACGCCTGGCTGCCCGACGCGCATGCCGAGGGCCCGACCCCGATCTCCGCCGTGCTCTCGGGCCTCCTCCTCAATGTCGCGCTCTATGCGCTGCTGCGCTTCAAGATCCTGCTCGCCGCCTGTCCCGGCGCGATCGCGCCCGGGCCCCTGATGATCGCGTTGGGCCTCGTCTCGACGCTGCTCGCCGCGCTGATGCTCTACCGAAGACGCGACATCAAGCGCCTCTTCGCCTATTCCTCGATCGAGCAGATGGGCATCATCGTCTTCGCCTTCGGCATGGCCGGCCCGCTGGGCAATCTCGCCGGGCTATTGCAAATGACCATGCACAGCCTCACCAAATCGGCGATCTTCTTCTCGGTGGGCCATGTCGCGCAGGTAAAGGGAACCCAACGCATGGCCGAGATGGGCGGCCTCACCGAATCCCATCCTCTCCTCGGCTGGACGCTCGTCGCCGGCGTCGTCGCCATCGCGGGCCTCCCGCCCTTCGGCATCTTCACCAGCGAATTCCTCATCGTCAGCTCGAGCTTCTCCCGCGCCCCGATCCTCGCCACCCTCCTCGTGCTCGGCCTGCTCGTCGCCTTCGGCGCGCTGCTTCTCCGCTTGGGCAGCCTCGCCTTCGGCCCCGTGCGCGGCCCCGTCGTGCCGGTGCGCGCCTCGAGCGTCCCCATCTTCGCCCATCTCGCGCTCGTCCTCCTCGCCGGGCTCTGGCTCCCGCCGCCGCTGGTCGCGTGGTTCCGCCACGCCGCGTTGCTGCTTGGATGAGTCCCCTGGGATGACCACTTGGCGCGAAGCCGGCGGAAAGCTCGCCGCCGGCCAGGCTTCCCTGATCTCGCTCTGGGCGGACGTGGGCACCGCGCGGCTTGCGATCCTCGCCGGCCCGACGATCGAGATCATCGACGATCCGGCACCCGACGGGCGCTTTCCCTCGATCGGCCGGCTCCATCCGCCCGCGCTCCGGCTCGAGCGCGCGCTCGCGGAATCCTCCGCGCTCGTCCCCGAGGGCCTGCCCGACACGCGTCCCTGGCTCCTCCACGGCGATAAAGCCACCGCCTATCCGTTCCTTCCCGCCGAGGGCGAGCATCTGCACCAGATCCCCGTCGGCCCCGTGCATGCCGGCATCATCGAGCCCGGCCATTTCCGCTTCACCTGCTCGGGCGAGACGATCGTTCGCCTCGAAGAACGGCTCGGCTACGTCCATCGCGGCGTCGAGGCGCTCATGCAGGGGAAAACCCCGGCCGAAGCCGCCCCCATCGCCGCGCGCATCTCGGGCGACAGCACGGCCGCCTATGCGCTCGCCTTCGCCCACGCCGTCGAAGCGGCCCTCGGCGCCGCGCCGCCGCCGCGCGCGCTTTGGCTTCGCGCGCTGATGGCCGAACTCGAGCGGCTCGCCAACCATCTCGGCGATGTCGGCGCCATTTGCAACGATGCCGCCTTCGCGCTGATGCTCGCCCATTGCGCGATCCTGCGCGAGCGCGTGCTCCGCGCCGCCTTCTTCTGCTTCGGCCATCGGCTGATGATGGACCGAATCGTCCCGGGTGGCGTCACCGCCGATCTTTCCTCAGGCGGCATCGCCCATCTGCGCGGCCTCGTCGCCGAGATCGGCGAGAAATTTCCCCGCCTCCTCTCGCTCTACGACCGCACCGCCTCGTTGCAGGACCGCACCGTCGGCACCGGCATCCTCCGCCCCGACCTCGCGAAGCTCTGGGCCGCCGGCGGCTTCATCGGCCGCGCCTCGGGCCGCGACTTCGACGCCCGCCGCCTCTACGCTCCGTACGACGCGCTCGTCTTCGCAATCCCTGTTCGCACCGAGGGCGACGTCGATGCGCGGCTTCGCATCCGCGCCTCCGAGATCACGGAAAGCCTTGGCCTCGTCACGCAGATTCTCGACCGCCTTCCGCCCGGCCCACTCCTCTCGCCCATTCCCGACGGCACCGGCGAGGGCTTCGCGCTCGTCGAGGGATTCCGCGGCGACATCTTCGTCCATGTCCGCCTCGAAGCCGGCCGCATCGCGCGCTGCCATGCGCGCGATCCCTCCTGGTTCCAGTGGCCGCTGCTCGAAGCCGCGATCGAGGGCAACATCGTCGCCGACTTTCCCCTCTGCAACAAATCTTTCAACTGCTCCTACGCGGGCCACGATCTCTGAGCCATGCTGCGCACCCTCCTCGAAGGCCTCCGCCAACCTCTCACCGAAGCCCTGCCCACGGATCCCGAGTTCGCCGAGCTTGCCAAGAAGCTCGAGCGCGCCGCCCGCCGCCGCCTCGGCCGCAGCCTCGCCATCCGCGAGGTCGATGCCGGCTCGTGCAATGGCTGTGAGCTCGAGATCAACGCGCTCGCCAACCCGTTCTATGATCTCGAACGCTTCGGCCTCTCCTTCGTCGCCTCGCCGCGCCACGCCGACGTCCTGCTCGTCACCGGCCCGGTGACGCGCAACATGCACGAGGCGCTGCTCCGCACCTACGCGGCGACGCCGGCGCCCAAATGGGTGATCGCCGCCGGCGATTGCGCCGCGGGCTGCGGCGTCTTCGCGCAAAGTCCCGCCTGCCTCGGCGCGGTCTCCGCCGTTCTCCCGGTCGATCTCGTCATCCCCGGCTGCGCGCCCACGCCGGCCAAGCTGCTCGCCGGCCTCATCGCCCTCTTGGGCGAGGGTCGAGGGCCCTGATCGCGCCTTTTCCTCTGCTCTCAGCTTCTTGCAATGCTGCCTTGCAGTTCCAATTAAAGAAG
>Ga0335075_10007501_pt1 | contig 16794 bp, 19 predicted proteins | sample Lox_Sample_24_FD_206723 | JGI IMG/M metagenome (GOLD analysis project Ga0335075, IMG submission 206723) | Soil microbial communities from Loxahatchee National Wildlife Refuge, Florida, United States - Lox_Sample_2.4 | ecosystem: Environmental > Terrestrial > Soil > Wetlands | place: USA...
TCGATGACTTGAGACATCACACTGGTGGCAGGTGTTGGGTTCGAACCAACGTAGGCTGAGCCGACGGTTTTACAGACCACGCCGTCTCACGACCGACAGGGACTCTTGACCTGCCCGGATGCCATGGGTTCGCATTGGCGATCTCCGGACCATCCCACGCATATCCCGCACATGACGACCATCAAGGTCTTAGCAGGGCACAACGCGAGCCGGTGGAGGCTACGGTCAGCGCGGCCGAGACCATCGTGTTCCTTGCAACGACCATGATCGATGAGGCGACGACATCCATGCTGTTCATAGGCGCGCCGCCCTCACCCGGCGCTGCCGGTCCGTGAAGCTCACAAGCTGCTGAGCCACAATCGCCCCGACCATAACGACGCAAGTCGATGTCATTGGAAGCACCACGGGCTACACGTCGGTTGACAGTCAATCGGTGCTTGACAGTGATCCATTTGGGCGGCTGACATCTTCATGTATAGACTTGCTTCATGTCTCGACCTCTACGCATGACGCTTGCGACGCAGACGGTCCTGAAAGTCTTCTTGGATGACCCGGCGACGCCGCGTTATGGCTTTGACATCGCTCGTGACGCCGGTTTGGCCACGGGCTCCTTGTACCCGATCTTGGCGCGCTTGGAGCAAGCGGGTTGGGTGAGTTCCTCATGGGAGGATCAAGGCTTGGCCGCTGAAGGTCGACCGCGAAGGCGGTACTACCACTTGACGGCTGAAGGCGAAACTTCAGCGCGACAGGCTCTTAACGAGCTGCTACGGCGCACCATGCCGCGAGCTTGGCGACCTGCAGGAGGCCCGGCGTGAGTACGGTGGTCTTTTGGCTCGCAGCGGCACCAGCAGCCCTGATAGGCATCCTTTTGACTGAGGTAGTAGATCTAGGCGCGTGGATCGCGCCTAGAATCGTCCGGGCTGCCTCCGCTCGCATGCCGACTCTCGAATTGCGCGCACGGTATCTCGAAGAGTGGCTTGCAGAGTTGAGCGCTTTCGATGGGCTCAAACTGATCAAGCTCGGCAAAGCCATTAGTCTCTGGACAAGCAGTTGGAGCGTCGCAAAGATATTTCGGAGCGAGCTGGGGACTGTCGGCGTTCGAGTTTACGCGTGCAGGGTACTTAGCTCCTGTATCTGGGCGACCAAGGTCATATGGGAAGGGAAGTCGCTTGCAAAGCATGACCATCCCGACGTCGCTTTTATTCCTTTCGTGAACCGATTTATACTGGGGCCGATTTGCGGTGACGTCAATTTGGAGGTCGGCGAAGCCGTTTCTCGACCCGAAGGCGGATTTATCATCCAGGTTAATATGACCGTCGAAGCCGAAGTGACTGATCCAGTGGCTTGGATGGACAAATTTACCTCTCCGATTGCAATAGCCTTTTATGACCTCCACCTTCTGCGAAGGCACGTTTCCTTCCGAGAGGTTCTGAGAAATCATAGGCGGCAATTGAGCCAGCTAAAAGAATCTCGGCGCTACCGTACGGATACCTCGAGGCCTCCAACGTCATCCTGACAGGTGCCACGGTCTTGCCGTTGAAGATCTTTGCCCGGCAAGAGGCCGTCCGGCATGAGCAGCGTTCTGCTCGTTTCCCGCCGGTCGCGGTGCATCGGCTCGGGCGTTGCTACGGGAACCGCCTGCCTGCTGGTGCGGGCGCACCGACCTAGTGGCGGCGCTCGGCTTGAAGTCAAGCACGGCTCCCCGAGTTGGTTCACCATTGACTCATGAATCTGACTGACCACGAAGTTTCTATCGCCACCAACGCCCTGAGCAGCGCGGTTGCCATTGCTGCCATAGTTTGGGGCTATCGAGGTGCGCGTTCCGCCAACATTAGTGCAGTGCAGATTGCCCAAGATGAACGGCTATCACGACATCAAGCTGATCTACGAGTTGAGAAAAAAACTGCTTATGTCAAAGTGCTAGCTGATCTTTCAGCCCTAATACCAGCCCTTCCAGTACAGCCGGAAGAGCAATGGCCTGATGCCATTCAGCGTGCGATACTCTCACTGGCTGAAGTAGAAATAACGGCACCCCGAAACCTTTACCGCTTGGCCTTGGAAGCTTACGCAGCCCTTACGGCTGAGCCCGATAGTGGCGTGGAAAGACTACCCGGTGCCTTCTGGATAGCTCAACTTCGTCGCGCGATGCGTATAGACCTAAACGGATATCCCGTCCCTACGCCCGACGAGTTAAATAAATTGGATCATTTCCCAGGAGAGGATTAGTCTCCGAGGGGACTCAGCCGTCGACAGTATGACCAACTGCTTACGAGATCGTCGACCCGGCCGTCCTGACCTGGCCTGATTCTGGTCAGGCCAAGGTGGGCACGGCCAGCATCGGCGTCAGGGCCGGTTACCCCAGCGCTGCTGGGCGGCCTGGCGCGTGGCACCGAGCCGGGAGCCGATGTCAGCCCAGGAATAGCCGCACTCTCGGAGACCGGTCACGGCGTCGCGGATGCTGCCGTCGATGGTGTCGGCCAGCTCCGCCATGAGGGCCAGGGACTCGATGTCACCCGCGGCGATGCGCCGCGCACACGCCTTCAGGATGCGCCGGGCGAACGCGGCGTACTCCGGGTTCTCGACTGCCGCCCGCGTCCGGTTCGCTGTCAACGCCTTCTTGACAGTGCCCGGCCGGTCCGCTGCCCGCGCCTCCTGTGTCCTGGAGATCGCGTCGGGGGCCGCCGGTGCGCTCATGCCGCCGCGCCGTTCCGGCTGAGCTGGGACCGCTCCTCCGCGAGCAGCAGCGCGGTCACCTCCCACTCGTTGATGCCGCTGGTGTCGTCCCACACGACGCGGGCATCGGCCAGCCCATCGAGAGCAGCCACCGCGTGACGTGGGCAGGCCCGGGCACTCTGGCCTGCGCCGTCTTCGATGCACACGCGTGCGTAGCGGTCGCACTTCGCTTCCATGCACCGGAGTCTCTGCGCTGCCATCGCTGCTGCCTCCCGCACCGTGGGCTCCCACCTGGTGGGCTTCACCCGATAGGCGCGATCACGGCCTGGAGCGGGAGCCGTCAAGGGCTCGGTCGCGTAGCGACTTCCAAGATGCTTTGGCCGCGCGGCAACTCGGACTGCGTGGAGGTGCGTAGATGCGAGAGCAGACCCGGCCAAAGGATCTTGGAACCCTTGACGGCTCCCGCGGAAGGCTGATACTCCCCGTGCCGGGTGAAGGCCCCGAACGCACCCGCCGACCTGATCACCGCGCTGCGGTCGGATCACCTTGCCGGGGTCGATCCGTCCGTGAGAAGAACTGGGGCTTGTCTGCTCGGCTTGCTCGAGAGTTAGGAAGCGCATTTGGTCGCTCTCGCCAATGCCAGAACGCTCCGGGGGACTACCCGTCACACGGCATCATGGTGCTGTGACTGACGTGTCGGTGCGCGACGAGTATGCCTGCTGGCGAGAAGCGCCGACCAATGCCTAACAATCGTCAGTGGGCAGCGCTCGTGTGGCTACTTATCCTCAGCGCGTTCGTGCTGGTCCGGCGGGATACCAGACAGATGCTCACCGGTCTGTTGCACCAGCTGTGGGCACCAAAGATCTTCGTGCCGCTTCTCCTGTTTACGGGGTACTGCGTCGGGGTGATTGCTGCCGGGGCGGCGGTCGGTGCCTGGACGCTCCAACGAACGACGGACACGGTGGTGTGGTTCGGGGGGGCTCTTGCGCTGCTGTTCCGAGCAACCAAGGTCGCCGAAGAGCGGCGGTTCGTCCGTCATAGCCTCGTGGAGCCTATGGGTGTAGCGGCCATACTCGTGTTCTTCGTCGGGCTATTTCCGCTAGCGCTGTGGGCGGAATTGCTATTACTGCCCATGGTCATGTTCGCGGTCGCCCTTTCCATCGTTGCGTCTGGACACCGAGAGCACGCTGCCGCAAAGCTACTAGTCGATATATTGCTTACTACATGTGGACTCGCGCTGCTTGCATGGGCTATCTATCAGGCAACTCAGGAGTGGGACATTGTAAGCAGCGCGGATACAGTCCGGGCACTACTCCTACCGATGTGGGCTACGGCTGCTGTCGTACCCGTGGTGTACCTGTTCGGCGTTCTCATGGAGTATGAGAAAGTAGCGCTGCGCGTTAGAAACGCCGACCCTGCGCCCGGTCACACCTGGCGAGTACTTGCTGGCATCGCATCTGTCCTCAAGCTGCACGTGCGCGACATCGCCACATTGGACACCACCTGGGCTAGACGCATGGCAAAGGCCGGATCATTTGCAACCGCGCGTACGGTGACCGCACAGTATCGCTTGTCATTGCGTGAGAAAGAGGGGGCACAGCATCGTAGTGAGGAGTGGTTTCGCAAATGTGCTGGGGTTAAGGGAACCGACGAGGAGGGACGACAGCTAGACCAGCGGGAGTTCGATGTGACCCGTCGGGCATTGCAGTGGCTAGCGACGGTCCAAATGGGGTTCTACCACAACGATTTCCGATATAACAATAGAGCATTGGATATTGCAAACTTCTCGGATGAGGGACTGTCTGCGGACCACGGTATTCAGATAGTGGTACGGAAGGATGGGCAGGCGTGGTACGCATGGCGTCGAACACCGTCATGTTGGTGCCTTGGAATAGGGGCTGCCGCTCCCCCGCCTGATCAGTGGCTGGGAGACGGCCCACAGCCACCGGACGGCTTTCCCGGACGTGACACATGGTGGGGATCCGAACCATTCGGTGTTGATACATCCAACTGGTAAGAGCTGAGGGCGGGACTAAAGGATCTCGGAGCCCTTGACAAGGTCTCATGAGCGCTGATCCTTGCGGGCTGGGTGAAGGCCACGCTCGGGTCGATTCACCGACGGCTACACCTGACGGTTCACGGCAACGGCCGGATTCCCGGGGCTGTATCCAGACGTCTAGCGTCCGAATGCTTGTAGGACCCCAGCCTCGCCTCGCAGCAACGCTCGGCCGTGAGCGACGACACGGAGCCAGCAAGTCTTACCTTACGGACTAATCGCTATATTTCCTCATATTATTGGCGGTCAATCTCGATCATTGCCAAAGATATCGTAAAGTTTTCTTCAAACCGTTCGGTCGTTTCGGAGCGGGAGTAAAGTTACTGCGCGAATCCGCTGCGAGAGGGGGCCAGCGTATGGCTTTGGCACGACCCATGAAAGAGCGCACAGTTGCCTTCTATGAGATAGTTGCCTCAGTGGGCGGCGAACAACGCCGAACTGAACAGCTTCCGTGGGAGGAAACGCTTGAGAATATCGCCAAAACGAAAGAAGTAGATAAGCGTACAGTCGAGGCCGAGTCCGTATTCGTCGGCAATACCATTATCATTGATGAGGAAGATCACCTTCTCCTTCACCGGGTAAAGAATGCCGGAGAATGGCTTTCCGTCCTTGACTGGAGCACAGGGGAATGGCGAGAGTTGGAGTCCAAGGCGACGGAAGGTTATTTGGATACATCGGTCATATGCTTTCTGCCCTATGGCAACGTAATTGGTGTAATGCAGGGAAGCACTTCGGCGCCTACTCACAAATCTCTCCAGACTTGGCTAAACGGCCTCAAATTCTTTCCCGACATGCCGCTCATTGTTAGACCTGTTATGTCGCGTGCAGAAGTTGAGCGCCTGAGGGCGGCCGATGGAGCGAGTAAGATCGAGATCCGAATTGGTAGCAGCAAGATGGCGGCGTTGCAGGATAAGTCAGGCCGTCTGGCCACGCTCCTGCGCCGGGCGAGTTTGGATTATGGGGACGTCGACGTCACGGTCATAATAAGTGTGCCTCGGGGACGGGCTCACAGCGAGGACCGCCAGCTGCTGCTCGCTGATCTCCGCGACCTTGAGCAGGTGGTGCCGGATGCTGCTGAGCGGGCACGAGCGACGCTGGTCTATGCCGAGCAGTCCGGCCCGGAGTACAGTCGGCTCGTTGAGCTGGTGGAGCACCACATCACGGCGAAGCGTAGGGTCGCAGCCGTGGGCGAGGACGGTGAGTCCATCAGAATTCTGTCGGCAGTAGGTGCGATCCTTGGCGTAGCAGCCGAGCACGAGGCGGAACTGCGCCTGGCGGTGGAAGACGTCTAGCCAGCTCCCGCCGAGAGGGGTTGGTCGCTGTGTCGTCGGAGTCGAACCGCCTTGTGGATTATTGGTCCGATGCGACCTGGCTCGATTATGTGATCACTGGCGCGATGGTTGTGCCGTATTTTCTGGTAACAAGTCTCCTGGGTCACGGTGACTGGCTAAGGCAGATCAGCGTCGACCAGAGGTTGGCTGTTTATGGGACCGGTGCAACGATCATTTCTATCGTTGGCGGGCTCGGGGCAGTAGCAGTCACGATCTATATAGCGGCGGACGGCGAAAGGGCGCGCGCAGTGCGCGCGAGCCAGAATCGATATCTTCGCAGAAACTGGCGCGCTCTTTTTGTTGGGCTAGGTGTCTCGGCGCTTGCGTGCCTCGCTGCTCAAGCTATTGACGTTAAGCACGACGCCATGTCATCGCGAATAGTGTTCGTCGCAGCAATAGTTTTCGCAGCATGGCGCTTCGTGCGGCTCGTCTGGTTGTTTGACGCAATGATCAATGTTATGGATCACGACCTTACCGATATTCCACGAATGCCCGCTCCGGAATTGGGAAAAGCGTGGAGCGGAAAGGGCCAAAAGTAGCTGGCTAACTACCAGCTGAATCTCACCCCACCCTGCTCCCCGTAGACCCGCCAACCCAATGCGACGGGCCGCCGGATCGGGGCTCGGCGCAGCCGATGACTTGCGAAGGCCGTTCCGAGCCGAGGCGCGGTGGCCGCGAGTAAGACAACGGCAGCGACCATACCTGGCCGATGTCCTACGTGCCTTCTGCGGTGCCCGGTGCACGCCCCGGGCGGGCCTCCCCGAGGCAGAGCCCGGGGCGCTGATGCCGGGCCGGTGGCGCCGAAGGCGTCGCCTTGATCATGTATGGCTCAATTCGGCAACGGTCGCGCTCGGAGCGCGAGCGTCAAAGGGGCGAGGCTGGTGATGATGGCGCCTGCGTGGGCGTCGGCGAGGGCTTCGGCTTTGCCGGGTTTGTTGGCGTAGCCGATGCTGTGGGTTCCAGCTTGGCGCGCGGCGTCGATGTCGGTGAGCTGGTCGCCGACCAGGGTGCAGGTGTGAGGCTCGGCTTTGCTGGCGGTGATGGCCTGCTGGAGGAAGTGGGGGCAGGGTTTGAGCAGGTCAGGGTCGGGGCTTGTGCGCGCGATCACGGTGCTGATCTGGCCATCGAGGGCGTGGCGGGTGAGGTAGGCACGGACGGCACGGTCAGAGTTATTGCTGACCACCGTCAGGGTGCGGCCGGAGTCGCGGCAACTGGTGATGACGGCATGGACACCAGGGGTGGGCTCGGCGGTAGGGACTGCCTCGACTTCGAGGCCGGTCATGGCGACCTCGACTTCGGCGCCCAGGTCCGGGTTGACGCTGGCCGCGTGGATGAAGACGTCGAACGGGTCGGAGGTAGCTTCGATGTCCGCGGGCAGGGTGATGCCGTGGCTGATTATGAGGTCGCGGAGCTTGTCGGCGATGGTCTGGGCTTTGAGTCCGGCGAAGATGGAGCAGATGGGACCGTCGAAGTCGAGGAACAGGTGCCGGGTCGCGGTGATGATCTCGCCGAGTCGGTCCTCGTGGAGACTGGTCATCCGGCGGGCTCGTAGCTCATGGTCTGCCACATGGCGTCGAACCAGTTCCGGGCCTGCTCGATCCACGGCGCGTCGGCGGGCTGGCCGCTGTCGGCGGCGTGGCGGAAGACCAGGGCGTCTTTGCCCATCAGGTCGTACATGGGCTGGGGGCCTGCGGGGAGCTGGACGTTGTGGCGGGTGATCGGGTAGAAGCCGAAGAACGCTTCGGTGTTGTTGAGGATGTAGAGCTTGAACAGCGGCACGCAGGGGTGGACGCGTATCTGGGTGGTGGCGTTCTCGATCAGGCCGAGGTCGGTGAGCCCTTGCACGGTGTCGATGATGGCACGGGCGTGCCGGGTGGTGAGCTGATGGGCGCGCTCGCGGAAGGCTGGTTCGTCGGCGTGGTCGTCGGCGCGGCAGGGCAGGACCATCGGGCGGGTGGTGTCGGGTAGCAGGAGCCGGATGGCCAGCGACCGCGGCTTGGCGTGGCCGACGCGGATGCTGTCGAGCGGTTCCTGGATGACGCCGTGCAGGGTCTCGCCGGAGAATCCGGCGAAGTCGATCGTGACGTGCTCAGCGGTGAACGCGCGCTCGATGTAGGGACGGATCCCGATCGAGGGAGCGGTCACGGCGTCCTGGCCCAGCTCGGCGATACGAGCGCCTGGTCCTGATGGCGGCCCGGTCGGTTGCACGCCGGGTGGGCAGGGGGCGAATAGCTGCTCGGCGGTCCAGCCGGGGAACATCTCTTCGAGCACGCGGCAGTGATCGGGGTACGGCAGGCTGCGCACCGAGCCGGTCAGCCAGCGGTGCAGCTGCGTGCGGCTGGGGAAACGGCCGGCCAGGTCGTCATCGATGCGCTTCGCGGCCTTGTCGTACTGGGTGCAGAACGTCGCGTACTGCTGCCAGTGACTCTGGCGAAGTAAGACCTTCAGCAAGATCGGGGGTTGCGGCATGTGCTCTCCCGGGCGCGCTGCGTGCGTAATCCAAGGATAGCCGTCCGGTGTGACCGTATATGCGTCATGGCGAGACACCGTGAGACATGCCTTGCGCGTCGGGGTGAGACATCGTGACGCATCACGCGACGTGACGCCGAAGATGCGTATAGCGATGCGACGCGTTTCGCGGCCAGCATCGGAGCATGACCAGGCGGTTTGCCTGGTCACGAGGGCCGGGCAGGTGCAGGAGCGCTGATCGTGATGGTGACGGGCACGGACGCGGAGGCGTGCGGCTGGTGTGGCGGGCGGGGATGGAAGTTCCTCGGCTTGCGGCGTGATCCGCAGAACGCCGGTGATTCCGGGGAGCGTGCGTTACTGCGACGGCCGCGCGTGACGTGTCTTCGCTGCGGCGGAACTGGGAGGGCCCGGGCGGCGGGTGACGGGTCGTGATGCGCCTGTTCGACTGGGGCGTTGCGACCGAGGTTGCCGGGTGGCGCCGGGTCGCCCCGGTCGGCGTGACCGACCAGGAGCAGCAGGCGCAGGACCGCATGGTGGAGGCTCTGAGCGCGGTGCCCTCGGGCACGGTGGCACGCGGATGGGTCACGGCCATGTCCTATGTCCCGAGCATGTCCGGCTACCAGCGGTATGAGCTGACCGTGCAGGCCGAACGGGACACCAGCGGCGCCGTGCGGCTGACCGTAAGCGGCAGTGACTGACCAGACAACCCGCGGCCTGTCCGTCCTGGGTGTTGCGGTCATCCCCGCCCGGATCCCGAGCCCTGGAGCGATGGCGCGGTCTCACGCCAGCGCGGAGGACGGGACCGGGGAGGAGATCGCAGGGATACGCGCGGCTTTTGCCGCGTGGAACGTGTGGCGCAGCGATGAGGGCCGGTGGTGGGCGACCCGGAGGTGCCCGCTGCGCCCGTCACGGTGGCCGGAGGGCTACGCGCTGACGGTGACCGCCGACGACGCCGGGACGTTGCGCTCGGTTATCAGCGCGCAGCCGGGACAGGCGCGTGCACGAGGGTGAGCGGAAGAAAGGTTCTGGCCGATGAGCGGCGGCACGAATCGCGGCCCGGGACAGGAGACTGACATGAGAAAAGCACCAGCAATCCTGATGGTGGCGCCCAACAAGCGTGAGCTATTACGCCAGGCACTGGCCGACGCGGTTTACTACCAGGATCCGCCGCAGGAGTGCGACGCCTGCCCGTCGGATGACCAGTTGTGCGAAGGCTGCGCGAGCCGTTTCAGCCGCGCCGCGGCCTACCTGGAGCTGAGCAAAGAGCTAGGGCTGGAACCGTCTTCGCCATAGCGGACAGGGACGCACTGGGACGGCACGTGATACCCGGCAGATCCGGGACGGTGGCGCGCAAGGATGCCCTGTGTCATCTGAGGTCCCTGCGTGACAACACGCGATGGCGCGTTGTAACCTGACTTGACAAGTCGGCACCATGTCACCTGACTTGACAGGTGCGCAGTCCAGATGCGAACGGACACGATGGCACACGACGACGCGTCGCCGAAATACGCGCAGGTGGTTGGCGAGATCAAGCGGCGGATCGAGACCGGCAGCTACCCGGCCGGTTCGCTGCTGCCATCCGAGCATCAGCTCGTGACCGAGTTCGGCCTCTCGCGGCCCACGATCGTCAAGGCCCTGGGCACTCTTCGGCACGAAGGGTGGATCGACACCCAGCAGGGCAAGGGCAGCTTCGTCCGCGGCCGTCCCGCCCTTGCCGATGCCGAGCGCACCCGGCCCGCAAGTGGCGTGCTGGAACTCCCGGAAGCGGAGGTGTCCGGGGAGCTGGTCCAGGCCGGGGTCAAGCTCGCTCCCCCGCATGTAACCGCCCTGCTCGCGCTGAAGCCAGGCAGCAGGGCGTTCGTGCGGCAGCGGCTGCTGACCGAGGGCGGCGAGCCGGTAGAGCTGGCGTCGGCGTGGCTGCCGCTGGAGCTGGCCGCGGGCACCGACCTGGCCTCGGCGGACCTGCTGAACGAGAGCATCCGCCACCACCTGTACGCCCGCAAGAAGATCCGGCTCGATCATGCCGTGGAGCAGATCACCGCACGTCACCCCACCGGCGAGGAGGCAGCCCTGCTGCGCGTTGCGCCGGATGCTCCCGTCCTCAGCGTGATCGTCACCGCCTACGACGCCGCCTCCCGGCCCATCCAGGTCAGCGACTTGGTGCTGCCCGGCCAGCGGCACGAACTGCGGGACGCCTATCCCTTCACCTGAGCACTACTCAGCCTGTCATGTTCCGATGCTTTTTGTAATTTGACAAGTCATGTGGCGTTGCGTAACTTGTCTCCTGTCTTGATAAGTCATGTTGGTGCCTTCGGGCGGACAGGAGAAGTCAGATGGCGTTGCAGGGTCCGATCCCGGTCGAGTTCGCCGCCGTGTTCCCGCGCGGGGCGTTCGCGGCCGGGGGTTTCGAGCCGGTGCGGGACTTCGAGGCGTCGAAGGCCGGGCGGTTCGTGCAGTCCAAGGACAAGGCGAGCGGCCTGCCGGTGTGGGTGGTCGATGTGATCGACGGCGACCCGCAGGCCCGGGACAAGACCGCCCGGGTCAAGGTCGCGGCAGCCGACCAGCCGGTGCTTCCCGCGCCCGGGGCCGGGGTGCCGTTCGTGCCGGTGGAGTTCGCCGGGCTGACCGTCACCCCGTACGTGAACCAGGGCGGGCGGCTGGCCTACTCGTTCAAGGCGACCGGGGTCCGCGTGCCGGGCCGTGGCGGGCACCGGGCTGAGGGCAGGGACGCGGCGTGAGCGGCGATGATGACCGGTCAGGCATGACCGTCAGCGCGCATGTGGGCGATGACGCGCGGGTGATCTGCCACACCTACAACCGGACGACCCCGATTCTCGTGGTCAGCACGGGACCGTCCAGCATGTCCATTTCGATCAAGGACGGCCGGGCACAGATGCCCGCCGCGGCAGTGGCCTTCGCCCGCGCATTTGCCGCGAGCGCGCAGCAGTTCGCCGACGAGTGCGAACGGCTGCACGAGCTACATGGGCAGGCGAGCATGCCCGGCCGCGTCCAGGCACCATCTCGGCCGGCCGCAGGCCAAGCGCCGTGAACAGCGGGACGGCCGGGAGCTAGCACCTCCCGGCCGTCCCTGGTCTCTCCCTGACTTTCGGCAAAGCACTAGAAGAGGTGATCATCGTATGCGCGGCCACGTGCGTTATGGCGGGGTGACCGGCGAGCCCAACGCCCAGGTCGACAACCCCGACCCGTTCACGCCCCCGGCCTGGCGGTCGCCGGTCTACCGCACCCCAGAGCCGATCATCTGGGCCGTCCAGCTCACCCGGCTGATCTGGCGGCTCGCCTGGTTCGTCATCCGTCACCCGCTGCTCGATCTCGCGGCCGGGATCGTGTTCCTGATCTGGGTCCGGGCTGGCTGGCCCGGACTTGTCGCCCTGGCAGCCACGGCCGCCGTCATTCTCGGCGCGCTGCGGCTGTGGCGGCCGCGGTGGTTCACCCGCCTGGTCACCGCGCCGTTGCGGGACCGGTGGCGGTGGTGGTTCTACCGGCGGCACTGGCACTCGGTGCTGACCATCACCGGACTGGCGCCCGCCTACCGGGGACGGGTCATGCTCCCGGTTCTGCGTAACGTCCGCGCGGGGCGCTGCGCCGACCGGGTGACGGTGCGCCTGGTGTCCGGGCAGTCGCCCAAGCAGTTCGCCGACCGGGCCGACCAGCTCGCGCACGGGTTCGGCGCGCATGTGTGCCGGGTCCGCGCGAACATGCCCGGCTCGGTGGTGCTGGAGCTCGTGCGCCGCGACGCGCTCGCCGACCCGATACCCGCCCTGCCCATCCCCGACATCGCCACGGTTGACCTGGGTGCGCTGCCGGTCGGCCGGTGCGAAGACGGCAGCCCGTTCACGGTGCGGCTGCACGGCACGCACCTGTTAATCGCCGGGGCCACCGGGGCGGGCAAGGGCTCCTACCTGTGGAGCCTGGTGCGGGCCATGCTCCCGCTCATCAATGCGGGGCTGGTCCGGGTGCTGGCCTGCGACCCGAAGCTGATGGAACTGGCGTTCGGCCGGGCCATCTTCGACCGGCACGGCGACTATGCCGCCGACCCGGGGCACATCGCCGCCCTGCTTGAAACAGCCGTCGCCGACATGCAGGACCGGGCCGCCCGGTTCGCGGGCCGACAGCGCGATCACACACCCACGACCGAAGACCCGTTCACCGTGGTGCTGGTCGATGAGGTCGCGTTCCTGACCGCCTACCAGGCCGACCGCAAGCTACGCGAACGCACCCTCGCCGCCCTTGCCACTCTCACCACCCAAGGACGCGCGGTCGGCTACTGCGTGGTCGCGGCGCTGCAAGACCCGCGCAAAGAGGTCCTGAACATCCGCAACCTGTTCCCCGACAAGATCGCGCTGCGGCTGGACGAACCGTCCCAGGCTGATCTGGTGCTCGGCGACGGCGCCCGCGACCGCGGCGCCCGCTGCGACGAAATCTCCACCGACCCGCCCACCGGAGCTGGCGTCGGGTTCATCCGCCTCGAAGGCGACCCCGACCCGGTACGGGTCCGCGCCGCCTGGGTCACCGACACCGACATCCAGGCGATGACCAGACCCTATGCGCACCCGGCATGGCTGGCGCTGCCCGGCAGGGAGACCGCGTGATCACAGGCTGGCTCGCGGACCAGGACTGCCCCGACTGCGGCGGTCCGCTGCTGGAAACCAGCACCGGACCCCGCTACCTGGTCATGGAATGCCCCGGATGCGGCTACCGCACCACCTGGCACGCCACCGACCACAACCCCGACCCCGGCCCGGCCGACCCCGCAGACCAGGAGGCTGAATGACCCCACCCACGACCCGAGCCCAGCGGCTGGCCATGCCGCTGGCCCGCGATGTCGTCAGGGAACTGGCTATCACCCGCGGCGCCTGCATCCGCCCCGTGCAGTTGCGCCGCACCGACACCACCACCGGGCGCACCGAACCGGTCCTCGTCCCGTGCGGGCACACCCTGGCCGCCGTCTGTCCCTCGTGTGCGAAGCGCGGCCAGAAACTGCGCGCCGCGCAATGCCGCGAAGGCTGGCACCTTGAGCGCGAACCCGTCCTCGAGCCCGACCCGCCGAATGACGAGCAGCTCGTCTGGGTCGAGCACCGAGCCACAGCCCAGCAATGGCGCGACCACGCCGAGACCACCGGCCAGGACACCGCCGACGATGACGAGCTGATCGCCGACCTCGACAACGAGATCACCCGCTCCGGCATCCGCGGCAACGTCCTGCCCGCACGGCCCGCCCGGCGCCACCGCTCGACCCGGCGCCGCCAGGACACCCCCGAGCTGCCCCGCCGTGCCATCGCCCCGCGCACGATCGGCAAGACCTACACCGCGCCCGGCGGCGCCACGTTCCGCCCGTCGATGTTCATCACGCTGACCTTGCCCGGGTACGGCCGCGTGACCAGCGACGGCACACCCACCAGCCCGGACAGCTACGGTTACCAGCGGGCCGCCCGCGACGCGCTGCACTTCGCCGCGCTGTTCGACCGGTTCATCCAGAACCTGCGCCGGTTCCTCGGCTACGACGTCCAGTACTTCGCCGCCGTCGAGCCCCAGCGCCGCCTGGCCCCGCACATCCATGTAGCTATCCGCGGCACCGTATCCCGCGCCGAACTGCGCCAGGTCCTCGCCGCCACCTATCACCAGGTCTGGTGGCCCCCCACCGATCAGGTCAAGCACGACGAGCACAACCAGCCGGTGTGGCATGAGCCGACCGGCCGTTACCTCGACCCCGTTACCGGGGAACTCCTGCCCACCTGGGACCAAGCGCTTGACGCCATCGGCGAGAACGACGAGCCATTGCACGTCGCCCGGTTCGGCGAACGTTTCGACGCCCAGGGCGTGCTGGCCGGATCACGAGACGCGGCCCGGTGCATCGGCTACCTCACCAAGTACCTGACAAAGCACGTCGCCGACTGCCATCAGGCCCGAACCGGCGCCCAGCAGGAGCACGCCGACCGCCTCGCTGACGCGCTGCGCTACGAACCGTGCTCGCCCTCCTGTGCCAACTGGCTCCGCTACGGCGTCTCGCCCAAGAACCCTCGCGAAGGACTGCGCCCCGGCCGGTGCAAGGGCAAAGCCCACCGCCGCGAGCACCTCGGCTACGCCGGACGCCGGGTCCTGGTCTCCCGCAAATGGTCCGGCAAGTCCCTCGCCGATCACCGCGCGGACCGCAAAGCCTGGCTCCTGCAAACCCTCGGCATCGCCGAGACCGATCCCGGCCGCTACACCTGGGAACCCGTCACACCCGGCGACCCCGACCACATGTCCCGAGCACGGCGCCTCCTGCACGCCGTCGCCGAACGCATCCAATGGCAAACCGCCCTCGACCGCGCAAGGCGCCAGGCCGCCGGAAACAGTCCGCCAAATCTTTCGGCAACCGGGAGGGCGGCCTGATGGCGAGCCAGCGAGACGAATTGCTCTCCGTGGCCCAGGTGCTCGCCCTGCTCGGGGACGTGTCACCGCGGACCTTCTACCGATGGCGTGAGACCGGCAAAGCACCTAAAGCCGTCCGGCTCCCCAACGGCGAGCTGCGTATCTGGCGCAGCGAACTCAACAAATGGCTCGACCGGCTGCGAGAGGACCACGCGGCATGAAGTCCTACGACGTGAAATTCTGGGCAATCAGGCCAGGCAAGGCCAAGACAAAACGCACGTATGAGGTTCGGTGGAGGGTCGGCCCGCAACCGCACTCACGGACCATCGGTAACAAAGCCCAGGCGGAGAACTTCCTGTCGGACCTACGCCAGGCTGCACGGGCGGGCGAGGCATTCGACGTCGATTCGGGGCTACCAGGCTCGATGACGCTGGTCGTCAAAGAAGAGCGGTCCTGGTTTCAGTTCTGTCTGGCTTACGTCGATATGAAGTGGCCGTCAGCGGCACCGAAGACACGCGATGCACTCATAGACGCGCTCGCCAGCATTGTCCCGGCCGTGGTCGGCGAGGAGCCTCCCAGCGGCCTGGAGGCGAGTGCGCTCCGGCAAGCATTGCGGCACTTCGCGCTTGCCCCCAACTCGCGTGCTCAGGACCGGCCGCCCGAGGTCGCAACAGCACTGCGATGGCTGGAGAAGTCCTCGCTTCCGGTGGGCGAGGTCGGCAAGCCGATCTACGCCCGGGCTGTGCTCGATGCGATCTCGGTGCGGCAGGACGGCACGGCGGCCGGGGCGACCACGATCGCGCGCAAGCGCTCGGTATTCGCCAACGTTCTGGGCTACGCCATCGAACTCGAAGAGCTGACGGCCAATCCGCTCGACCGGCTGAAGTGGAAGCCACCGAAGGTCTCCGAGGTCGTGGACCGCCGGGTTGTCGTGAACCCCCGCCAGGCACGGGCGCTGCTGATCGCGGTTACCTATGTCGGCCAGCAACGCCGCGGACCGCACGCCCGTGGCCAACGGCTGATGGCTCTCTACGCCTGCATGTACTTCGCGGCCCTGCGACCGGCCGAGGCCGTCGCGCTGCGGCGCCAAGACTGCCACCTGCCCCGCACCGGATGGGGCTGGCTGACCCTGGAGAAGTCACGGCCGGAAGTCAACCAGCGCTGGACCGATACCGCCTCTGCGCACGACGAGCGCGGGCTCAAGCACCGGGCCATCACCGAGACCCGGCGCGTGCCGATTCCGCCCGAGCTGGTCGCCATCCTGCGCCAGCACATCGAGAACTTCGGGACCGCGCCGGACGGCCGGATCTTCGCCAGCGAACGCGGCCAGGTCGTGGCGTCCACGGCGATCAGCGATGTCTGGGCCGAAGCGCGCACGCTCGCGTTTACGCCCGAGCAGGTGACCTCCCCGCTCGCCGGTCGGCCATACGACCTTCGGCACGCCGCGGTCTCGCTTTGGCTCAACGCCGGAGTGCCCGCGACCGAGGTCGCCGAGCGGGCCGGGCACAGCGTCCAGGTCCTGCTCCGCGTCTACGCCAAATGCCTCGATGACGGCGAGGCCATCGCCAACAAGCGCATCGACGCGGCGCTCCTGGTCGCCTGATGCCAAGCGCCGATCCCGCGCATCTCACCCGGCGGGCTGCCCGACCTGCGCTGATACCGCCCGAATCGGGCGGCAGCCATCCCACGTATATCCCACGACCAGCGGCAAACAGCGGCTTCTAGTGGCATCTGGCTGCATGGCCCGGACATGCAACAGGGACGCCTAAGCGCCCCTGAGCTGGTCATATGGCTGGTGGCAGGTGTTGGGTTCGAACCAACGTAGGCTGAGCCGACGGTTTTACAGACCGCTCCCTTTGGCCACTCGGGCAACCTGCCTAGTGCCGTCGGCAT
>Ga0335075_10007502_pt1 | contig 16792 bp, 17 predicted proteins | sample Lox_Sample_24_FD_206723 | JGI IMG/M metagenome (GOLD analysis project Ga0335075, IMG submission 206723) | Soil microbial communities from Loxahatchee National Wildlife Refuge, Florida, United States - Lox_Sample_2.4 | ecosystem: Environmental > Terrestrial > Soil > Wetlands | place: USA...
TCGGCCGCCCGAATCACATGCCAAAGCTACGGCTCGCGCCTCCCGCCGGGGAATCCCGTCACCCCTTTTCCCGTCAGCTGTAGCAATTATGATTCACTTGTTCTCGGATGCGCCCTAAGGGCGGCCAAAAACTTAACGTGCTTCCCGATTTCCTGATTGGTGCTGCCGCCGAAGTGGCGGGTGCCCCACTTCTTACTGGAAATCAGAAGGACTTCTACAAGTATTTTCCTACGGTGCCACTGATCTGCCCAGCAAGCTAGGGTCGTCCCGCGCCGAAACGACGGACTTTTCCCAATTGTGCCAATGAATAGCTGAACCTCACTTGCTCTTGATCGTAAGAGCGTTTACGGTAAACGTCTCGTCCGACCCGTTCGTGCTGCTCAGTTCGAAGCCGTAGTCGATCTGGTCCAGGGTGGAATTGGCCTTCAGGTAGTTGTTGTTCACGAGCCAGGTGAGCATGGCGAGGATGTCGACGCGGCCGTGGCTGATGCCGAAAGTCCACGCGCCGTTCGGACTGGGGAGCTGCCAGATGAGTTCGGAACCGTATTGGCACAGATACCAGGATTTCACCGGAACGTGATGCGTCCCGCCGAACTTGATCGGACCGGCCACCGGAGGGTCGCCATCGCACTGTCCGTGCCCCGCGACCTCATGTTGGATCATCACTTCGTCGGCGTAGTTGTTCAGCCAGATATCGTAGCCCGTATCGTCGATGGTGTTGGTCGAAGTGTCGGACGTTTCCGAGAATGACGAGTATATGTAGTGCATGCGACTCACGCGCGAACTGTAAAGCTGTTGTGTGTCGGGGTAGGACACGACAGCCGTGTTGCCCACGGGCATGTTGGCGATCACGTACCAGTCGCCGGGGTTCGTCGAATAAAGCGTCTGCTGCCAGCCATCAATCGGGTTCCACACGTCCTGATTGACGTAGGTGTTGTAGCCATTGCTCGCGGTTATCTGCGGGTAATAGGTATACGCTCCCGACTTGGGGCACGAGCCATTGGCTTTGGACGTCACGCACTGCTGTGCGCTTGCTGTTCCGGCAAGCGGGCCCAGTGCAATGATCAGCAGTGCAGGGAAGAGAAGGACCCGGCTGTCTCGCATGAAGGAACCTTTCAGCGCGAAGGTTTCGACGTAACAAGGCCGCTTTGGAGAGAGGCAGACCGTTTCAGCGTAGGGCGAAATGGGAAAGGTGTCAGCAACTTCGTGCCGGATGGTTTCTGTGAGTTTACCGTTGGAACGGGAACTTACTTCGATTTCGTCGCGGTCGCGCAGACCGGAGAAAGGCGTCGAACGCGCCTTCGGTCGTGATCCAATGGTGCGGCTCGGGGTCGAGAGCCGGTACTGAATAGATTTTTGTCAGCGACACCGCGCGCGCTCGATTTCTCCGGAGATGAGCCGCTGCCCGGCCCACTCTTGCGGCGGAGGCTGGCGATCGTTATCTTAGCCAGACCTAGCCAGGGTGCGCCCATGCCCATCGTGAACATGCTCGAAGCCAAATCCAATCTGTCCCGTCTGGTCGAAGCGGTCGAAAGCGGGGCGGAAAAGGAGATCATCATTGCCCGCAATGGCCGTCCCGCCGCGAGGCTCGTTCCGGTGCAACAACCTGCTGCGGGCAAGCGGATCGGGGTTGCCAAGGGTAAATATGTGATTCCGGAGACTATCGACGAGGAAAACCCTCTGATCGAGAAGCTTTTTTATGGCGAGGTGGAATGAGGATTCTCCTCGACACGCATATCGCTTTGTGGGCGATCGTGGAGGATCGGCGGCTGCCCAAGGATGCACGAAGTCTGATCAACGATCGTGACAATTTCATAGCTGTGAGCGCTGCTTCGGTGTGGGAGATCGCGATCAAACATGCTGTCTCGCGCGGAAAGGCCAACGCCGTTCCGATGTCCGGCCGCGATGCCCTGAAGGACTTTATGGCAGCAGGTTATGAATTGCTATCCGTTTTGCCCGCACACGCAGCGGCCATCGATTCGTTGCCAATGATTCACCGCGATCCGTTCGATCGAATTCTGATAGCGCAGGCTATCGTCGAACCACTCCGGCTTGTGACATCAGATCGAAGAATCGCAGAGTACAGCGACACTATAGTTCTGGTGTAGGGAAATTCACAGTTCCGCCACAGCCTTCCCGAGCCGCTCCAGCCCCGTCGCAATGCGCGTCGCATCCTGCGCGAAGCAGATGCGGAGATAGGAATCGGCGTGTGTATCCCCGGCGTAGCTGAACGCAGACCCCGGTGCCGTGCCCACCCGGGCTTCGCGGACGAGGCGGATGGCGAAGTCGAGGCTGTTCTGCAATCCCTCGACATGCAGGAAACCGTAAAACGCGCCTTCGGGCTCGATCCAGCGGATGCGGTTCTGGGTCGAAAGCCAGTCCTGCACCACCGCTTTTCCGGCGCGGCAGCGCGCGAGCATTTCGGCGCGGAACGCGTCGCCTTCCGGTGACAGCGCAGCGAGCGCGCCCCACTGTGCAAAGGTCGTAGCGCCGGTGTTGTCGGCCGCCGACATCATCCACATCTGCCGGCCGAGCGATGCGGGATGGACGAGCCAGCCGATGCGCCAGCCGGTCATCGCCCAGGGCTTCGAAAAGCTGTTGATAACAAATATCGCGTCGTCGGGTTCGGCGATCTGAAGAAACGACGGCGCGTGGCTGCGGCCATCGTACAAAATTGTTCCATAGACTTCGTCGCTGATGATCGCGATGCCGCGTTCGCGCGCGAAAGCGAGAAGCGTTTCCTGCTCGGCGCGCGACATGACCCAGCCCGTCGGATTTCCGGGAGAGGCGAGGAAGATCGCCTTGGTGCGCGCATCGCAGGCCGCGGCGACGCTGTCGAAATCGAGCCGCCAACGGGGCGGCGCGGCGTGCCAGTCATCCACCAGCCGCGCGAATTTCACCTCAGCGCCGCAAATCTCCGCCGCCTGGAAAATATTGGGCCAGACCGGCGAGACCACGACAATGTTGTCGCCGGTCTCGACCACGCATTGGAGCGCGCAGATCACCGCGAGCATCGCAGAACCCGGCACGGTAATCCGTTCGAGCGCGACATTCGCGCCGGCCACGCGGCGGTGAAACTCCCGGATGGCATCCCGCAACGGCGTAATGCCGCGGGCATTGGTATAAAATGTCTTCCCCTCGTCGAGGGCGCGCTTCGCGGCCTCGCGGATGAAGGCGGGGGTGACGAGATCGCTCTCGCCGAACCACAGTGCGATGACATCGGGATCGTGCAGCGCGGTACCGGAAACGAGGGCGATTCCGTTGGGTTCGAGTGTCCGGATGGCGGGGCGGATGGGGGATTTCGGGAACGCATGAAGCATGACGCCATCCGCGCGCAAGCGCTTGCACCCGTCAACTGCTGTTCCTATAACCCCTGCCATTCCGCACGCGCAGGGTGGGCGAGAGGCGAGTTGCCGCGGACCCGTCCGGTTGCCCTTCGGGGTGGTCCCCTCGCGTCAGGTCAAACCGGAAAAGGAACGTAAAACCCATGGCTTTGCCAGACTTCAGCATGCGCCAGCTTCTCGAGGCCGGCGCGCATTTCGGCCATCGCACGCAGCGCTGGAACCCCAAAATGGCGCCCTTCATCTATGGCTCGCGCAATTCGATCCACATCATCGATCTGACCCAGACCGTACCGCTGCTGCACCAGGCGCTCGTCGCGCTGCGCGACGTGGCGGCTGGCGGCGGCCGCATTCTCTTCGTCGGCACCAAGCGCCAGGCGAGCGAGCCGGTCGCGGCGGGGGCGAAACGCTGCGCGCAATATTACGTGAACCATCGCTGGCTCGGCGGTACGCTGACCAACTGGCAGACGATCTCCAATTCGATCAAGCGGCTTCGCGGCATCGAAGAGACGCTGAATTCGGCGGGGGGGTCGGGTCTTACCAAGAAGGAGCTCCTGGGCCTTTTGCGCGAGCGCGACAAACTCGAACGTTCGCTCGGCGGCATCAAGGAGATGGGCGGCCTGCCCAACATGCTGTTCGTGATCGACACCAACAAGGAGCAGATCGCGGTGGCCGAGGCGAGGAAACTCGGTATTCCCGTCGCGGCGATCCTGGATTCCAATTCCGATCCGGACGGCATCTCCTATCCGGTGCCAGGCAATGACGATGCGGCGCGCGCACTGTCGCTCTATTGCGATCTCGCCGCGCGGGCGATCATCGACGGCCTGTCGGAAAGCCAGACGGCAGCCGGAATCGACTTGGGCGAGGCGGAAGAGGCGCATGACGAACCCCATGTGCCCGAAGCCGGCCCCGCCGAAGCGGCCGCAGCGGTGTAGCGGCGCCATCGCGCACTTTCATTGTCATGGCCCGCAAATGCGGGCCATGACAGTTGTTTGTTTCAAGCGATCGGTCGATCGGCGATTGCCAGAGAAGGAATGAAGTTGTCATGGCTGAGATCACGGCGGGAATGGTCAAGGAGCTGCGCGAGAAGACCGGCGCGGGCATGATGGATTGCAAGACGGCGCTCGCCGAGGCGGGCGGTGATCTCGAAGGCGCGGTCGACTGGCTGCGCAAGAAGGGCATTTCAAAGGCGGCGAGGAAAGCGGGCCGCGTCGCGGCCGAAGGGCTGATCGCCATTGCTGTGGCGGGTCACACGGGCGCGGTTGTCGAAGTGAATTCGGAGACGGATTTCGTTGCGCGCAACGAGGCCTTCAAATCCTTCGCGAAGGAGGCAGCGAGCCTCGCGCTCGAAACCGCGGATGATATCGACCGGCTGCTCGCCGCGCCGATGGCCAGCGGGGCTACGGTACAGGACACGCTCACCGAGCTGATCGCAAGGATTGGGGAGAACATGAGCGTAAGGCGGGCCGCGGTGCTTTCCGTGTCGCCGGGAATCGTCGCCTCCTATGTTCACAATGCCGCCGCGCCCGAGCTTGGAAAGATCGGGGTTCTCGTCGCGCTGCAATCGGCCGGCGATGTGGAGAAGCTTGCCGCGCTCGGCAAGCAGATCGCAATGCATGTCGCCGCAGCATCGCCGCTTGCGCTGAACGTGAATCAGCTTTCGCCGGATGTCGTTGCGCGCGAACGCGATGTGCAGCGCGAGCTTGCGCGGCAATCGGGAAAGCCCGAAAACGTCATCGACAAGATGATCGAAGGCCGGATGCGCAAATTCTACGAAGAGTCGGTGTTGCTCTCGCAGATTTTCGTCATCGACGGCGAATCGCCGGTGGCCAAGGTGGTGGAGCGCGCGGCCAAGGAGATTGGCACGCCGATCGAGATTACCGGGTTTGTCCGATTCGCCGTGGGCGAGGGCGTCGAGCGACCGCTGGGCGGCGATTTCGCAGATGAAGTAAAGGCGATGGCCGGCCGCTGAGCCGGCGGGGGATTATCAATGGGCGAAGCGCCAAGATACCGCCGGGTCCTGCTCAAGGTCTCGGGCGAAGCGTTGATGGGCGCCCAGAGCTACGGCATCGACATCACTGCCGTGGAGCGTATCGCAGCCGATATCGGGGAGGCTTGCGCGAGCGGGGTGCAGGTCTGCCTTGTGATCGGCGGCGGGAATATCTTCCGCGGTCTGGCGGGCGCGGCAAAGGGTATCGAGCGGGCGACTGCCGATTACATGGGCATGCTGGCGACGGTGATGAACGCGCTTGCCGTGCAGGCCGCGCTGGAACGCATCGGCGTGCCGACCCGCGTACAATCGGCCATCCCGATGGAGTCGGTCTGCGAACCCTATATAAGGCGCCGGGCCATCCGCCACATGGAGAAGGGCCGGGTCGTGATCTTTGCGGCCGGAACCGGCAATCCGTTCTTCACGACGGACACCGCGGCGGCTTTGCGTGCGGCGGAGATGAATTGCGCCGCCATGCTCAAGGGTACCCAGGTCGATGGCGTTTACAGCGCCGACCCCAAGCGCGATCCTTCGGCCAAACGGTTCGAATCGCTGACCTATCACGACGTGCTCGCCCGCGATCTCCAGGTGATGGATGCCTCCGCGATCAGCCTTTCGCGCGAGAACAGGATCCCCATCATTGTGTTTTCCATTCATGACCGGGGAGCGCTCGCTGCCGTATTGCAGGGCAGGGGACGCTGCACCATCATTTCCGACTGAGGCGAATCTCCGGCCTGAACGGAGGACGGGCACATGACAAACACATTCGACAAGGAAGATCTCAATCGGCGCATGAACGGTTCGGTCTCGGCGCTGAGAGCGGAGTTCGCGGGCCTGCGCACCGGCCGCGCCAATACCGCCCTGCTCGAGCCCGTGCATGTGGACGCCTATGGCAGTGCGATGCCCATTGCGCAGCTTGGCACGGTCAGCGCTCCGGAACCGCGCCTGCTGACGGTGCAGGTGTGGGACAAATCCATGGTCAAGGCGGTCGACAAGGCGATCCGCGATGCGGGCCTCGGCCTTAATCCGCAGATCGACGGACAGCTGCTGCGCATTCCAATTCCCGAGCTCAATGAGGAGCGGCGGCGGGAACTTGCCAAGCTTGCCCACAAATATGCCGAGCAGGCGCGCGTCGCGGTGCGCAATGTGCGGCGCGATGGAATGGAGATTCTCAAGAAACTCGAAAAGGATCACAAGATCGGCGAGGACGAGCATCGCAAGAAAGGCGAGGAACTGCAGAAGATCACCGACGCCCATATCCACGACATCGACCACGCCCTTCAGGTGAAAGAGCAGGAGATCATGCAGGTCTGATGAGGTCGGAAGCGGGAGGGGCAGTATCCGTTCTGGCGTCGCAAGCGAGCCTGCCGCGCCATGTCGCCATTATCATGGATGGAAACGGCCGCTGGGCCAAGCGCCGCCACCTGCCGCGCGCCGCCGGCCATGTGGCTGGCGTTTCCGCCGTCCGTGATGTGGTACGCGCCGCCATCGATGTCGGGCTTTCCTATCTCACGCTTTACGCCTTCTCGTCAGAGAACTGGCGCCGGCCGCCGACTGAAGTTTCGCATCTGATGGGGCTGTTCCGCGCCTATTTTCGCGAGGACGTGGACGAGCTTGTCGCGCGCAATGTGCGCATGCGCATTATCGGCAGCCGCCGTCGCGCCGACAGGGACATCCTGGCCATGATCGAGGACGGCGAGGCTCGCACCGCCGGCAATACCGGTCTCAATCTCACTTTTGCGTTCGATTACGGCGCGCAGGAAGAGATTGCCGCCGCAGCGCGCGAAATGGCGAGGGCAGCCATGCTTGGCCAGCTCGATCCCGATGCGATCACGCCGGCCATGTTTGCAGCCCGGCTTCTCACCAAGGGCCTGCCAGATCCCGACCTCCTGATTCGCACAAGCGGCGAGCGCCGGCTGAGCAATTTCCTGCTCTGGCAATCGGCCTATGCCGAACTTGCCTTTGTCGACACGCTGTGGCCCGATTTCAAGCGTGCGCAATTCCTCGAGGCGCTGGAGCTTTATGCCCAGCGCGAGCGTCGCTTCGGCGCCGTGACGCCCGAAGCTGTGGCCTAGGGCTTTGACAACCGGCTCCGAGACCGTGGGCAGGCTGGAATGGCCCGTGCGTGCATTGTTCGGATCGTTGCTCGCCGCTTCGGCACTCATCGCCATTTTTGCCGGCGGCGAGGTGTTCGCGGCGCTCGTCGCCGTCCTCGCCTTCGCGGCGGCACGCGAGTGGCACCGGCTCGTCAGTGGCCCCCATTATGCGCTGCCGGCCTTGGCCACCTGCGTCGCCATGGGCGTGGCCGTTCTTTGGGCCGTCCTTTCCCCGGCGTCGTTATGGCCAGTATGGTGCCTGGTAACCGGTAGTGTGACAGCCGCGGGACTCGCAAGAATGACCGGCGTTCCGCCGCTTTGGAATGGAGTTGGCGCTCTCTATGTCGGCGTGCCGGCGCTTTCGCTGACGGACCTGCGCGTGAACGCGGCGCACGGGATTGCGGCTGTTCTGCTGGTGTTTTTCACCGTCTGGATCGCGGATACGGGAGCTCTTGCGGCTGGCCGCTTCATCGGCGGCCCCAGACTGGTCCCCCGGCTTTCGCCCAACAAGACTTGGGCCGGGCTTCTGGCCGGCACGCTGCTTCCGGTCGCGATCATCGTCCCTCTTATCGGGCTTTGGGGCGGATGGGTCTGGGAAGCCGTGCTTGTTGTGCTCGCTCTTGCTCTTGCCGGACACGCCGGCGATCTCTTTGAATCCTGGGTCAAGCGCCAGATGGGCCGCAAGGACAGCGGCGGCCTGATTCCCGGACATGGCGGGGTACTCGACCGCCTTGATTCCACCCTCTTTGCGGCGCCACTTGGCGCGCTTCTGGTGTTCGCATTCGGTTTGGATCCGCTTTGTGGAGGTCATCCGTGACGCCGGCCTTGGACGATTTTCTCCCCGCAAACGCGGTTCGCCGCCGGCTGACGGTGCTGGGCAGTACGGGCTCTATCGGGCTCAGCACGCTGGATGTGGTCGCGCATGCGCGAGCGCGTTACGGCTCCGATGCGTTTCCGATCGAAGCCCTTACTGCACAATCGAATGTCGAGGTGCTGGCGGAGCAGGCGCGGCGCTTCCGCCCCCGGCTCGCGGCGGTCGCCGATGAAAACTGTCATGCTGCGCTGAAGGATGCGCTGGCTGGGGAAGGCATCGAAACCGCTGCCGGCCGCGACGGATTGATGCGCTCCGCAAGCGCGGCAAGCGATGTCGTGATGGTCGCGATTGTCGGCGCGGCCGCGCTGGAGCCAACGCTTGCAGCGGCACGCCGCGGCGCCACGATCGCGCTCGCCAACAAAGAATGCGTGGTCGCGGCCGGCGAACTGTTCCGCAATGCACTCGCCGAGACACGCGCCACTGTCGTACCCGTGGATTCCGAGCACAATGCAGCCTTCCAGCTGCTGGATTTTGCACAATCACACGCTTTCGAACGTGTCACGCTGACGGCCTCCGGCGGGCCGTTTCGCGAATGGTCGCGCGAGCGCATGTCGGCAGCGACGCCGGAGCAGGCCGTGGCGCATCCCAACTGGTCCATGGGCGCGAAAATCTCGGTGGACAGCGCGACGCTGATGAACAAGGGCCTCGAACTGATCGAGGCGCATGTATTGTTTGGGCTCGCGCCCGAAAAGCTCGGTGTGATCGTTCATCCGCAATCGCTGGTGCATTGCCTTGTGGCGTATTCCGACGGTTCCACGCTCGCCCATCTCTCCGCGCCGGACATGCGAACGCCGATCGCGCATGCGCTGGCTTGGCCGGTTCGCATCGCTTCCCCGTCCTTGCGGCTCGATTTGGCGCGGGCACGCCAGCTGACCTTCGAAGCGCCCGATCTCGATCGGTTTCCCTGCCTTGCGCTGGCGCAGGCCTGCCTTGAAGCGGGCGGGCTGAAACCGACAATCCTGAACGCAGCCAACGAGATTGCGGTGGCGGCCTTTCTTGAAAGGCAGATCGGATTTCTCGATATTGCCTCCGTGATCGAGGATACGCTTGGCCGTCCGCATGACGGCGATCGCGGCAATGTCGTGGATCTTGCCGGGGTGCTGGCGCTCGATGCCGAAGCGCGCCGGACGGCGAGCGGGTTTTGCCGGCGGCGTGCAGCCTGAAACTTTTGCAGACAGGCGGGGGAAGAAGGACATGAAATGCTTGCACCGGTGCAGGACTTGATCGTCGGAATCTGGCATTACATTGTGCCGTTCCTCCTGATGATCACACCGATCATCTTCTTTCACGAACTCGGTCATTTCCTCATGGCGCGAGCCTGCGGCGTGCGCATTGAAACCTTTTCGATCGGGTTCGGCCCTGCGCTTGCGAGCTGGAACGACCGTTTCGGCACGCGCTGGAAGATCGCCTCTGTGCCGCTCGGCGGCTATGTAAAATTCTTCGGCGACGACAATGCCGCGAGCATCCCCGATCGCGAGCGTCTTGATGGCCTGTCGGCGGGCGAGCGCCAGGTCGCCTTTCCGTTGAAAGCGCTCTGGCAGCGCGCTCTGATCGTCGCGGCGGGCCCCGCTGCCAATTTCGTGCTCGCTATCGTCATTTTGACCGCATTTCTGATGGCGCTGGGAACCTATGCCGCTGCGCCCGAGGTCAGCCGCGTGGTACCCGGCAGTGCCGCAGCCGCGGCCGGATTCCGCGCCGGCGATACGATCCTGGCCGTGAACGGCTCGCCGATCGAGGAATTCGGCGACATTCGCAGCTTTGTTTGGGAGAGGGCCGGGCAGTCGCTAGCCGTGCAAGTGAGACGCGGGTCCCACACGCTCCTGCTGCACGTCACGCCGAGACTCACCCGGATGAATATGATCGGCGGTCCGCAAAAGGTTGGGCTGCTTGGCATCGACGGGCCGCCGCCGAGCCAATGGAAGCATGTCGGCTACGGCTTTTTCTCCGCGGTCGGCGAAGCCTGCAATGAAACGTGGTCGGTCGTTGCGACGACCTTTGACCAGCTCGGACGAATTTTCACCGGGGACGGAAAGTCCAGCCAGATCAGTGGTCCAATCGGAATTGCCAAGCTTTCGGGGGATGTGGCCGCCGTAAGCTGGCTCTCGCTGTTCCGACTCGCCGCGCTCATCTCGATAAGTATCGGTCTGGTCAATCTTTTCCCCATTCCGATCCTCGACGGCGGCCATCTCCTGTATTATGGATTTGAGGCGGTATTGGGCCGACCGCTAGGGGCGAGGGCTCAGGACGTCGGATTTCGGCTGGGATTGGCAGTCATGGTGGGATTGATGCTGCTGGCTGCCTGGAATGACCTTGTCCGTCTGAACCTGTTCTGAAATTCGGTGTCATATCGCGCTTTCGGGCTTCGCCTGTCTGCGCATGTCTGTGTCGAGACGAGCGGATGAGCCTGATCGCCTTTCCCTTCGCGAGGTACAAGCGCGCGCTTCTGGCCGCAGCCTGTGTTACCTCGGTCCTTCCTTATGTTCCCGCCCTTGGTCAGGCGGTGAATCCCGCACCAGCGCCCTCTGGCGCGCCCGCGCCTGCCGCGACGACGCCGGGTCCGGTCATCCAGCACATCGTCGTCCAGGGAGCGCAGCGCATCGAGCCGGCAACGGTTCTTTCCTACATTTCGATCCGCGAAGGCGAGCCCTATGACGAACAGGCGGTGGATCGGTCGCTGAAGACGCTGTTCGCGACAGGCCTGTTTGCCGATGTCAAATTCAACTGGGATGCCCCAAGTTCGACGCTGACGATCAACGTCGTCGAAAATCCCATCATCAACCAGGTGGTGTACGAAGGAAATGACAAGGTCTCCGACAAGGACCTGAACAAGGAAGTGCAGGAAAAGCCGCGCACCGTTTTCACCCGCGCCAAGGTGCAGGCCGACGTGCAACGGATCATCGAGCTCTACCGGCGCAACGGAAAATTCGCCGCCACGGTCGATCCGCAGATCATCCAGCGACCGCAGAACCGCGTCGATCTCATTTTCTCGATCAATGAAGGGCCGACCACCGGCGTGGCGCGCATCTCCTTCATCGGCAACAAGCATTTCCCGGACAGCATGCTCAAGGACCAGATCGCCACGGAAGAAAGCGCGTGGTGGCGCATACTCTCCTCCAACGACAATTACGATCCGGACCGGCTGACCTTCGACCGCGAACAGCTGCGGCGCTTCTATCTCAAGCGCGGCTATGCCGATTTCCGCGTGGTATCCGCCGTCGCCGAACTCTCGCCAGACCGGCGGAATTTCTACATTACATTCACGGTGGACGAGGGCGACATCTACAAATTCGGCAAGGTCATCATCAATTCGAAGATCAAGGAACTGACGCCAGGAAGCCTGCGCCCGCTCGTTCCCATCGTGGACGGGACGACCTACAACGCCGAACTGGTCGACAAATCCATCGATGCGCTCACCAATGCGGCGGGCACCAAGGGCTACGCCTTCGCGGAGATTCACCCGCGTATCAGGCGCAACCACGACACGCGCACTATCGACGTGGTTTTCGACATCGACCAGGGTCCGCGCGTTTATATCGAAAAAATCAACATCGTTGGAAACTCTCGCACGCTCGACAAGGTGATCCGCCGCGAATTCCGGCTTGTTGAAGGCGACGCCTTCAATCGCGTGCTGGTCGACCGCTCGCGCACGCGCATCCGCGCGCTTGGCTATTTCAAGGATGTAAGCATCAAGCCGCTTCCCGGCTCCCAGCCCGACCGCACCGACCTGCAGGTTAACGTAACCGAACAGTCAACAGGCGAGCTTCAGCTCGGCGCCGGATATTCGTCGCTCAGTTCGTTCGTGGGACAGTTCAGCTACACGGAGCGTAATCTGTTCGGCCGCGGCGAATATCTGCGCGCCAGCATCGAGGCTTCGAGTATCAGCAAGGAAGCGCAGATCAGCTTCACCGAACCCTGGTTCATGGACCGGCCGCTCTCCGCCGGCTTCGACATTTATGACATCCTGACCGACTACCTTCAGGTCGATTACCAGAGCAATACCCTGGGTCTTGGTTTGCGCCTGGGTTTCCCGGTTTCGGAATTTGGCTCGGTCGGCCTCCGCTATACGGTCAGCGAGGCGACCGTCTCGCCCTTTTCGGACGCACCCTCGGTCATTCTGGAGGCGGCGGGCAGCGAGACCACATCGTCGATCGGATACAGCTATACTTACAACACGCTCGACGATCCCATCAAACCGCGCAACGGCTATACGTTCCAGTGGAGCCAGGACTTCGCGGGCCTCGGCGGCACGGCGAGATATATTCGAACGCTCGCTTCGGGTGCTGTTCACCATCCAGTTTTTTGGGACCAGTTTGTCGGCACCTTGTCGTTCAACGCGGGTTACATCCAGCCTTACAATGGCAGGGATCTCTATCTCACCGACCGGTTTTACCGGGGCGGCGATACGTTTCCAGGCTTTGCGCTGGCCGGCGTCGGTCCGCGCGAGGTCAGCGCGGCCGGCGAGAACGCCATCGGCGCGGATGCCTATGCGATCGGCACCGCCGATATGCGCCTTCCCGATTTCCTCCCCGCCGACTATGGGATCGCCTTCTCGCTTTTCACCGATTTCGGCACGGTGGGGCATCTGGCGTCGGGGATTCCCGCCGACAATTGCGACCCCTATCCGCCGGGGGTTGTGTGCATCAAGGACAATATGGCATTCCGTGCCACCGCCGGGCTGGGCGTAAACTGGAAATCGCCCTTCGGACCGATTCAGATTTCCTTCGCTTTGCCTTATGTGAAGGAAAGCTACGACAAGTCGCAAATCATTTATTTCAGCGCAGGAACGGGACTCTGAACATGAAAAGATCGAAACTGGTTATCCGCGCCGCCTTGGCCGCGGCCGGACTTGCCGTCGCGCTTGGCGCGGCTCATGCGCAGGCCCCTGCGCCGAACAAGCCGCATCTGGCCGTCCCGGGCACTGCAGGCACCCCTGCGATCAAGATCCTGGTCGTGGACCGGCAGGCCATCCTGCGTCTTTCGAAAGTCGGACAAAGTATCGTGCGCCAGGTCAATGCCCTCACGGCATCGGCAGAATCGGAATTCAAGGCCGAGAAGGAATCTCTTCAGAAGGAAGAGCAGACGCTTGCGCAACAGGGCGCCATCCTCGCGCCCGATATCCGCGCGCAAAAGCAGAAGGCGTTCGAAAACAAGGTCACCGCATTCCAGAAAAAGGTCCAGGACCGCCAGAACATGATCCAGGGCGGTGTGATGAACGCGCGGCAGCAGGTCGAAGCGGCGCTGGGACCCATCCTCCAGGGCATTCTCACCGAGCGCGGAGCCAATCTTCTTCTCGACCGGCAGGAGGTCGTGCTGGCTACGGTGGATATCGATGTGACGAAGCTCACCATCCAGCGGCTCGACCAGAAACTCCCGGCCGTCAAGGTAACATTGGCATCGCCGTCACTCGCGGAACAGATGCGCTAGGCTACTATTCGCGGAGCGGGCGGACCCCGCACCTACCGAGGGCCATGGCTGATCCCCGATTCTACGACAACCGCGGACCATTCTCGCTCGCGGTTGTCTGTTCGCGGGCCCAGGCCGTCCTTCCCGACGACGCGGATCCGGACAGCGCAATCGTCGATCTCGCATCGCTCGATGGCGCGGGCCGGCAGCATCTGACCTTCTGCACGGCAAAGGATCCGGCTGCGGCGATCACAGATTCGCAGGCGGGATACTGTTTCGTCGATAGCGGCGCAAATATCTCCGGCGCGCCGCGCCGCATCTGTTTGATTGCCGGCAAATCGGTGCCGCACGCTTTTGCGGCGGCCGCACGCCTGTTCTACCCCGAGCATGGGCTGGAATGCTGGGCGCAGGACGGCCCGGTCCATGCGAGCGCGAAGCTCGAAGAAAACGTTCGTCTTGCGCCCGGCGTCGTCGTCGGGCCCGGCGCCGAAATCGGCGCAGGCACCACCATCGGTCCCTATAGCGTCATCGGCCGCGGGGTGACGATCGGGCGCGATTGCGAAATCGGACATCATGTGGGCATCGGTTTCGCGCATCTGGGCGACGGCGTCGTCATTCTTCCGGGCGCGCAGATCGGCCAGCCGGGATTCGGCTTTGCAAGTTCCGCTGTGGGACATGAGAAAATTCCGCAACTCGGCCGCGTCATCATCCAGGATCGCGTGGAAATCGGTGCCTGCACCACGGTCGACCGCGGCGCGCTCGGCGATACCGTGATCGGCGAAGGCACCAAGATTGATAATCTGGTCCAGATTGGGCACAACAACCGAATCGGTCGCCATTGTGTCGTCGTGGCCCAAGTCGGCATTTCCGGCAGTTGTGACCTCGGTGATTTTGTGGTGCTGGGAGGCCAGGTGGGATTTTCCGATCACGTCCGCATCGGCGACCATGCGCGCGTGGCTGCGCGCGGCGCGGCAGTGCCGGGCGACTATCCCGGACATGCGGATTATGGCGGTGCACCGCTGCGGCCGATGAAAGACTGGCGGCGCGAGGTCGCGGCGGTATCTCTGCTCGCGAAGCGGCGCAGGCAGGATCGCGATGGATAGTGTGACGGAAAACCTGACGTTTGACGTGGAGCAGATCAAACGGCTCTTGCCGCACCGTGCGCCGTTTCTGTTTGTCGAGAAGCTCTGCGATGTCGTCCCAGGCGAGAGTGCCACCGGCTATAAGGCTGTGTCCTACAACGAACCTTATTTTCAGGGACATTTTCCAGAAATTGCCGTCATGCCGGGTGTGCTGATCGTCGAAGCAATGGCGCAGACCGCCGGCGCATTGGTCTGTCACACGCTGGGTCTGACGAGCGAGAACCGCACTGTGTATTTCATGACGATTGACAGAGCGCGCTTTCGACGGCCGGTGCGGCCGGGCGATCTTTTGCGGATTCCGGTCCGGGCGCTGCGCCGGCGCGGGCCGGTGTGGAAATTTGCTGGCGAGGCCTGGGTGGACGGCGAATTATGTGCCGAAGCGGAATTCAGCGCCATGATCCGCGATTCCGTCCAGCCGGAATGACGGTTCATCCCACGGCGATCGTCGAAGACGGTGCGAGGCTCGGTGACGGGGTCGAGGTGGGGCCTTATTGTCTGGTCGGACCGCATGCCGTGCTGCACGACCATGTGCGGTTATTATCGCATGTGGTGATCCGCGGGCACACGGAAATCGGCCCCCATACGACCGTCCATGCGCAGGCCGTGCTGGGCGGCGAGGCGCAGATGCACAAACACAATCCTCCCGACATGCGGCTTCGCATCGGCGCCCACAACGTGATCCGCGAAGCGGTCACAATGAGCACGGGCAGCGCGGCCGGTCACGGCATCACGCGCGTCGGCGACCATGGTTATTTCATGGCGGGCTGCCATGTCGCGCATGACTGCATCGTTGGTGATAACGTCACGCTGTCGAACGGCGTGCAGCTCGCGGGACATGTACAGGTCGGCGACGGCGTGATCATGGGCGGCCTCTCCGCCATCCAGCAATTCGGGCGCATCGGACGCTATGCCTTCGTCAGCGGCGTGACCGGCATCGTCGCGGATGTCATTCCCTATGGCAGCGTCGTCGGCACGCATGCGCGTCTCTACGGGCTGAATCTGGTCGGCCTGCGCCGGCGCCACGTTCCCCGGCCGAATGTCCATGCGTTGCGCGCCGCCTATCGGCTGATCTTCCAGACAGATGAGGGGACGATCCACGACAGGGCGCGGCGCGCGGGCGAAGAATGGCCAGATATTCCCGAAGTACAGGACGTTGTCGTCTTCATTCTCGCCGACGCGAAGCGGCCGATCTGTCCCGCGCGCCAACGCGGTCGAGAGACTGACGACGAGGAATGAGCGCGCTCGGCATCATCGCAGGTGGCGGCGAGTTGCCGCGCGCGGTCGCCAAAAGTGCGCGCGAAGCGGGGCGGAGCGTTTTCGTGATCGGCTTGCGCGGTGCCGCGGACCCCGAAATCGCGGAGTTTCCCCATGACTGGATTTCGCTCGGCGAAGCGGGGCGGCTGTTTCGCCTGTTGCGGTCACATGATTGCACCGAGGTGTTGTTCACCGGCCGCGTTGCCAGGCCGAAGCTCAACGAACTGAAGACGGACACCAAGGGCATTCTGCTTCTGCCGCGCGTCATCGCTGCGGCGCGCGCCGGCGACGATGCGCTGCTGCGGGCGCTGATGGATATTATTTCCAGCGAAGGCTTTCGCGCCGTCGGCATCGCCGATGCCGCACCTGGTCTGCTGACGCCCGAGGGTGTTCTCGGGCGCGTGAAGCCCGATGCGGAGCAGGAACGCGACATTGCGCTCGGCGTGAAGGTGGTGCGCGCGCTCGGGGCGCTGGATGTGGGCCAGTCAGCCGTCGTGTGTGCGGGTCTTGTGCTCGCGATCGAAGCGGCCGAGGGCACGGATGCGATGATCCTGCGCGTGCCGAGACTGCAGAGAAACATCCGCGGCCATGAGGGCCGCCCGCGCGGCGTGCTGGTCAAGGCGTTGAAACCGACCCAGGACGGCAAGACGGACCTGCCGGTGATCGGAGTAACGACGGTCGAGAACGCGCAT
>Ga0335075_10007504_pt1 | contig 16786 bp, 20 predicted proteins | sample Lox_Sample_24_FD_206723 | JGI IMG/M metagenome (GOLD analysis project Ga0335075, IMG submission 206723) | Soil microbial communities from Loxahatchee National Wildlife Refuge, Florida, United States - Lox_Sample_2.4 | ecosystem: Environmental > Terrestrial > Soil > Wetlands | place: USA...
GCTCGCCGATGCCACTGAGGCCGCCGCCGAAGCCGAGCATGTTGGCAAAGCTGGGCAGCACCTGCAGGTCGACGCCGTGGGAGTTCTCGGTAGTGAACTCGAGCTCGGCGTACGGGTCGGCCTGGCCAGCGCCGACGCCGAGCGCGTACAGCTGAACATCGCTGGCCGTCCAGGCGCGCTCGGACGGCGGGCCCGGCTTTCCGACGCTGTCGAGGTTCAGAGTCACGGCGCCTCCTTGCCGAAGATCAGGCTGGCCGAGGCGGCGAAGTACATCCCGACGCCCTGGACGAAGCTGGTGCGGATGTCCGGCACCTGCGCGGCGGCCTCGCCGCGGAGCTGGCGGATCGCCTCCTGCATCGCGAACATCGAGTACATGCCGGTGTGGGTGTAGGACAGCCCGCCGCCGTTGGTGTTCATCGGCAGCGAGCCGCCCGGCCTGGTGGCCCCCGAGGCGACGAACGCACCAGACTCGCCGCGCCCGACGAAGCCGAGGTCCTCGAGCATGTACAGCGGGACGTGCGCGAAGGCGTCGTAGCACATCAGGTGGTCGATGTCGCGGTGTGTGAGTCCGGCGCTGCGGAACGCCTCCGCGCTTGAGCTGCGGAATCCGCCGAACGTGTCGACGTCGGTCATCTGCGACATGACCGGGGACTCCGCTGCCTCGCCCGATCCGAGCAGGTACACCGCCCGGCCGGAGGCCGGCAGGTCGGCTGCCCGCTCGGCCGAGGTCACGACCAGGGCGCCGCCACCGTCGGTCACCACGCAGCACATGTCCCTGGTGAACGGATAGGCGACCGGCGGCGAGTCGTTCAGCACCTCGTCGGTCGTGACGGGCTTGCGGCGGAATGCCCGGGGACTGTCCAGCGCCCATTCACGCTGCGCGACCACGACTTCGGCCAGGTCCGTCCGGCTCATTCCCCGCTCGTGCAGGAACCGCAGGGCCGGCACGGTGAAGGTCGCGTACGGCATCATGGCGCCGTACGGGACCTCGAACTGGCCGGAGACGGTCTCGGTGCTCATGGCGCCGTACCGGTTCATGCCGACCCTCGACCGGCCGGACTCGCCGTGCGTGACTAGCACCGTGGTCGCCGCCCCGGCCGCGATCGCGGCCGCGGCGTGCCGTACATGCAGCATGAAGCTGCAGCCGCCGACCATGGTGCCGTCGACCCAGGTCGGGGTGATGCCGAGGTAATGCGAGACCTCCATCGGCAGCGGGCCGGCGGTCGCGATCCCGTCGATATCGGCGGCGGTCAGTCCGGCGTCGGCCAGAGCGTTGCGGGCGGCGTCGGCGTGCAACTGGACCATGGACATCTCCGGCAGCACGCCGAGCCCGGTGGTCTCGGCCGCGCCGATGATGGCCACGTTCCCGCCATGCATCGACCGAACGCCGCTGGCTGTCGTCATCGGGCACCGGCCAGGCGGAAGACCGGCAGCTTCCAGTCTCCGCGCGGCTCGAAGCAGGCGGTGACGGGCGCGTCAAGCGGAAGCGAATCGGGGTCGGCCGGGCTGCCAACGATGTTGGTGAGCATGCGCGGCCCTTCGTCGAGTTGGACCAGCGCGATGACCTGCGGCTCCTTCGGGTCAGCCGGCGGCAGCGGCCGGTAGTTGATCACGTACGAAAGCAGTCGTCCCGATCCCGACACGTCCCGCCACTCGACGTCGCCCGATGAGCAGTAAGGGCAGTGATCGCGCGGATAGAAGTAATAGCGACTGCAGGACTGGCACTGCTGGATCGCGAGCCGTTCCTGGATGGCCGCCTCCCAGAACGGGCGGGTGTCTGGAGTCGGGGTGGGTGATGCTCCGCCTGCCACGGCGTCCTCCGGTGATGTCAGGGGCAGAATTGGTTGCGGCGCCGCTGGCCTTAGCCGGCCGTCTGCGGCTGGAAGATGCTCGGCGGCAGGCCGTCGGCGGCCGGCCGGAAGCTGCGCTCGATCGCTGCGGCGAGCCGGTCGTACTGCCATGGCTCCGGCGCCGAGATCTGGCGGATCATCTGCGGGTTCTCGTACAGGCCGACGTCAAAGCCCATCGACGAGACGACCCGGCCGGTCAGCCAGTCCGACCGCTCGCTGGCCAGGTACAGCGCGACGGGCGCGATGTTGTCCGGCGACATCTCCGGGCGGACGGTCTCATCGACCTCGCCCAGCCGGCGGTCGGCCGGGACGGTCGCGGTCAGCCGGGTGGCCGCGCCTGGCGCGATCGCGTTGGCGGTGACTCCGTAGCGGGCCAGTCCCTGAGCGAGCGAATAGGTGAGCCCGACGATGCCCATCTTGGCCGCGGCGTAATTCGGCTGGCCGGGCGAGCCTTCCAGACCGGAGCTTGAGGTGAAGTTGATGATCCTGTAGTGACCGCCGGGGTTGCGTTGCTCGCGCCAGTACGCCGAGGCCGGCCGCACGGTCGAGTAGTGGCCCTTCAGGTGCACCCTGATCACCTCGTCCCAGTCCGCCTCGGGCAGGTTGAAGATCATGCGGTCCCGCAGGATGCCTGCTACGTTCACGACGACGTCGAGCCGGCCGAACTGCTCGACCGCCGTCCGCACCAGGCGCTCTCCGGTCGCCACGTCCGCGATGTCGCTGCCGTCGGCCACCGCCGTGCCGCCGGCCGCCGCGATCTCGTCGGCGATCTGCTTGGCCGGACCCTGGTCACTGCCGGTGCCGTCCGGGCTGCCGCCGAGGTCGTTGATCACCACGGAGGCTCCTTCGGCCGCGAACAGGCGGCTGATCGATGCTCCAATTCCGCGGGCACCGCCGGTGATGATGGCTACTCGCCCGTCAATGACACCCATGGCATGGTCCTCCAGTTATCATCGAGTCTCTTGCACCTCACCTGGATACCGAGACGAAAAAGCAGAATGGATTCTGTTTATCAAGAGCCAGCCGCAATCGTCAACGCCTCAGAGGGCCTCGGCCCGGCCACTCGCGCCCGTCCCACCCGGTCCCGCGGCCGGGCCGCCGCCGCGCACGCCGAGGACGACGCGACTACCGTCACGCCCGCGCAGCCGGTCACCGAGGCGCAGCGGGCCAGGTACAAGCGGATGGTCGACGTGGCCACGATGCTGGTCACCACCGGCGGCGAAGACGCCCTCCAGATGAGTGAGATGCCGGCTCTGGCCGAAGTCTCGCTGGCGACTCTGTACCGGTACTTCCCGTCCAAGGAGCACCTGCTGTTCGCGGTCGTAAACCAGCACCTCGAGTCGTTGCTGGCCAGGGCGCATCCGACTCAGCGGGCCGGAATGACGGTCCGTGACCGCGTGGCGCGAACCCTGCTGCGGTCGTTTGAGTTCGACCAGCGGGTCCCGACCATGGGCAGCGTGGTCCGGCGGCTGGTGCGGCTGTCTGACCCGGCGTTCAGGGCTGAGCGTCAGCACGCTGGCCGGCTGCAGCTCGACATCGTGCTCAAGGTGGCAGAGCCGATGACCGAGCACCAGCGCCAGGTCCTGGTGGTCGTGCTGGCCGCCGCGGGCAGCGCGATCGAGAGCTGGATGGCCGCGCCCAGCATGGTTTCGGCGAGTGAAGTGCGGTTCGCGATCTACACCGCGTGCCGCCTGCTGGACCTGCCCCCGGAGCAGATCGACGCGGACCGTCGGCTTGCGGACGCCCCCTAGAGCTGACCAGCCGCCGCGGCAGGTGAGCCAGCGGCCGGTCCTGAGCCGCTAACGAGCTGTCTTGTGAGAGTCGATTAGTAGAACGCGTTCTACTAATACCGCACAGGCGACTAGCCCGCACGACCGCTACGCAGAACGCGGCGGTCGGCGCGCGCCCGGTCAGGCAGCCAGCCACGAGTTCAAGGTCATCAAGGAAGTCATTCCTCCTGCGGTCGGCATATCCGCAGGTCACGCTCGAATACCACGGAGATGACCTCGCATGGGCGGACTCCGCTCACCAGCGAGTGGCGGCTATCCGCGAGCAAGTTACCAACGAGTACTTAACGTCCAAGAAAAGGAGGGTTGACAGAGCGTATTCCAGAAGTGATTCTGGTTCCCACTGGGGGACGGAGTGCGAACCATGGGAAGTAGCTGACTTCCCAGGCATCCGAAGGATGGTGCGCATGATCGCATCGGACGTATCCGCGAAGGTTTCCGCCGTTGACCGCCGCCTGCAGGCGACCGGGATGCCCATCGAGGTGTCCATCGCTGTGCTGGGCGGCCTGATCCTGCTCGTCGCTGACGCATGGGGACTGTCACTCATCCCGCTGGTGTCCAATCTTGAGAAGACCTACTCGCTCAGCCCGAGCGAGGCAGCCTGGACCCTGTCGGTGGCAGGGCTGGTCGCCGCGGGATTCGTGCCGACGGTCGCCCGGTTGGGTGACCGGCTCGGCATGCGCCCGCTGATCCTGATCAGCCTGGCCGTCGGCCTCGTTGGTAACGTGCTCTGCGCGCTCGCCACCGGATTCGACGTGCTGATCATCGGCCGCGCCATTCTCGGCGCGAGCGCCGCCCTTCCGCTGGTCTACGCCCTGCTCCGGGCCAGGGGAACCAACGCCGCGCGGGTCACCAGGGGGATCGCCATCCTGACCGCCGCCTCGGGCGTTGGTGTTGCCGTGGCCTACCTGCTGAGCGGGCTGATCATCCAGGCGAACGGCAACGTGCGGACGGTCTTCTGGGTCATCTCGGCGCTGGCCGCGATCTCGCTCGTCGTTGCGTGGTTCTACATGCCCGACTCCAACTACCGCGAGACCGACCCAATCGACTGGGGCGGGGCGGTGGGCGTCTGCATCGGCCTTGTCTTCGTCGTGCTCGCGATCACTGAGGGCAACACGTGGGGCTGGGCACAGGCCAGCACGCTTGCCTCGCTGGCCGGCGGCCTGGTCGTACTCGGGTTCTTCGCGTTCTACGAGACCAGGCAGGCCAACCCGCTGATCAATGTGAAGCGGATCTCCAACCGCTCCGCCGCGCCTGCGTTCTTCGTGATAGCGATCCTCGGCACCGGCGCGATCTACACCAACCTGGCCCAGGCGACCTACACCGAACTGCCGACCGTGACCGGCTACGGGCTCGGGCTGAGCGTGCTCCAGGCCTCGCTGGCCCTGTGTGCGATCTCGCTGGCACTGCTGGTTGGTGGCATGGTGGCCCACCCGGTTATCAACCGCTTCGGCCCAAGGCCGGTCATGGTCGTCAGCTCCCTGATCATCGCCGCGAACTTCGCCGTCCTGGCGGCTTCGCACAACGGGGTCTGGCACTTCATCGTCTGGGACTTCATCTGGGGCTTCGTCTGGGCCTTCGACTACACGGCCGCGATCACGGCGTTCCTGCACGATGCGACGCCGACGGAGGCCGCCATGTATTCATCGGCCAACACGGTCATCACCTCGGCCGTCGGCGGACTGGGCCCGGCGGTGTTCACGGCGATTCTCACGTCCAAGTTCATCCCGCACACGCCGATCCCCGACCCGTCTGTGTTCAAGGAGATGTGGGTGTACGCGGCCATCGCCATGGTGATCGTCGCAGCCGTCGCGCTGCTCGTTCGTCGTCCCGTCTTCGTTTCGCAGGAGGCGGCGTCGAGCCAACCTGACGCAACGACGTGAGCGAGCCGGAGGGGCGCGGTGGCGCCGACGTGGTCCTGTTCACCGAGTTCGGGAGCGGCACCGCCGCCGCATGTGGTTCGCCGCTGCAGGAGTCACATGAGTGGGCGCTGCGGGTCGCGATTCCTGCGTTCGCGTCCGTCGTAACGTTGGCGGAGGTCGCGTGATGGCGCAATCGGGACCGCTGCACGGGTACCGCGTCCTTGACCTCACCGGCGAGGCTGGGGCGCTTTGCGGGAAGATGTTCGCTGACTTCGGCGCCGACGTCGTCGTCGTCGAGCCGCCTGGCGGCTGCCCGACCCGGCGCATCCCGCCGTTTCTCGACGAGCGAGCCGGGCCGGACGCCAGCAGCTACTTCCAGGCGATGGCGGCCGGCAAGAGATCGGTGATCCTCGACCTGGATCAGCCTCGGGGGCGCGCGCTCTTGCGGCAGCTAGCCGGCACCGCGGACTTCCTGATCGAGTCGTTCCGGCCCGGCTACCTCGACGGCCTCGGACTGTCCTACAGCGCACTGGCCGCGATCAACCCGCGCCTGATCTATACGTCAATCACCCCGTTCGGCGATCGCGGGCCCGCCGCGTCCTGGCAGGCAGCGGACATCGTCGGCTGGGCGGCCGGCGGGATGATGGCAATGATGGGCGCGCCTGGCCGGCCGCCGCTGCAGGTGAGCGTTCCGCAGGCCTTCGCCCACGCCGGGTCGGAGGCAGCGGTCGCGAGCATGCTCGCCCACCTCGACCGGGTTGGCTCCGGCCGCGGGCAGCGGGTCGTGGTGAGCATGCAAGCGGCCGGAGTCTGGGCCACCAACGTTGAGACCGCCTTCCCCGTGCTTGAGCACCGGTCCCTGGAGCGGACCGGCATCATCCCGGCCGGCATGCCGCGCACCTCTATCTACCGGTGCGCCGACGGGTACGTCCAGCTGATGATCGGCGGCGGCATGTTCCAGGCCACGACGCGCGGCCTGCTCGACTGGCTGCAGGAATTTGGCGCACTGCCCGACCTGGTCGCCGGCATTGACTTCGGCACCTGGACGCCGGAGCGGTTCCGCGCCCGCGATCTGGCCTTCGTGGCGGAGCTGGCCGCGTGTGACGCGGCCATCGGCGGGCTGCTGCTGCGGCTGACCAAGGCCGAGATCACCGCCCGGGCCGATGCCAGCGGCTGGGTCATTGCGCCCGTCGCCACGATGGCGGACGTGGCAGCCGACCGCCAGCTGGCAGCGCGCGACTATTACCAGCCGGTCGAGCATCCGGGCCTTGGCCGCACACTGACGCTGGTCGGGCCGTTCGCGAAGCTCAGCCGGTCCCCGGCGCCGGCCGCCCGGCGGGCGCCGATGCTGGGGGAGCACACGGCGCAGCTGCTGCACGATGAGCTCGGCATCGGCGACGATGAGCTGGCCGCGCTGGAGTCCGCGGGCGTGATCGGGTTGCTGACCGAGGGGGCGCACCGGTGACCGGCGTAGCCGAGGGTATCCGCGTACTCGATTTCTCCTGGTTCGGCGTAGGCCCGATCACGACCAAGTACCTGGCTGACAACGGGGCCGAGGTCATCAAGGTGGAGTCGCGCCGGCATCCGGACGGACTACGCCTCACACCGCCGTTCGCGACAACGCCCGGCATCAACAGCAGCCAGTACTACGGCAACTTCAACTCGTCCAAGAAGAGCATCAGCATCGACATGACGACCCCGGCCGGCCGGGACCTGGTCCGGGAGCTCGCCCGGCACTGCGATGTCGTCGCCGAGAGCTTCCGGGTCGGCACCATGGGCAAGTGGGACCTTGGCTACGAGCAGCTCAGGGAGATCAGGCCCGACCTTATTTACTACGCGACATGCCTGCAGGGCCAGACCGGGCCGCGGGCCGGATTCGCCGGGTTCGGCATGCAGCTGGCCGCCATCGCGGGCCTCTATTACCTGTCCGGGTACTCGCCCGACGAGCTCACGCCGCCGCACGGCCCATACACCGACTTCATCGCGCCGCGGTTCGGCTGTTTCGCGCTGCTGGCAGCGCTCGACCACCGCCGCCGCACCGGCGAGGGCCAGCTGATCGACCTGTCCCAGTACGAAGCGACGCTGCAGTTCCTGGCTCCGGCGCTCACCCACTACTTCGCCACCGGCGCCGTCACCGAGCCCGCGGGGAACCGGTCGGCCAGGTACGCACCGCACGGCGCGTACCGCTGTCGAGGCGAACACGGGCGCGACGATTCAGGGCACGACCGCTGGCTCGCGGTGGCGGTGGCGGACGACGACCAGTGGATCGCCCTGCTCGCCGTGCTCGGAGCCGGCGACGGCCCGGACAGCCTCGCCGGGCACGCCAGTCGGCTGGCCCATCCTGACCAGGTAGACGACTATCTCGGCGGGCTGACCGCCGGCCGCGAGGCCGGCGAAGTTGCGGCGGCGCTCCAGCGGGCCGGGGTGCCCGCCTATCCGGTCCAGAACTGCGCGGACCTGCGGGCGGACGAGAACCTCCGCGCGTTCGGCTTCTTCCCGATGCTGGAGCAGGCTGACTGCGGTCCCGTGCCTTACGACGGGCTCGCCTACCGGCTTGGGCGCACGCCCGGCCGGCAAAGCGCGGCACCGAGCCTGGGCGAGCACACCAAGGAGGTGCTGTCCGGGCTGCTCGGCCTCAGCCAGGCCGAGATCGGGCGGCTCCGTGACGCAAACGTCCTGTACTGACGGCGGATTCATAATGGAACGAAGTGAGCTCGCGACGGTCGTGTATGAGAAGGATGGCCCGGTCGCCCGGATCATCCTGAACCGGCCGGACAAGGCCAACGCGCAGAACTCGGCGCTGGTCTGGGACGTGGAGAACTGCCTGCGGGACGCCGAAGCCGACTACGCGATCAAGGTCGTCCTGATGAAGGCCAATGGCCGCGGCTTCTGCGCCGGCCACGATGTGAGCACCGCGCTCACGTTCCCCGAGTTCGTGGCAGCCAGAGAGGCCGGGCATCCGTGGGGCGGGTCGGACACGCTGTTCCTGTGGCCGGTACTGCACCTGTGGGAATGCACCAAGCCGACGGTTGCCGCCGTGCACGGATACTGCCTCGGTGGTGGCACCTACTTTGCCCTGCTCCATGACATCGTGGTGGCGTCCGACGACGCGTATTTCCAGATGCCGCTGCCGCAGGGGGCCGGGCTGCCCGGCGCGGAGACCATGGTGGAGCCGTGGGTCTTCATGAACTTTCACCGGGCCTACGAGTACCTGTACCTGTCACAGACCCTCGACGCGCGCGAAGCGCACCGCCTCGGCCTGGTGAACCGGGTGGTCGCGCGGGATGACCTGGAGATGACCGCGGAGACGATCGCCAGGCAGATCGCGCAGGCGCCGCTGTCGGTCCTGCAGGGCATCAAGGCCGGCGTGAAGCGCGCCTGGGAGACCATGGGAATGCGGGTGCATCTTCAGTCGCAGTTTCACCTCATGTGGCAGGTCGGTGCCGCGGGCGATGTGGCCGCGTGGCGGGAGGAGAACATCAGCAAGGGCTACGGGCCCTACCCGAGTCGGGTCGCCGCCCAGCGGGCTCAGCGGGCGGCGAGCGAGGTGCGAGCCAGTTCCGGCCCTGAATCTCGTCCGGCAGGCGGCAGCGGAAAGGAACAAGACGCATGAAGCTCGGTCTGATGGTCGGCTACTCCGGCGCCACGGTCGACTTCCCGATCGGCCTGATCCAGCAGGCCGAGAAACTCGGCTACGACTCGGTGTGGACATCGGAGGCGTACGGGTCGGACGCAATGACGCCGCTGGCGTGGATCGCGGCACAGACGTCGCGGATCAAGCTCGGCACGGCCATCGCGCAGCTGGCTGGCCGCACGCCGGCGATGTGCGCGATGCAGGCGATGACGGTCGACGGGCTGGCCGGAGGCGGCCGGATGATCCTGGGTCTTGGCGTCTCCGGCCCGCAGATCGTCGAGGGCTGGTACGGCCAGCCGTGGGGGAGGCCGTATTACCGTGTTCGCGACTACGTGCAGATCATGCAGAAGATATTCGCGCGCGAGGGGCCGGTGTCGCACGAGGGCCGGGAGATCTCGCTGCCCTACACAGGCGAGGGGGCGGCCGGGCTCGGCAAGCCGCTGTATTCGATCCTGCACCCAAGCGCGAAGATCCCGATCTACCTGGGCAGCGGGTCAGAGTCGATGCTGCGCCTGTGCGGGGAGCTGTGCGACGGCCTGCTGCCGCTGCGGTTCTTGCCGCGGGAGATGCCGCGCTTCCGGCGCGCGATCGAGGAGGGCTTCGCCAGAGCGGGGAACGGGAGGTCGTGGGACAGTTTCTCGTTCGATGCCCTGGTCGGGGTCACGGTGACCGACGACGTCGCCGCGGCGCTGCGGACCCAGAAGCCGGGCATCGCCTTGTACGTCGGGGGGATGGGCCATCCCACGCTCAATTTCCACAAGCGCTCGATGGAGCAACTCGGCTACGCCGACGCCGCGGCCAGGATCGAGGAGCTGTTCCGGGCCGGTCGCAAGCAGGAGGCCGCGGACGCGGTGCCCGACGAATTCGTCGAGGAGGGCGCGCTGGTCGGGACGCCCGCCAGGATCCGCGAGCGCTACCGGGCCTGGGCCGACTGCGGCATCACCGGCCTGCACATCGCGACCCGCCAGCCCGCTGCTCTCGAGCTGATGGCCGAGATCGCGCTGGCCGATGAGCCTGTCGGCACTACCGGGTGAGCCTTCCCTCGCCTGCCTCGCGGTGTGCTTGCTGGACGGTGGCGATGGTGTTCGTCGTCATGGACGATGAACCAGGCCCACATGTCCGACATCGGAGGTTTCGGATCAGCAGCCGTCGTAGAGCGACCAGTTGTCTTCGCCGCCTTCGGCGAGCGCGTTAGCGAAAACCTGGTTTTGCTCGGCCACGGTGGCATCCCCGAAGTCGGCTGGGTTGCCGCCGTAGGCGGCCCAGGTCGAAGCGCTGAACTGGTACAGCCCGTAGTGCCCGGTCGCGTTCATGATCTGGGCGTTGCCGCCCGACTCGGCAGCGACGACGCACGCGCCGAATGCCCCGCCGGGATACTCGCCCGAGTAGCTGGCATCCGCGCTGCTATCCGGTGTCGACGCAGCTGGCTGCGCTGCGCCTCCGCTGGCTGCTGGCGGTGTCACCACCAGCGGCTTGGGGGCCAGCTCGGAGGGCGGATCCGGGATCTTTCCTGGCGACGCCGGGATGCGCAGTATTTCCCCCGCGTAAATGTCGTCGGCCCACTTGATGGCGCTGTGGTTGCGCCAGTAGATCACCGGCCACGCGTCCGGGTTGTGATACAGGCGCGCGGCGATCGACGACAGGCTGTCTCCCGCCCGGACTCGGTACGTCGCAGGGATTGCCGACGCGTGCGACACCCGGCGCTTGGCCGTCAGGTGCGCCTCATCGTTCGCGGGCGCCGCCGGAACCTTGAGCTGGTCAGCATCCAGTACCGGCGTGTGTGCGGTGATGGCAGGTGGCAGTGCGGCTGCACTCGCCTGCGGCGCCAAGCAGAAAGCCGCGGCAACGCCAGCTATGGTCGGCGCGGCTGCGGCAGTCGCTCCCTGCGGGAGCCTGATGCGAGACGGTTTACTGTGGCGGCCCAAAGGGCTCCTCTCCGTGCAGTTCGCGCTCTCCGGGAGCTACGCGCTTATGCACGCCACTGAGTCCCTCCCGAGCGCCGGTCTCAAGCAGCTAACCAGGCTTTGCGGGCCTGATGACCGAAACCAGGAAAACGGGTCACAGGGCGTGTTGGAGTGTTAAAGTGCTCCGCTGATCGCCTCGCCTGCATCACAGGCACCGTCCGTCACACCAAGAAGGCTCGCGCGCTGAATGTCAATGGGACCGCCTTAGGCCGGCGGGTATCCGACCAGCAACATGCCGTGGCAGTCCGCGTCGCCCGTACGGTAAACGTGCGGTCCGTCACCCCGGTAGCGGGCGTAGTCGCCAGGACCGAGCGTGAGCGGATCGCTGGCCGGGCCGACCGTGATTGTGCCCTCGTGCACGAACACCCGCTCGACCACACCGCTGCCGTGCGGGCGGCCGAGGTGCTCGGTGCTCGCCGGCAGGAACATGGCGAAGACCTCGACCAGGCCGCCGCGTTCCAGGCGGTCAAGCAGTCGCAGGTCGAGCCGGCCGCCGGGCGTCGACCCGCGCACGCGCGCCCCCTGCTCGGCCCTCACCACCATGCTGGTGGTCTCGCTCCGGTCTTCGAGCAGGTCGCTGAAGGCGACGCCGAGCCCGAGGGCCAGCGACCACAGTGTCTCGATCGTGGGGTTGCCCCGGCCCTGCTCGAGGTTGGCCAGCGTTGCCTTGGCGACATCCGCCCGGCTCGCGAGCGTGGCCAGCGACATCCCGCGGGCGGTTCGGAGCCGACGCAGGTTGGCCGCGATGACCTCGCCGACGTCGGCGAAAGCCTGTTCCTGCCCTTGACTTGCCATACCAACGAACTATATCAATGGTCTAACGAAATAGTACGTCGGGCCCAGGGCAGACGCCTCGCGGCAACGAGTTCTGGCGCTCCTCACGCCGCGAGGACCTGATCACCGAGAATCCGAGGAGCGAACAGTGCTGCGAACCGGCAAGGAGTACATCGAGTCGCTGCGGGACGGCCGGGAGGTGTGGATTGACGGCGAGCGGGTCAGCGACGTCACGACGCACCCGGCTTTCGCGCCGCTGGTCAGCCTGCGCGCTCGCATCTACGACCTTGGGAACGAGGCGGGCACCAGGGATCTGCTGACCTACACCGACGACGAGTCCGGCGAGCGCTGCGCCACTACCTCCCGTCCGCCCCGCATCCGCGACGACTGGCGGGCCAAGCGGGCCACCGTCGACGCGATCCTCGACGACGCCGGCGGCGTGGTCACCAGGGTCGGCGATGAGACGGTCGGCGAGATGTGGTCATTGTTCGACGGGCAGGACGTGCTGAACGAGATCGATCCCGCGTTCTCCGCGAACATCGCCAACCACGTCCGGCGCGCTCAGCTGCTCGACCCGTTCCACGTCTCGGCCAACACCGACCCGAAGGGCGACCGTTCCCTCCGGCCACAAGACCAGGATCCCGATGTGCTGCTGCACGTGGTCGGCGAGACCGACAACGGCATCGTGGTCCGCGGCGCCAAGTTCGAGACCGCGGCGGCCTATGCCAACCAGGCGTTCGTCAAGCCGACGATCGGGGACTGGAACAACGAGGTCCTCAGCGACTACGCGGTCGGCTTCCTCGCCGACATGGGCGCGGCCGGCATCAAGCACATCTGCCGGTCGGCCTTCGCCAGCGGCCGCAACGCCGACGACTACCCGCTGAGCAGCCGGTACGACGAGATCGACACGATGATCATCTTCGACAACGTCGAAGTCCCCTGGGAGAACGTCTTCTTCTACCGGCACACCAGGGCAGCCGCATTCATCCGCTCGTGCCTGCACCGCTACAGCATTTTCCCTTACGTCCAGCGCTACGCCCGGTTCGCCGACTTCCTCCTCGGCGTCGCCTACGCCAGCACCCGGTCGACCGGAGTCACGATGCACCAGGGCGTGCGGGAGAAAATCGCGCAGATCGCGTGCTACCGCGAGGGCATCAACGCGCACCTGACCGCCGCCGTCGAGCTCGCCCAGCCGAGCCCGGGCGGGCTGCTCATGCCCAACCAGCCGATGATGTACGCAGCCAGGGTGTTCGCGTCCACCCAGCTGCCGGCGGTCATGCACGTGCTGCGTGACCTGTGCGGCTGCCAGGTCAGCCTGATGCCGAGCAAGGCGACGTTCGACTGCGCCGGCGCCGGCGAGTGGCTGCGGAAGTACTTCACGATCGGCGAGATCCCCGCGGAGGAGCGGCGCAAGCTGTTCGCCCTCGCGCGCGACCTGCTCAATTCCGACTACGCCGGGCACCGGCTCACATTCCAGCTCTTCGCGCAGTCACCGCCCTTCTCCCACCTGCTGGCCGTCTACAACAATTACGACTTCAATGGCCCGCTCGACGTGGTGGCCCGCTACTCCGACGTCGCGAACGAGGTGCGCACGTGAGAGAACCGATCACCGTCGGAGGTCACCTGCGGATCCGGCCGTTCAACACCGCGCACAGCTATCCCGAGCAGCGGCTTGACAACGACCTGTGCCAGGCGGTGGTCGCCGGCAACACCGTCTACCTGCGCGGACAGGTGCCACAGGATCTGGACACCGGCGAGAACGTCCATGTCGGGAACGCGTCTGCCCAGGCCGAGCAGGTTATGACGAACATCGAGACCCTGCTGGCAGAGGCGGGTGCCGCGCTCGAGCACGTGGTGAGCTGCACCGTTTACCTCACCGACATTCGCTACCGCGAGCCCGTGTACCGCGTGCTCGGGAAGCGGCTCAGGGGCGTCTACCCCGTATTCACCGGCGTGGTCGTGTCGGCGCTCGCCCGGCCAGAGTGGCTGGTCGAGGTCACCGTTGTGGCGGTCCTGCCGTGACGTTCTCGCTGGCAGGCCGGTGCGAGCGCACGGGCGCGGTCGGCGTCGTGATTGCGTCGGCGAGCATGGCCGTCGCGGCCAGGTGCGTTGCGGTCCGGGCCGGAGTCGGGGCCGTGTGCAGCCAGAGCACGACCGATCCCCGGCTGCGAGGGGAATTGCTTGACGCCCTGGCCGCGGGAGCGGCAGCCGGCGAAGCCCTCGCGGCTGTCATCGGGCGCACCACCGATAGCGACTACCGGCAACTGGCGGTCGTCGATGCGTCCGGCGGCTCCGCTACTTACTCAGGCGCGCTGGCCTTGGGTGAGGCGGCCGACGTCCATGCCGATGGCGCCGCCGCGGCGGGCAACCTGCTGGCCGACCGCGACGTGCCCGCGGCGATGCTCGCGGCATTCTCCCGCCGAGCCGAAGACTGCCTGGGCGACCGGCTGATCGCCGCCCTGCGGGCTGGCCTCGCGGCCGGCGGCGAAGTCTCGCCGGTGCGATCCGCCGGTCTTGTCATCGCCGATGCCCAGCCATGGCCGGTCACTGACTTGCGGATCGACTGGGATGACGATCCCGTCGGTCAGCTCGCCCGGCTCTGGCAGCTGTGGCGGCCGCAGGAAGAGGACTACGTGCGCCGCGCGCTCAACCCGTCCAAAACGCCCGGCTGACATCCGCCCTTCGCGACCGGCAAATGCCGCCGAATTCTGACCAGCGCATGCGGCCTGTTTGACGGCCGTTGGGTGGGTAGTGCGGTCCTTCATTGACATGAGGGGCGGGACGTGATGGACCCCATTGCTGAAGGCGCACAGGCGCATCCTTCGGAGGAGCGCCAAGCCGGGGAACTGTTCAAGCTACTGACCGAGCAGGTCTCGTCGCTGGTGCGTGACGAGCTGAAACTCGCGCAGCTCGAGATGACCCGCAAGGGCAAGCAGGCCGGGGTCGGGGTCGGCATGCTGGGCGGCGCAGGCGTGATCGCCTTGTACGGCACGGCCTGCCTCATTGCCTGCGTGATCGTGGCCATCAGCGGCGCACTAGCAGCCTGGCTTGCGTGCCTGATAGTGGGAGCCGTCCTGCTCGCCGCGGCTGGCGGTACGGCGCTGCTGGCTAAGGGCCGCATGCGCAAGGCCAGTCCACCGGTGCCGACGGAAACCGTTCAAAGCGTGAAGACTGACGTGGACGTGATCAAGGAGAGTGCGCGGCGATGACCACCGGCACGCCTGGGGAGAAGGCCGACACGAGGCCGCACAGTGAGTCCGCGACCGCGCCGGACACTGCTGTTCCCTCCGACGAGCATGAACTGCGGCAGGAGATCGAGCAGACACGGGAGCAGCTCGCTCAGACCGTCGAGCATCTCGCCGAGAAAGCGGATGTTAAAGCCGCGGCCCGCGCGAAGGCGGCGCACGCAACGCAGCGGATGAAGCGCCCGATGCCGATGGCGGCCGTCGCGGCCATGCTGATCGCGGGATACCTGGCGATGCGGCGGTGGGCGAAGCGATGATCAAGCTGATATACAAGCCCGTCAGCATCCTGGTCAGCGTGCTGGGCGGGATGCTGGCCGGCGTCATCTTCAAGAGGGTCTGGAAGCTCGCTGCACGCGAGGATGACGCCCCGAAAGCTACCGACGCGCGACGAGGCTGGCACGAGGTCCTTGCTGCCGCCGCTGTGCAGGGAGCGGTCTACGGCCTGGTCAAGGCCGCCCTCGACCGCGGCGCGGCCGAGGGCACGCGCAAGCTGACCGGTTTCTGGCCGGGTGAAGGCGGCGACCAGGTGGACGGCGGGTAACGGCCCCGCTTACCCCGCGGCGGCGCCGGCGGCCTCGGCGGTGGTCCCTGCGCGTCGCGGCCCGTGTCATTCGTCGTCGTCGCCCGCGGACGCGAGCAATTCGAGGAACGGGCCCACCCGATGGCCGTCCTGCTGCGGGTGCCGGAACAGATTGTCGGGGTTGACGGTGTAGAGATTGCGGCGTCCGTCCCGGTTCCTGGTGATGTAGCCAGCCGCCTCGAGATCGGCGATGATCGCCTGCACCGAGCGCTCCGTCAGACCGACGACGGCGCTGATGTCCCTGATCCGTGCGGCCGGATTACGAGCGATCTCGACCAGGACGTGCCCATGACCAGTCAGGAGGGTCCAGCTGCCGCGCTCATCGGGAACGGTCATGGCCCCATCATAAGCACATTGTCTCGCGAGAAAAATAGCCTGAGATTTTTTGCCTGTATATATTGACAGGTATGCGGCCAGACACCGACTCTTGAGCTAGGCCGCCAGGCCGCAGCCGCAGGCGCAGTCCTCGGCGGTCACCGTAGTCATCGGGCATGACCCGAGCGAGGGCGGGTGGTCACATGGACGGGACGACCGACTGGTCCGCCGACGTACTGATCATCGAGGACGATCCGGGCGACGCCCTGCTGGTCACGGAGTCGTTCGCGCAGGGTGACGCTCCCCGTCGCTGTCACGTCGCGGTGGAGGCGCAGCAGGCGCTGCGGTTCCTGCGCCGCTCCGGAGAGCATGCCGGCGCGCCGCGGCCGCGACTGATCCTGCTCGACCTCAACCTCGAGGGGACGCATGGCCTGGAGGTGCTGGCCGAGCTGAAGAGCGACGACGATCTCAAGTCAATCCCCGTCGTGGTCCTCTCGTCGTCACGCCATCCAGCCGACGTTGCGCGCAGCTACGCCCTGCACGCCAACGCGTACATGGTCAAGCCGGTCGAACTCGATGACTTCTCGGCCATGATCAGGACGATCGATATCTGCTTCCTCCGCCTCGCCGCGGTACCGGAAGCTGACGAGAACTCGTCCTATGCCGCACACCCAGTTGTAACGTCAGGCGGGCCCGCTCAGGCGTAGACGAGCAGCCGGTCGCAGGTATCCGTGCCGCCCTTTCCTGGATACTTCGAGTCCTTGAGCGAGCCCTG
>Ga0335075_10007505_pt1 | contig 16784 bp, 13 predicted proteins | sample Lox_Sample_24_FD_206723 | JGI IMG/M metagenome (GOLD analysis project Ga0335075, IMG submission 206723) | Soil microbial communities from Loxahatchee National Wildlife Refuge, Florida, United States - Lox_Sample_2.4 | ecosystem: Environmental > Terrestrial > Soil > Wetlands | place: USA...
TGGCGTTGAGATGGCCGGCCCGGCCGGCAGCCGGTACGACGAAATCCTTACCCCCGAGGCCCTCGATCTGGTGGCCCTGCTGCACCGGGAACTCGGGCAGCGCCGCCGTGACCTGCTCGAGGCCCGAGTGCGGCGGCAGGACGAGCTGTCGGCAGGCGGCACGCTGGACTTCCTGACCAGCACCGAAGCCGTCCGGTCCGACACCTCCTGGCGGGTCGCCCCGCCCGCGCCAGGCCTGATCGACCGGCGTGTCGAGATAACCGGCCCGACCGACAAGAAGATGACGATCAACGCGCTGAACTCCGGCGCCAAGGTGTGGCTGGCCGACTTCGAGGACGCCAACACGCCGCTGTGGGACAACATGATCACCGGTCATCTCAACCTGAAGGACGCCCTCGACCGGACCATCGACTTCACCAGCGAAGAGGGCAAGTCCTACCAGCTCCGGCCGGACAGCGAGCTGGCCACGATCGTGGTCCGCCCGCGCGGCTGGCACCTGCCGGAGAAGCACCTGCTGATCGACGGTCAGCGGGCATCCGGGAGCCTGGTGGACTTCGCGCTTTACTTCACGCACTGCGCGCGGCGGCAGCTCGAGAAGGGCAAGGGGCCGTACTTTTACCTGGCCAAGATGGAGAGTCATCTGGAGGCCCGGCTCTGGAACGACGCTTTCGTGCTTGCGCAAGACGCGCTCGGCATCCCGCAGGGCACAATCCGGGCAACCGTCCTGATCGAGACGATCCCGGCTGCGTTCGAGATGCAGGAGATCCTCTACGAGCTGCGCGAACACAGCGCAGGACTGAACGCCGGACGGTGGGACTACCTGTTTTCCATCATCAAGAAGTTCCGCACCAGGGGGGCGGACTTCGTTCTGCCGGAGCGAAACGCGGTGACCATGACCGCGCCGATGATGCGCGCCTACACCGAGCTGCTGGTCAAGACCTGCCATGCGCGCGGGGCGCACGCCATGGGCGGCATGGCGGCTTTCATCCCGAGCCGCCGCGACCCGGAGGTGAACGAGAAGGCGCTCGCCAAGGTGCGCGAGGACAAGACCCGCGAGTCGGGTGACGGGTTCGACGGGTCCTGGGTCGCGCACCCGGACCTGGTTCCGGTCTGCCGCGAGATCTTCGACCAGGTGCTCGGCGATGCCCCGAACCAGCTCAGCAGACGGCGCGACGACGTGCACGTGACGGCGGCGCAGTTGCTCGACGTCAAGGACACGCCCGGCGAGATCACCGAGGCGGGGCTCCGCAACAACATCAGCGTCGGTTTGCAGTACCTGGCGAACTGGCTGGCCGGCAATGGCGCTGTGGCGATCTTCAACCTGATGGAAGACGCGGCAACGGCCGAGATCTCCCGCTCGCAGATCTGGCAGTGGGTGCACAACGACATCAAGCTTGCCGACGGCCCGACGGTGACCAGAGACCTGGCCGAGCGGATCATCGGCGAAGAACTCGCGACCATCAAGGCACAACTCGGTTCTGCGTACAACGAGGGCCAGTACGAGCAGGCCACGTCGCTGTTCACCGAGGTGGCGCTGGCCGACGACTACGTCGACTTCCTCACCCTGCCGGCCTACGAGCGGATGCCCTGACGTACGGCTCAGCGGGGCGATCCCAGTCTGGCTGACGCCTCGATGATCTTCATGAATGTGAAGTTAGCGGGGCTATAAACCCACCTAGGTCACATTGATCATGGTCGTCGGCCAGTCTGCGTCTCCCACTGCGGCCCGTCGGACGGCTCGCGCGGCAGCGGGCCGCGAAAATTGCGCGGCTAAGGACGAACGCGCTGATGGGTTGTCTTGTCTTGCGTGACAAGGCATCATGTCAGGCATGGATAGAGCTGCAGAGACAACCGAGCTTCGCCGCGGCGTCCTTGGTCCCTGCGTGCTCGCACTGCTGGCGGAGCGGCCGCGCTTCGGCCTGGAACTGGTGCGTGATCTCTCCCAGGCCGACGGGTTGCTGACCAGCGAGGGTACGGTCTACCCGCTGCTTAACCGGCTGCGTGATGCCGGACTGGTCACCAACCGGTGGGTACATGACGACAAGACCCGGCCGCGCCGCTACTACTCGATCACCGACCAGGGGCGCGAGCACCTCGTCGCGTTCCGGACCGACTGGTCCGCCTTCTCCGCCGCCGTCGACGGCGTGCTAGGCATCGGCGCTGATCCGGGTGCGGGCCAGCGCCGTCGGCGGGTTGGCGGCGAAACCGGGTGATGAGCGCGCTGGAGCATCCGCTTGTCGCGCGGTATCTCCGCGAACTCGACGTCGCCTTGGACCGGCTGCCACCGGACGCCGCAGCCGAACTAGCGGAGCAGATCAGGGCGCACCTCGAGGAGGCGCTACCGCCAGATGCCGACGACAAGGCCGTCGCCACGGTGCTTGCCGCGCTCGGGCCGGCGTCACTGGTCGCCGAAGCAGCGTGGCCGGAGGTCGGCACGGGCCGCAGCGCCGTACCGCGGGAGCCGCTGAGCCGCCGCATCGCGAAATCGGCCAGGAAAGTACCGATCACCGGCTGGCTAGTGATCGCGGCACTATGTATCGCCATCGGGCTGCCCTCCGGCACGGTGATCTACTGGCGGACGCAGTCGAGCCTTCAGTTCCTGACCACCTCGGCCTGGTGGAGCCGGGCGGACTGGTCACACGAGGTGGACACCCAGGCGGCCGGGGCGACGCAGGAAACCGTCCCGATCCGGCCAGGACAGATTCAGGGCTTCGCCATCACCATCTACAACCCGTCCGACATGACCCAGGTCATCGTCGGCAGCGCTGACAACATCAGCCCCGGTGCACCCGTTCCTCCCCAGATCGCCGTCTCGACCACCGGTACGCTCCGGCAATCGGGTGAGCCGCACTGGGTCAGGTATCGAATCGGCGGCCCGATCCCGCCGCATTCCTACCGGTGGGTGCGAGTGCTCTGGCGCTCGTACTACTGCTACCTGAACGGGGTCGGGAGCAGCCAGGGAACCAGCGACCTGCTGCTCCGCGTCCGGGTCGGCTTGATCACGCGGACGGAGGATATTCAGTTGGGGACGGAATATGCCGTCGGCGTATTCGCATCCGGCCCTCACCCGGCCTCCTGCGGGAGCCAGGCAGTGCCGCACCCCTGAGCGCCGCGCGCTCCAGACCGACGGGCACCAGCGCGGCCGCTACCACCGGGAACGCGCCCACCACGGCAAATGACGCACCGAAGCCGATCGAGCCGATGGCCAGCGCCAGGACCGGGGGCGTGGCGGCGGCTAGCGCGTTCTGCCCGGTGTTCTGGATGCCGAGAGCACGGCCGGCCCAGGCAGACCCGGCGTACTCGGCCACGGCAGTGAACGCAAGTCCGTTCGTGCTGACGGAAACGACAGCGCAGGCCAGCAGAACCGGCACAGCGGCCGACGATCCGGCAGCGGCCGCGACGGCAAGGGCCAGCATGCCGATGCCAGTTGTCAGCGCGAGTATGCGCATGGGCCGCATCCGGCTGCTGACCCGGTCCGACCAGTAGCCGGCGCCGAGCCGGGACGCCGCTCCGCAGAGCTGGGCGACCGCGAGCAGGCGTCCTGCCGCGGTCGCGTCCCAGCCGCGCGCGTCGACGAGGAACACCAGCGCGAACGTGGCGACAGCGAATTGCGGCACTACCAGCAATGCGCTGGCAGCGTGGATGCGCCACAGAACTGGCTGCCGATACGGGTTGGGCGGCCGGGACGCAGCCTGCGGGCGATCCGCAGTTGCTGGTGTGCCGCCCGGCCCGGCCGGCGGCTGCACGCGGGCGGGATCCCGGACTAGCGCCACGACGAGGGCAGCGGCCACCAGGCAGAATCCGCCGAGGCACCGCAACGGCAGCCCGGTGCCGCTGGTGCCTAGCACCGGCAACGTAACCGCAGCGAGCGCAACCCCGAGCGGCTGGGCGCTCTGCCTGATGCCCATGGCCAGGCCGCGCTCGTGCCGCGCGAACCAGCCCAGGATCAGTCGCCCGCTTGCGGCGAACACGGAGCCGCCCGCTGCTCCGCCGAGCGCCAGGCAGAAGCCGAGCCCGGCAGCGCCGTGAACAGATGCGGCGATCTGCAGGACGACGCCCGCCAGCCCCAGTCCGGCGGCGAGCACGACCCGCTCGCCCCAGCGGTCGGCCGCAGCTCCCCAGCCGATCAGCGTGACTAGCAGGCCAGCAGTCGGGCAGGCAACCAGGATGCTGGCCAGCTCGAGCGAGAAGCCTTCGTGCCGCAGCGCCGGGATCAGGTACGCCAGGCCGTACTGGAACGTGCAGCCAGCCGTCATGGCCAGCAGGCCAACGAACAAGATGAGCCAGCGCCTCCGGCTCGCGTCGCTCTCGCTGCTGCTCGGTGAGACTGTCGGCATGTTCATATAATGATACTACATGTTCATATATTGAGACGCAGGCGAACTGTCACTTACCAGCGACTGGCCGGCTGTGTGCCCGACGTACTGTGGCGGATGCCCGGTTTGACCTCGCCCCTGGGGCCACCCTGAGGCTGTCGTTGCCGGGCAGCCTGCCCGGCATGAGGAGGCAACTGGTGGAGCTGATGACCAGCGGCGAGTTCGCCCGCGCGTCAGGCCTGTCACGCAAGGCGCTGCGCCTGTATGACGAGCTCGACCTGTTGCGCCCGGCCGTAGTCGATCCCGTATCGCAGTACCGCCGTTACGCTCCGGCGCAGCTCGAGCAAGCCAGGCTGGTGGCCTGGCTGCGACGGCTGGGGATGCCTCTTGCCAGCATCAGGGAAGCAAGCGCGGCGCCGCCCGCGCAGGCTGCTGACCTGGTGCGGGCTTACTGGGACCGGGTCGAGGCGGAGACGACGGCCAGACGCGAGCTTGCCAGGTTCCTCATCGGATATCTGTCCGGAAGGGACACATCGATGCACGACGCTGAGAGAACGCTCGCCATCCGCTGCGCGGTGCAGTCCGATATCGGCCTGGCCCGCGAGGACAACGAGGATTCGGCCTACGCGGGGGCGCGGCTGATAGCAGTCGCCGACGGCATGGGCGGCCACGCCGCCGGTGAGGTCGCGAGCGCCGCGGTCATCGAAGCGCTGCGGCCACTGGACACCGAGGTACCGGCCGGCGAGATCCTTAACGCGCTCGATCATGCCGTGCGGCAGGCCAGCAGAACGCTCGCTGACATGGTTCGCGAGGACCCGGCCCTGCGGGGCATGGGCACGACGCTCACCGCGCTGCTGTGGTCCGGCTCTCAGCTGGGCCTGGTTCACATCGGCGACTCGCGTGCCTACCTGGTCAGGAACGGGGAGGTCTTCCAGATCACCCAGGACCACAACCTGGCGCAGAGCCTGCTCGACGAAGGCAAGATCACCCCCGCGGAGTTCGCTTCACACCCGCAGCGCAACCTGCTGCTGCGGGCTCTTGTCGCACAGCGCAGCCACGAGCCTGACCTGCAGTTGCGCGACGCCAAGCCGGGCGACCGCTACCTGCTGTGCTCTGACGGCCTGCACGAGGTCGTGGCTGAGCAGTCGATCGCGGGGGTCCTGCGTACGGTCGACGATCCCGACCAGGCAGCGAAGGATCTCGTCGCGCTCGCAGTCGACGGCGGCGCCCCGGACAACGTGACGTGCATCGTCGCCGACGTCATGCCGCAGCAAACGCCGGCCGCCGCACCGGCGTAGCCAACCACGGCCGCGCCTGATGGACGGCTGCGCTCGACGTTTCATGGGTTTGGCGCAAATCGTGTCCTGATTTATGACGGTTCGTGCAACCCGAACCCATGAAACGTGGACCCGAACCCATGAAACGTGAGCCGCGACCCTCCCGCCAGCCCGCTAGTAGCCAGCCATCCCCCGGCGAGGGATGCTGGGGGGATGGAACGCGGACCTATCGACACTGTGCTGGCTGACAAAGGGCCGGCCGGCACCGGGCCCATCGACGCTCGGCTCGCGGCCGAACTGGCCGGAATCTGCGGCAGCGACAACGTCATCAGCGACCCGCAGCAGCTGCGCACCTACGAGTGCGACGGGCTGACAGCGCATCGCAGCACGCCCGGCCTGGTGGTGCTGCCCCAGACGGCCGCCCAGGTCGCCGCCATCGTCGCGGCTTGCGCTGCCCGCGGCGTCCCGTTCGTCGCCCGCGGCAGCGGCACTGGCCTGTCCGGCGGTGCGCTCCCGCGCGCCGACGGTGTCCTGATCGTCGTCTCGAAGATGCGCAACATCATCGCGATCGATCCGGCCAGCCGCCGTGCCATCGTCGAACCTGGCGTCACTAACCTCGCGGTCAGCAAGGCCGCCGAACCGTACGGCTTGTTCTACGCGCCAGACCCGTCCAGTCAGGTGGTCTGCTCGGTCGGCGGGAACGTGGCCGAGAACTCCGGCGGCGCGCATTGCCTGAAACACGGGTTCACTGTCCATCACGTCGTCGGGCTGGAGATTGTCACCCCGCACGGCGAGCTGACCTGGCTCGGCGACGGGACCGGGACATCACCCGGCTACGACCTCGTCGGCGCGTTCACCGGTTCGGAAGGCACCCTCGGCATCGTCACCAAGATCGTCGTGAAGCTGACGCCAATCCCGGAGGCGGTCACGACGCTGCTGGCCGCGTTCACCACGATGGGCGCCGGGGGTGCAGCCGTGTCGGCGATCATCGGCTCGGGCATCCTGCCCGGCGCGATCGAGATGATGGACTCCCTGGCCATCCAGGCGGCCGAGGCCGCAGTGAACTGCCGCTACCCGGAAGGGGCTGGCGCAGTCCTGATCGTGGAACTAGACGGCCCCGCCACGGACGTGGAAGTCCAGACCGCAGCAGTCCGCGCGATCTGCACGGCGGAGGGCGCCTACGAGATCAGGGCGGCACAGGACGCGGCCGAGCGCGCGGCCATCTGGACTGGCCGCAAATCCGCGTTCGCGGCCGTTGGCCGGATCAGCCCTGCCTACATCGTTCAGGACGGCGTGGTGCCGCGCACGGCACTGCCTGCAGTGCTGGACCGCATCGGCGAGCTATCAGCGGAACACGGCATCCGGGTGGCCAACGTCTTCCACGCGGGCGACGGCAATCTGCACCCGCTGGTGCTGTTCGACGACACGGTGCCCGGCGAACAGGAGAAGGCGGAGGTACTGTCCGGCTTGATCCTGGACTTGTGTATTGAGCACGGCGGCTCGATCACCGGCGAGCACGGTGTAGGCGTCGACAAGTCGCGGTACATGCCGCAGATGTTCGGCGCTGACGACCTTGACACGATGCAGTTGCTGCGCTGCGCCTTCGATCCGGGCGGCCTGTGCAATCCCGGCAAGGTGTTCCCCACCCCGCGGCTGTGCGGCGAAGTACCCGGGGTTCGTCACGCGCCGCACCCGCTGGTCGCAGCCGGCCTGATCGATCAATTCTGACGGGAACGGGCACTCTCGGGGCACTCCCCTGAGCGCGACCCGGAGGAGCTATGACAGTACTGAGCATTCCGGCGGAACTGGCCAGTGCCTGCACCGAGGTGACACCGGCTGGCCCGACCGACGCCATCGCAGGAACGGAGGCCCGCTACGTCGCCACGCCGGCCTCGACCACCGAGGCCGCTGCGCTGCTGCGAGCCGCCGCTGGCCTGGGGCTGACAGTCGTCGCCCGCGGCACCGGCAGCCGCTTGGACTGGGCACCGGCCCCGGCAAACTGCGACCTGATCATCGACACTGGCCGCCTCGGCAAGATCCTCCAGCACACAGCCGGTGACCTGGTCGTCAGCGTGCAGGCCGGAGTTCGCCTCGACGACCTCGCCAGCATGCTCGCAGCCGCCGGCCAGCGGCTCGCGCTCGACCCGCCCAGCCCGGTAACAGGCGGCGGCACGGTCGGCGGACTGATCGCCACCGGCGCGGCGGGACCGCTTCGCTACCGGTACGGTTCTCCGCGCGACCTGCTCATCGGCATCACGGTGATCAGGGCCGACGGCACCATCGCCAAGGCCGGCGGGAAAGTCGTCAAGAACGTAGCGGGCTACGACATCGGCAAGCTGTTCGCCGGCTCCTACGGCACACTCGGCCTGATCACCGAGGCGACCTTCCGCCTGCACCCGTTGCCCGAATCCACCGTCTGGGTCACGCTCGATTGCCCCGACCCGGCCACGGCAGCCGCTGCCGTTAAAACCATCGCCGACTCCCCTCTTGCCCCCGCGGCGATCGAACTGGAATGGCCGTCCGCAGCCGAGTCGATCTCGGTCTCGGCCCTGCTCGAAGGCGACGAGCCCAGCATCACATTGCGAGCCGATCGCCTGGCTGAGCTCCTCGAACGCCCGGTGCCGGGACAATCGCATGTCCACACGAAACGGACAGGCGACCGCCCCGCCCACCGCACGCTCGAGGACGCTAGCGAGCACACAAACGACACGTCCACGCTGCCAAGCCAAGCTACGCCCGCGGGCTCGGACGCAGAGCCAAGCTATTACGGCTCCCCGGACGACCGAGCGGGAGCGGACGGTGGAGCGGCGGTCGGACCGTTTCGTGTGGTCCGACCGCTGGCCGGCGGCCGCGCCAGCCCTGAAACTCTGCTGCGCATTACGTTCTGGGCCGGCAAGCTGGTGCCGGTCCTGACGTCGATCCGGGAGGCGGCTGGGCAGCACGGCCTCGATCCAGCGATTGGCGGGGCCGCGGCGGCAGGCGTGCTCGAGGTCGCGATCGGCGAAGAGGCAAGTGCGGAGGCGGTCGCCGGGTTCGTCGCGGACTTGCGGGTCAGTCTCAGAGCGCTGAGCGCGGGAAGCGTGCTGCCTGCGGAGGGCAGCGCAGTGGTTTTGCACGCGCCGCCGGCCGTCAGGGATGCTGTGGATATGTGGGGGCCAGTGCAGTCGCTCGAGCTGATGCGAGCGGTCAAGAACCAGTTTGATCCGGAGAATCGCATGGCGCCCGGCCGGCTGCCTGGAGGGATCTGATGACAGCGGACGACACTGGCATCGTCGAGCCCATCGCTCACGACGACCCGGTCCGCAGCGCGCTCGATCCCGACGGATCGCTGCGCGACCTGGCTGGCGATTGCGTGCACTGTGGCTTCTGCCTGCCGACATGCCCGACTTATCAGCTGTGGGGCGAGGAGATGGACTCCCCGCGCGGCCGCATCCATCTGATGACCCAGATCCTGGACAGCGGTCAGGGCAGCGTTGCTGCGGCTGAGCACTTCGACCGTTGCCTCGGCTGTATGGCCTGCGTGACGGCGTGCCCGTCCGGCGTGCAGTATGACCAGCTCATCGAGGCCGCGAGGGGCTGGGGCGAGGGTCAGCAGGCGCAGGCCCCCGCGCCGCTGCCCGCCAGGTCGCTGCGGGACAGGGTAGTGCGGGCCGCGATTTTCGCCACGTTCCCGTACCCGAACCGGCTCCGCGCGGCGCTCGGTCCGCTGCGCGCCGCTCAGCGAACCGGGCTGGACCGGGTCGCCGCCCGAAGCGCGCTGCTGCAACGCATCGCGCCCGAGGCCGCCGCCGCTCTGGCTGTCGCGCCCGCTCCGTCTCGTGCGGGACGCGGCGGTGGCGTAGTCAGGCGTTCCCGGCACGGAACGGGGTCACCTGTTGCGCCGCGGCGGCTCCCTGCCCGGATACCGGCGAGAGGAGAGCGCAGGGCCGTCGTCGGCATGCTGACTGGCTGCGTGCAGCAGGTGCTGTTCCCGCAGGTCAATGCCGCGACGGCCAGAGTGCTGTCAGCCGAGGGCTGTGACGTCATCGTGCCGCCACGCCAGGGCTGTTGCGGCGCGCTGTCGCTGCATGGTGGCCGGGGGGCCGAGGCCGCGGACTTCGCGCGCGCGACGATCGAGACGTTCGAGCGCGCCGGCGTTGATGCGGTGATCGTGAACGCGGCGGGCTGTGGCTCGGCCATGAAGGAGTACGGGCACCTCCTGGCCAGCGACCCGGACTGGGCGGGCCGGGCAGCGGCCTTCAGCGCGAGCGTCCGCGATTTCAGCGAATTCCTGGCCGAACTCGGGCCGGTCGCGCCTCGTGCCGAGATTCCGGTCACGGCTGCCTACCACGACGCCTGCCATCTGGGTCATGCTCAGCGGATCACGGCGCAGCCACGGGCCCTGTTGCGCGGCGTTCCCGGCCTGGTGCTCACGGAGATCGCGGATGCCGGGACCTGCTGCGGCTCGGCCGGGATCTACAACCTGGTGCAGCCGGAGGCCGCCACCGAGCTCGGCGAGCGCAAGGCTCGCTCGGTCGCGGAGACCGGCGCCGACCTGCTGGTTTCCGCGAATCCGGGCTGCTCGCTGCAGATCGCTCAGGCTCTTGCGGCGGCAGGCCGCCCGATGCCGGTGGCGCACGTCGCCGAGGTGCTGGACGCGTCGATCCGCGGGCGGCCGCTGCCTTAGCGCGCTGCAGGCTGAGGCAGCCGCCGGCTGGCGTGGAAGGCGCGCCCTAGCCGGTTCACGGCTTTCCGGGACCGCTATGCGCCTTTGTGGCCAGGAAAGAACTAGGGTGTCGCGTTTGCACGGTCCCGGAAGTAGTTCGCCACGAAGCGATGGCTGGACCAGTACAGCCCGATCACGGCGAGGACAAGCCCGATCAGCACCGATATCCACGCGTCGGAGCCGGACGGCGGGTATACCAGCGCGGACCCGCCCGGGAACAGTGCCGCCAGGGAGGTGCCAGCGTGAACTCCGGTGGGCAACTGCCCGGCGTACTGGGCTGAGGAGAGGACAACGTGGCCGTTCGGCGCCTTGAACTGGCCGGTCCACACGCACGCTGCTGATCGCGCGCAGTGCTTGCCCGTCGCGATCCAGTTGCCATGGGTGCCCTCGCGCAGCCCGGCCCGGATGGCCGGCATCAGCCGGGTGGCCGTGACGTACAGCACCAGCGCTGACACGACGCCGACGATGAGACGACCCGGTAGCCGGCTGCGCCCTTGCGGGATGATGCGGGCGTCAGCACTGCCCCCGTTCATTGCGCACGCTCCCTCGGGGCTGTTGACCGTCGTAGAAGGTCGATCTCGGTGACCCTCACTGTAAACGAGAACGGCGGCGACGTCAGCGCTGGCGACGTTTGACGTCAGTTCTTGGCTTGACAGACGTCATCTGTGACGCCAAGATGACGTCATGGACCTCAGCGAGTACGCCGAGTCGCTCCGGCGGGAGCTCACCTCCATCACCAGGTTCGCTAGCGACGACATAGCCAAGGCTGCCGAGATGCTGTCGGAGACCCTGGACTCAACGGTGCGGCTCGCGCTGCTCGACGTCCTGTCAGCCGCAGCCGACGAGATAACCGCCAGCCTTGACGGCGCGACTGTCGACGTCCGGCTGACCGGAACCGAGCCTGAGTTCGTCGTCAACATGACGCGCGCGCAGGACGACGATCCGGTGCAGGACGCAGGCGATGCCGGCGACGAAGCCGGCAACACCCGGGTAACGCTACGGATCTCCGATGGCATGAAGGCCCGCGTGGAGGCAGCGGCATTGTCGGCTGGCTTGTCGGTGAATGCGTGGCTCGTGCGGGCAATCAGCAGAGCTCTGGAGAATCCGGCCGGCGGCCCGAAGAAGCGCCCCCCGTTCCCGCCCCCGCCGCCAGGCCGGCCAGGCACCGGCAAGCGGTACACCGGGTTTGCCCGCAGCTAGCTGGCGGCTCACCAGACAATTCACGCCACTATCCGGCACCAACGTTCAGATCAGAACATCAACGTTCAGATCAGAAGGGCACGGCCATGACTACGTGGGATTTCGCATGTTCTGACCCGGTCGACATCAGCATCGAATCGTGGGGATCCGGCAGCATCGTGGTCTCCGGCGAGCCGACGAGCACGCTGGCCGTCGAGGTCGTCCCGAGCAGGCACAGCGCTGACGTTCAGGACTTGCTGGCGGAAGTCCAGGTCGGCTTCGACGACGGCCAGCTGTACATCCGCGGGCCACGGCCCGCCGCCTTCCGCCGGAGGCGAGGACTAGACCTGACGATCAAGGCGCCGGAAGGATCTAGCTGCGCGGCCAAGACGGTCTCCGCCGACCTTGCGTGTGTCGGCAACCTGAGCGCCCTGGCCATGCAGACAGCCAGCGGCGACACAACTGCCGCCTCGGTGAGCGGCGACGTCGCGGTACGGTCTGCCAGCGGTGACGTGCTGCTCGACAGGACCGGCGGCGACATCGCCATCAGCACCGCGTCTGGCGACATCCACGCATCGAGGGTCGGCGGCCACGCGCGCATCAACACGGCCAGTGGCGATGTCGCCATCGGCTACTGCGATAGCTCAGTCACCGCGCAAACAGCCAGCGGGGACATCCAGCTGGGAGCTGTCGCCACCGGCCGGATCCAGTTGCGCAGCGCCTCTGGTGACATGCAGGTCGCTGTCGTGCCTGGCATCGGCGTCTACCTGGACATCGCCAGCACCTCGGGCCGCATTCAAAGCGACCTGGACCCGAGTGACGACGAGCCGGGCGAATCAGGGACGCCGGTAGAGATCCGCTGCCGCACGCTCAGCGGCGACATCCGGATCGTCAAGGCCACGGAAGTTCTGAGCCCGCCGGCGGCGCCCGCGGCAGGCCCCGAGTTTCCGGCCGCGCCGGCCCGGGAACAGGCGCCAGAGCACGCGACATCAGAACCCGCAGCGTCAGATCAGGCGGCTCCGCAGGCGATCGAGCCGTAGCCTCCGCGGTTACCGCCACCGAGCCAGGCACCGCCAGTGACCACAGGCCGTTAATGACCTAGGGCCGATAGCGACCTGCGACCAGAAATGACCCGACACTCCGTTAGCGGCCGGCAGCCCCGGCAGCAGCCTAGGAAGGCTAGTCAGATGAACCAGCGAATGCTCGAGGCGCTAGCTCGCGAGCGGTTGGCCGAAGTGCGGCGAATCGCGGGCGACTACGAGTGCAGGTCGCCAGCAGCGGCCGTGCCAGCCGGAGCCGCGCTAGCCAGAACCGGGGCAGCCAGGAGGCGGCGAGGCGGCGGTCTATACGCCGGCGCCAGCACTCGGCCCGCGCGGGACGTGACCAACTCGCTGCGGACCCGGGCCGGCTGGCGGCTCGTTGATCTCGGCCTCAGGCTCGCCGTCCGGCCCGACTCACGCCGTGCAGCCTCGCCCGGTGCGGCCGGATCCTGATGCCGAGGCCGGCTCAGCTGGCGTGCAGCCCGGCAGACGCCCGGTCACGCAGGTTGGCGGCGTCCGCGGGGTCAGCCAGGTCTGAGGAGTCGACGGGGTCGGCCGGGCCAGTCATGTCAGCCAGCCACCGCTCCGTCAGGTCTCCGGAGGCGACGATCTCGGCCGGACCGGTCAGCAGGCTGGCCTCGCCGCTCGGTGTCACGGCCAGCTTTCCGCCCGGTACCCGCACGGTCCAGGGCATGGCGTTCTCAGCCGGCCACTCTCCTGCCCACACGGCAGCCGCAACCGCGGCAGCGACTGCCCCGGTCCCGCAGGACAGTGTCAGTCCCGATCCGCGCTCATGCACGCGCATCTCCACTTCGCGGTCGCGCAGGACCCTGATGACTTCGATGTTTGCCCCGGCGGTGAGCGCCGCAGGTCGCAGAACTCTGGGGCTATCGAGGTCGACGGCCGCCACCGGCTGACTGATGATGCAGGCCAGGTGCGGGTTCCCGACGGATATCGCCAGCCCGGCGAGCCGCTGACCGCCCGCCTGTGCCTCGCCCTCGCCGAGCACCGTCGCGGCACCCATGTCCACAGTGAACTGGCCGTCCGGCTCGGCCCGCACCGTTCTGGTGCCCGCTCTGGTGGCAATGGCAAGTTCTGGCCCCGTGGCCATGCCCTGCTCTAGCAGGTACCTGGCGAAGACACGAACGCCGTTGCCGCACATCTCCGCGACGCTTCCGTCGGCATTCCGGTAATCCATGAACCACTCGGCCTGCTGGCCGGCTGCATCCTCGCCGGCGGCTGCCGTGCGTACAATCCGCAGCACGCCGTCTGCGCCGACCCCGAAGTGCCGGTCACACATGCGCGCGACAAGCGCCGCTGTCAGGGCGAGATCGTTGTCCGGATCGGGCAGGATCACGAAGTCGTTCCCGGTGCCGTGCCCCTTGGCAAACCGCATGTCCCCGATGCTAGCCGCCCGCCTGGCCCGGCTCGTTAGGCCGCCGACTGGACAACGGCCAGCGCCCGGTCAGCCAGCCCGTCCCCGGCCGGGATCCAGCTGACCCGCGGGTCACGGCGGAACCACGACTCCTGGCGCCGGACGAACCGGCGTGTTGCCGCGATCGTCTGTTCGAAGGCCGCGTCCTCGGTCCAGTCACCGGCAAGAAAACGGAGGACCTGGGCGTAACCAAGTGCCCGGCTGGCGGTAAAACCGTCACGCAATCCGGCCCGTTCGAGCCGCCGCACCTCTTCGACGAGGCCGAGCTGTCGCATCCGGTCAACCCGGTCTGCGATGCGGCGGTCAAGTTCCGGTCGCGGCATCGCCAGGCCGAGCTGTATCACCTCGTAGACCGACTCGTACCCAGGCAGAGTGGCGCTGAACGGCCGCCCGGATAGCTCGATGACCTCAAGCGCACGGACGATGCGCCGTCCGTTGCCGGGCAGGATCGCCGCGGCTGCCGCAGGGTCCAGCGCGGCCAGTCGTGCGTGCATGACGGCCGTACCGACCCGGTCAAGTTCGCGTTCCAGGCCGACCCGGAGTTCGGGGTCCGTGCCAGGGAACTGAAGCTTGTCGATCGCGGCCCTGACGTAGAGCCCGGAGCCGCCGACCAGGACCGGGAATCGGCCGCGGTCGCGGATGTCGTCGATGACCCGCCTCGCGAGCACCTGATACTCCGCCGCGCTGGCAGTCTGCGTGACTGGCCAGATGTCGAGAAGGTGATGCGGGACGCCCGCCCGCTCGGCCTCTGTCAGCTTGGCTGTGCCGATGTCCATACCCTCATACAGCTGCATAGAGTCGGCGTTAACTACCTCGCCGCCGAGCGTACGAGCCAGGGTCAACGAGAGTTCGGACTTACCTGTCGCCGTCGGCCCCACGACCGCGATGACTGGCCTTAGCATTGCATCAGTCTGACAGGCGCAGGGTAGATCCCTGCACAGGCGAGGTGGCCGGAGGGTCACCCAGCGCTTGGGGGAAATATGACGTACGCCGATGACCTCGACACGTCCACTGAGGACGACGAACTCGACCTCGACGACGAGTTGGATGACGACGAACTCGACCTCGACGACGAATACGACGATGACGAAGACGACGAGTACGACTTCGAGGACGATGACGACGATGACGAAGACGAAGAGGACGACGACGAGCCGTGACCTAGCAGCAGCAGGCTCAAGCGTCCGCTAGCAGTTCATCTAGCTCCGTGATCACGGTGACTTGGGCACATCGTGCTTCAGTCTCGGTGATCACGAGAATGCCGGTCTCCGGGACGGCATGCCGAGCAGAACTGAGTCCCCGCCGGCCTTAGCTGCCTCAGAGTCAGCGCCAGGATCGCCCTGACCCGCGTGCCGTGCCTCCCACGCATCTCCGCCGCGGGTGCGCCGTACACTCGCCGGGCAGACGTCTGCCAGCAGGTAGTGCGGTGCGGCCCCGGTCACAACGGTGGTGATCACGTCACCCGGTCGCGGCGCGGGCTCCGCCGGAGTGAAATGCACGAGCCTGTTGTCCCGTGCCCGACCCGACATCCGGTGAGTGGCGTTGTCTTTGCGGCCCTCGCCGTCGGCCACCAGGACTTCGACCTCGCGGCCAATCAGCTTCTGGTTCTCCTGCCACGCCACCTCGGTGACCAGTGCTGCTAGCCGCTCATAACGGTCGGCGACAACCTGAGCGGGGACCTGGTCGGGCATGTCAGCGGCCGGAGTGCCGGGGCGGATCGAGTACTGGAACGTGAACGCGCCAGCGAACCTCGCTTGCCGCACCAAGTCCAGGGTGTCGGCAAAGTCCTGCTCAGTCTCGCCGGGGAAGCCGACGATGATGTCCGTGGTGATCGCGGCATCCGGCATCGCCGAGCGGACCCGATCAAGGATTGCGAGGTACTTCTCCCTCCGGTAGGCACGCCGCATCGCGCGCAGCACTGCGTCCGAGCCAGACTGCAGCGGCATGTGCAGTTGCGGCATCACATTCGGCGTCTCGGCCATCGCGGCAATGACGTCGTCGGTGAAGTCACGCGGATGCGGCGAGGTGAACCGGACTCGCTCCAAGCCGGCCACGTTCCCGCAGGAACGGAGCAGCTTTCCGAACGCGAGCCTGTCGCCGAACCCAACGCCGTAGGAGTTGACGTTCTGCCCGAGCAAAGTGATCTCGAGCACGCCCTCGGCCGCCAGCGCGTCGATCTCGGCAAGGACATCGCCCGGACGGCGGTCCTCCTCCCGGCCGCGCAGGCTCGGCACGATGCAGAACGTGCAGGTGTTGTTGCAGCCAACCGAGATCGCCACCCAGGCTGAATAGGGCAGCTCACGGCTGGCCGGCAGTACCGAGGGGAAGCGCTCGAGCGACTCCAGGATCTCCACCTGAGCTTCCTGCCGCACTCGCGCCCGTTCCAGCAAGGCTGGCAGCGAGCCGATGTTGTGGGTGCCGAAGACAACATCCACCCACGGCGCGCGCTCGGTGATCGTGGCCCGGTCCTTCTGTGCCAGGCAGCCGCCGACCGCGATCTGCATTCCCGGGTGGGAGTTCTTGACCGGCAGCAGGTGGCCGAGGTTCCCGTAGAGCCGGTTATCGGCGTTCTCGCGGACGGCGCAGGTGTTAAAGACGACGACGTCAGCGTCAGCCCCAGCCGCCGCGCGACGGTAACCGGCAGCCTCCAGCAAGCCAGCCAGCCGCTCGGAGTCATGCATGTTCATCTGGCACCCGTAGGTGCGGATTTCGAAGCTTCGCTCGACGGTTGCGCCAGCCATGCTCCCAAGGGTAGACGCCACGGCGGGCAGCGGCGGCGTCCCGACGGGCTGAGCAGGCGTTGGCGTGTGACCGCGGCAAGCGGCTAACCCC
>Ga0335075_10007507_pt1 | contig 16780 bp, 15 predicted proteins | sample Lox_Sample_24_FD_206723 | JGI IMG/M metagenome (GOLD analysis project Ga0335075, IMG submission 206723) | Soil microbial communities from Loxahatchee National Wildlife Refuge, Florida, United States - Lox_Sample_2.4 | ecosystem: Environmental > Terrestrial > Soil > Wetlands | place: USA...
GGTCGCGCGCATGTACGCGCCGGTGATCCGGTCGATCGGCCGGGTCCCGGTGAAGTACTCGGACTTGGCCGCGAAGGTGACCGGCCGGTCGACCATCAGCGGCAGAAAGATCGAGTCCACGATCGAGAGGTGGTTCGACGCGAGGATGGCACCGCCCGACGCCGGGATGTGCTCGCTCCCGGTGATCTCCGGGCGCCACAGCAAGTGCAAGAACGGCCCGGCTAGCACCCGCGAGATCCGATACTGCACCCCAGCCTCCCACCGGTAACGCCGTCAGCGGCAGTCACAGGTTAGCCCGCGGCTAAGGGCGGGGCCTCCGGCGCATCGGTTAGCCGTCGGCCCCGGCCGGGGACAGAAAGCCGCACCCGGTCGCCCGGTCATGGCATGAGCCCGCCATTGCCATCGGCACGGCGGGCGTGAGATCCTCCAGCCTTCTTCGACGGGAGCCGAGCATGACCTCTCCGTTCGCGACCGCGCTGCTTGGCTGGAAGCCGAGCAGCAAGAACAAGCTGGCCTGGCCGCTGGTGCCGAACTTCGCCGACGTGGACAACGCCGAGTCGATCCGGATCGCCGCCGGTGTCCTGGAGACGTTAGCGGTCCGGCGGGAGGTGAATCCGGACGTGCCGCAGGCCCCGGGTGGCCCGCTGGAGCAGGCTGTCTGCGATCACCTGGGCGGGGAGCTGCCCCGTCGCCACGCAGATCGCGCCTGGCTGGTCGGCCGCGGCACCGTGATCACCCGCTTCGACCAGTACGCGCATCTGAGTGAGGTCGATGCCCTGGTGCGCGCCAATCCCGAGCTGCGCATCACCGTGGGGATGGACTATCTGATCAGGCCGGATGTCACGGTGGGCCTGGGCCGTGTGATGACCGCGTCGGGGCTGCCGCCGTTGCACGCGGCGATCTCGTGCAAGTGGACGATCCGCTCTGACCGGGTGCAGAACATCCGGCACGAGTGCCTGCAGATGATCCGCCACCGGCGCGGCCGGCAGCCGCACCTGGTGACCGTCACCGCTGAGCCGCTGCCGAGCCGGTTGGCGTCGATCGCCCGGGGCACCGGCGAGGTCGACGCCGTTTACCACATCGCCTATGACGCGATGGCAGCCAGCGTCGCGGCCAACGCCAACCCCGAGCAGGCTGATGCGTGGCGCGAGGTGACGGGCCAGCGGCGGGTCCTGAGCTACGAGTTCCTGACGGCCACATTGGCCGCCTGGTAAACCGGCGTGGGAGGCGGCGGCTGTCGGTACTAGCGGGCAGAATCAGCCAGAAGGCAGCATGGGAGGCAACGTGGACGAGCTGACGTCGGTGGAGATCTGCGCCGGGGCCGGCGGCCAGGCGCTCGGCCTGGAGCAGGCCGGTTTCGCCCACGAGGCGGTCATCGAACTCGACGCCGATGCCTGCGAGACGCTGCGCCGGAACCGGGGTGCTCAGTGGAAGGTCGTCGAGGACGACGTCGCCAACGTCGACGGTCGTGCCTTCCGCCAGCTCGACCTGTTCGCTGGGGGGGTGCCGTGCCCGCCGTTCTCGATCGCTGGTAAGCGCCTGGGCGAAGAGGACGAACGGGATCTGTTCCCGCAGGCCCTGCGGCTGATCGAGGAATCCGGGCCACGTGCCGTGCTGCTGGAGAACGTGCGAGGCCTGGGGACGGGCCGGTTCGACGGCTACCGGGCGCAGGTCCTCGGCCGCCTGCATCAGGCGGGCTACGAAACCTGGTGGGACCTGGTTCAGGCCAGCGACCACGGGGTGCCGCAGCTGCGGCCCCGGTTCGTGCTGGTGGCGGTCAAGCAGCCCTGGGCATCGTGGTTCCGCTGGCCGCAGCCGCTAGCCGGTGAGCCGCCCACGGTCGGCGCCGTTCTCGCCGACCTGATGGGATCGCGCGGCTGGCCTGGTGCGCAGGCCTGGTCGCTGCGGGCCGCCCGGATCGCCCCGACGATCGTGGGCGGCAGCAAGAAGCACGGCGGCCCGGATCTCGGGCCGACCCGCGCCCGCGCGGCCTGGCGCGAGCTCGGCGTAGACGGCCTCGGGATCGCTGACGAGGTCCCCGGTCCCGAGTTTCCTGAAACCGGAATGCCCAAGCTGACCGTCCGGATGGTGGCGCGGCTGCAGGGTTTCCCGGATTCATGGGAGTTCTCAGGCCGGAAAACAGCCTCCTACCGGCAGGTCGGGAACGCCTTCCCGCCCCCCGTTGCCAGAGCCCTGGGCCACGCCATTGCCAGTGCCCTCCGGCGGTCCAGCCCGGCGCCGGCCGTCGGCGAGGGCGGGCACCACGCCAGCGTGTCGAACGAGAATTCAGTGGACTCGAGCCGCTGACCTGCGCTCATTCGGGTGGGAGCCGGTGAGCGGATTCGAACCGCTGACCTGCCGTTTACAAGACGGCTGCTCTGCCAACTGAGCTACACCGGCGGGAGACTCGTGCATGGTAGCCGAACCCGGCCCTGACATGCGCATCCGCGCTATGACCAGCGGATCCACCGTGCTGGTCGACGGCGGCGGTGCGGCGCGGACTCAGCCGCGGAGTACGGCTGGGCGGGGCTGTCGGCGGCTACCGGCGGGCATCTGTGGCAAATGCGCGCCAAAAACCTCGTGGCCCTGGGATGCCGTGACGCCGCCGACTGCCGTATCAAGCTGCTGTCTGGCGCTGGGCTCAACCACGGTTCCGGAGGCGGTCGCGACGATGAATCTCGCGCTTCGACGGAGAAGGAGGCGAACATGCCCACGGGCAAGAGGCCGCCGGTAAGGGTGACATTTCCCGAAGAGCCTCCCGAGCTGACGCCTGCCGCGGCCCAGGCGCTGCTCAAGATCTTGATGAAGACCTATGAGGAGCAGATCACAAACGAAGGGCGCTCCGGAGCCAGGCCGAAGCGATCCGTGGCAGCAGACGGCCCTTCTGCGACCTCTGAGCGCAACTCGTTGGATGCCTGGCGGAACATGAGCCTTCGTTGGCTGGCAGGTGCGAGGCTATCCGCCGTTGTGACGGTCACTCGTCTAGCGCGTCTGTGATCCGGCGCTTGTCGATGGTGTGCTGTCCGTCGAGGCATTTGGCGTAGACGCGCAGGAGCATCTCGACACTGTGGCCGGCCCATCCGGCAACCTGGGTCGCGGGCACGCCTCCGTTGAGCCAGGTGGACAGGCACGCGTGCCGCAGATCGTAGGGCCGCCGGGCCAGCGGGGAGCGGTAGTGCTCGGTGGTTAGGGCGGCCTTGCGGGCGCGGTCCCAGGCGCGCCGGTAGGTGATACTGGGTAGCGAGCGTCCCTGCACGCCGCGGAACAGCAGATCGGCAGGCTCTCCCGCGAACATCGCGAGGTACTCGCGCAGCAGCCTGGTCAGCGGCGGCGGGCAGGGGACTCTCCGGATCTCGCCTTCGGCGCGGTGCTTGAGGCCGCGGCGGTCGCGACCGCCGCCGTCATCGGTCCACTGTCGGCCGACGTCGGGCCGGGCCGTTCTGAGATGGAGTTCACCCCAGTCGTCGTCCGGTTCGCGATAGCACTGTGCCTTCTCATCCCAGACGAGCGCGGGGAGTTCGACATCGCGGCGACGCAGGCCGACGGCTTCTTCCGGGCGCAGGCCGCTGTAGTAAAGAGCGCCGAAGAACGCGACCAGCCGCGGACCGCTGGGCTGGTGGGCGCGGACCGCCGCCAGCAGCGCTCGCGCCTGGGTGGGGTTGACGACGACTTGGCGGTCGACCTCGTGAGCGATCTGGGGAGCCCGCCATTTGACGTGCTTGAGCGGGTTCTCCCCCAGCACCTTGAGTTCGACCGCGTAGTCCAGCGCGTTGAGCAGGACGGCCCGGTTCCGGCGCACCGACGTGGCCGCTGCACGGGTGCCGTCGAGGCGGGAGGTGGCCGCGGTAAGTAGCCGACGAGTCAGCGCCAGGTCGGCCAGCTCCTTGACCTGACTGGTGTTGCCGACCAGCCACGCGAGAATATTCGCGACGTCTTCCGGAGCTGCCGCCCGCTGCTTGGTGTTGTACCCCCAGTTGATCAGGGCCCGGCGCAGGGAACGGCTGTCAGGCTTGCCTCTGGTGTCGGCCACCATGACCACAGTCGCAGACGCGAGGGCTTGCGCGATGGCGCGCCGGTACTTGGCCGAGGCGGTGTCCCATTTCATGTCCACGTAGGCGCAGGCGAACTCATACCAGCCCGATCCGGGCTGGGCGCGCTGCCAGGACACAGGTTCGCCGGTGGCCAGGCTGAATGCCTCGCCCTTCCTGGCGGCGGCCAGCAGTTCGCCGCGGAACACGTCGGCCTGGGCGGCGCTTCGGAATGCCCGCCTCCACTCGTGTGAGCCTGCCTTCCAGCGGACGCGATGGCTGCAGACATGGGTACCGCGGTAGACATCGGTCTTGTAGACGCGGACGTCGTAGGTAGTGTCCATTACGCAGCCGCCTCGTGGTCCTCGTGGGCGCCGAGCCAGCGCTCGAGGTCTGCCCGGCGGACGCGCAGGCTGCCGTTCGGCAACGTAATGCACCGCGGAGCCCGCCGCTTGGCCCGCCAGTCGTAGAAAGTGGACCTGGAGATCTTCAGCTCTTTACAGACTTCAGCCACGGTCAGCTTTTCATCGGGTTTTTGGGCCGCGTGGCGTGGCAGTTGGGTCATTGGTCTGCTCCGGTCTTCGGGAAATCGCGGATGGTCGGCTGTTCGCCAGGTGCGTGCTGCAAGGCGCTCAGGTGATGGGCGCGTTGCCTGTGTGGTGCGGTGCCGTGCATGCATGCTCTGCTCGTTGCCGGTGGTCAAGTCCCGGAGCGCGCGTGGGCCCGGCAGGGGCTGGGGGCGCCGCTGCCTGGGACCGTACGAATGTGGGAACTCGGGCTCAGGAGCCCAGCACGGGTACCCGGCCCTAAGCGTTGGACTTGACGTTCTGGGTCGAGCTGAGCGTGGATCGGCGCGGCGCATGACCAGCGCCCGGCGTCCCGGTTGTAGACGGCCCGGGCGAGCGCCGCCCGTGCAATCAGCAACCTTGGAGGTGACTGATCGTGACTACTAGCCCTTTGAGCCCGGAAGACGGCCAGAGAGCGCCGGGACCAGGCGTGTCCGGCGATCCGGCCGACCAGGACCGCATCCGTGGTGGGCCTGGGTTCCCGGACGATCCGGATCGCGACGATGACGTTGATGTGCTGTACCTGGCCGGGCAGCGCCCGGCGGGCCGGGGAGAGTGGCTGCTGATCACCGCGGTGGACGGGCTGCCCGGCGCGGAGTTCACCGCAAGGGTTCTGCCTGCCGGCGGGCGGCAAGCCCATGGTGGGGACGTACTGGTGCACTTGGCGGCCCAGTCCTGTGCCGGGGAACTGGACCTGCCTGCGGTCCGGGTCAGCGTGTGGGCGGCTGTTGACGGGCTCCTGATCCCGGTCGCGTCCTGGGACCGGGCGGATCCCGACGGGTGGCCGGAGCGGATCCGCGTCACCGTCGCCTTCGCCATTAGCGTCCTGACCGAGCTGGAAGAGCACGGAGCCGATCTCGGCCCGTCCCCGGTGATCGATCTGGACGATGACGCCGTCACCGCACTGGTGGGCATCCCCGCCGGCGTGACCTTTGGCGCAGCTGGTGGGTCCGGCCGACTGCCGGGCCGCTGATACCGGCCCGGCAGAACACTGCCGGGGCAGGCGGTACCGCCAGCCTGCCCCGGCGGTCGGGTTCTCGCAGCCCGGACCCGGCCCGCCGCCGTCACGGCTTGGCTGCGGCCACCGTGGCCAGAGCCCAGGCTGCCCGCCCGCAGCAGCCGCGCCGACTGTCTGGCGGCGTGGATGGACAAGGTGGCCCTCACGCGGCCACGCTTCCCGGCCCGGCAGCGATCCGGCGCAGGGTATGCCCGGTTTCGCGCTGAGGACCCTTGAGTTCGCTCGAACTGCTGGGAAAGCCCGGCGCGCGGAAGATCAGCACGTCCTCGTGCACGATCAGATGCCACGGCTCGCCGCGGGCGCGGGCTTTGCGGATGTTGTCGAGCTGGAAGAACGACGGGCGGGGGATCAGCTGCTGGCCGCGCAGCCCGGCCAGCAGCGCGACGCACCGCTCGGCTGGGATCAGCCCGGCGCTGGCGCCGGCGGCGAGCACGGCGCCGGGCAGGTCGACCAGCTCGCCGCGCTGCCGCCACGGCCGGGCGGTGACCACGACGGTCCCGCCGGGACGCAGCAGCGCCGCGCAGCCGGCGAGGATCTGGGTGAATCCGCCGAGCAGGTCGTCCAGGCCGCGGCTGGCGAGGTTGGCGGGGTCGTCGCTGTAACGGTTGTCGTACTTCTGCACCCCGCCACCGCCGCTGCGCTGCTCGGCGCGGACCTGGCCGTGGACGCTGCGCCCGTAGGGCGGGGAGGTCACCACCAGCGCCACCCGCCCGGCCATACCTGCCGGGAGCAGGGCGGGGAGCTGGCGGGCGTCACCGCGGATCACCTCCGCCTGCCCGGCCGCGCCGTGCCCGCGGGCGTGGGTGATGTTCGCGGCGGCGATGCGCGCCCACAGTGGCTCGTACTCGACGCCCACGGCGTCGCGGCCGAGGTGGATCGCCTCGACCAGGGTGGTGCCGATGCCGCACATCGGGTCGGCGACCAGGTCCCCGGGCTCGCTGTAGCGGGCGATCGCGGTGGCGGCGATCGCGGGCAGCATCTTGGCCGGGTGGGCGGTGGCGGCGGGCAGGTACCGGCCGCGGCGCTGGGTCCGGGCGTCGCGCTGGGCCGTCGCCCACACCGACAGCGGGGGACGCGGGTCCGGGGCCGGACGCGGGTCCGGGTGGCCGGGCCGGGGGGCGCGGGGGCGGGGGTCAGTCATCGGCAGGCTCCTTGCCGGGCTTGGTGAACACGAGCAGGTCGCTGTGGATGCGGACGTGGACGGCGGCCAGCCCCGCGGCCTGGTCTGGCCGGGCGGTGTCGCCGGGACCGGGGGCGAGCCGGCCGCCGCAGATGGGGACGTGCAGGGCGGCAATGTGCTGGGCGTAGATGAGCCCGGCGGCGCGGGCCTGGGTGATCACCTCGCCGGGGTCATCGCGCAGCCCGCCGGGGCACGGGGTGCTGGCGGTGATGACGGCCAGCACCCCGCCGGGCCGCAGCACCCGCTGGCATGCGGCGTACAGCACGCCCGGGCCGGCCGCCGGCTCACCACCGCCGGTGCTGCCAGAGGGGCAGGCGCGGGGCGGGGCGGGCCCGCCGCCCCCGGCGATGGCCAGGGCCGCCTGCCCGGCCCCGGTGTTCCCGGCCTCCAGGAGCAGAGCCGGGCCGCCGCGCCGGACCACGGCGAGCTGGCGCAGCAGGGGGTCCACGCCGCCCAGGCACGCCAGGACCCGCTCGCGCGAGCGCGGTCCCGGGGCCAGGCCCAGGACACGGCGGCCGGCCGCGGCAGCCGCCGCGACGAGCACACCGTCGCGGGCAGCGGGGATGACGACCAGCTCACCGGGCCGGGAGAACGCGGTGATGACCTGCGCGGCGTCCGGGCCGCTGGCGCACGAGACACGCTCCGGCCCGGGACCGCTGCCCGGGACCGGGGTGTGCGGCCAGATGCTGACCGGCACGCCGATACCCGGGCTGCCTGAGGCCGTGCGGGGCTGCTGTCGTGTAGTACCTTCAGGGCTTGGAACGGCGGGCGTGGGCGCCAGTCCCGCGTGGTTTTCCAGGTGTGGCATGGGCGGCTGGGCCCCGCTGCCACCGCAAATCTGCTGACACTAAGAAATCGGGTTTCCGGGGTCTTTTTTCACGCTCTGGCGAGAAATAGCGTTGAGGCTGCAGAAATGGCGGATCTTGCAGGGGCCGGCTGGAGTTGTCGCTAGACCGCCTGCTCGTCATTCCAGAGTCATTTGGGCACCCGGCCTGGCTGGCCCAGGTGCGTGACACTGTCCTCGCGGTGGCCCCGCCCGGTACCCCGCTGCCGGACGCGCTGCACCGTGTCCTTCTCGACGGGCCGGACGTGCTCCCGGTCCTGGACTGGCTGGCCGACCGGGTCATGTACCCCGCGCGGTCGCTGACGTCGGGCCGGGAGCGAGGCGGAGCAGAAGCCAGGTATCTGGCACAGCCCCTGTCCGGCGACCCGTTCCCGCGCGTGGCCGAGCTGAGGTTCGCGGTGCCCGCCAGCCGGCGCATCGCGATCTATGACGAGCTGATCGGGAACCTGGAGAGCCAGCTGCGCGAGGCCACAGAACGCCACGGCAACTACATCAGGGAACGCCTCACCTACCTGGGAGATCTTCGCAGCGAAGCGCAGCAGGCCACCGCGCGCTGACGGCGGCCGGACTATGAGCCCCAGGGCTGTACGGCATCACCGCAGGCCGGGCCAACGGACCGGCGGGACCGCCGCCGAGGCAGAACGGGGCCTCGCGCCACCAGGCTCCGGACGGCGCCGGCCATGCAAGGTTCCCGGCGGCGAGGCGTGGTAGGCCCGGACTGGCGCGGGCGCGGATAGCACAGCCCGGGTACCTCGCGGGTACCTGCCGGTGACCTGTCAGGGACCTGGCCGCGAAACGGCAGGCCAGCGGCGAATGTGACCCGGCCCGCACCAGGCGGTCCCGGCTCACGTCCCGGACCGGGACGCCGCCCCGCCAGGCCGGGTCACCACCAGGTCCACGGGAGGTCACCGCCAGGTCCACGGGAGGGCGGTCCGGGGTCCCTCGCAGGTCTACGCCAGGTCAATGGCGGCTGGCTGGATGGGTTTGCGCACCATCCGCTACCCGTGACCAGGAGCCCTTCATGCGTGATGACACCAGGCCCGGCCGCCAGCCAGCAGACCGCCAGCCAGTCCCGCCGGCGATGCTGGCCGCCGCGCAGCCCAGCGGCGGCACGCTCAGCCCGCTGGATTCCGCGGACGCGTCCTTCCGGGCACTGACGCAGGGCCCGCAGCCGCTGGCCCTGCATACCGCCTCCCTGGCGGCCGGGCTGCCCGACCGGCTGGTCCCGCTCGATGAGCTGCGGGCGCTGCTGCTGCACCCGGCGACCGGCGTCCGCGCCCGCAACAAGGTGTGGGCCGAACTGGTCCGCCGCGCGCGGTCCGGCCCGGCCTGCTGGGTCGTCGGCCTGGTCGGCGTCGCGATGCCCGGCCTGCGCCGCGCCGCCGCCACGTTGTCCGCCAGCTACCGCGGCGATCCCGACGACCTGCACACCGAGATCCTCACCGGGTTCCTGGCCGCCATGCGCGCCCTGGACCCCGACGACCTGGACCGCGTCCCGCTGGCGTCCCGGCTGTGCTGGGCCGCGTGGCGGGCCGGCCAGGCCCTCGCCTGCGCCGACGCCCGCTACACCGCAGCCCGCCGCGACCTGGCCGCCAGCTACGACGCCCCGGACATGCCCTGGGGCCACCCCGACTTCGTGCTGGCTGCCGCCGTCACCCGCGGCGTTCTGTCCCCCGCCCAGGCCCAGCTGATCGGCCGCAACCGCCTCGAAGGCGTCTCCCTCGCACAGATCGCCGCCGAAACGGGAATCAGCCATAACGCCTTGTGCAACCGGCGGAAAAGAGCCGAGAAAGCGATCACCGACGCCATCCGGAACGGCGATCTTTCAGATTCCTGAAATAGCCGGCGTGAAAAACGCCACCGGAAACCGGATTTCTGTAAGTGCGGGGGTTCCCCGCCTCCCGGCCAGCCAGGCCCGGAGGCAGGCGGCCCGGGGCAGGACGCCACCGCACCCGCTGACACCGGCCGGCCTTTCCGCCCTGCGAAGGGAGGTCAGGTCCCGCGCCCGTCCCGGGCCGCCCCCCGCACCGCACGCCCGCTCCCGAAGGAGGCATCCTGCGATGAGATTCATCGCCTCGCTGCCGGCCTGGCGCCAGCGCCCCCGCCGCCCGGCCGCTGGCCGGGCCGGCGCGCTGGCCGTTCCGGGCCTGGCCGCCGGGCACCTGCTGACGGCGGACTCAGTCAGCCAGGTGATCAGCAACACCACGGTGTGGATCGTCGGGATCCTGGCCGGGCTGGCCACCTTGTTCCTGACCATCGGCGGGGTCCGCTACCTGATGGCCGGCGGCGACCCCGCCGAAGTGGAAAAAGCCAAGACCGCGCTGCGGTCGGCGGCGATCGGGTACGGCCTGGCGATCCTGGCCCCGGTCATCGTGACCATCCTGAAGTCCCTGGTCGGCGGATGAGGCCCGCCCGCCGACCCGCCAGCCCGCGACCGCCGCGCCGCAGCCGGGACCGCCGCGCCATCGTACTCGCGCTGGCCGTCGCGTGCGCCGGCCTGATCGCCGTCGCTGGGACCTCGCATCAGGCGCTGGCGGGCGGCCCGGCGCGGCCAGCGGCCACCGCCACGGTGACCGCCGCCGCCCTGGTCCGGGCCGCCCCGGCTGCTCCGTCACCATCGCCATCAGCATCGCCCCCGGCCACTGCCGCTGCTGGGACCGGCGGCTGCGGGTTCCTCGACTACACCTGCTACGTGACCAGCGCGATCACCAGCTGGCTCGCGTCGCTGGTCAAATCCGCGGTCAACCCGCTGCTCACGCTGATCGGGCAAAGCGCCCTGTCGACCCCGCAGCCCGGCGCCATCCCGGCCGTGCACACCATGTGGGCCACCTCGCTGGCAGTCGCCGACGCCTGCTACGTGCTGCTGGTGCTCATCGGCGGGATCGTGGTGATGAGCCACGAGACGCTGCAGACCTCCTATTCCGCCAAGGAGATCGCGCCGCGGATCGTGTGCGGGTTCCTGGCCGCGAACCTGTCGATGGTGGTGATGTCCCAGGCCATCACCATCGCCAACGGCCTGTCCTCCGCCCTGGCCGGGCACGGGGTCACCCCCGCGACCGCCGCCGCGTCGCTGATGACCACGCTGGGCAACTCGGTGTCCACCGGGGGGATCTTCCTGATCCTGCTGGCCCTGGCCGGGGTGGTGCTCGCCCTGGTCCTGGCCGTGGTCTATGTGATGCGGATGATGGCCGTCGTCTTGCTGGCCGCCGCCGCTCCGCTCGCCCTGGCCCTGTATGCGCTGCCGCAGACCGCGTGGGCGGCGCGCTGGTGGTGGCGGGCGCTGACCGCCGCGCTGGCCATCCAGGTCGCCCAGGGTCTGGTGCTGACCGCCGCCGTGCAGGTGTTCTTCGCCCCCGGCTGGCTGCCCTGGCACATCACCGGCTACCTGGAACAGGTCCTGATCACGCTGTGCCTGCTGTGGGTGCTGATGCGGATCCCGTTCTGGGTCGCCCGCCCGGTGCTGTCCCCGTTCGGGCGCTCCCCGCTGCGCCGCGCCGCCCGGTTCGCCGTCACCGCCGCCGTGCTGTCCCGGGTCGCGCCGCTGCTGCGCCCCGCCGGGGTTGGCAGCGGTAAGAGCGCAGCGTCCGCAAAAAACAAGAAAGGAAAAGGCCCGTGAGCTATGACGTCAGCGACCCGGTGCCCATCCCCGCCGACATCGAGATCCCCGACAAGATCCTGGCCGGGCTTACCGCCCGCCAGGTCGCCATCGCCGCAGCGGCGGCTGTGATCATCTGGACGGGGTGGGTGGCCGCCCGCCACGTCATGCCGCTGCCGGCGTTCGCGGCGCTGGCCGCCCCGGCCGCCCTGGCTGCCACCGCCCTGGTGATCGGCGAACGGGACGGGCTGAGCCTGGACCGGCTGCTGGCCGCCGCGTGGCGCCAGGCCCGCTCCTCGCGCCGCCTGGTCACCGCCCCCGAGGGCATCCCGGCGGTACCGGGGTGGGCCGCGCCCGCGGGCCCGCAGCTTCCGGTGCCGGCGCCGCTGGCGCCGCTGTGGCGGCACATCGGCGCGGACGGGGTGATCGGCCTCGGCGGTGATGGTGCTGCCGCGGTGGCGGCGGTGTCGACGGTGAACTTCGCGCTGCGCAGCCCCGCCGAGCAGGACGCCCTGACCGCGGCCTACGGCCGGTGGCTGAACTCCCTCACCGGCCCGGTCCAGGTGGTGATCCGGGCCGGGCGGGCTGACCTGACTGGAGCGGTCACCGCGCTGCGCGAGGCCGCCGGCGGGCTGCCGCACCCGGCCCTGGAGCACGCCGCGCTGGAGCACGCCGCGTTCCTGGCCGGCCTGGCCGCCGAACGGGACGTGCTCACCCGCCAGGTGCTGCTGGTCATCCGCGAGCCATCGCACGGCACTGCGCGGCCCGGCGGCGGGACCGCCGCGGCGCGGGCCGCCCAGCGCGCCGGGGAAGCCACCCGCCTGCTGGGGGCGGCCGGCCTTCAGGTCAGCGTCCTGGACGGCGAGCAGGTCACCGCGCTGCTCGCTGCCTGCGCCGACCCCGGCGCCCCGGCCGGCGCCGCCCGGATGGCCGTCCCCGGCCAGCCGGTCTCCAGCACCGGCAGGCCCGCGTGACGGCCGCCCGGCTGCGGCGCCGCCCCGCCGCGCCGTCCGGTACCGCACCGGGGGCGGCGGAGGTGCCCGGGCCGCCCGCCGTGGAAGTCGCGGCCCGGCACGTGCGCGTGGGCGGGGACTACGCGGCGACCCTGGCTGTCACCGGCTACCCGGCCGAGGTGGCGCCGGGCTGGCTGGAGCCGCTGCTGACCTACCCCGGACGGCTGGATGTGACCTTGCACATCGAGCCGATCCCGGTGGCGGTGGCCGCCGCGCGGCTGCGCCGCCAGCGCGCCCGGCTGGAATCGGGGCGGCGCGCCAGCGCCGACCGCGGCCAGCTCGATGACCCCCAGACCGAGGCCGCCGCCGGCGACGCCCGCGACCTGGCGTACCGGCTCGCCCGCGGCGAGGGCAAACTGTTCCGCCTTGGCCTGTACCTGACCGTCCACGCCGGCAGCGAAGAAGACCTGGCCGCGGAGACCGCCGCGGTGCGGGCGCTGGCCGCCTCGCTGCTGCTGGTCACCGTCCCGGCCACGTTCCGGTCGCTGCAGGGCTGGACCACCACGCTGCCGGCCGGGACCGATGTGCTGCTGCTGCGCCGGACCATGGACACCGCCGCGCTCGCCGCGTCGTTCCCGTTCACCTCCCCCGACCTGCCCCGCGACCCGGCCCGCCCCAACGCGCTGCCCGGCGTGCTGTACGGCGCCAACACCGCAGGGCCGGGGCTGGTGGCCTGGGACCGGTGGGCCGCCGGCAACCACAACTCCGTCACCCTGGCCGCTTCCGGCGCCGGGAAATCCTACCTGGCCAAACTGGAGATCTTGCGCAGCCTGTACCAGGGCACCGAGTGCTGGGTGATCGACCCCGAAGACGAGTACGCCCGCCTCGCCGCCGCCACTGGCGGGGCGTACGTGCACCTGGGCTCCCCCGGCGTGCACCTGAACCCGTTCGACCTGCCCGCGGCGGGGCGGGCGGGGCCGGACACGCTGACCCGCCGCGCCTTGTTCATGCACACCATCGTCGCGGTGCTGTGCGGCGCCCAGCCCTCCGCGCCCGAGCGCGCCGCGCTGGACAAGGCGATCATGGCGGCCTACCACCAGGCTGGGATCACCGCCGATCCGCGCACCTGGGCGCGGCCAGCGCCGCTGCTGCCGGCCCTGGCCGCCGCGCTGCGCTCCGCCAAAACCGCGCCCGCGACCAGCCTGGCAGACCGGCTCGTCCCGTTCACCGAGGGCAGCCACGCCGGCCTGTTCACCGCGCCGACCACCACCCGCCCCGAAGGGCACCTGGTGGTCTTCAGCCTCCGCGACGTCCCCGACGAGCTGCGCCCCGCCGCGACCCTGCTCGCCCTGGACGCCACCTGGCGGCAGGTGTCCGACCCCGCGAACCGCCGGCGGCGGCTGATCACCGTCGATGAGGCGTGGCTGCTGATGCGCGACGGCGAGGGCGCGAAGTTCCTGTACCGGATGGCCAAAGCCGCCCGCAAGGCGTGGGCCGGGCTGGCCGCCGTCACCCAGGACGCCGAGGATGTCCTGGCCACCGACCTGGGCCGCGCGGTGATCGCCAACTCCGCCACCCAGATCCTGCTCCGCCAGGCCCCCCAGGCGATATCCCGGGTCGCCGCCGAGTTCCATCTGTCGGCCGGAGAGCAGGCGCTGCTGCTGTCCGCCCGCAAAGGCGAGGGCCTGCTGGCTGGCGGGCCGTCGGCCCGGGTGTCCTTCCAGGCTCTGGCCTCGCCTTCGGAGAACTTTCTGTGCACGAGCGACCCGGCCGAGATCGCCCGGATGCAGTCCGCCCAGCCGACGGCGGCCGGCCCGGCCTGGCCCGGCCCCGACGGCACCGCAGACGAAGACCAGGAGGACATGCTGCCATGACATCCAGCCTGCTTACGGCCCGTCCCGGCCCGTCGCCGGCCCCGCCTGGCCTCCCGGCCGGACGGTACCTCACCAACCCCGGCGGCTATACCGCGCACCTGGCCCGGCTGCTGGCCGCCGCCCTGGCGCATTACGGCCCGGTCGCCGGGCCGCTGCTCGCCGTCGCGGTGGCCGGCACCCTGTCCGGCCGGGCTTACCTGCGCCGGCGGCAGCACGCCGCGTTCGCGCAGGCCGCCCGGCAGCTCACCGTCCTGGCCCCGCCGCAGGCCGGCCCGGCCGGCGCGACGGCGCTGTGGGGGCACCTGACCGGGTTGCTGCGCCCGCCCTGGGCACGCTGGCGGCACGGTCAGCCGCACCTGGGCTGGGAATACACCTGGGCCGGCGGCGACGCCGCCGGGATGAGCATCCGCCTGTGGGTACCCGGCACCATCCCGCCCGGCCTGATCGAGCGCGCCGTCGAAGCCGCCTGGCCCGGCGCGCACACCGTCACCGCCCCCGCCAGGGCGCCGCTGCCGCCCGAAGCCGTCACGGCCGGCGGCACGCTGCGGCTGGCCCGCCCCGACATCCTGCCCCTGTCGACCAGTGGTGACCCCGAAGCGCCGCTGCGGGCACTGGCCGGGGCCGCAACCGGCCTCGCCGACGGCGAGCACGCCGTCCTGCAGGTCCTGGCCCGGCCGGTGACCGGAGCCCGGCTGCGCAAGGCCCGCCGCGCCGCCCGCCAGCAGCGCTCCGGGCAGTCCGCCCGGCTGGCCTCCCGGCTGCTGGACCTGGCCAGCCCCGGGCACCCCGCCAGCCGCAGCCAGGCCGCCGGGCGCACCGACCCCGGCCTGGCCGCCGAGATCCGCGAGACCACCACCAAGCTCGCCGGGCCGCAATGGGAAACCCTCATCCGCTACGCCGTCGCCACCACCGCGCCCGCCCAGGCCCGCGACGGCGCCGACCGCTGGGAGCGGCGGGCTGCCGCCGCACAGCAGCAGGCGCGGCTGCGCGGCCTGGCGCACGCCCTGGCCTCGGCGACCGCCCTGCTCACTGGGCGGAACTGGCTGGCCCGCCGCCGGCTGCGCGGCCCCGCCGCCGCGATCGGCTCCCGCCGGCTGGCCAGGGGCGACCTGCTGTCGGTGCCGGAACTGGCGGCGCTCGCCCGGCTGCCCGCCGACCCGGCACTGCCCGGCCTGGCCCGCGCCGGGGCACGCGCCGTCCCGCCGCCACCCGCCATCCCGCTGCCCGGCCCCGGCGTCCGCCCCCTCGGCGTCTCCGACGCCGGCCAGCCGCGCCCGGTCGGCCTGGCGGTCCCCGACGCCCGCCACCACCTGCGCATCGTCGGCCCGACCGGCGTGGGCAAGACCACCCTGATCGCCGCCCAGATCCTCGCCGACGCTCAAGCCGGCCGCGGCGTGGTCTTCATCGACCCCAAGGGCGACGCCGTAACCGGCATCATCGCCCGCCTCCCCGAACAGTCCGCAGCGAAGGCCGTGCTGTTCGACCCCGGCGACGCCAGGCACCCCCCGCCGTGCCTGAACGTGCTGCAAGGCGACGGGTCCGGGACCGACACCGACATGATCGTGGACAACGTCACCGGGATCTTCCGCCGGATCTTCGCCGGGTTCTGGGGACCCCGCACCGACGACATCTTCCGCGCCGCGTGCCTGACCCTGCTCGCCTCGGTACCGCCGGGGTCCGGGCTGGTCACCCTGGCCGACATCCCGCCGCTGCTCGGCGACACCGCCACCCGCAAGCGCCTCACCGCCGGGGTCCGCGACCAGGTCCTGCGCGACTTCTGGGGCTGGTATGAGGAAATGTCCCCCGCATCACGGGCGGCGGCGGTCGGCCCGCTGATGAACAAGCTGCGGGCGTTCTTGCTGCGCAAGTTCGCCCACGCCGCGATCGCGGCCGGCCCGTCCACTTTCGACATGGCCGCCGTCCTCGACAGCGGCGGGCTGTGCCTGGCCCGGCTGCCCAAGGGCATCCTCGGGGAGGAGACCGCGCAGCTCGTCGGGTCGTTCATCGTCGCCCGCACCTGGCAGGCCGCCGCCCGGCGCGCCCGGGTACCCGAGACCGCCCGCCGCGACGCCGGCCTGTACATCGACGAATGCCAGAACTTCCTTAACCTGCCCTACCCGCTGGAAGACATGCTCGCCGAAGCCCGCGCCTACCGGCTCGCGGTCACCATGGCGCACCAGAACCTGGCCCAGCTCCCCCCGGACCTGCGCCAGGGCATCTCCGCCAACGCCCGCTCCCAGGTCATCTTCAGCGTGTCCCCCGAGGACGCCACCGACCTGGAACGCCACACCGCCCCGGTGCTGGGCGCCCATGACCTGTCCCACCTGGACGCCTACCAGGCCGCCGCCCGGCTGGTCGCCGCCAGCGCCGAGACGCCCGCCTTCACCTTCCGCACCCGCCCGCTCCCGCCGCCGGACCCGGGCCGGGCGCGGCAGGTGCGCAAGGCGGCCCGCGCCGCCCACAGCCCGGCCCCCGGCCCGGCCGGCGCCGCACCAGCGCCCAGAGCCGCCGGACCCGATCCCCGGCTACGCCGGCGCCCCTGACCCCGGCCCTCTGATCCCCCAAGGAGAACACCCCGTGCCTGCCTACCACGCCTGTTGCCCGGCGCTTAAGACCCCCATCTTGGCGGCGTTCACGACGCCTATCAAGAACCGGGCATTTCGAGCGGCGTCGTGGGGAAGGTGCCGGTCCACATGGGCGAGGTGCCGGACTCAAGGCAGAA
>Ga0335075_10007508_pt1 | contig 16780 bp, 22 predicted proteins | sample Lox_Sample_24_FD_206723 | JGI IMG/M metagenome (GOLD analysis project Ga0335075, IMG submission 206723) | Soil microbial communities from Loxahatchee National Wildlife Refuge, Florida, United States - Lox_Sample_2.4 | ecosystem: Environmental > Terrestrial > Soil > Wetlands | place: USA...
GCTCCAGTTGCCCTTCGTCGCTCCCGGACAATGAAAGAAGAAATCAGTTCAAGAAATGAGGTGGACCATGGGTCAGGCAGAGACAGTGCAGATGGATGAAGCGGTCCAGAGGGTAGACCCCGGAACTCCTTCCGATGAGGACAAGGAGGCGTCGCTCGGATCGGTAACGAAACGGCCATTTGTGCTTAAGAAGAGCCGTGGTTCAGGCGGCGGCAATTTGGCAACGATGCTGATTGTTCTCGGGGCGATCGCTGTCCTTGGAATTGGAATGGTCGCGTTCCTGTCGACCAAGGGAACGCTCAAGAGGAGATTGCCGGCAGAAGCCGGCAAACCCAATCTCGGTCAGTCGCAAACCGCGGGTCCGGGCGGAAACCTGCTGCCGAACAACGAGGTCAAACCGACTCCAAATGGTGCTCAGGAGCCTGGCACGGTGGACGCCGCCGACATCGAGCGGACAAAATCGCCCGAGAATTCGCAGACCCTGTCTCAGGAAGCACTCGGAGCAAACCCATCCCACAATCCCGGAACTCTCGGAGAGGTGGGGAAATTCAATGAACCGAACACCGCTCCCAACGCTGAATCTCGGTGGACGCCTCCGCCTTACGGAAGCGACTCCTCCGGGGATCAGCAGGCGGGGAAAAGGGCCGTGGATGCGCTGGATTCCCCATCACTCGTGTTCACGGCGCATGAACAGTCTGCAGTCCGCTCGGGGAACATGAACGCCGTGGCGACTCCTGACAATCTCGGTTTGGTTCCCGGCTACCATGTGGCGGCGCGTCTCGAATCCATGGCTACCACGGCTGTGCATGCGCCTGTCGTCGCCGTGATCGAGTACAACTATGAGCGCGATGGAGAGATCATCATTCCGGCGGGAACGCGTGCCGTTGGCAAGATTACGCAGGCAGATCCGTCGGGACTCGTGAATATCGAATTCTCCTCGCTGGAATACCCGGACGGCTCTTCTGTCCCGATCGATGCAGTTGCCCGTGTGAACGTCAGAAGGCCGACGATCGTTGGACCCATCAAAGCAAAGAGCAGCGAGGAAGCAAGGGAACGCCTGTCCCTGACGGCTTCGGTGATCTCTTTACCCGCGACGATTGAAGTTGGACTTTTCATCAGGCTTGTTTCTCCGCTGAGGTTGCGTGGATGAATGCTTCCTCCAGAGTGGAAGAGCCCGCTTGGCGGCATACCTCTTTGACGGTTCCTTCAGCAACGATTTTTCCTGAGCACAGGATCACCACACGATCGCAAAGTGCTTGTATCTCTTCGAGAACATGGCTGGAGAAGACGACGCAGCGGCCCTCATTGCGCATCCTCTTCAGAGAATCTCTCAGGTTGCGAATGCTCAGGATGTCGAGCCCGTTGGTGGGCTCGTCGAGCACAAGGTTCAACGGCTGATGGACGAGCACACGGCCAAGCGCCACTTTCATGCTCTCTCCCTGAGAGAAGCCGCCGGTAGGGGTGTCGGCAAACCGCCTGAGGCCGAGAAGATCGAGAACATCGTTCACCCTCTGCTCGATTACGTCGGAAGGAACCCGCCTGAGTCTAGCAAAGTACATCAGGTTTTCGCGAGGTGTAAGGCGCGAATATATTCCGATATGGTCAAGCATAGATCCTAACCTCATTTGTGCAGCGTATGAATCCGTCCGGACGGATCTTCCGTCAATTTGTGCATCCCCGGCGGAGGGCCGGAGGACATTCGAAATTATTCGCAAAATCGTGGTTTTGCCGGCTCCATTCGCTCCCAGGATCCCGGTGATCTCACCGTCGCGTGCGACGAAGGAGACGCCATTGAGCACCAATCTCGAGCCGAACTGTTTTTGCAGACCTTCAGTCTCGATCATCCAGTGACTTCCTTCTATTTAGGTAGTCATTGGATTTGTGATTTCCTTACAAAGATCGTAGGGAACGTGCAAAGTGCGCATGTCATCAATCCGCCCATCTCCTCTTGGCCAAGATTAACGACCGCGTCATCGTCATGCGCTCACGGTAGACGGATGGATCTCATGTGTCGGACTGGCTTCAACTTTTAAGCCGTGGGGCCTTCAAATGAGGTCATCACTACCTCGCCTTGCCCGGACAGTTGACACTGTGAGAAGGAAGAAAAAACGAGTGACCCAGGTGTTTGTCACATATCATCGCTGGATCCGATAACCGCTCGAAGATGACCGGTGTTTTGTCAAAGAAGAAACATTGCGGATCAGGCTTTTGTTGCAATACCGAGCGGACTGGGCGACTTCGGGATGGTGAGGGGTTGGGGAAAGAAGAGAATTGCCGAGTGCCAGGATCTTGTCGCATATATCTCTGTTGGATCTAATGACCGCTCGCAGATGACCAGTGTTTTGTCAAAGAAGAAAAACTGCGGATCAGGCTTTTGTTGCAAAAGACTTGATTCAACTCAGAACCGGCCGGAATCCCTCGAAGAACAGCTCATCAGGGGTGGTCCTGATTAGGAGCGTCCCAGTAAGGCAGAGGGTCATTGTCTCTCAATTTCTCAAGAACGCTCCAAAGATTTCCATCCAGCAGATTTCCGAGAAGGTTGTAGACGTAATCGACCGCGCCCTTGTTGATGCGCTTCATTTCCTCATCCGAGATTCTTCCCAGGCAATTCCAAGGGATCTCGCCATAGGGTGACACCACCTTGATGTCGGTACCGTCGCCGGACTTCGACGAGGGGAAAGTCCCGGAATGAATATCTTCGAGACGGTTACGAAAGCCCTGTTCTACGATCAGCTTTGCGAGCCGTTGAAGGACAAGATCGTTGGTTAACACGGCGCGTGTGCGCTTTTTACGTTCACGCGCAGGGATACTGGCGATGTGTTCTATAGTCTGCTTCTCAAGGTGATCCAGAAACCGTTGTTTCTCTTCTGACGAATCCCGTTGCGTTCGATCGATGTCATCCATATTCCCACCTTAGAGCAGAATACGCTCAAGCCGGGCCGGGACCGGGAGTCCTTGTGGACCAATTGTGGTCCTTGGCAAGCTTGGGAGCTGCTTCTTTCGGCGCGATCTTGCGCAGAGACGGCGTCGCGATGACCCGAACTCGCTCATCGGCACTCACCAAGCCAACACAAATGGCAAAGAAGCACAACTGCGTACGTGGCTTTTGTTCCAAGCGCCAGATCACTGCGTGCTGCCAGCGCATGGTGCGCGTCACATCATCTATGTATAAGCAGCTTCCGTAAAGCGAGGCTGCATCCATTCCTCGCTCCGCGAATTGCGGCTACGACTCATCTGGCGATGCGGCGGGCGCGTGTCCCCTGTTTCGGTTGACGTACGTTCCTGCTTAATCGCGCAACGGCCGTTCGGCGAGTGCGCCAAAGCCCTAAACTGAACCTGATGACCTACGACGATCTCCGCCTCCTCATCGACTACCACTACTGGGCGCGCGACCGGGTGCTCGACGCCGTAAGTGCGTTAACGCCTGAGCAGTTCACCCGTCCCATGGGCAACAGCTTCAGCTCGGTGCGCGACACACTGGCGCATATCTGCGCTGCCGAGCGCATTTGGATCACACGATTGAAGGGCAACAAGCCGCAGGAACTCCAAAAGCCGGACCGCCTTCCCGATGTCGATGCAGCCCGCAAGGAGTGGACCGGACTGGAATGCGAGATGCGGGAACAACTCGCAAAGTTGGGGCCGGAAGCTGTGGAGCGCACAATCGCGTATCAGGACCTTCGCGGCAATGATCAATCGGACGTGCTGTGGCAGATGCTGCAACATGTGGTCAATCACTGCACGTATCATCGCGGACAGATCACCACGATGCTGCGACAGTTGGACGCAGCGCCTCCGAAATCGATGGATCTGATTGCCTTTTATCGAGAGCGGAAGCGGAAGGCTTGACTGGTAAATACCGGCTGATCCCAGGACGCGCCACCGGTATGTCGCGCTTCCCGCTTCCCAAATTGCTGAGAATTGACTTCAACTGACAGCCGCGCTACCTGCGCGCTGGCTTGCCTTTTAACCCTTCACACGATCCTTCCGCCAGGCAATTCCCACCACCGTAGCGTTCATCTTCACTAAATCCACCTTTTGAGAGGAGACTGCTGTGCCAACAGCCTTCGTGTACCGTCGTGCGCTCCGCCGTTTTGCGACGAGCATTGTGTTCACCATTCTCAACCTTGTTGCCTGCACTCTGATGCTCTACCGGGTGGCTGAGTCCAGGCTTACGCCTTTGCTGCTCCTGCTGATCGTGCCACTTGTTCTCACGCTCGGGACCATGTGGCGCTGCACAGTGGCTGATCTCGGCTACATCGGGACAGCTCTTTCTGTCGTTAACGATCAGGCCGCCGGACAGGTTCGAGCGCAGGTCTAATTTACCCCCCAACCCGGAAATGTCCGCGCCCCGCCTTCAGGCGGGGCTTTTTCATCTCCAGCCAAACAAACTCTGAGAAGGAGGAAGGTGTCATGTCGCACCGTCATCGCCGGTAGCCGGGACTGTGGCTGAAGAGCTAGCAGCCGTTATCGCAGGACCGATCTCTGGTGGTGAAAGCGTGGTGTCCTGGCGCGGCGACAAGACGCCCTTGGCTCGGTTAGTACTTTCTGAAATAAAGGATAAGGAACTCCAGACTTACCTGCAGGCAATGGCTCGTGATGAGGATGAAACGGTCCGCTGGGCTGCGCTTGTGCTCGCTTTCGATCCGGGCCTCCGTTTGCGGATGATCGGTGATTTGGGCTCCAAGCAGGCTTGCATACGATCTAGGTCTGCACTTGCCGAAGTGGTCGACGCTGTTCTTCGGGAGCAACCACACTACTGGCTGTTCCGAGAGTTCCTGACGCTCTTCCGTGGGGAGCACACCGGGGGTAAGCTTCCAGCGCGGGCCCGACTGCAGGCAAGCGATTTAGGAGCTACAAAAGATTTGCTGCGGTCCTCTCGGTGCGAGTCTCTTCATCCGGAAGTGGCCTCGGCACTAGACCGGTGGCAGCGTGAGTTCTGCCGGATCGCCTTGGTGCTGCCTCCCCTAACGCGCGAATGCGAAGAGACGCCCCTCGCAACCACTTCAACTCCCGCGCTCGGGCTGGCAAGTTTAGCCAGCTTCTTAGAGAGCCGTGGTCATGTTGTTGACTTATATGATCTCCATAGATTTCCGAAGCTTTCCTCTGAACTAATTCATTCCGCTGGCAGCTATGATTTCGTAGGAATCAGCGTCGTCAGCTCAACCTTTACTACTAGCCGAGAGATCACAGCAGAGATCAAGGCAGCGCTGCGGGGGGACTCGCCCAAGATCGTCTTGGGTGGGCATGCCGTGACCTTGCAGCCTAATGACTTCGTCAATCATCGTAGCTTTCAATGGGACTACCTGGTGCTAGGGGATGGTGAGGTGCCGTTTGCGCATCTTGTTGGGAACTATCGTAAGGGCATTCCCGTCGCGCACGATGGGTTGGTTGAAAAGACACATGTAACTGCTTTGCCAATTCGGCCGTATCGCTGGGCATCTGACGAGTGGACAAGTGCTCCCTGGATTAACCGTGACTTGTTCCGAGGGCCGACTGGGCTCAACTATGAGCCTGCAAGAACTAGAAACCAGACGTTCCGCGAGGCCCATGTGGTAATGTCGCGCGGCTGTTCTTGGAAGTGCATTTTTTGTACCGAGGCCGTCTTGCGTGGCAAAAGTGGAGAGGCTAGGAGGTCTCCGCAAGATGTAATAGACGAAATCGAAATGCTAATTGTGCAAGAAGGGGTAGACCGAATACAGTTTATCGATGACAACCTCCTCCCTCAGATTGCTGCTCCAAAAAGTGACAGATCTGCTTGCCTAGACTGGACATCATCCTTCTTGGCTGGATTAGGAGAAATAAGGCGAGCAAATCCTGGATTTGGATGGCGGGGCATCTTTCGATTCGAAGACTTCATCGCTTATGAGCAACAAGAGGGTTCGTGGTGGGACAAGCTGTGTCGTTCAGGATGTTCACTTCTGGCGTTTGGAGTTGAGCACGGTTCCGAAAATACGCGCAGACAACTGAAGGGCGAGACTGTCTCAAACGCCGACATCAAAGCAGTGATTGCTGGCTTAAAGAAGCGTCAGATTGCCACTAAAGGGTACTTCATCATTGGGGGTCCCGGTGAATCAGCCGTGACGTCGCAGGTTACGATTGACCTTGCAATCGACGCGGGATTTACTTTGGCGTATTTTGCGTTGTACAAGCATTTTCGTCGCCTGATTGAGATCTCTCAAGCAAACATCGGCAGTTCCGAAAACAGGGAGAAGCGGTTCTTGGCCTTCCGCATCTTGCAAGCGGACTTTGACGATCGGTTAGTACACATACATAGTGATTTTGATTGCATTGAGTCGTTTGGGGAAGCGTTTTCGAGTGGTCGGCTCCGTGAAGCCATAGCAGCAATAGATATTTTGAAAGAAAGAGGTTTTAAGTTCGAAGATCTGTTCAAGTACAACGATTTTCACGATTTCCAAGAAGGTGAGACGGCACTAAAAGTGTGGGACTCGGAAGCGCACGGATCTGCAGAGTTTCTTAGGTGCGTTCGAAAGGCTTACCTCCAGTTCTACGCTCGAAGCGAGTTCATTGAGAACTACGAACTGCTTCTGCGGTCGGGATATTGATCACAAGCCGCTCGGGCGTTCTCGGCGGATTGTCCCGATGCCTCGGCACCTGTCGACGGCAGGAATGGAAGATGGACGTTTTGGACAGGTTGCGGGGAATCCGCAATAAGTTACCTCGCTAACACGAGAGCGCCGTTACTTTAATGCTGGATCACCTCATCATGTGTGATCTTTAAGAACTTCAGGAATCGTTTACAGGCGCGGCTTCTGCCCGAATCGCCTAATCACCCCGACTCCAAATCTCATGAGGTCCAACCATGGATGTTACATTGACAGCTGCAGATGCCCTCGTACGTCTGGAGGAGCCCTTTGCCTCAAAAGACGTGAAGTGGCTGGTTGCCGCCACTTCGAGAGACGGCCGCAAGGGCCGCGTGACGCCCTATGCCGATCCGCGGGCCTATACGGACCGCCTCAATCAGATATTCACCGCGAGCGGCTGGACAAGGGAATACGCCATTCACACCGTCTCCCCGATCACCCGCATGAAGAAGGACAAGCCCATCCAGACCGGAAAGGTGCTGGTGACCTGCGTTGTATCGATCCCCCGTGTGGGAACACACAGCGGGAGTGGCGAGGAGTGGGCTGACGATGAGAATGCTATGACGTCGGCGGAAGCGCAGGCATTTAAGCGGGCCTGTAGCTGTTTTGGCCTCGGCCGCTACTTCTACAATTTCGCCGAGATGTGGGTGGATCTCGATGAATACAAGCACCCGCGCGAAATCCCGACGCTTCCGTCTTGGGCGCTGCCGGAGAGCGAGCGGCGGGAATCTGTCCAGAACGGAACGGCCCGGAAGGAGAACGGCAACGGGACCGCTGCTGTACAGAAAGGTCCGCTCGACGCCAGCGTGACGGGCAAGATCGAGGCGTGCCGCCGGGACCTTGGCCAGATGCTCTTCAGCAACATCCTGGGGTCTGTGGCTAAGGTGCGGTCTGCACGGGATGTTCCCAATCAGCAGGTCCAGCAGGAAGTGCTGAAGTGGATGGAGAGCGGCGTCCGTGGCATGGCGCAAGTGCGCCGCGTGGCGGCGGAGATCGCCGAGACCGAGTTCTACGGAATCCTTGATGGTCTGGGAATCCGGCGACTGGACGAAATCCAGAACTTCGGGACCCTGGCAAAGCTCGTCGAAAAGATGAATGAGGCGCAGACGAAGATGCCAGCGGCACAACGCCTTTCGCGGGCTTAGCACTGGTATGGAATATCGGATACTCTATTGCCAGTATGACCGAGTAGACTTGCCATATTGGCAGAGATCTGGAGTAGAATATGGCTATGCCCCTTGCCTCATCGAAAGCCGCACAGTTTGTTCTGCCGCCGCAGCAGGAAAGAAGGTCCTCGCCGGGGCAGATTCTGGGTCTGAAAGAGATGAACCTGCCCTCCCTGATCCGGCTGATCGGAAAGGGCCTTCCCTGGTCGACGATTCCCGCTTTTGCCAGGGTCACGGGATTCTCTCAGCAGGATTTGGCGGATTTCCTCGGCGTTCCCGCCCGAACCTTCGCCCGCCGCCGGCACTCGGGCACGCTTGGCCCTGCGGAGTCCGAGCGCCTTCTGCGCCTGGCGGAGATCTTCGAAGCCGCGCTGACTCTGTTTGACGGCGACCACGACGGAGTACGGCAGTGGCTGACCTCGCCTGTCCGGGGCCTGAGCAATGCCCGCCCCATCGATTACGCGCAGACCGAACTGGGAGCAAGAGAGGTTCGGAATCTCATCGGCCGGCTCGAAGACGGGGTTTTCTCCTGATGGAGGCCTGGAGAATTACCCGGGCCAGAAAAGCAGCGGACGCATTCTCCGGAGAAGGTGCCCGGCGGTTTGGAGGGCGGTGGAACAGTCCGGGAGTTCGCATGGTCTATACGGCCGGCTCCCGATCGCTCGCAATCCTTGAGGTTCTGGCCCACCTGACCAAATCTGCTCCGCTTAACCATTACCTTCTCTATCGAATCGAGTGCGAGGAGGCTCTTGTGCAAGTCCTGACCGATCTGCTGCCGGGCTGGGACGCGGAGCCGCCGACCGCAGCCAGCCAGTCGGTGGGAGATGCCTGGATCGCGAGCGCGACCCACCCGGTTCTATCCGTGCCCAGCGCCGTCGTTCCGGAAGAACGCAACTACCTGCTCAACCCGGCTCATCCGGAATTCCCGCAAATCGTGATTGCGAAGCCGGCAGCCTACCGCATCGATCCCCGCCTGTTCTAAAAGACTATCTTTACCAATCCTTGTACGAAAGGAGCGAGTTTACGCTCCCTTTGTGTTTGAGGTCAGCCCATGAGAGGCATGGAGTGCTCCATGTGCCGCCGCGCGGCGGCGTGGTTGATCGACACCGAAGTCTTCTGTGAAGGCCACAAAGAACGCATCATCGAGGCCGCCGGCGTCGATCGGTTCAGTATCCGCCGGCTGACGGAAGCAGAATGTGCCTTCCAGAGCGGCGGCCGGATTTCACGAACGGTGTCCGCAAAGAAGGAGGCACAAAATCCCCATGGCGAAATTGCTTGAACTTCCCACTGACAGAGGCATCTGCGCAATACCGCTGAAGCATGCGGTCTACTGCCGTGAATGCCAGACCGTTTCGAACTCGCGCCCGCACGAGTGCGGCCTTTGCGGCAGCGGCAAGGTCATGCGCCTTGAAGCAATTCTCAATGGCAATCCAGACCCGCCGGCGAAAAGTTGCCGCCCCGCCAGACTTTCCCTGGTGAGGGCCGTCGGCGCATAGCGATCACCCACACTCCAGGCGAGATGGGGCCTGCCCAGGGGGCTGGCCCCTTTCTCAATTTTGTCCCTTGAGGAGATTCGTATGGGAGCCGAAGAAGAGCGGTCTCGGACATTTGTTGAACGGGTCCTTGCCCTGCTCGAAGAGCGTTTTCCATGGCTGGGTTCCGCCGAGGATGAACCCGTCGGGGGAGCCGAAACCGTCGATGAGCTCACCGACCTTTATAAGTCGCTGATGGAGCAACGCGAGGTTGTCCGTCCCGAGGATCGCGATCAGAGAGACTGATTGGCGCCGATACGGTCCGGATCGTGAAACAGGCGGGACTCTTCCCAACATTGATTCTTCGCCGCGAGCAGGAATCGAACTAGCCGTGTGGCGGAACCCAGCTCACATAAGAGCATGATGCGAGGAGGGCGTTATGGCCCGCAGCGCAGCCCGTCTCAAGATGGGCTACTTTCCACTCTCTCCGACAGAGGCTCAGAAGATCCGTTCTCTGCTCACGTTTTCAAGGCCCTGCTCCGTGATCGATCCCTGCGCAGGGAAAGGAACGGCGCTCAACCTGATCACAGCTGGCGCTCCAGCGATGCGGTTTGGGGTAGAACTCGACACCGGGCGCGCGGAGGAAGCCGCAAAGACCGGGATTCGAATGATCCAGGGCAATGTCTTCGACACCCACGCGAAGGTCGAAAGCTTTTCCATGCTCTATTTGAATCCACCTTATGATTCGGAGATCAATCTGACCGGCAATCGGCGCCTGGAGCGGCTGTTCCTTGAGCACACGCATCATTGGCTGGTTCAGCACGGAGTGCTGGTGTTCGCTATTCCCTTCGAGCAGCTCAGCGACTGTGCCGGCATTCTGAGCGCAAATTTCACCAGGATTAGCGCCTTTCGCATGGCGGATGCCGAATCTGTCCGCTTCCGGCAGATTGTGGTGTTCGGTGCCCGCCGAAATGTCCGGGGTGCTGCGCACGAGGAAAGCCAGCGGCGGATACAGACGCTCACCCAGCACGACGGATATGAGAGGCTGCCTGAACTCGCGGCGGAGATCGTCGAGCCGTATCCCGTGCCCGTCTCCGGCGAAGGAGCGCTGACCTACCGCGGACTGCCGTACAACGTGATCGAAGACCTGTTGCCGCATTCGGCCGCGTGGAAACAGGCTGCGCAGGTATTGCTGCCCAGCGAGGACATGGCAATCGGCCGGCCCATCACGCCGCTGCATGGCGGTCATGTGGGCTTGTTGTGCACCGCAGGACTGCTGAATGGTGTTTTTGGCCAGGGCGACGACAGGCACATCGCCCGCTGGCGATCGGTCAAGCATGTTACTGAGTTCCACGAAGAAGACGGAGACACGAAGATCATCCGCCGCCGTGAGAAGTGGTCGAACGAACTCCGGCTGCTTTTTGTCACCGGAAAGGCCGTGAAGCTGACCGAGAGTGCTCCGAAGGAGGAAGGCGGCGATGGAGAATGCACACCTGAGGATGGGGCTGCTTGAATACGAGCGGTACACGGAGAAGATTGCCACCCGTATCCGGGTGCGGGTAAGCCATTACATCGGCGAAGACGAAGAGGCGCACCTCCTCAGCGTATTCGGCAACGATTCGGATATCGGAGCGATCACAGCCGCAGTCTACGAACAGGCACGATTTCGGCTCACATTTCCAGATGGGGAGATGCAAGAGATCTGTCTGGGTGAAGGGGCCATCTGCAGTCGCGGAAGTGTCAGTATTCCTGGCCGGAAGCAGTCTGTCCGGCATATGGTCGCGCTCTCCGAGGAGCTGCGCGGAATGAAGTCGCTGTCGCGAACCTTTGTGCTGCGGCCCGAGCCGAACGAGGTGTGGACGGCGCTCGTTCATCGGTTCGGCCTGCCCGGTCTCCTGGCGTTTCCGACGCTTTACTTCTACCAGACCGGCTATTCGCTCCATACACTCCGGCAGGCCAGCCGGCGGTCCTGGCGGATCGGGCAAAGGCACCCTGTACGGGTGAAGTTCCTCACCTACAAGGAGACCATGCAGGAGGTCTGCCTGCGGCTGATGGGCAAGAAGATGCTCGTGGCGCTCATGATGGAGGGCAAGTTCTCAGGCGAAGGTCTCCAGTCTCTCGATGCCGACGAGGATCTGATGTCCGCGATGGCGCGGGAACTGGTGGAAATGGCCGGGGTCGGCGAATCGGCCGACCAGGTCTGGCGCCAGCTCGACCGGGAACGGTCGAAGCAGATGGGACCAGGTGAACAGGGAATCGGAAAGGCCGCAAACGACGGCGCGCGGGCTCTCGACGTCGAGGGCGGTATCCATTTGGTTCCGCCGGTGAGAGAGAAGAAGAGGCCGGATGCGCCTCCGTGGCCGGCCACGGCCACGAGCGATCAACCAATCCAGCTCAGCCTGTTCGGCTGAGGCATCAGTCAATCACTCTGAGGGGTGAACCTACGTGTCAAGAACGCGCAAAGATTCGTTGCGCAGCGTGAATGGGTACGCGGATTTGCCATAAGCGTGGAATCTGGATATATTACTGGATATAGGAGGGAGACGATGACGGTCACTGCACAGAAACGCGCCATCAAGAACTACCGCAGTCGCCTGGAGCGGCAGGGCATGGCGCGGTTCGAGGTTCTGGGCCTCAACCGCGACCGCGAGTTGATCCGTGCGCTGGCCAAGAAGCTCGCAGAGAATGGCGCCGAAGCAAATCGAATTCGGACGCAGGTCGAGCAGAGCGTATCGAGCGCACCGAAACGAGGCGGCATTCTTGCAGCGCTCCGGCGGTCTCCTCTGGTCGGCGCTGAACTAGAATTCGTGCGTCCGTTCGAAACGGGCAGAGAGATCGAGCTGTGACGCGCTATTTGCTCGATACCAATATTCTCAGCAACGTCACCAAGCCGGCGCCATCCCAGGCTCTGACCGACTGGTTGGCGGACCAGATGGACAGCGATCTGTTCATTTCCACCCTGAGCCTCGCGGAGATTCACCGAGGCATTCTGGAAAAGCCTGCTGGGAAGAAGCGCCGCGAACTCGAAGAGTGGTTTGGGGGCGCAGAGGGCCCGCAGCAGCTATTTCGTGGCCGCATCCTTGGGTTCGACGAGAGGGCGGCTCTCGTTTGGGGGCGCCTGATGGCGCAAGGCACGCACGCCGGACGCCCGAGAAGCGCACTCGATATGCAGATCGCAGCGATCGCCCAAGTGAACGATTGTCTTCTCGTCACGGATAACGAAAAGCACTTTACAGGAATCAAGATTTTCAATCCGCTGCGACGCTAGACTCCTCCCTCGGCGGCCTTCCCATTTCCAAGAACAAGCAAGGTCAGCCTCGGCTGGCCCTTTTCTTTTGTGGAGAACACCATGTCCAAGGAGCTGTTTCTTGCTTCCGAGTTCGTTGCTACAAAGTTCTCTTCAACGGCCGAAAAGGCGGAGTTTGGCAATGCGCTCCTCAGGTTTCTTGACGCCGACTGTGCGCCAGGACTCTTTACCCACAGGCTCTACCAGCGCCTCTCGATGACCTTCGGCAATATTGCGCACTACAACCGCTTCCTGTTCTACGAAGAGTGGTTTGCGTCTCTATCCGCCCAAATTCGGTTTCTCGAACACACTTTGCGATTCCCGTGCTACGGAGATCCGGAATTCACGTTTTCTGACGTGGAGAGTGAGATTCAACGAGAGGTCCGCAACCGGAACTATCTTCCGAGGTATCAATTGCGCCTTGCGGAAGAGCAACGCGCCGGGGAATTGATATTGCTTGAGCGCCTCGAAGGGAGATACCGCAGTCAGCGGAAAGAACCGGAAGAGCGCCCGGCGTCTACGCCGCCCCGAGAAAGTAGCGAAACCGTAGCGCCAGTGCAGGGGCTCCTGTTTTGAACCCTGCCCACGAGGTTAGCGGCGAGAATCTTCAATCCAGAGGTGAAAAGATGAACATCGAAAGAGAAACGGTTCGCTGTATCCAGTGCGAACTGGTGCAGTGGGCTGACCATGCGAATTGCCGGCGCTGCGGCCAGGTCCTGCCTACGCCTATCGTGAACATCGTTGAACGGGTGGTGGAGAAGGTCGTATTTCAGCAGGACTCTCAATGTCTGCTGAACCTTCAGGAAGCCTCGAAACTCATTTCCGCCACAGCTGCGCGACTGGAAGAATCTACCGCCCAGCAGAGGCTAACGGAGCGCCTGAATTCGCTCTCGACCGTCGAGACCTTCCCAACGCTCGATCAGGTGCAGCGAGCCATGATCCTGGCCGCGTACAGGAAGTCCAATCGAAAGCCGGTGGAGGCAGCGCGCCTGCTGGGCATTGGCAAGACGACGTTCTACCGCAAGCTGAAAGAGATGCGTCAGATAGCGGCGTGACCCCCGAGGGCGAGGTTGAGCACGTTTGACCGAGATTCGATCTGGGGGTACAACCTCTTCGCTGGCATCGCGAACGGCCCGTCCAGCGACGGCCTAAATTCCCGGCAGGAGGATAGAAATGGATGCCTACAGCGCGCCTTCTCACAATTCGCTCGCCGCATGTGAGGCACCGGAGACGGAGCCTTTGGGGCCTCCGGATGCCAACCGGCACCGCCTTCCGGACGAGCGCCCGGCGCTCACGCATCACTTTGCTGTTGGAGGCCATGAAGGTTATCTGACGGTCGGTCTTTACCCCAACGGTCAGCCTGGTGAGATCTTCATCCGGATGGCCAAAGAGGGATCGACCATTGCGGGTCTGATGGAGTGCTTCGGGACGGTTGTGTCCGTCAGTCTTCAACATGGCGTGCCCTTGCGGGTGCTTTGCGACAAGCTGTCGCACACGCGCTTTGAGCCTTCGGGCTGGACCGGGAGCGCGGAACTCGGCTACTCTGGCCTCCGCTCGCCGACGAAGGTTGCCAGCGAGCGTAACGCCGCAAGCCGCTGGTTACGGGTTGAGACTGAACACCTACGCTTCTCTTCGATGTGGCGAATGAACCCTTTCACCAGATCGGAGCTGAGATCCTCTACCAATAATTCGTCCGGTTTCCTGTGCAAGGCAGCGCAGGCGAAGATCACGAGCAAGCGCAGCGCGTCACGATAACTGTGTTGCGTATTCTGGGAGAAGTTGCAATCGGCAGGAAGGTATTCCACCAGAAAGCGCTTAATCCAAGGAGCCAAAGCGCAATTATCTTTCATCGACGCCTCCGCATAGGTACCGCTCGAAGCGATTGCTGGCCTGCTGAAGCAACTCCGGAGTCATGCTCAGGTATCTTTGTGTTCCATTCAGAGTGGCATGACCCAGATAAGTAGAAAGGGCCGGAAGCAAGCGTTGGACGTCTGCGCCTTGTTTGTACCACTCGGTGACGCGGTGAACTGCAAACGTGTGGCGTAGATCATGAAGGCGCGGTTGGAAGTATGAGCCGTCGTGACGCTCGACGCCTGCTATCCTTCGTAGGCGAGCGAAGCTGGCAGTGACAGCTTGGCCCTTGAGTGGGCCACCATCCTTTCTTTGAAATAGCCATCGACGGTGTTGGAATCGTCGTGCAGGTAGTTGGAGGTATTGGCCGATCATCTTCACGATTGCGGGCCCGAGGGGCACGAGGCGCGATTTGTAAAATTTCGTATCCTGGATGGTAATGAGAGCAAGCGTGAGATCAACGTCCACGAGCCGAAGCCGAAGCGCCTCGCCAAGCCGCATGCCGGTTCCGTAGAGGAGCAGCAACAAGGCGCGGAATGTGGCTTCGGACATAACGCAGTCCATTGGCTGCTGGCATCGCGACACAGCGGCAAGGAGTGAGCGCAATTCGGAGCGGGAGTAGATGTAGGGAACGAAGGATGGCGACGTCTTGCGACGAGAGTGCTGTAGAGGCGAGGATCTCATGCGCCCGCGTGCTATCCAGTAATCGACAAACGCTCGCAGCACACCACGCTTGGTGTTCCAGGTGTTGGGCATTGAGCCCGAACCCTCTAGGAACGCCGTGACTTGCCGGCTTGTGACATGTCGAAGATCTACGTCGCCACATCGGCGGAGAAACGAGTGCAGTACTTCTCCGGAAGCTACAAAGCGCATTCCGGCGTCTTGCTTACGCTGGATGTAATTTTCAATCGCCTCGGAGAGCTTCATGCCAGCCCTCCCAGATCTACATCGGCTACAGCGCGCAGCGCAGGAAGATTGACCTTCGCATAGATTCCGACTGATTCAAGACTTCGATGGCCGAGAAGGTCACCGATCTCCTTGAGGGATTCGCCCTGGTCCAACAAGCGTGTGGCGCATGCATGTCGCAGGACATGCGGCCCTCGCCGTTGGCACTTGATTCCGGCTTTCTTAAGTCGCTTGTTCGTCAGCGCCCACAGAGCCGATGCGCTGAGCGGTCGATAGGGAGGCGTGAGCGTTACGAAAAGGTGCCGGCAAGCGCATCGCGGGCGGCCTCTTTTGAGATACAGCAATATCGCGTCACCAACCTGTCGCTGAAGAGGAAAGGGCTGCGACCCACCTCTCTTCGAGTGATTCACAACGAAGACTTCTTCGTGCCAGTCGAAATCGCCCAGCATCAGCCTGGAGACTTCACTGCTACGCAACCCGTAGATCGCAAGCAACGCGAGGATTGCTCGCGCCCGCAGCGCAGCTTGCCCCTGTCCCTTCACGGATTCGAGAAGTCTCCTCACCTCTGGCCAACTTGGTCCAATGGGCAAATTCTCGTATTTGTAGATCCTTGGTCCTTGAATGCCTTGCGCAAGACCAGGAGCGCACCATCCTCGTGACTCGGCGTGACGAAAGAACGCACGCAATGCGTCTGCGCTTGCGGCAACAGATCTGCGGCTCAACCCTCTAGCTCCTTTCATCGCCAGGAATTCATCGACTTCTTCAAGCGTGGCTCGCGCCAGCAACCTATGCCGTTCCCCAAGCCACTTCAAAAACGCCGACGTCTTCAAACAATGGGACCGAACCGAGTGCGGCGACAGGCCCCTTTCGTTTGTCATGTACACGGCGAAATTCGCGAGCTCATCGGAAAATCGCATTCGTGACGGAGTCGTGAGCTTGAGTCGGCCGTTAAATAGCAGCCATTTCTTTGCGGCGTATATAAAGGACGTGGCGGTGTTGCCGTATGAATGCGCCCTGGGATTGGATCGTTGCTGCCGGGTCCAACGCCGCGCAGCCCGCCTGATCTCTTCCAGCGACACATCTCGCATTTGATCCAGCTTCAGCACGCGCATTACGTGGAGCAGCATTCCGGCCAGATTTACTAGAGCTTTCCGGCTTGTGCCTTGCTGCTGGAGGTGGCGTAGGAACACTTCCCGCTCCCTCAGTAACGGTGCTTGCCGGTGACGATTTAAGAAGAAAGGATGTTTCGAAAGATCTTCCAGCATTCGATGGGCCTCCTTGCCCATCGACGATGCTAAAAGCCTGGTGTACGACGGCGTTTATGTTGTGTTCAACGAATAGAAGATCAGTTCGCTCGTGCTTCCAAACGCTGGCTACACATAAATGCGACGACAACATAATCCATGTTGGACTAAACCGCTTCGCGGTATGGTTGTGATGCGATCTTCCTATCCTCCAGCTTCGATTCCTCTGGAGTGATTAACAGCGTTCTGGGCT
>Ga0335075_10007509_pt1 | contig 16780 bp, 6 predicted proteins | sample Lox_Sample_24_FD_206723 | JGI IMG/M metagenome (GOLD analysis project Ga0335075, IMG submission 206723) | Soil microbial communities from Loxahatchee National Wildlife Refuge, Florida, United States - Lox_Sample_2.4 | ecosystem: Environmental > Terrestrial > Soil > Wetlands | place: USA: Florida...
GATGGTGTCCCATACTTTCAGTGCCAAGTCCATCGGCCAATTCGAGCAATATATCCACGCGAATTTGGAGATGTTCGTGAAGAGATGGAGCGAAATGAGCAAGAACGAGAAGAACCCCAAGACGGATTTTGCATCAATCGACGCCTTGCACTGGTTCAACTACTTGGCCTTTGACATTATCGGAGACCTCGCATTCGGAGCGCCGTTCGGCATGCTGGAGAACGGCAAAGACATGGCCGAGATTAGGAAGACGCCTGACGGCCCTATTACCTTTGCACCTGCTGTCGAGGTTCTTAACCGCCGTGGCGAGGTCTCTGGCACACTTGGGTGTTATCCGCAACTGAAGCCATATGCAAAATACCTTCCCGACCCCTTCTTCAGTAAGGGCGTTGAGGCTGTGGAGAACTTGGCAGGAATTGCCGTGGCGCGTGTGAGTCAACGCTTGGAGAACCCAAACACAGACCGCGTCGATCTCCTCGCTCGGTTGATGGAGGGCAAGGACGAACATGGAGAGAAGCTGGGCCGGGCAGAGCTGACAGCGGAAGCTTTGACTCAACTCATTGCAGGCAGCGATACCACTTCCAACACGTCTTGCGCGCTCCTCTACTGGTGTCTCACCACACCCGGTGTCGTCGAGAAGCTGCAGAAAGAACTAGACGCTGCGATTGGGGAGGGCGTGCCCAAGTATGAACAGGTCAAAGACTTACGCTACGTGAGCAACGTCATTCAAGAGACAATGCGTATCCACAGCACTTCTTCGCTTGGCCTACCGAGATTGACGCCCATGGCTAGCCCGGAGAATCCAGCTCCCGCGCCTGTTGAGATCCTGGGCTATACCTTCCCTCCGGGTACAGCGCTTTCTGTGCCATCCTACTCCCTCCACCATTCCAAGGACATCTGGGGCCCTGACGCAGACGAGTTCGTCCCCGAGCGATGGGATAAGATCACGGACAGACAAAAAAACGCCTTCATCCCCTTCAGTTATGGGCCGCGGTCATGTGTAGGTAGGAACGTGGCTGAGATGGAGATGACATGCATTGTGGCTACGGTATTCCGAAACTTCGAGTTCGAGATGCAGCAGTCAGGGCCATTGGAAACACGAGAAGGATTCTTGAGGAAGCCATTGGAACTGAAGGTTGGGATGAGAAGAAGGACAAATTAGACTGACGGACAAATTAGGACATATCAGATTGTTCTTGCGCGGAGCAGGTTGGGCTGATGAACCTGGGGCTTCATGGTGACAGGTTGGGTCCGGTGTAAGTCAACACAAGTATTGAACGAATCCTACCAATTCCAAATACAAATGTCACGAGTGTAATGGATCCTTGTGTGTTAGACGATCCGGCCTAGCTCGCAGGAGCGGGATTGAGGTGTCAGAGCCAACGTCCCGTCAGAACCGTGGACGGTCTTGCGCAGCCGAGTTTCTCAGAGGATGGAGAAATCTTTGATTCCGACGATATCCCCTCCGGGAGATAGATCTTGGCCCCTTTAAAGCAGGTGGTTGATCTCACCGGCGACGATGATGTCTCTGAGGCTAAATTCACTCCAAGCATCTTCCCGCAGCTCACAGCCAGTTTGGAAGGAAGGATGGCCAAGAAGAGATCGCCACCCCAGGTGATTACTTGGGGTGCTCTCAGTTCCCACCTCATCAGTTAGAACTACCTGTCGTCCTCATGTAAGACTCCATCGTTGGCTTCGAATCAGTGGACCTTGAACCCATTCCCCAAAGTATCCATTAACTCAGGTATTTCATCGAACAGGTCGCGAAGTTGAGGAGGCAAGGTTAGGCAGTATGTTCTCGTAGGAGGAAAGCAAGGTACTCGTGGCAGGCAACAGGCCCTCGTGAGAGGTAGCAGGTTCTCGTAGGACTCAGTGTACTTCTATGAGGTAGCGGGTGCCTATAGTCTTCATCAGCCAAGATCTCGAGAATACCACAAATTTGAAGATGGGGCTTGTTTTGATCAATCTGTGGAGCCGTTCACCTTCCACTTCGATGCTCAAAATCGCTGATGCACCTCCGAAGACAGCAATTGCTTCCATTTTGTGCAGAAAATTGGTTTGTAATATGTTTGCGACGAGTCAAGTCACTGGCAACTTCGTCAGGCATACTTCTATCCACGTGGCCTTAGAAGGAACTGTGCAATTTGGTGATGATAGCGACTATTAGTACTAGCAAGGCTGGATTTCAATTATGGAAGAGAGGAGGAACATAGAAATCTCAAGGCTCAACAGCGTATGCGGAAGATCAACAAAACTTACGTAGAGAGTGAAGATCGCGCTTTGATATCCATCAACAACCATCTGTCCTGCGCTCTAAGCTACTTCGCGCACCTTATACTGGCATAAAACATAAGCCTCGCGGATGTCAAACATGTCCGAAGGAAACCTCAGTGTTCCACATGCCTTGCTCTCTCTCCTGCCCGTTGGAGGCACCTCCATCTCCACGTCGATGACGCCATGATAGAGCCCGGGCCACTCGGCATGCACAACACAGTCAAATTCACGCGTGCTGCTGCCGTAATGGTACTCATCCCCATCCTCTTCGTGACTGTATCTTGAAGCGTGATACTGCACCCGGATGTGCGCACCATTGGGCCGCGGTTCTTCAGCTTGTATGAAGAGCTGCAACTTCACGACACTCAAAGCCCGCCGCCCGGTGAGGAAAGGAAACATGTTCCTGTGAAAGTGAAGCGGCAGCACCGGCGGCCCAGCCCCTTTCCTTGCCCCATCAACGCCAGCGTCCCCCCGGAATCGAATACTCTGCTTCAGCATAGCCCACACATCCGCAAATTCATGCTGCACATCAAACAGCCGATACCCGTCGCCCGGCAGCCGGGCCCGCGTCGCCAGGCTAGCCGCCCGCCGCAGCACGTTGCCGCCCTCTCGCGCCGTGAAGTTAAGCGTGACGACCACGTCGGTCAGCGTCGCGAGGTCGAAGGCATTGTTGTCCGGTGGCAGCTCGAGGCGCCACCGGCTGACAGCGCCCGCGAACTCGAACGGCAGGTACCGCTCGTCGCGGAAATTGAGCTCAAAGACGCCCGCGTCGCTGAGCCCGCTCGACGTCGCGATGGCTTCGCGCGTGCCGTACAGGTGGGCGAAGCGCGTGTCCGACGCGAAGGACTGGCATTCGTAGGCGGCCGCATCCGATGCCCCGGAGGTGTGGGATTGTGTAGCGGAACATGACAGGTCCGGCGACACCCGGATGCTGCTCCCCAGCAGCTCCAGCCGCGCGTGGATGCCTGTGTACGGCCCTACCACGCATGGGATGCTGAGACTCACGCTGCGGATACGCCGCATGTACATGCCCGGGTAGTCGAGGTCGAACATCCACTCCGGCATGGCAAACTCGGCGCTCCCCGTCGCCTTAAGCTGCAGGAACGCCGCCGGGAATTGCATGCTCAGCGACAGCTGCTTGGTTAGCTCGTACTCGCGCACATTGCTCTCGGTGTACGCGCGGTCCATGGCACGCAGGGCCAGGGCCAGCTTGTCACCAGCCAGCAGGCCGTCGCGCAGGTTCTGCCAGGCGCAGCTATGCTGCTCCACAAAGTCCATCTCGGTATGCACCGGGTCCCGCAGCTCGTAGCGCAGCATATCCTGGGCATCGCGCGCCGCCGCCAGCGCCAGGCCGAACGTCTGGCGGTACAGCAAGGCCGTCTCGCGCTGCAAGAACAGGTACGTGTCGAAGCCGGAGGCCTTGTCGCGCGTGAAGTCGGCGACTTCAGCCGCGTGCTCGATCTGGCGCACCGTCGCGTTGAGCTCGTACAGCGCTATGTCGCGACGCCGGTCTGCCGCCAGTTTCTGGCACTCGAGCGCCTTCAGGTCGATGGTGTCCATATCCACGGTGTGTGTCCACTCGTCAAGCCGCCGCGCCCACCCGGACTGCGTTAGCTGCATGTTGGCAATGGTGTTCATGCTCTCGGCCTGCCACTTCAGGATGTTGGACGCGAAGCTCAGTGCCGAGGCCAACGAGCTGCCGCCCGTGACCTTCTGGAACTCGAGGGGCGAGCCCGCTACACCGGCGCCGCCGGCGTAGACGTCGGGGATGGAGGAGACGCCTTCCCCTGCGGCCATGGTGCCTTCGGCGGCGGTGCCCTCGGCCAGCCCGAGCTGTGTCGAGTTGAGGAAGCCAGTCTCGCCCGCGTTGTAGCCATTGCGGATCAGGGTCAAGTAGTAGTTCAGGTCACACAGGCCCTTTTTCAGGCTGTTTTCTAGGGCTTGCACGTCCCAGTCGGCGGCTCGGAACTGTTCTTTCTTCCCTGGGAGACTTAGGTTGAGAAGTTGCCTCTCGTGGTTTGTCTGGACTGACGATAGGTACTCTGAGTCACCTCTCTCCAGAGCAGAGAGCAGTGCTGACCCTAACGAGCGCGCCGCATCCGCCAATTCCATAGCTTTCTGTAATAGGTAGCTGAACCGATACGGATGTCGTCTGTGAGGTAGATGAAGAGTAGTGCTGTAAGTTGATATAGTAAGACCATCTCCTTGGCGCAGTTGAGCCAAACTTTCCGCCACCCCGTCATACAAAGCCATAAGACGAGGATTCAGTGGTATAGCTGACGGGGCGAAGTTCTCGATGGTCATGGAAGCAGAAGTTGTGTCCTTGGGCACTACCATGGCAGGATGGCACCCCATGATTTTATCGATAAGATTGAAGATGACCAGAGCCTCTCGGCAGGACTCGGCACCAGGTTGGCCTGAAAGTGTTTCTCCCCATTGTTGCAACGCCTCGAGATATTCTAAGAGAACAGCCCTGCCTCGAGTGACCGCAGGTGTCGAAGTACTCGACTGCTCCCAAGAGTTGTTCCGCAAGAGCGGGCTGCGAGGTGAATCGAAGGCTAGTTCGTACCACTTCAACGCCTCTTGATAGTGGCCGTGGGAGCTCAAGGCAGATGCAACACTGACAGATGTGCTCAAATTGGATATGGGAATGACGGGTGCTCCGGGCTCAAAATGGATGAAGAAAGGAAACGCCGTCAACGGGGCGGCGAATTGGCTCGTGTCAATCGTATCCGACGGAACCGTAGTGCCATCAGGGACGCTCTCAACATCGTTCATCACAGCGTCCGTCAGGGACGACGTGTAGTCCCTTGACACGTCGTAGATGAAAGTCTCCACTCCGTCGACGCTGAATAGCAAACTGTCAGCCTTGCGGCCCACAAACGCCAGGCTTGGCGTTCCGGTGCCGGTACCGCCAGGGGCAGTCCCTGCATCCGACTGCCGGCTAGCATCGAAGCGTCCGCAGTGAACTCTGCACCAGCTCAGATAGAATATCGGTCTGGGTCCCCACTTGAGCAGGTCCTTCAGCTTCCTTTGTATCGGATCCCAGGAGCAGGATGGATCGGGCGGCGTTGCTCCGAAATCTAGGTTTTTTAGTGCATCGCGGCTGTTGAAGTACCGTGCCGGCGTGAGCCAGAAGTAGAATTCATCGATGTGTGGGGCGTGTATTTTCTCGCAGGTGTTGCACCATCGGGCCGAATCACGAGTAGGCGTGATGGCAACTGGCCCGGTCGCGGCGGCTACTTGAATGAAACTCACGCCCATGTCGACAGCAGCCTTCATCCAAAGAGGAAGGGGTTCTTTTTGCAGGGGCTGAGCAGCCGGAGTTGTGCCGTTGGTTACAGTAGTCTTGTATGTAACTTGGGTGCTATACGTTTGGTCGTAGTCATTGCTCGGTAGCAAGGGGGCTATCAGTGATAGCTGGCCGCTGTATTCAGGATAGCCAAGCAGGGAGGACCCAGATGTCGTCAGTGAGACGTGTTCGAGAGATTGAAGATCCGTGAGAGGGCTATCTTTAGGCAGTTGTGTTGTCATTGTGTCAGACCACGGCATCGAGCTGCTCTGCTTTGGAATCGTTAGAACACCCCCACGTAGGGCCTTCTCCAGAGAGCGAAACGAGTCCGACTTCCGGGCGCTGCGAAGCTCGTCCCAGTAGATCCGGTTCTCAGGGTACAACTCACGAAGCTTGGATGGCTTCCATGTTTTGAACGTGGAATACTTGGCATCCCAAACCTCGATGAAATTGGAAGCCGGTTGAATTTGAGGCTCGAGACCAAGTCGAACCCGCTGAACAAAGCTCTGGGCCGTCGATATCGCGTCTTCGATCCGTGTGGTCTTCTCGTGGATCTCAACTCCAACATCCTGAAGGAGGAGATCACTGAGGTCCCGAGGGACCTTGGCCCAGGAGCTTGAACTAAACGGCAAAGCTACACGATCACCACCGCAAAGATAGGCAAGAAGCGCCTTCCGAGCTCTCAGTCGCAATCCATTGTTCAGTTCTTGTATCCCCTCCAACGCAGGAGCGGCCTGCTCAAAGTGACTCCGCTGCACAAACCGCGTCAAGTTCTTATTCCCCGACATCCCCCCAATCACCGCATTCGGATCATCCGAAGCCCACAGCCACGGCAGCGCCGTCCCCAAGCACGGTGTCCAGAAGCGCCTCTTCAGCTCGTCGAGCCACATGCCTGCGCGCCAGACGCGGATCGTCCAGCGCTCATCTGTCAGGTCGGGTGTGTCGACCGCAAAGGACTTGCTTGGGTCGTCGAAATAAGTCAGCACGGCAGATGCTAGCTCGACGCTGATGCTCAGATACCGCAGCAACTTGTCCGCCTTGGGCGCTTGCTCTGCCGCTTCGTAGAAGAGCATCCAGGCGTGTCTGCTGCGCACGTCGCGGACCCAGGTGCGCAGGTGCGTGTAGTCGTGAAGGCGCTCCCACCAGTCGAACAGGGCCGCTTCCCTTTTCTTGCTGGGGCAGCTTCGCGCGTCTCCCTCGCTCGCTCTGTTCGTGACAGGGCTATGGTATGGGTCCGAAACGGGGAGGAGGTTGAGGTCGAAGAAAGCGTGGTGCGTCAGGAATGCAGGCTTTGGGCCTGAAACGCGGTAGTACGAGGTGCCGAGGAAGGACGCGGGGTGCCGCAGCAGGAATTCCAGCTCGGACTCGCCGTACTGGTCGTGGTGGTGGGGCTCGGCGGAGAGGTGGTAGCGGGAAACGAGGAGGATAGCTTTGAAGGCGCGTTGATAGGTTCGGCGGATGTCGCGGAGGGTGCTGTAGTAGTGCTTATTGAGATACGCCGAGGCGGAAGACTTGAGTTCTAGGCCATGGGCTAGAGTCTCTTGTTTCGAGTCTCGGAAGAGCTTCCTAACCGGCATGACAGACAGGGTGTCCCCGGTATCAGGGCCTTTGTACTTGGCCTGAAACCCTGTGTGAAGTGGATGATGGCTGGCAGTGAGAGGTTGTCGCTGCTCGAACCAGATCTCAATGTGCCAGACTCCACGTTGGAGTACGAACGGGTGTGAAATAGCCGGCGGCGCCGCAGGGGCATCCCAAGCGTGGTTGATGATGGTCCACGACTTTTGGCCCCGCCGGAGAACTACTAGCCAGCGTTGATGTTTCGTACCATCGAAATGAGGACTCTCACCTCCTGGACGTGGACTTCCCACATGGAAGGTGTACTCCCCAGAAGCATCAACAAGGAGCGCACCGCTCCAACAGACGCGGAAAGGCTGTGCTCCACCCAGACAGCGTTCGTCGCTGTCTCGCAGCGCGAACCCGTTGACCACCTCAATAGCATGCTTCTGTCTCGCCTCCGGCTCGAGATTGAGAGGCGGCAAGATGGTCGGGACGGGCACGTTGGCCTTGTCCTGCTCGTCTCCGAAGAAGGTCAGATCGCCCGTGGTTTCACGCCAAACCTTCTTGCTTCCGCTCCCATGCTGAATTTCATACTCGCCCAGCAATCCTGTGCCTGTAAGCCCAAGGAGAGCGCTGAACGAACTCCCGGACAAGTGTCGATCCCATGTGTACGCGTCCGGAGATGCCCCTGAATCGGTTTCCCAGGGCTGAACCCGTGGACGATTTTCGTCCGCAGAGATGCGCCGGAGGACCTGCCATGCTACTTTCCGACGATCGAAAGCTTTGTTACCCGAAGCAGTGGCGACATGGCTCGCTAAGTGGTCGGCAATGATCTCGCAGCGACGGTGGAACAGGGCAAATTGCTTCTGGAAGAACTCGAATCGGGCTTTATCCGACGGTTCATGAATGAGCCTGTTCAATGCGGCTGGAAAGTTGTCAAAGATGAACGCAAAGGGGGCCAGTGTAGCCCGCGGTGCGAAGTACAGTTCCTGGACTGCATTGATCTCCTTCTCGTTCAGTTGCCTGGTGCTTTTCAGCTTGTCGAGGACCGCCTCCTCGCACAGGGGCAGCTCAGTCCACAGACATGAACCTTCGGTGTCGTATTGGAATGGGCCGCGTTGGTCGGCGCCCCATAGAGACACCGTGGTGTCTGATGCAGGCAATGCTACCTCGAATCGACGACACCGGTGACCGACGGGATGTCCAGACTCCTCGAGAGCACCGTGGAAGAAGTGCTCTCCCAAAGCCGTCACGGGATCATTCTTTACACAAGGCTCGTATCCCATACCGATGAGGGCGGATTGGATCCCGGACCAGTCCCAGACAATCTGGCTTCCTTCATCAATGTCAACGCCGATGAGCTTCTCGCGCAAAGCCCAGATATTATAGTCGTCATCATCGTCTGGGATATTAAGCGGCGAGATGATGGACTCCAGAGCGTCCGGCATTGGGAAAGGGTCGCTTCCCGGGGCATGCTCCTCCGTCGTGAAAAGGAAGATGACCTCTCCAACAGTGAAATCGGACGCATAGACCTTTGCAAGGACTTCTGCGAATCGGATGGTGCTTGTGGGTTGTGCATGCCACTTATCCGTGTCAGTGAACCCGGCGAGAAGTGACAGCTGGTGCAGATTGTCCTTCAAGTCCTTGCGAAAGCCCACTTCGCGGGACCGACACCTGTATCGTTCTAAGGCGTATTCTTGGATCTTCTCAAGTAAAAGCTCTACAGCCAGATCCCATTCAGCAGACCCTGGTCCTTTCTCACTCCAAATCGCGAAGCATGAACCATTCCTCGGCCGAGAATGGTGATGTAAGGAAGTAAGCTCTTCGATGGGGATGTGGAAGTGGTTCTGTAGCATCAACAGAGCTGCCAGTTGTCGAAGAAAATCGCGGTTGACCGTATTGTGTTTGAACAGACCCAGCATGGTACACACTTCCTTCAGTCCTCCGAATCCAGTCTTGGATGGGTTCGAGCGACACAGACACCGCCAAAGACGAATAAAGACAAAAGCCTTACGTAGTGTAAAAGGAATCTCGGCGTCGGACGCATCGAAGTGAACATGCAAACGCCCCAGGTCGTTCATGCCGGGCTGCGGGAAGCAACTGTCCGCCTTGTCATTCACTCCGGACTGCGCAGCTTTAAACGGTACATAACCGCACCGATGAAACTGGAGAAACTCTCCGTACGTCAGCCCCGTGAACTCCAAGAATCTCTTCACCGTGAAGAAGTTATTCTGCAGCGCCTCAGCCTTCAACCCCAGAACAGACTCTAGGAATTTGGCGTCAGGCTGCGTACTACAAAACAGCATCGAATACTCCTCAGGCGAGATGTTCAGATACGCAAGCGCAATCTCCAGCCTTACAGGATACCGCCAAAGATGCTTCTGGAAATTCCCGGGCTCCAGAGCCGCATCCATAGCCAGCTCTGTGACGTCACGCCTGAAATGCCGCATGGTGTCGAACCGCGTCGTGCCCAGGACAGAGAGGTTGGAAGAGCACACGTCCAGGCCTTGCGAGTATGGCAGCCCCGCGTCCGTGAAGCACTTGGCCAGCTCGGCGTAAACACCTGGGCTCGCCGGCTTGGCGGGAGATGAATACTCCGGAACCGCATCGAGGAGTCCCGCTGCATTTTTGGGTTCGACGTCCAGGTTCCGGGCTAAGATGGCGGCGTCGCTGGTGTTGTAGACAGCGCCGTGCGGTTTGCTTACCTGTAGGCTGCTCCCCAGAGCCTCGAGGCTCTCGTTGACAAGATCGATGCAGGGCAGTATGGAGGCGAGGTTTGCAGTAGTTGGGTGAAGGGTCTGCAGAGGTCCTCTGCGGGTGGCAATGAGCTGGCCTAGCGTTGTGTCGCCTAGGGGCAGGGCGAGGAGGTCGTGGAGGTAGGCCGTCTGGCCCAAGGGGGAGAGGTTTGGAGGCGGGAGGCAGTTCACCAAGGTTTGGTCTGCGTTAACCGGAGCAAAGGCGTCGGCTTCATTGACCGAAGCCATCAGCTGGGTGGCGTTGGGTGGGAATGCTTTGTTGTATATGAGTGATGCCTTCGCGCAGGCCACCGTCCCCACGAGTGCGGCATAGAACTGGTCCTGGGTAAGGTTCTGAATCTGCTCTAGCCGCGTGAAGCCCCGGGCATAAAGGGCCTCTATCAAGGAGAACTGGAATTGCGCCGTGATGAGAGTCTCATTCGACGGGTTGATAGACGTGACATTCACTAGGAAAGCAATCGTATCGATCGCACCTCTCAGCCACTTCCGGCCCTCCTCGTCGGTTGGAAGGACCGCTTTGATGGTCTTATCCAGCGCCGACTTATCAGGCAAGGCTGCAAAGCTGAAAGTCGAGTGGGGGAACAGACATGCATACTTGGTGAAGAACTTCTGCAGCACATCTCCAGCCGGCAGGTCGAAGCCCGAGGTCTGGCCCCCGCCTCCCGACGGGGGCGGGAGGACATAGTCAGTCACAGTGAAGAATTTCTGTAGGAGCTGGATGAACACGCTGGTGCGCTGCTTGACGTTGCCGGGGAGCGTAAAATCTGGGAGCAGTTCCGAGTTTTGGCTGCCGGCGAAGAAATTCTGCCAATCGGTTGCTTTTTTGGAAGCTAGGTCCTTAGCTGAAGCGATTTTCATTTGGGACTTGATCGCATTGGCGAGTTTCGTGCCACCCTGAGTGATGGCTTGGAGCAACAGGTCAAGATAGTTATCTGCAAATTTCGATATTGCCCCCGAGGGCCCTGACCAGAAGCTTTGGTCCATGTCGGCCGTCGTGCCATCGTAGTTTAGCCACTCGCTGAGCAGGTCGTCCACTGGAGTTGTACTACCACCGTTGCCATCACTGCCTTTTCCTCCGGTAGTAGAACCGCCTCCGGTAGTAGAACCTCCTCCAGTAGTAGAACTTCCTCCAGTAGTAGAACCGCTTCCAGTAGTAGAACTTCCTCCAGCAGTAGAACTTCCTCCATTAGTAGGACTTCCTCCGGTAGCAGAACCTCCTCCAGTAGTATAATCTCCTCCAGTAGTAGAACCTCCTCCAGTAGTAGAACTTCCTCCAGTAGTAGAACCGCCTCCAGTAGTAGAGCCACCTCCAGTAGTAGAGCCACCTCCAGTAGTAGAACCACCTCCGGCAGTAGAACCTCCTCCAGTAGTAGAACCGTCTCCAGTAGTAGAACCTCCTCCAGTAGTAGGAGTTCCTCCGGTAGTAGAACCTCCTCCATTAGTAGAACCTCCTCCATTAGCAGGACTTCCTCCGGTAGTAGAACCTCCTCCAGTAGTATAACCTCCTTTGGTAGTAGAGCCACCTCCGGTAGTAGAACCGCCTCCAGTAGTAGAACCGCCTCCAGTAGTAGAACCGCCTCCAGTAGTAGAACCGCCTCCAGTAGTAGAACCGCCTCCAGTAGTAGAACCTCCTCCGGTAGTAGAGCCGCCTCCGGTAGTAGAACCTCCTTTGGTAGTAGAACCTCCTTTGGTAGTAGAACCTCCTTTGGTAGTAGAACCTCCTTTGGTAGTAGAACCTCCTTTGGCAGTATAACTTCCTTTGGTAGAAGAGCCGTCCCCGGTAGTCGAGCTATCTGTTGCTGAGCTGCCGGTAATGATACTCAGGTCCACCACTGTGCCAACAGTTGCGCCCAAGGCAACCAGCCTCCGCGCAGCTTGGTATGAATTGATTTTGACCACAGGGTCCGACTTAGGGTCTGTGCATGGAGCCGCCGAGTCCCCTTTACTTGTCGCTCCCGACCCGCCACTGGTAGTCTTGGATGTCTGACTGTCATCCTTCTTAATGATAGGAGCCACTTTCTGAGCCAGGCTCCCCGCATCAATGCTCTGCTGAAAGTCGGTCTGCAGTTGGTTCTCCGTCGAGTTGATGGCGGCGCTGAACCGCTGGTCCACAGTGATTTGCACCGAATACTTGGCGCCCAGAGCATAGAAGTACGCGGCCGGAACCGTGAAGCGAGGTTCCGCCGCCGGGACGCTGTCCGTGTACTGTAGCACAACTGAGGCGTGTGTAAACGCAGTCGCGCCGGAGGAATCGTCTCCCGTCGCGCCTGAGGAATCTTCTCCCGTCGCGCTGGAGGAATCGTCTCTATGGGAAATGTGATTCCGGCTAGGTAGGGCGTGACACAAGTGCCGCTGCTCATAGCCTCGCATTTCACCGCCGCGGACGCGGCGAAGACGTAATTTGCGAGCTGGGTCGCTTGGCCGTCATGGGTGGTGTGGTAGGTCTGGAGATCGCTTTCAAACTGTCTTCTGGCGTTGTCGGTATCTGAGTTAGGCTTGGTGTCGCTTGTGGTGGTGTACATGCTGTTGATATCCGCACTCGGCTGCGGCACCGGGTATAGTGCTCGGTTCCACGCGATCACCGAAGCGATCTCCGCGCTCTGGGCTGCTGTCAACGGATCGTCTCGCTTGGCTAGGGGCTTCCTGTATTTGTCGTCTTTGGACATGTCCTGGCTCAGCGCGTTGTCGATGGCAGCAACGAGTTTGTCGAAGTCTGGAGGCGAGCCGTCAGAGTTGAGTGTTACCGCTTGAGCAGCCGGCTTCTGGAGAGGCATGGAGAAGTAGGTTGCGGGCGATTTATTCATGTAGTCCGTCTGCTGCGAGGTCACTGCCATCGTAAGAACGCTGGCGTTGTATTCGAATGTGCTTTCAACCAGGGCATTGTCTAGGCAGTACTCCAGGCGGAGGTTCAATGAACTACGTCCTAGTTGGGGGTTGATCACAACGAGAGCCGTGCCAACAGACTGAGGTATAATATCACCAATGGGTTCGCCTTTAGAATCCTTCTGTTGTGACCAATTTTGGAATATCGAATTCTCAAGTGTAGGGGTATTACCACTTCCATCTTTTGGGGTGGAAGAGAGAGGCAGAATGGTGTTCAGCTCAGGAACGGGTTGCAACCCGCTCGCCTTGCCAACCGGTACACCAACGGACGTGTTCTCCACAGAAACATCATAGGCAGTGATGGAAAGCTTTCCCAATGCCTGACTGAAAGTCGACTCATCGGTAGGCTGTACTGGCGTGATCCCGATAACGACCAGTTCCAAGGTGGAGTCAGTCATCTTTGGTGCTTGGTTGAGTCCAGAGTCGACTCTGGATATCTACTTGAAGCAACAAGTAAGCTGGATTGTTAGGTGGAGGAGAATACTAGGATGCGAGGTTTTCTGGACAGAGATTTGTGATAGCTGTAGAGCACAAAGGAGACCCCAAGTCAGGACCAGAAAGCGATGCCGCGCAGGGGATTGCAATGTGAACTTTGAACTTTCAGCCGCCGGTTCTGCCGACTACTGCAGACTCAAAGTGCGTTTGTAGTGTTCTTCAACTGTAGAGTAGTAACCGAATGTGATCAGCCATTTGAGCTCTCAATCCAGCTGAAGCTGAGTGGCTGCTGCAGGGTTGCTTTGGTCAAGTCGCTCTTTTCTAGGAATGCCGAGCTTCCACCAACATATTCGAGGGTCAAATAGCCTTTGTGGGTCAAGAGGGAAGGTGAAGAGGTGTGTGAGGATATGTATAAATATAAACAGAAAGCCGGTAAGGACAAATGTGGCGCGTCCATAACGCCTATCACGGCCCTGTGCCAGCTGAATAAAACATGCGGCTAGCAGTTCAGCTTGCGCCTTCGCGCCATGATGGAGCCCTGCGCTAGCACCGGTGTTCCATTGGCAATGCAACTACTGGGTCAGACTAGACGAGAGGAGAATTCCATTATCTAGTGGGTCTTTTCCCGTTAGCTCGAGCGGGGTTAGCATGTGGAGCGCGATGATGGCTGGCTGAAGACGAAAACAGTTTGCAACTCCTACTAGTTCTCAAGGGAGTTGCAGCTGGGGTGATTCTAGATTGGCCACGAGACGATATGCACGCCGTGGACATCGTTTCTTGATTTGCCTTGCCAAAATGCGGTCACGCCAACACCACGCGGATCGAGGGTCGACTAAAGTCTCCGACATGGGACATGGACATGGACATGGACATGGACATGGATATGGATATGGACTCTTCTTTCCGCCAACCTCTCTAGGAGACTGGTAGGGTGTGACCGATCGTTCTTGCACAGTCTCTCACAATAAACAACGACGACATGTTCTCCACGAAGCCTTTACTTGGGGCGAGTCCTCGGGCCACCGGGCTTGAGCAGACGCAGACTGCGTCGTCTTCTAGCAGTGCTGCTCCGCAGTTTGGCTCACTCCCGTCCATCTCATTGCCGAAAGGGGGTGGCTCAATCACAGGTTCCGGAGAGAAGTTCAAGGTGAACGCCGCCAGTGGCTCGGGATCCTTGAGTGTTCCCCTCGCGACAACCGCGGGTCGTGATGGCTTTGGGCCCGGTCTCTCCCTCAGCTACAATACCGGTACCGGGAACGGCCCCTTCGGACTGGGGTGGGAACTCTCTGCACCCTGCATCGTGAGGAAAACGTCAATGGGGCTGCCACAGTACCTCGATGCAGAGGAGTCAGACGTCTTTCTACTGGCTGGTGTGGAAGACTTAGTCCCCGTCTTCCAGAGGACAGATGATGGTAAAGTCGTATACGACCCGGAAACGGGCGACCCAGTCATCCATACGGAAAGCCGCGATGGGTTTCTTATTCGTCGCTATGCTCCTCGGATCGAAGGGTCTTTCATGCGCATTGAACGGTGGACAAAGATGAAGGCACCGGGCAAGGGACAGATTCACTGGCGCGTCCTGAGCCCCGACAATCTCACAGCCATCTACGGAAGGGACGACAACTCACGCATATTCAATCCCGGGTCCGGCTCTGAAGATGGTGAGCAATGCACCTTCTCCTGGCTGCTGTCTGAACAGTACGACTGCAAAGGCAATGCCATGATCTTCAAGTACAAGGCAGAAGACTCTGCGGGCGTTGCAACAAACGAACCGCATGAGCGACATCGCATGGAGCAGAGCCGCTCCGCAAACCGCTACCTGAAGCTCGTTCAATACGGGAACAGGACGCCCAATCGGGATATGGACTGGAAGGCCTTCTCTGCTTTTGAGCTCGACGACAAGGACTGGATGTTCAGCGTGGTGTTTGACTACGGCGACATCAACAAGAAACATCCACAGCCCCACAGCGAGAATCCCTGGCTTTGTCGGAAAGATCCGTTCTCTTCGTATCGGTCTGGGTTCGAGATACGCACCTATCGTCTCTGCCGGCGGATCATAATGTTCCACCACTTTCCCGACGAGTTGGGTGTAGACCACTATCCCGTGGGATCCTGGTCGTTCAAGTACGAAGAGCATCCGTCTCTGACGTATCTGAAGAGCGTTGATCATAAGGGATATATCATCGACGAGAATGGTTGTCTTTCTAGCAAATGCTTGCCCCCTATGACTTTCGAATACTCCAAGTTCCCCACAGACAAAGCTCTAGACGAGCTTCGCATCCAGGATATTGACCCCGCAAGCTTGGTCAACATGTCTGGCGGTGTCGATGGCTCCTTGTTTCAATGGCTGGACTTGGATGGCGAAGGCATTCCCGGTGTGCTTGTGGCACGAGATGACGGGTGGTTCTACAAGCGGAACCTAAGTGCCTACCCTCACGTTGTGGAAGACAAAGCGATACGCGTGTCTCCGTCCTTTGGCCCGATGGAGAAGGTGTGTTCGATACCCTCCATTTCTCCGGGCAATACGAATGCCTTCTTCACAGATGTACAAGGAGATGGAATAGCGGATCTGGTTTGGATGGCTAGACCAACATGGGGTTTCTTCAGCCGGAATCTCAATTCAACCATCGAGTGGGATAGCTTTCGCAACTTTGAATCGATCCCTAATATTCTCGGAGAGACGGCTTTCAAGTTCATCGATCTGACTGGGGACGGACTGCCTGACATATTGATGTCCGATGACTCGGCTTTCGTCTGGTATCCTTCGCTGGGAGAAATCGGCTATGGGGAATGGTCAAGGACAACCGTCTCACTCGACAACGAGAACCTTCCAGCCTTGCTCTGGAGGGATCCCGAACAGTTTGTACATCTGGCTGATATGTCTGGCGATGGGCTGACAGATCTCGTCCGCATCCGCAATGGAGAAGTTTGTTACTGGCCCAATCTCGGCTACGGTCAATTCGGGCCAAAGATTCTCATGGACAACTGTCCATGGTTCGACATAAGAGACGAATTCAATGAGCAGAGCATCCTGATTACCGACATTGACGGCTCAGGCACCAATGACCTAGTGTATGTCGGCGTACACGGTATTGATGTTTATCTTAACGAGTCTGGGAACGGATTCAGTCAGCAAAAGCGTCTCTCCGTTCTCCCTCCGGTAGACAGACTGTCTATGATCAACGCAATCGACCTTTTTGGCAACGGAACTAGTTGTCTTGTATGGTCAAGCCGGTTACCTGAGCAGTCACAGACTTCAATGAAGTACATCGACTTCACGGGCGGTTGCAAGCCCCATCTGCTCGTGAGCCAGAGTAACAACTGCGGCGCAGAAACACGCATTCACTACGCACCTTCGACAAAGTTCTATCTCCAAGATAAAGCAGACGGAAGGGACTGGATCACCCGACTCCCTTTCCCTGTCCAGGTTGTTGAAAAGGTCGAGGTCCACGACCAAATCAGTCACACTCGGTCCGTCTCTCGCTATGCGTATCACCACGGATACTATGACGGGTATGAACGCGAGTTTCGAGGATTCGCAATGGTTGATCAATGGGATACCGAGGACTTCGACATCATGTCC
>Ga0335075_10007510_pt1 | contig 16779 bp, 14 predicted proteins | sample Lox_Sample_24_FD_206723 | JGI IMG/M metagenome (GOLD analysis project Ga0335075, IMG submission 206723) | Soil microbial communities from Loxahatchee National Wildlife Refuge, Florida, United States - Lox_Sample_2.4 | ecosystem: Environmental > Terrestrial > Soil > Wetlands | place: USA...
GTCGACCTGATCTACCCGCTGCTCGACCCGCGCGTTGTGCTGACCGGACGATCGTGGAGGGGGGCCTGACCGCCATGAGCCAGATCGAAGAACCTGCAGTCGATGTCGGCGTTGACGTGGCCGACTACCCGGACACGTCCGACGACCGGGATCTTGGCGTCCGCCAGACAAGCCGGGCCGGCTACGCGCTGCCTTACCTGCTGCGGCGGCCCGGCCTGATCGTTGCGATCGTGTGGATGGCCGCGGTGGTGCTCGCCGCCTTCGTCCCGTCCCTGTTCACCTCCGCCAGTCCGCTGGCGGTCTCCACCGAGATCCGGGTGGCGCCGTCCTGGCAGCACATCTTCGGCACCGACGAGATCGGTCGGGACCTGTACACCCGGGTGGTCTACGGCTCCTCGCAGTCCCTGCGCGCGGCCCTGATCGCCGTCGCGGTCGGCCTGGTCGGCGGCGGCCTGCTCGGCCTGGTCTCCGGATACCTCGGCGGCTTGGTGGACGCGGTGCTCATGCGCGTGGTGGATGTGCTGCTGTCCATCCCCGCCCTGCTGCTGTCACTGGCGATCATCATCACCCTGGGGTTCGGCATCACCAACGTCGCGTTCGCCGTGGGTGCCGCGTTCGTCGCGACCTCGGCCCGGGTCATGCGCGGTGAGGTGCTCAAGATCCGGCAGAGCCCGTACATCGAGGCGGCCCGGGCGGGCGGCGCGCATGGAGTGCGCGTTCTGTGGCGGCACGTCCTGCCCAACGCCGTCGAGCCGGTGCTTGTCCTCGCCGCGATGGAGTTCGGGGAGGCGATCCTCTACGTGTCGTCGCTCAGTTTCCTCGGCTACGGGGTGCAGCCGCCGACGCCTGAGTGGGGCGCGCTGGTGGCGGACGGCCGCGACTACCTGAACACCTCGTGGTGGCTCACGACCCTGCCGGGCCTGACCATCGTCGCCACGGTGCTGGCCGCTAATCGGATCTCTCGGGCATTTGGGCAGGTGGACCGGTGACTTCCCCCGATGCTCTGCTGCGACTCGACGGGCTGTCTGTCAGCTACACCTCACGCCGGAACACCGTCAGGGCGGTCCGCGACGTCAGCTTCAGCGTGGCGCCGGGCGAGACGGTGGCCCTGGTCGGCGGCTCCGGATCCGGCAAGTCGACCACGGCGCACTCGATCGTGCGACTGCTGCCGCGCAACGCGGTGATCGGCTCCGGCAGCGTGAACCTCGGCGGCGACGAGCTCACAGGTCTGCGGCCCCGGGCGCTGCGGGCCATCCGGGGCAGGCGGATCGGGCTCATCCCCCAGGATCCAGCGGTCTCGCTCAACCCGGTGCTGCGCATCGGGCGGCAGGTGGCCGAGGTGCTGCTGCTGCACGGCCTCGCCGACCGTCGGGCTGCGTCCATCCAGGCCGTGGAGGCCCTGGCGGCCGCCGGCCTTGACCGGCCGAAGGTCCGGGCCCGCCAGTACCCGCACGAGCTGTCCGGCGGGATGCGGCAGCGGGTCCTCATCGCCATCGCCCTGGCCGCGAAGCCTGCCCTGGTGATCGCCGACGAGGCGACCAGCGCCCTCGACGTGACCGTCCAGCGGCAGATCCTGGACCACCTTGAGCACCTGACCAGGAACCTGGGCACCAGCGTCCTGATGATCACCCACGACCTGGGGGTGGCGGCCGACCGGGCCAACCGCATCCTGGTCATGCACCACGGCAGCATCGTCGAGCAGGGCACGCCGGCCGAGGTACTCGGCGCACCGGAGCACCCCTACACGAGGTCGCTCATCGCGGCTGCCCCCAGCCTGGCGGCAGCGGCCCGGCCCGCAGGACCCGCCGCCTCGGTCACCCGGGCCGCGCCCAGGACCGGGACACCCGTCGCGGGCCGCGGCGAGCCGCTGCTCGAAGCGGAACATCTCGTCAAGGAGTTCACCACCCCGGGCGCCTCAGGAGGCACGACACTGTTCCGGGCGGTCAATGACGTCAGCCTCAGCGTCGCCCGTGGCGAGACGCTCGGCGTGGTGGGCGAATCAGGATCCGGCAAGACCACCGTCGCCCGGATCCTGCTCCGCCTGACCAGCCCGACAAGCGGCCGGATCGTGCTCGACGGCCAGGACATCACGACCGCCAGCGGCAACACTCTCCGCAAGCTGCGCCAGCAGCTGCAGATCGTGTTCCAGAACCCGTACACCTCGCTCAACCCGAAGATGACGATCGGCGCCATCGTCGCGGAGCCGCTGCGGTCGTTCGGCATCGGCAGCCGGGCGCAGCAGCGGGAGCGCGCCGCGACCTGGCTGGACCGCGTCGGGCTGCCCAAGTCCGCCGCCGAACGGAAGCCGGTCGAACTGTCCGGCGGACAACGGCAGCGGGTCGCGATCGCCCGGGCGCTGGTCCTCGACCCGAAGCTCGTCGTCCTCGACGAGCCGGTCTCCGCCCTCGACGTGCTGGTGCAGGCCCAGATCCTCGCCCAGCTCGCGGAACTCCAGCGGGAGTTCGGCGTCTCCTACGTGCTGATCTCCCACGACCTCGCGGTCGTCCGGCGGGTCGCGCACCGCGTCGCGGTGATGAGCCTCGGACAGGTCGTCGAGGAGGGGCCCGTGGAACAGGTCCTCGACCGGCCGCGGCACGACTACACCAGGCAGCTCGTGGAAGCCATCCCGGGCTCGCTGAACCATCGCACAACAGAACCTCTTACCTAGGAGTCAGGAATATGCCCAGCGTTCGCCCTCGACTACGGTCGGCTAGACGTATCGCTGTAACGGCCGTTTCGGCCGCTTTGCTTGCCACCATGGCGGCCGCCTGCAGCTCATCGAGCAGCAGCTCGTCGGCCAGCGGCGCGTCTTCATCACCTGCGGCCAGCACGTCGGCGTCGGGTGCCCCGGTCAGCGGTGGCACGCTCACCTGGGCGCTGGCCGAGGACCCGCTGAGCATCGACCCGTGGGGTGGCGGCAGCGGCAACGACCAGCTCTACGTCACCCGGCAGATCTTCGACACCCTGATCGAGCAGGATCCGACGACCGGCCAGCTGCTGCCGTTCCTGGCCTCGTCGTGGTCCTCGAACGCCAGTGCCACGCAGTTCAAGTTCACGCTCCGCTCCGGCGTCACCTTCTCCAACGGGGAGGCACTCACCGCGCAGGACGTCGCGAGCAACTTCGCCGCCATCGTCAAGCAGGGCGCGACGGCAAGCTGGGTCGCCGATGACTTCATCGGCTACAAGAGCACGACCGTCACCGGCCCGCTTACCTTCACCGTGAACTTCAGCGTGCCGGACGGCGCGTTCATCCAGCAGCTCAGCGGCGTCGACATCGTCGCGCCGAGCACCCTCGCGATCCCGTATCAGGACTGGGCCTCAGGCAAGGGCGTCATCGGCTCCGGGCCGTTCGTGCTGCAGAGCTACACCCCCGGGCAGTCGGTCATCCTGACCCGGCGGGCCGGGTACGACTGGGGTCCGTCCGACCGGACCAACCAAGGTGCCGCCTACCTGAACGAGATCGACTTCAAGATCACCCCGGAGGACAGCGTCCGCACCGGCGTGCTCACCTCCGGGCAGGTCGACGCCATCGACAACGTCAACCCGACGGATGTCTCCACGCTGCAGAGCGACGGCTATGACGTCCTCACCCGGGCCAACCCCGGCATCGCGTTCAGCCTGACGTTCGTCCAGAACAGCCCGATCACCGAGGACCTGCAGGTCCGCGAGGCGATCGCGGACGCGATCGACCCGACCGCCATCAGGGACGCGGTGCTGAACAGTGACTACGCGGTCGCAACCAGTATCCTGTCGAACGACACGGTGGGCTACGTCAACCTGAGCAAGGATCTCACCTACAACCAGACCGAGGCCGAGAAGCTGCTGTCCGCAGACGGGTGGGTGACCGGGTCCAACGGCATCCGCGAGAAGGGCGGCAAGCAGCTGTCCCTGACCTTGGGCTGGATCAACAACTTCGCGCCTAACGAGAACGCCCTTGAGCTGCTGCAGGCGGAGCTGAAGCAGGTCGGCGTCCAGGTCAGCCTCGAGACCGGCACCGTGCCCCAGTACCTCGCCGACCTGGAGTCAGGCAAGTTCAACCTGGCCTGGGGCAACCTGTCGAACTCCAACGCGGCGGTGCTACGCGAGCAGTTCGCCTCGAGCGGCAGCGACTACTACAAGCTCGATGACCCGACCCTGAACCAGGACTTCGCCGAGGAGTACGGCACTAGCAGCCAGAGCGCCCAAGACCAGTACGCCGCCGCGGCGCAGGAGCGGATCCTGCAGGAGTACTACGCGGTCCCGGTCTTCCAGCTGACGACCATCCTCGCGACCAGCAAGTCCGTGCACGGGGTCGAGTTCGGCGCCGACTCTCGCCTGGCCCAGCTCACTGACGCCTGGGTCAGCGGCTCGGGGACGGTCAATGGTTAAGTTCATCGGCAGCGACCTCATCGCCAACGGTCCCGACCCGCTCACCGGCACCACGCCGAGCGAGACCGAGCGGTTTCGCGAGGTGGTCGCCAACGCGGTGCTGTATGAACAGCTCGGCTTCGACGGGTTCTCAGTCGGGGAACGGCACCATCCCCCGTTCCTGTCCAGTTCCCCGCCGGTGGTGCTCAGTTACATCGCTGCCAGGACATCGCGGATCCGGCTGTTCACCGGCGTGACCCTGCTGTCGGCGCTGGATCCCGTCCGGGTGGCCGAGGACTACGCGACCCTCGATCACCTGAGCGGAGGGCGCATCGAGCTGGTCATCGGCAAGGGCAACGGGCCCGAGCAGACCGAGCTGTTCGGCGTTCCGCGGGAGCAGGCCTGGACCACCCTGGAGGAGAACTACCGGCTGCTGCGCCGGCTCTGGACCGAGGAAAAGGTGAGCTGGGCCCCGCCCGCCGACAAGCCCACCATCCGCCGGGTACCGCTGACCGACGCTACGACGCGTCCCCGCCCGCTGCAGAAACCGCCCAGGGTGTGGCACGGATCGGCCACCCACGAAGGATCAGTCGAGCTGGCCGCGGAGTTCGGCGACCCGATCTTCTCGGCCAACGTCTCCAACCCCGTCGACCGGTATGCGGAGCTCGTCCGCCACTACCGCAAGCGCTGGGAAGACCTGGGACGCGACCCCAGGGACGCGGTGGTGGGGGCCGGCACCGCCGGCTTTTACACCGCCAAGACCTCACAGCAGGCGGCTGAGACGTTCCGGCCAATCTACGAGGCGCTGGCGGGCGCCCTGCGCACCAGCAACCACTCCCTGCCCGGCACCAGCACCATCTGGGACAGCTACGAGACTTTCCTCGAGCACAGCAGCGCGCTCGTCGGCAGTCCGCAGCAGATCATCGACAAGGTGCACCGGTACCACGACGCGCTCGGGCAGACGGTGCTGACCGTCGGCGGCCACCAGCGCGGCCTGACCCGCACCCAGTTCGTGGACAGCCTGGAACTGTTCCAGACCGATGTGGCCCCCGAACTGCGCCGGTCGATCCCCGACCCGGCGTGGCCAGAGCCCGCCGTCACGGACTGACCGCGTACCGGCGGCACGTCACGCCCACTAGGCGCGACGTGCTGCCGGCGAGGCGTCTTGCGCCGGAGGATGCGGGAGTGACGCCGCCCTGCCATGCTTCGGGGCCGGCCGCCCGGCCGGCCACGGGCAAAGCCCGTCGTCAGCCGGGGTGCCGTCACTGCCTTGAGGCCGCGCTGGCCGCCCTCGGCAACGGCTAGCCGCCGATGACCTTGCGGTACACGCGGGGGCCGTCGTAGTCGTTGACCGCGTAGTGCCAGCTGGCCACGTTGTCCCAGAGGACGAAGTCGCCGGGCTTCCAGCCGAAGCTGACGGTGTAGTTGGGTGAGGAAGCGTGGGCCAGCAGGAAGGGCAGCAGCACCCTGCTTTCGCCGTCGGTGACGCCAGTGAGCCGCAGGGCGGACGTGCTGAGGAATAGTCCTTTGCGGCCGGTGTGACGATGGGTCAGCACGACCGGGTGCTCGACCGTCTCGGTAACCGGCGGCCTGTTGGGCGTTCCGTCGCCCGGGTCGGCGCTGTAGACGCCGCTGACGGACTCCAGCAGCTGCTTGACCGGCTCGGACAGGCCGTCGTAGGCCGCCTGCAGGTCGGCCCACAGCGTGCGGCCGCCGATCTCGGGCACCACCTGGTAGGTCAGCGACTCGATGTTGAACGGCGGGGTGCGCCATGTGCCGCCGACGTGCCAGTGAGAGGCGCTGCCTGTCTTCTCCAGGTTGAAGGTGTAGACGAGCCTGCTGTCCTCGTGGCGGTGTACCCACTTGGGGTGGTCGAAGGGTTCGTCGAAGATCCGCACCGCCTCCACATGCTGGAGCGGAGACAGGTTCTGGCCCCGGAAGACCAGCACCTTGTAGGTCCAGAAGGCATCCCGCAAGGCCTGCGCGGTGCCCGCGTCGACGGGCTGGGTCAGGTCGACGCCCTCGATCTCGGCGCCGATCAGGGGGCTGGCCGGGCGGGCTTCGAAGCGGCTGGTCAGGGTGTCGGTCACGTTACTTCCTCCTCGAGAAAAGCTGCGCTCCGTGAGAAAGGCTGCGAGCCATATAAATCCTACCATTCCGATCGATTTTATTCGATCGTGATCTTGGCACTGGTCGAGACGGCCCGCAAGATCGCGCGCCAGAGCGCACCGGCACCGGCCCGGTAACATGACGCGCTCATCGGGCGACTGCTAGGCTAACCCGGCCTTATCGGGCAAAGCTCTCGCGACTGGTGAGGTCCGGTGAGCCGAGTGCCCGCAAGATGGTCTCCTGCGTCGGGTTGTGCAGCGTCCCGGCAGCGACCTCCCGGTACAGCCGTTCGATGACCGGCCCGAGCCGCACCGGCCGGGCGCCGATCGTCTCCAGGCTGCGGCCTACGACGGCGCGAGCCGTCCGCGTGGTGTGCTGCTTCACCGACAGCAGCCTGCGGTTCCACGCGGCGTCCGCGACCTGCCTCTCCGTCCACTCGCGCGCCGCGGAGTCGAGGTGTGCCTCGACCGCGTCGAGGTCGGCGACGGATTCGGCCAGGCCCGCCTGGATCAACGGGTCGTCAGTGCGCGACCTGCCGTCCAGCCGCTTGCTGGTGCGGCCCGCGCTGATCTCGACCGCGAGGTCGAATGCGCGCTGGGCGGCGCTGAGGTAGACATTAGACGCCAGCACCACCGACCAGGCCGCGACGGAGTCCAGGAACGCGGTGCCGGCCGGTTGCCGTCCGTTCACCAGGGCGATGATCCGGTCCGCTGGGAGAAGCGCGCCGCCGGGCACCGCCGTCTGGAGGGCAAGGTCGCTGCCCGGCTCGGCGCGCCCGGGCCCGGCGCCGATGATCTCCCCGTCGGCGACGGCCCGCAGGAGCCATTCCGCGCTGGTGTCGCCCGCCCGCGCCCTGTCCGCGGCCGCGCCGGCCAAGGACAGGTGCACGCCGGCCGCAAGCGCGGTCGATGCCGACCGGTAGCCGATCCGCCGGTGCAGCACCGCTAGTTCCCCCAGCGTGAACCCCGGCCCGCCGTACCCGGCCGGGACCGGCGCGCGGTAGTAGCCGATCTCCCGCAACGCCTCGAAGTCCTCGTACGAGAACTGGCCGGCCCGGTCGTAGCCGTCCGTGCGCTGTTCGATGCCGTTGAGCAGTTCGTCGCTGAGGACAAGCCGGGTGGCCGGCGGTGTCGTGACGGGCATGACGCGTCGTCGCCTCCCATGATCGATTACAGGGACCGGAAGGATCTACCACATTATTCCGATAGGACTAGTAGACATTATGCCGGGACAGAAAACCAGGGCTTTACGTGAAGTCGCGGAAGTTGGGGCAGCACAGCGGGTCTCCGCACCGAGTTCCAAAGAAGCGTTCAGAGCCGCCAGAGGTCCAGCAGGGGCCGCGGGTCGGAAAGGTCGGACAGTACGATGTCCGCGCCGAGACCGGTCAGTTCCCCGATCGTGCGCCGTCCGGTTGCCACCAGTGCGCACCGGACGCCGATGGCCTGGGCGCAGGCGAGGTCGCGGGGAGTGTCTCCGACGATCCACACCTGGCCAGGGTCGGGCTGGCGCCCGGCCGCCGACAGGCGGTCGAGCGCCACCCGGGCGACAGCGGCCCGGTCCGGCGCGCTGTCCCCGTATCCGCCCCAGTCGGGTTCGATCGGCGGGATCAGCGCGCCGGCTTCCAGCTTGTATCGAGCGACGGCCGCGACGTTGCCGGTCACGACCGTCTGCCGGACCCCTGCCGTCGCCAGGTAGCCGAGCAGTGCACCGACGCCGGCATAGGTGCTGGTCTGCGCGCGAAGATCGTCAAGGCGCTCGGCGACGAGACGCTCCAGCACCGCCAGGACGTGGCCCACCTGGTCCGGCTTCGCCCCTACGGCGGCGAGCAGCATCTCCGCGATCTCCGTGTCGAGTCGCCCGCCGTAGTCGCGCCGTTCGGGCGGCGGCCGCAGGCCTGTCACCTCGGCCACTGCGTCCAGGAAGGCCCGGGCGGCCACCCCGCCCGAACTAACGAGCGTGCCGTCGATATCCCATAGCACCGTAGTCGCGCGCGCCGTACCGCTCGTCACGTCACGTTGAACGCTCACACCCTGGTTTCCTTCCCCGTGGCCGGGCTGGCTGACCGACTGGGCGCCGAGCCGTCTGCTGCGTGAAATCTGATTCCTATTAGTCCTATCGGCAATAGAGGAAAATGCATAGTCTGGTGACATGAACGAGCGCCGGCCCACCCATGTCTGATGTCCTGATCCGGCTGGCAGTCCCCGATGAGTTCGAAGCGGTCGGTGAACTCAGGGAGGCCGCCTACAGCCACGACTACGAGATCTCTGACAACTACCGGGCCACCCTGCGCGACCTCGCGCCGGGCAGAGCTGAACAAGAGGTCTGGGTGGCCGTCGACCGGCACATCGGTCAGCTCCTGGGCACTGTGACCGTGCCGAGGCCGGGCGGTCACATCAGTCCACTCGGGCAGGACGGTGAACTGGACTTCCGGCTGCTCGCCGTGGCCCCGGCTGCCCGTCGGCGCGGCATCGGGCGGCTGCTCGTCGAGCACGTGATCGCGCTGGCGGCCGAGCGCGGGGCTACCCGGGTCGTGATGAACAGCGGGCCGCAGATGACCGGCGCTCACCAGCTCTACTACGCGGTGGGCTTCACGCGGCTGACCGAGCGCGAGACACGGACGGTCGAGGGGCATTCCCGGCCGCTGCTGGCCTTCGGGTACGAGGTGGGCGATGGCACCCGTCTTTGAATCTGTCGCCGACGCCATCGGCGGCACCCCGCTATTCCGGCTCCGGGGCCTCGGGCGCGGCATCGCGGCCCCCGTCTACGCCAAGGCTGAGTTCTTCAGCGTGGGCGGGAGCGTCAAGGACAGGGCCGCGCTGGCGATGGTCGAGGCGGCGGAGCGCGAGGGGCTGCTCCGCCCGGGCGGCACCATCGTCGAGGCCACGTCGGGCAACACCGGCATAGGGCTGACAATCGTCGGCCGGCAGCGCGGCTACCGGGTGATCGTCGTCGTCTCTGACCGCTCGGCCCAGGAGAAGGCCGACATCCTCCGCGCGTACGGCGCGGAGGTGGTGATCGGAAGCAGCGCCCTGCCCCGGCAGCACCCCGATCACCTGTTCAGCGTCGCCCGCCGGCTGGCCGACGAGACACCCGGAGGATGGCTCGCCAACCAGTACGACAACCCGGCCAACCCGCTGGCGCACGTCCGCACGACCGGGCCGGAAATCTGGCAGCAGACCGCGGGGCGGATCACCCATTTCGTCGCGGGCATCGGCACCGGCGGCACGATCAGCGGTACCGGCCGGTACCTCAAGGAGGTCTCCGGCGGGCGAGTCCGGGTCGTCGGCGCTGACCCGGAGAACTCCAGGTACTCCGGCGGTGACGGCAGCCCCTACTACGTGGAGAGCATCGGCCACTTCCTCCACCCGGAGACCGATGAGGACATCTGGCCGGAGTCGTTTCATCCGGAAGTCGTGGACCAGTTCGAGAAAGTGAGCGACAGGGAGTCGCTGCAGACCGTCCGGCGGCTGGCCCTTGAGGACGGGCTGCTGGCCGGCCCGTCCTCGGGGACGGCGGTGGCGGCGGCGCTGCGGGTCGCCAGGGAACTTGGCCCGTCAGACCTCGTGATCGTACTGCTGCCTGACTCAGGGCGTTCCTACCTGTCCAAGGTGTTCAGCGACGACTGGATGCGCCGCTGGGGCTTCCTGGAGGAACCGCCGGACGGGGCGCGTACCGTGGCGGATGTCCTCGCCCGGCGCGGCCCGGATGACGGGCAGCCAGCCGGCCCGCCGTTCGTCACGGTTGACAGCACCGCAACCGTCGGCCAGGCCCTGGAAGCCGCCAGCGCGGCCGTGGCCGGGGGGCGCCCGGCGGCCGCGAACGGCACGGCCGCGGCGCTTGTCGTGGCACCGCGGCCAAGCCGGCCGTACGGTCTTACCGTGACCGAGGTCGTCGGCTCTTTCTGTCCCGCCCGGCTCGCCGCCGACCTGGCCGCCGGCCGGATCCACGGGCATGCCCCGGTCGCCGCGCACGCGGATGCGCCGCCGCCCGCAGTCGGCGCCGGGCAGTCCCCGCGCGACGCGCTTGAGGCGCTCGGCACGGCGGCCACCGGGCCGGACGCGGTCCTCGTACTGCGCGACGGCCGGGCACACGCCCTCCTCACCCGAGCCGAGCTGCTCAGCGCGCTAGAGCCGCGTCGCGCTTAGCGACCTCTTCGCGGACGATCGGGATGACCTGCTGGCCCACCTCGATCGCGTCCTGGAGCAGGTCATAGCCCCGCATCGAGATGATGTCGACGCCGAGGTCGATGTAGTCGAGGATCGCCTGCGCGACGGTCTCGGGGGTCCCGACCAGGGCGTTGGAGTTGCCAGAGCCGCCTGTCACGGCGGCGGTCTTGGTCCACAACGCCCGGTCGAACCGCTCGCCTTCCTCGGCGATCGCGATCAGCCGCTGCGACCCCGTGTTCTCCGGGTTCTTGACGGGGCGGCGCCGGCTCAGCGCCCCGCCGCTCGCCCGCACCCTGGCTTCGATGCTCGCGACGATGTCGCGGGCCTTGTCCCAGGCCTGCGCCTCCGTCGGTGCGATGATCGGGCGGAACGCCACCTGGATCTTGGGCGTGTCCGTGCGGCCTGCCTCCTTCGCCGCCAGCCGCACCGACTCGATCTGCTCAGCCGTCTGCGTCAGCGGTTCGCCCCACAGGCAGTAGATGTCGGCCTCGGCGCCGCCAGCCTGGTAGGCGGCGGGAGAAGATCCGCCGAACGAAAGCCTCGGCCGGGGCTGCTGCACCGGGAACACGTCGGTGACGAAGTCCGCGAACTTGTAGTGCTTGCCGTCGTAGTCGAAGGGTTCCCGCGAGGTCCACGCCTTCTTCACGATCTGCATGCACTCGCGGGTCCGCTCGTACCGCTCGTCCTTGGTCAGGTAGTCGCCCTCACGCTGCTGCTCGTGGTCAGTGCCTCCGGTGATGAAGTGCACCGTCATCCGCCCGTCGCTGACCTGGTCGACGGTGGCGAAGGTCTTGGCCGCGAACGTCGGGTAGGAAACGTTCGGCCGGTGCGCCAGCAGCAGCTGCAGCTTCTCGGTCTTGCTCGCGATGTAGGCGGCCCCGATGTTCGGGTCAGGGGCGTTGGACCCGTACGCGAACAGGACCCGGTCCCAGCCGTTCTCCTCGTGCGCCCGCGCCAGCCGCAGCGTGTACTCCTTGTCGAAGACCAGCCCCGACCGCGCGGCGATCTCCGAGCCGTCGTTGGTCGCGGCGATCCCCAGGAACTCAACCGGCATGGCGCTACGCCTCCTTCTTACCCTGAAGAACGCTCATACCGGCGCAAGCACCCGGTCGGCCCGACCTATTCCCGGTTTAACCCATCGGCTGGGACGCCAATCCGTTCCGGCGGGCCGCCGTCCGCGCGGACGCCGCCCAGCCATGCCGCTCGTCCTTGAGTTTGGAGCGGGACGCGGCTACTGTCCATAAAGGCTATTAAATTAGTAGGTAATTACGGGGAGCATCATGAGCGGTACGTCAACGACTGTCGCCTCCGCCGATCCGTGGCTCGCTCACCTGCGGCGGGAGGCCGAGCGGTTCGCGGAGGTCGTCGCGCGGTCGCCGCTGCGGGTACACGTGCCCGCCTACCCGGACTTCACCGTGCACACCCTGGCCGCCCACATCGGCCGGGGACTGCGGCTCTTCCAGACCATCGTGGCCGAGGGCACCGCGGAGAACCTGGTTATCGACGTGCCCGACGGCGCGGAGATCGCCGACTGGGTGCTGGCCGGGCTCGACCCGCTGGTCACGCTGCTCACCGAGGTTCCCCCGGATAAACCGGTGCCCTTCCCCCATGAGGCCGGGGACCGTCCCGCCGGCCTGGTCGCCCCGCTGCTCGCGGTCGAGGTCGGCGTGCACCGCTGGGACGTGGAGTCCGTCCTCGGCGAGCATGTCCCCATCCCGTCCGACCTGGCGGTGCGTGAAGTGGAGAACGTGTTCGCGAACTTCGTCCCGCGGCTGGCCGGCAGCGGCGTGGCGGATATAGGCGGCACGGTCTGGCTGCGGACCACGGACACCCCGCACGCCTGGAGCGCCTGCGTGCCCGACGGCCGCCTGGTGACAGAGCCGGCCCCGGACGGCCCGTGCGACACCGCCGTCGTCGTGACCGGCGCGGCGCAGGACATCGCGCTGCTTGTCTGGAAACGCGCGCTACCGCCCCGGCCCGAACTCGAGGTAGCCGGGTCGGCGGACGTCCTCAAGCGCTTCCTCGCGACCGACTACATCCCCGATCCCCGCACCACGCCCGCCCACTGATGCTCCCGCGCTGGGCTCTTCCCGCTCGCGGGAGGCTGACGGCATGGTTACCCGAACGGACGCCCGCCGCACCGTGCGATCGGGCTGCATGAGGAGCTGGGCTTCCGGCACCGCAGGGCGACCGTGTTCGCGGCGGCCCGGATCCCGGAAGCCCAGCTGCCTGGCCGGGCAGGTTAGCCCGTCACGTCCCGGCCGGGCCGGCGGCCGGTTCCCCTTCCCCGGCTGCGGCCGGGGAGTCCGCCACCCCGGAGGCGACGCCTTCGGTGTCGCCGGGCCCGGCGTGGACGGGAACGGCCGCCGCGACCGCCACCGCGGACAGCGCGTCGGACACGGCGGGAGAGTCTGCGACGTCTTCGCCGGCGGTTGCCTCGATGTGCTGGCTGCCCGCGCGGACCGCCCACAGGTAGATGCCGACCGACACCACCGCGACGATGACCGAGTCCCATGGCTGCCCGATCCAGCCCCCGCCGCCGAAGCTGCCGATGCCCGAGAACAGGACGAGCACCAGGAGGTAGACGACGAGCCAGGCACCTGCCTTAATGTCGTCCCACAGCGGCCGGTCCTGCACCCGCACGAAGAAGAAGAGGATCACCCCGGCCACGGTGACAGGGAACGCGACCCGCAGGTTGGACCAGCCGGACCAGTAGGCGATCTCGGTGGACAGGATGAAGCTGACCGGCGCGATCCACTTGATGCCCGGGATCCACCCGGACAGCCGGGTCGGCGCGGCGCTGCGGAAGGTCCCGGCGGCGACCGCGGACACGGCGTAGGTCAGCACGAACACGTCGCTGAGGTAGGAGACCAGGGTAATCCAGCTGTGCAGCGGGATGAGGACCAGCAGGCCGAGGATGAAGTTTAGCAGCAGCGCGCGGTGCGGTACCCCCGACTTGCTGGAAACGGACAGGAAGTACTTCGGCAGCAGCCGGCTCTTGGTCAGGGCATAGGTCTGCCGCGCCGCTTCGGCGGTGCCGACGAACTCCGAGCCTGACGGGGAGATCACCGCGTCGACGTACAGCAGGCTGGCCAGCCAGCCGAGGTTCACCGCGAGCGCGAGCTGGCCGAAGGGCGAGGTGAAGCTGATGCCGCGCCAGCCGTGTGCCAGCAGGCTGTGCGGGATGGCCACCAGGAAGGCGAGCTGAAGCAAGATGTAGAGCAGGGCCGAGGCGGCGATCGCGACGAGGATCGCGCGGGGGATGTCGCGGCGGGGGTTGCGGGCCTCACCGGACAGGTCCACCGGCGGCTGAAACCCGTTGAGCGCGTAGATCAGCCCGCCGGACGCGATCGCTGACAGGATCGCGCTGCCGCCGTACGGGGCGAAGCCGCCCGCGCTGGTGAGGTTGCTGCCGTGGAAGCCGGAGGCGAACAGGGCGATCACGGTGATCGCGGGGACGATGAACTTCACCCAGGTGATCACCAGGTTCAGCCTGGCGAACAGCCGGATGCCGAACCAGTTGAGCACGACCAGCACCGCCTCGAGGGCGGCCGCGATGCCGATGCCGGCCGCCGACAGCGAGCTGCCGCTGTACAGCCAGGGTGCGTAGTGGCTCAGGTACTGCAGCACGGCCAGCACCTCGGTGTCGGTGAACAGGCCGAGCAGGACGGTCCAGCCGAACGTGGTGCCGACGATCCGGCCGTTGGCGTACAGCGGCCAGCGGACGCTGCCGCCGGCCTCGGGGCGGGACGCGCCGAGTTCGACCAGCACCAGGCTGACCAGGGCGATGGCCACCGCCGCGATCACCCAGGAGATCAGCGCGGCCGGTCCGGCCAGCTGCGCGCCGTAAAAGGCGCCGAACAGCCAGCCCGAGCCGATGATGCCGCCGAAGGAGGTCGCGGTCAGCGACCAGAAACCAAGCGTGTGATGGAAGTGCTTCTCCTGGACGATGAGCTCGGAGACGTCGGCCGACGGGGGTGTTGCTTCGGCCACTGATTGTGACATGCGGGCTCCATGAGGAAGAGGGGTGCAAAGTGGTGCGGGTGCCTGTCGACGGGCACCCGCCAGGGAATGTAAGTCCAGACAAACACCGACCAGTGATAAAATCAACTAAAACGGTAGGAATTATCGTATTTGTATGATGGTTACAGAAGTAACCGGAGCAGGTGCAAACCGTGACCCCGGTCAGTCCGCCGTCCAACGCCGCCGGCGTGGCGGTGACCGACCACGGCGGGGGACAGCGGGCAGTGCCCGCGACGGCGGCTAGAAAGGCACCAAGCTGGCCGCCGGCACTGTTAGGGATATTTCCTATAAATTTGACCAGTTTTATTGACTACCGTCGCAGCACGCGAGAGGCTGAGCGCATGGCCGTTGAGTCCGAGAGTTTCACGGAGCTGACCGACGAGTTCGCGCTCGTCGCCCAGACGGCGGCGGAAGCGGGCGTCGCCGCCGATGCGCTGCCCCGAGTCCGCAGGAGCTGGGTCAACGTCCCCGCGGGCGGGCACGTCAGCGGGGTGTTCTGGGGCGACGGGCCCCCCCAAGCTGGTTTTCTTGCACGACATCGGCGGCAGCGCCCGCGGCTGGGACGCCGTCGCGCTGGCCGCGGGCCGCCCGGCGGTGGCCATTGACCTGCCCGGTCACGGACGCTCCGACTGGCGCAGCGACGGCCGGTACGAGCCCGCCAAGCTGGCGTCCGCCGTCGCCGAAGCCATCCGGTCGTTCGCGCCGCGCGCGGTACTGGTCGTCGGGGCCGGCCTCGGCGCGGACACCGCGCTCGCGCTGCACCGCCGCCATGCGCGGCTGGTCCCGGGCCTTGCGCTTGTGGGCACGCTTCCGGGCACGCCCAGCGGACGAGCGGGGCAGCGGCCGGGCCCGGAGCGCTTCGCCAGCCACGCCGATGCCCTCGCCGCGCTGGCCGCGCGCCGCCCGGATGCCAGCGGGTCGGCGCTGCGCCGTGAGGTGCTCTACGAGCTTGTCCAGGAGCCTGACGGCACCTGGACCTGGCGGCATCACTGGGGAAACCAGCCGCCCGTGCCCGGTCCCGGTGACGCCGGGTCGGCCGACGAGATCCTGTGGGACGAACTAGCGCGGCTGGGCCGCGCCGCCGCGGTCATCCGCGGCGACCGGGCCGGCGGGCTCACCGCGGCCGACCTGGCCCGGCTCGAGGAACGGGCGCCGGGTGCCGCAGTGCTCGCCGTCCCCGGCGCGGGCGCGGACATCACAGCCCAGCCGGCGGCGCTCGCCGCGGCACTCGGGCGGCTGCTAACGCGGCCGCCGGCGGCCGAGCCGCCGGCCGGGCGGCTCGTAACGACAGAAGAGGAACAGCAATGACGCAGGCAACGGAACCGGTCACCAGCGAGACGCTCAGCGCCCGGTGGGTCAGGACAGAACCGAACCACCGGCGGGTGCGGGTGTTCTTCGGCGGTGAACCGGTCGCGGACAGCAGCAGGACGCTGTACCTGTTCGAGACCGGGCATCTGCCGGTCTACTACTTCCCGCGCGACGATGTCCGCTTCGACCTGCTCGAGCCGACCAGCCACCGCACGCACTGCCCCTACAAGGGCGACGCCTCCTACTACACCGTGGTCACGGGCGGCCAGCGGTACGAGAACGCGGTATGGGCCTACCCGGACCCGATCGACTCGGTGCCCGAGCTCAGGGACTACCTCGCCTTCTACTGGAACCAGGCGGACGCCTGGTACGAGGAGGACGACGAGGTATACAAGCACCCCCGCGACCCGTACCACCGGGTGGACGTGCTGAATTCCTCCCGGCACGTGCAAGTGCTGATCGGCGGCGTGCTCGTGGCCGAGAGCCGGCGGCCGCGGCTGCTGTTCGAGACAGGCCTGCCGGACCGCTATTACCTGCCGAAGCTCGACGTCCGTCTTGACCTGCTCGAGCCGAGCGCGACGCGGAGCCGCTGCCCGTACAAGGGGGAGGCCGTCTACTGGTCGGTGCGGGCCGGCGGCAAGCTGTACCCCGACATCGTGTGGAGCTACCCCTCGCCCATCCCCGAGACGCCGAAGATCGAGAACCTGCTGGCGTTCTACAACGAGAAGGTCGACATCGTGATCGACGGGGTGCCCCAGGAGCGCCCGGTCACCAAGTGGTCTTAGCCCCCGAACGAGCAACTGAGGATTACCGTCATGACTTCTCC
>Ga0335075_10007512_pt1 | contig 16777 bp, 15 predicted proteins | sample Lox_Sample_24_FD_206723 | JGI IMG/M metagenome (GOLD analysis project Ga0335075, IMG submission 206723) | Soil microbial communities from Loxahatchee National Wildlife Refuge, Florida, United States - Lox_Sample_2.4 | ecosystem: Environmental > Terrestrial > Soil > Wetlands | place: USA...
GCAGTGATCGTCAGGGACCAGGGCACGATCTTCCTCGGCGGCCCGCCGCTGGTGAAGGCCGCCACCGGCGAGGTGGTCACCGCGGAGGAACTCGGCGGCGGCGACCTGCATTCGCGGGTCTCCGGCGTGACCGACCACCTCGCCGAGGACGACACCGACGCGCTGCGTATCGTCCGCGGCATCGTCGCCGTCCTCGCCCCGCGCACCCCGCGCCCCTGGGACGTCCAGCCGCCAGGGGCGCCGCTGTACGACCCCGACGAGATCTACGGCGTCGTCCCCGCGGACCCGCGCACCCCGTACGACGTGCGCGAGGTCATCGCGCGGATCACCGACGGCAGCCGGTTCGCCGAGTTCAAGAAGGACTACGGCCCGACCCTGGTCACCGGCTTCGCCCACCTGCACGGCCATCCGGTCGGCATCATCGCCAACAACGGCATCCTGTTCAGCGAGTCCGCGCTGAAGGGCGCCCACTTCATCGAGCTGTGCGACCAGCGCAAGATTCCCCTGGTCTTCCTGCAGAACATCACCGGCTTCATGGTCGGCCGCCAATACGAGGCGGGCGGCATCGCCAAGCATGGCGCGAAGATGGTCACCGCGGTCGCCTGCGCCCGGGTACCGAAGTTCACGGTGATCATCGGCGGCTCGTTCGGCGCGGGCAACTACGCGATGTGCGGCCGCGCCTACTCGCCGCGCTTCTTGTGGATGTGGCCGAACGCCCGCATCTCCGTCATGGGCGGCGACCAGGCCGCGAGCGTGCTGGCCTCTGTTGGTAGCGGCGTCGGCAGCGACGAGGCCGACGTCCGCGAGCAGTACGAGCATCAAGGCAACCCGTACTACTCCACCGCCCGGCTGTGGGACGACGGGGTCATCGACCCGGCCGACACCCGCCGGGTCCTCGGCCTCGCGCTGTCGGTGGCCGCCAACGCCCCGCTCGAGCCAGTCGGCTACGGCGTCTTCCGGATGTGAGGTGACCCCGTGTCTGGAAGCATGTTCAGCAAGGTCCTCGTAGCCAACCGCGGTGAGATCGCCGTCCGGATCATCGCCACCCTGAACCGCCTCGGCATCGCCAGCGTCGCGGTGTACAGCGACGCCGACGCCGGCGCCCCGCACGTCCGCGCGGCCGGCGAGGCGGTACGGATCGGCCCGCCGCCCGCCGCCGCCAGCTACCTGAACATCGACGCGATCATCGCGGCCGCGCGCGCCACCGGAGCGCAGGCCGTGCACCCCGGCTACGGCTTCCTCGCCGAGAACGCCGCCTTCGCCCGCGCCTGCGCCGCCGCCGGCCTGGTGTTCGTCGGCCCGCCGCCCGACGCGATCGAGGCGATGGGCGACAAGATCGCCGCGAAGGCGACGGTGGCCGCGGCCGGAGTTCCGGTGGTACCCGGCAGCGGAAAGCCCGGCATGTCCGACGAAGAACTGATCACTAGCCTGAACGGACTCGTGTTTCCCCTCCTCGTCAAGCCCTCCGCCGGAGGGGGTGGCAAGGGCATGCGCGTGGTCGGCTCCCCCGGCGAGCTGCCCGCCGCGCTCGCGGCGGCCCGGCGCGAGGCCCGTGCCGCGTTCGGCGACGACACGCTGCTGATCGAGCGGTACATCACCAGCCCGCGGCACATCGAGATCCAGGTCCTCGCGGACGCCCACGGCACCGTCACGCACCTCGGCGAGCGCGAGTGCAGCCTGCAGCGTCGGCACCAGAAGATCATCGAAGAGGCGCCGTCGCCGCTGCTCGACGCGATGCGCCGCGAGGCCATGGGCGGCGCCGCCGTCGAGGCGGCGCGCAGCGTCGGCTACACCGGGGCAGGCACGGTCGAGTTCATCGTGCCCGGCGACTCCCCCGACGAGTTCTACTTCATGGAGATGAACACCAGGCTCCAGGTCGAGCACCCCGTGACCGAGCTCGTCTACGGGCTGGACCTGGTCGAGTGGCAGCTCCGGGTCGCCGCGGGCGAACGCCTGGAGGTGGCCCGGCCGGCCCAGCCGGCCGGGCACGCGGTCGAGGCCCGCGTCTACGCCGAGGATCCGGCCCGCGGCTTCCTGCCCACGGGCGGCACCGTGCTCGCGCTGCGCGAGCCGGCGGCGGAGGGCGTCCGCGTCGACTCGGGCCTGGCCGAAGGCATGACCGTGACCAGCGCCTACGACCCGATGCTCGCCAAGGTCGCGGCCTGGGGCCCGGACCGCGTCACGGCGCTGCGCCGCCTCGACGCGGCTCTCGCGGACACCGCCGTCCTCGGCGTCACCACGAACATCGCGTACCTGCGCACCCTGCTGGCCAACCCCGACGTCCAGGCCGGCCACCTGGACACAACCCTCGCCGAACGCATCGCCGACGCGGCTGCCGGCCCACCCCGGCCGCCGGATGAGGTGCTTGCCGCGGCAGCCCTCGCCCGGCTGCTCGCCCTGGCGGCCAAGGCAACCGATCCGTGGGAGATCCCCGACGGGTGGCGGGTCGCCGGACCAGCGTGGACGAAGTTCCGCTTCAAGCTCGCCGATGGCCACGCTCAGGTCCGGGTGAGGGACCTGTCGGAAACCCGGATCGACGACGGTGCCCCGGTGACGGCGCGGGCCGAGTTCACCGGCTCCGATTTGCTGGTCACCTACGGCGGGCGCGTCTCGCGGTTCGCGTACACGACCGACGGGGCCACTATCTGGCTCGGGCGGGACGGGCACGCGTGGGCGCTGACTGAGGAAGAGGCGGCGCCCGTACGCGGCGGGCGGGCCGACGGCGGGGACGGCACCGTGCGGTCGCCCATGCCGGGCAGCGTGCTCGCCGTGCACGTCACCGCCGGGCAGCGGGTGTCCGCGGGGCAGGCGGTCGCCGTGGTGGAGGCGATGAAGATGGAGCACACCGTGACCGCGCCGGTGGCCGGCACTGTGACGGAAGTGACCGCCAGGGTCGGCCAGCAGGTCGGTATGGACGCCCAGCTGGCGGTCATCGAACCGGAACTCAATCATGATGGGTCAGTAGGCACACCATAGGGTGCACAACGACCCATCATGATGGCGGACGAGAGGAGTTGAGGGCGGCGTGATCGGTTTCCGGCTCGATGGGGAGCACGAGGAGCTGCGCAAGTCCGTCGAGGAGTTCGCGCGCGACGTGGTCGCGCCGACGATCGGCGAGCTGTACGACCGCGGCGAGTTCCCCTACGACATCGTGGCCCGGATGGGGCGGATGGGGCTCTTCGGGCTGCCCGTCTCGGAGGAGTACGGCGGGATGGGCGGCGACTACTTCGCGCTCTGCCTCGCCCTGGAAGAACTCGGCCGCGTCGACTCCTCGGTCGCCATCACGCTCGAGGCCGGGGTGAGCCTCGGCATCATGCCGATCTACCGGTACGGCACCGAGGCGCAAAAACGGGAGTGGCTGCCGCCGCTCTGCACCGGGGAGATGCTGGCCGCATTCGGGCTGACGGAGCCGGGCGGCGGCACGGACGTGGCCGGCGCCATGCGCACCAAGGCGCGCATCGAGGACGGGCACTGGGTCATCGACGGCAGCAAATCGTTCATCACCAACTCCGGTACCGACATCACCGGGGTCATAGCAGTGGCGGCGATTACCGGCACAAACAGCAATGGCAAGCCGGAGATCTCCACGATCCTGGTGCCATCGGGCACGCCAGGCCTCACCGTGGCGAAGAAGTACTCCAAGGTCGGCTGGTCGGCGTCCGACACGCACGAGCTGTCCTTCGACGGCTGCCGGGTGCCGGAGGCGAACCTGCTGGGAGAGCGCGGCCGGGGGTACGCCCAGTTCCTGGCGACGCTGGACGAGGGGCGCGTCGCCGTCGCGGCGCTGTCCACCGGGCTGGCGCAGGGGTGCGTGGACGAGTCGGTCGCGTACGTTCGGGATAGGCGGGCGTTCGGCGGCCCCATCGGCAGGTTCCAGGCGCTGCAGTTCAAGATCGCCGACATGGAGACCCGCGCCCACAACGCGCGGCTGTCCTGGTACCACGCCGCCGCCCGGATGAGCGCCGGTGAGCCGTTCAAGAAAGAGGCGGCGATCGCCAAGCTGACCGGCTCCGACGCGGCGATGGACAACTCGCGGGACGCGACCCAGGTCTTCGGCGGATACGGGTTCATGAACGAGTTCGCCGTCGGGCGGTTCTACCGGGACGCGAAGATCCTCGAGATCGGCGAGGGCACCTCCGAGGTGCAGCGCATGCTGATCGCTCGTGAGCTTGGTCTCAGCACCTGAGGCGTTCGTTAGTTGCGCTCTACAATTATCCGGACATGTGTGCTGCCTGCGGGGTCCCGACTCACGTCCCCCTAGACGACGTGAGCCAGCCCGCGAAGTTCGCGGCACTCCGCAACCCGACGTGCCGGGTGTACCTGCTCGGCGGCGCGCTCTCGATGATGGCCGACAACATCGAGCACGTCATCACGTACTGGGTGATCTGGCAGAAGTTCCACTCCCCCGCGCTCACCGGCTTCGAGGTGATCAGCCACTGGCTGCCGTTCCTGCTGCTGTCGCCGTACTTCGGCGCGCTCGCCGACCGGCACGACTGCCGCAAGCTCATCCAGGGCGCGCAGCTGCTGTTCATGTCCGTGTCGGCGTGCTGGGGGCTGCTGTTCTTCACCGGGACGCTGCAGGTCTGGAACGCCTGCGTGCTGCTGATCCTGCACGGCATGGCGGGCGCGATCTGGGGGCCTGCCGAGCAGCTCATGCTCGAGGACTTCGTCGGCCCCGCCGACCTGCCCAGCGCGATCAGGCTCAACTCGACCGGGCGGTCGCTGGGCATCCTGTTCGGTCCGGTCGTCGGCTCGGCGCTGCTGCTCGGGCTCGGGCCGGTCCGCGGCATCCTCTGCAACATCGCGATCTACCTGCCGCTGACCGTACTTATGGCGCGCACCAAGTACACCGGCCACACCCGCGGCGGCATCGTGCCGCGGCCGCGGGTCGGCGCGCTCGCCGCGCTCACGGTGTTCCGCGAGGTCAGCAAGGACCGGGTGATCGTCTCGATGATCGTGCTCGCGGGGCTCGGCTCGTTCTTCGTCGGGTCCGCGATCCAGACGGCCATGCCGTCGATCGCCACCAGCATGGGCGGCATCAGCGGCGGCACCGCCTACGGCGTGCTGCTGTTCGCCAACGGCCTCGGCGGGGTGCTCGGCGGCCTGCTGCTCGAGGGCACCGGCTGGCTGCGGCTGTCGGTGCGCGCCGCGATCTGGTCGACCGCGATCTACGGGCTGTCCTGCGCGCTGTTCGCGTTCAGCCATAACTACGTGGTCGCGGCGCTGCTGCTCGTCGTCGGCGGGGTCGCCAACCTGGCCGCGATGTCCATCACGCAGACCGTGGTGCAGCTGCTCGCGCCGCGCGAGAAGCGCGGCCAGGTCGTCGGCCTGTACGGCGTGGGCGCCAACGGGCTGCGCCTGGGCAGCGGGATCACGGTCGGCTTCTTCGGCGCGGTGGTCGGGCTGCGGGTGTCGCTCGGGGTGAGCGCGCTGGCGATGGTCGCCTGCACCGGGATCGTCGCCGGGTACCTGGCGCTCGGCGGTCGCCGCCCGGGAGCGCCCGAGCTCGAGGTCGCGCAGGCCGAGGTAGCCGAGGCCGCCGAGCACAGCGACGTGGTGGCCGAGCTGCCCGAGCTTCCGTAGGTGTCCGGGCCAGGTGTCCGATCACCGCAAGACGGGCATTTACGGCGTGGTCCCGCGCCCGTAGATGGAGCTTCGTGATGACAGTCACCACCCCCCGTTCCGCCGGAATATCCGCCCGTCACCCGCTGGCACCGCTCACCGTGACGGAGACCGGCACCGCCGCGAAGCTCGCGCTGGCGGCCACCGGTGACGGCGCGCGGCTGGTCTACGTCACCCTCGCCGAGCCGGAGAAGGCCGACGTGCTCGGCTGGGACGGCACCCCGCTGCCGCGCGCGGCGCTCGCCGTCACCTACGAGAAGCCGAAGCGGCTGATCTGGATGATCACCGTCTCGCTCGACGAGAACGCGGTGACCGCCAAGGTGCCGGTGCCGGGCGCGCGGCCGCCGATCCTGATGGAAGAGTTCACGGCCACCGGCGAGCGGGTGAGGGACAACCCGGAGTTCCAGGCGGCGCTCGCCAGGCGGGGCATCACCGACATGTCACGCGTGCAGGTCGACACGTGGCCGGCCAGCAACTTCGGCCTCGACGTCGACAAGACCGGGCGGCGGCTCTGCCGCGCCGTCCCTTACCTGCTCGACGGACCAGGCAGCAACCCGTACGCGAAGCCGATCGAGAACGTCCTCGCCATCTGGGACATGGACTCCTCCGAGATGGTCGAGTTCTACGATGGCGACATCGTGCCGGTCCCTGAAGCGCCGTGCCGGTACGACGCGGCCAGCTTTCCCGCGCCGCGCGCGCTGGCGCGGCTGGAGATCCTGCAGCCGGACGGGCCCGGTTTCACCGTGGACGACGGCTGGCTGCGCTGGGGTCCGTGGCAGCTGCGGGTCAGCATGCACCCGATCGAGGGCCTGGTGCTGCACGAGGTGTCATACGTGCAGGGCGAGCGGGCCCGGCCGGTGCTGTACCGGGCCAGCATGGCCGAGATGGTCGTGCCGTACGGGTCGACGTCGCTGAGCCACTGGTGGAAGAGCACGTTCGACGCCGGCGACGTGGGGCTCGGCAAGATGGCCAACTCGCTCGAACTCGGTTGTGACTGCCTCGGCGAGATCGTCTACCTGGACACGGTGACGGTGACGGAGGACGGCGACGCCGTCCCGCTGAAGAACGCGATCTGCCTGCACGAAGAGGACTACGGCATCCTCTGGAAGCACTCCGACCCGCTCAACGGCGTCTCGGAGACGCGCCGGTCGCGGCGGATGGTCGTGTCGTTCGTCGCGACCGTCGGCAACTACGACTACGGCTTCTACTGGTACTTCTACCTGGACGGGACCATCCAGGCGGAGATCAAGCTCACCGGGATCATCCAGACCCAGGCGGTAGCGCGCGGCGCCCGCGTGCCCTACGCCAACCCCGTGACGCCGGAGCTCGCCGGGCCGCACCACCAGCACATGTTCTCCTACCGGCTGGACATGTGCCTGGACGGGCCCGCCAACGCGGTTTACGAGGTCGACGCGGTGCCGGTGCCGCTGGGGCCGGACAACCCGTACGGGAACGCGTTCGCCGCCGAGGCGACGCTGCTGACCACCGAGTCGCAGGCGCAGCGTCTCGCCGCCCCCGAGAAAGCCCGGTACTGGAAGATCGTCAACCACGGCGCGCGGAACGCCGCCGGCGAACCCGTCGCCTACAAGCTGGTCCCGTCGCACGCGTCGGCGCCGCTGCTGGCCCAGCCGTCGGCGGCGATCACCGCCAAGGCGACGTTCGCCACCAGGCACCTGTGGGTCACCCCGTACGCCCACGACGAGCGGCATCCCGCCGGTGACTTCTCCTACCAGCACCCCGGCGGCGGCGGGCTGCCCGCGTGGACCGCGGCGGACCGGCCGGTGACCGACACCGACATCGTGCTGTGGCACACGGTTGGCGTCACCCACTTCTGCCGGCCGGAGGACTTCCCCGTGATGCCGGTGGAGTACGCGGGGTTCACGCTGAAGCCGTTCGGGTTCTTCGATACGAACCCGGCGATCGACCTGGCCCCGCCGCCGGGGGATCACTGCCATTCGTAGGGTTCCGGCAGCCGTAGAGTTCTCCGCATGCACCTGACTCCCAGGGAAGAGGAACGGCTGCTGCTCGCGGCGGCCGCGGACCTGGCCAGGCGGCGGCTGGCCCGCGGCACGCGGCTGGGCGCGACCGAGGCGGTCGCGCTGGTCTGCGACGAGATCTGCGAGATGGCCTGGGACGGTATGCCGCTGTCCGACGTCGTGGCCCGCGCGCACTCGGTTGTGCCCGCCGCGGCTCTGCTGCCTGGAGTGCCGTCCCTTGTTCCTGTGCTGGAGGTGGAGGCGCTGTTCCCGTGGGGCTCCACGCTGGTGCACGTCGATGCCCCGTTCGGGGCGTCTGATCCCTTTCCAGAACGGGCCGGGGCGACTGTCACAGAGCCCGGCTACATCGAGCTGGCGGCCGGCCTGCCGCGCCGCAACGTCGTGCTGCGCAACACCGGGCCGCGGGACGTGTGGATCTCCTCGCACTTCCCCCTCGACCAGGTCAACCCCGCCGTGGTCGTGGACGGCGACCTCGCGGCGGGCGGCCGGCTCGACCTGCCCGCCGGGGAGGCGCTGCTGTTGCGCCCGGGCGAGGCACGGGAGGTTTCGGCTGTGATCGTCGCGTTTCCCTGGGGGACGTCGTGACGGCCTTGACGCGGGCCGAGTATGCCGCGCGGTACGGGCCGACCGTCGGGGACCGGGTCCGGCTGGCCGACACGGACTTGTGGGTGGAGGTCGAGGCCGACGACGTGTTCCCCGGCGACGAGCTCATCGGCGGGTGCGGCAAGACGCTGCGGGACGGCGTGCTGGCGACGGCGCGGGCCGCCGGCCGGGACCGTGGTTCCGGCAGAGACCGTGGTTCCGGCAGAGACCGTGCTTCCGGCAGAGCCAGCGCCCTCGACATGATCATCCCGAACGTGCTCGTGCTCGACCCGCTGCTCGGCGTGCGCAAGACCTCGATCGGGATCGCCGACGGCCGGATCGTCGGTTGTGGCCGCGCCGGGAACCCGGACGTGCAGTCCGGCGTGGACCTCGTGGTCGACTCGCACACCGCGATCGTGCCCGGCGAGGGACTGATCGCCACGGCGGGGATCATCGACTCCCATGTGCACCTGTCCAGCCCGGAGATCGCGCCGGCGGCGCTGGCTTCCGGGGTCACGACGATCGTCGGCATGGGCATGGGCGGCGTGTGGGACGTGGGCGCCAACCCCGCGTATAACATGTGGTCGCTGATCGCGGGGTGGGCGGGGACGCCGCTGAACGCCGCGTTCCTGGCCCGCGGCTCGTCGCGGTCCGACGCGCTGCTGGCCGCGGCAGTGGAGACGGGGTGCGGCGGGTTCAAGGTGCACGAGGACTGGGGCGCGACGCCCGCGCAGCTCGACACCTGCCTGACCGTGGCGGAAGGCGCCGGCCTGCCGGTGGCCCTGCACACCGACACCCTGAACGAGTCCGGCTATCTCGCCGACACCATCGCCGCCACGGCGGGGCGCACCGTGCACGCCTACCACGTGGAGGGCGGCGGCGGACACCCCGACGTGCTGTCGATCCTGAACTACCCGCACGTCCTCGGGTCGTCGACGACGCCGACGCTGCCGCTGACGGTGGCGACCGTCGACGAGCTGCTGCCGATGACGATGACCGTGCACAAGCTGCGGGGCCGGTCGACGTCGGATCTCGGCATAGCGGCGAGCCGGATCCGGCGGCACGGCATCGCCGCCGAGAACCTGCTGCACGACCTGGGCGCGATCAGCATCGTGAACTCCGACTCGATGGGCATGGGCCGGATCGCCGAGGTGGCGAGGCGCACCTGGCAGCTCGCCCACGTGCAGGCGACGCTGGCCGGGGAGACGGGACCGTCTGTTCCGAACAACTCCCGGGTGCTGCAGTACCTCGCGAAGCTGACGCTCAACCCGGCGATCGCGCACGGCATGGCGTTGCATGTGGGGTCGCTGGCGGCCGGGCGGCTGGCGGACGTCGTGCTGTGGGACCCGGCCCGGTTCGGCACGACGCCCGAGCTGGTGCTGAAGTCCGGGTTCGTCGCGTGGGGCGCGTCCGGGTCCGGGTCGGGCTCGACCCGGATCACGCAGCCGCGGTCGATGCGGGCGTTTTTCGGCGGGCTTGGCGACGCGCCGCGCTCGCTGTCGGTGCAGTTCGTCGCCGCGCCGGTGCTCGCGTCTGCCGGGCTGCGCAGTGCGCTGCCCGGCGGGGTCCGCTACCTGCCGATCGAGGGCGCCCGGGGGCTGACCAGGGCGGACATGGTGCGCAACGAGTTCGTGCCGCACGTCGTGGTGCCGCCGGGGGACGCGCCGGTGCTGGTGGGCGGCGCGGAGGTTCCGGTGCATGAGGTGGAGAGCCTGCCGCTGACGCGGCTGCACTACCTGGGCTAGCCGGCGCCCGGCCTAAACCTGGCCAGCCTGGTCAGGCCGGCAAAGGGTGCGCCGCGAAAAACGCCCACATCGCGGCGTTCGCGCTGATGGCGCCGCTTTGCGGGCCGAGCGCCCTGGTGATGGCGGCCGGCATCGCGGGACCGCCAGGCCATTCGTGGCCCTCGTCAGCGACGGCGTAGAGCTCGACGGCCGCGTTCGACGCGCAGCCCTGGTATTCGGTCAGCAGGTAACCGGTGCTGGTGACACGGCGCGGGCTGCTTGTCTGACAACCGTTCTTAGCGGCCCAACGTTGCGCCGCCGTTGGCACCGAATACGTCCAGTAGGGCTGGCCGTTGCCCTCGAACGGGTCGACGTCATCGGCGGTCCCGTGGAACGCGATCACCGGCACCGGCCTGGCGGCCGGGCAAGGGCTGGGGAACCGCAGGCCGGCGACCGGCGCCACCGCGGCGAAGGTCTGCGACGCGTCGCAGCCGAGCTGGCTGGCCATCCGCCCGCCGCCGGACATGCCGGTCGCGTACACCCGGTGGGTGTCGACGCAGTACTTCGCGGCCAGAACGCTGACCAGGCTGGTGAGGAAGGTGACGTCGTTGGCCGCGTTGGCGGGCGGGTACTGGCCGCCGAGGAGCGGCACGCCGGGAATGTTCCAGTCGTAGCCGCCGCCGTCTGCGATCAGCGCCTGGGGATAGGCGACGATGAACCCGTCGGCGTCGGAGGTGACGTCCATGCCGCTGAACGCCTCCTGCGCCTGGGCGTCGCTCTCGCTGCCGTGCAGGTTGAGCACCAGCGGCACCGGGGTCTTCCCGTCGTAGTGCGCGGGGACGTGCACGATCACCAGCCGGGCGTGACCGCCGGACTGGACGCTGTACGTCGCCGAGCCGGGCACGGCGGTGTGCCCGCAGCCACTGTCCGGCCCGCCTTGCGGCGCGGCCAGCGTCTCGCCCGCGGGAACCGGGCCCGACGCAGGTGCCTGTGTGATGGCGCAGCCCGCGAGCAGGGTCGTTACCGCAGCCGCGACGGCCAGTGCCGGCAGCGAGCGGCGCCGGCGGCCGGATAGCCGGCTGCCCAGCCGGCCTGGGTTCCTCTGAAGCTGTCCCATCGTCCACGCTCCGCTCGGCGTAGCTTCTTGCTGTTATCAGCTCGCAGTTGTCGCGGCCCGAAGATATGGGATAGCCGCGGCCCCCATAGGGGCCACCACTATCCCGGATCTTTGAGATCAGCCCGCTTCTTGCTGTTATCAGGTGTCTCATCGACGCCGAACAGGCGGCGGAGGACGCGGGCGAACAGGTCGTCGGGCACCGCGTCCTTGTCCATGCGGCGGCGCCGCGCCAGGCCCTCGAACAGCGACATCGCGACCAGCGTCAGCTCCGCGGGAGAGATCCCCTCCGGGGTGCCGTACCGTTCCATCGCCGCGGCGATCACCGGCTCGAGGCCCCGGTCCTGCTCGCTCAGATTCGCCGCGACCAGGTCCATCACCTCGGGATGGCGCACGGCGTAGAGCCAGAACTCGGCCACCAGCGGCGACACGTCGGTCCCCTGGCCCGCGCGCCCGGCCAGGAAGCCCGACAGGGCGCCGAACGGATCGCCGCCCTTGGCGGCGGCCTCCTCGAAGACCCGCGTGACGGCCGCCGTCCGCCGCTCGATCTGCCGGGACCACCCGCTGCGGATCAGCTCGAGGAACAGCTCCTCCTTGCCGGAGAAGTTGTAGTACACCGCGCCGGTCGAGTAGCCGGCCGCCTCGGCGATCTCCTCGAGCGACGCCCCGGCGAAGCCCTTCGCCGCGAAGACGCGCGCCGCCGCGGCCACTAGCTGCTGGCGAGTCCGCTCTTTCGCTTCGGCCTGCGTCAGCCTGCGCCGCGGCGCCGTGCTCTCAGGTGCCGGGCCCCCAGGCGCCTCCCCCTCGTTCACATTGGGTATCGTATCAACATTGGCCGCCAAATGTACATTGGCGCTATTATGGCGTTTGCGTTAGTACGTGACGACGGGCATGCTGGGGGCCGTACCGGCCCGAGGACCCATTTCGCGCGAACGGGGATACGCGTGGCGGAACCACCGGGGCTCATCGAAGCCCGCGAGCTGACAAAGCGATTTGGCGACAAAGTGGCGGTCGATCACCTGTCGTTCAACGTCGAGCCGGGCCGGGTGACCGGTTTCCTCGGCCCGAACGGCGCAGGCAAGTCGACCACGATGCGTCTCATCACCGGCCTGGACCGGCCGGACGGCGGCACCGCGACCATCGGCGGGCGCGGCTACCGCCAGCTGACGAAGCCGCTCACCGTGGTGGGCGCGCTACTGGAGGCGCGCAGCATCCACCCGGGCCGCAGCGCCCGCAACCACCTGCTGTACCTCGCGCAGACGCAGGAGCTGCCGGCCAAGCGGGCGGACGAGGTGCTCGACCTGGTTGGCCTGCGGGACGTGGCCAACAAGCGAGCGGGCGGGTTCTCGCTCGGCATGACGCAGCGGCTCGGCATCGCGGCGGCCATGCTCGGCGATCCCCCGGTGCTGCTGCTCGACGAGCCGGTCAACGGGCTGGACCCCGAGGGCATCCGCTGGGTGCGGAACTTCATGCGCCAGCTCGCCGGCGAGGGCCGCACGATCTTCGTGTCCAGCCACCTGATGAGCGAGATGGCGGTCACCGCTGACCACCTCATCGTGATCGGCCGCGGCTCGCTGATCGCGGACTCGTCCGCCGAGGACTTCATCGAGCGCAGTTCGGAAAGGTCGGTGCTGGTCAAGTCCCCCGACTCCGCCCGGCTCCGTGAGCTCATCACGGCCGAGGGCGGCACTGTGCAGAAGGACACCGCGCCCGGCGAGGACAAGAACGGCGACGAAGGCATGATCGTGACCGGGCTGCCTGCGCCGCGGATCGGCGAGCTCGCCGCGTCCGCCTCGCTGGTGCTGCACGAGCTCACTCCCAGGCTGCCCTCGCTTGAGGAGGCGTTCATGGAGCTGACCGCCGACAGCGTCGAATTCGGCAAGATCGAACCGCCGAAGACCGCCGCCCCAGGCACGGCAGCTACCCCCACGGCAGGCACGTCATGACCGCCGGGCTGCTCGCCGCCGAGTGGACGAAGATCCGCTCCGTCCGGTCCACGCTCTGGACGCTGCTCGTGTTCGTGGTCGTCGCGATCGGCTTCAGCGCGCTGGTCGCGCTCGTCATCTCTAACACCTGGAACAACCCGGGCAACCACCCCAACCACATCACGCTGGTGACCGACCCCACCGCGGTGCTGTTCGGCGCGGGCTTCGGCCTAGGGCAGCTGGCGATGTGCGTGCTCGGCGTGATCGTGATCAGCAGCGAGTACTCGACCGGCGCGATCCGCTCGTCGCTGCTCGCGGTGCCGCGCCGGATCCCGATGCTGGCGGCTAAGGCAATCGTCTTCATGCTGCTCGACTTTGTGGTCAGCGCGATCACCGTATTCGCGGTCTTCTTCATCAGCACGGCGATCTTGCGCAGCCACATATCGATCACGCTGTCCACCACCGGCGTCGCCCGCGCCTGCATTGGCGGCATCCTGTACCTGACGGTGCTCGGCCTGTTCTCGCTGGCGATCGGCGGCCTGATCCGCCACACCGCCGGCGCGATCGCCACGGTCATTGCCCTGGTGCTGGTCGTACCGCCGCTGATCTCCCTGATCCCTGGCACGATCGCGAACCACGTCCACGGCTACCTGCCGACCATCGCGGGCACGCTAGTCGCCCAGACCAGCGAGCAGTCCGGCGACGTGCTCTCCCCCTGGCAGGGCTTCGGCGTCTTCTGCATCTGGACGGCGGTGCTGCTCGGCGCCTGCGGCTACCTCCTCATGCACCGCGACGCCTAGCACTTCCCGCGGCGGTGTCCGGCCCAGGAGGATTGCCAAGACCACCTGGGCGGCATGCGCGCAGCGCGCGGGGCCGAACGTCCCCGTGAGCGCCAGTACGGCGATCAGGCCGAAGGCCAGGTAGATGACGACCTGCCCGCAGACAGCGCCAGCGCATACTGCGGAAGAGAGGCCGGCAATCGGCCACACGATGCGCTTGAGCGGGCTCATGTCCGGGTCCCGAGGCTACGGGGCTTCAGCGATCGGACGAGGGGACTTGACCCCGATCCGCCGGGCCACCACGGCGACCTCGTCATCGTCGTAGGCGGTGCGCACCCCGGAGATGGACATGCCGGCGGCTCTGGCTAGGTCCTCGAGCCGGTACGGGCGGGGCCGGGTGAATTCGCGGCCGTACGCGATCAGCAGGCGCATCCGTACCTCTGCTTCCAGCATGGCGTTCCGCGCGGCACGGATCTCGTCCAGGAGTGGGTCCGTGTAATCGTCCTCATACTCCAAAGCCGTCCGCAGGTTCCGCTCGAATTCCTCCCGTTCCCTGCCTATGTCCTCGCAGAGCATCTGCCAGCCCTCGTCACCGCCATCGCCGTCTGGCATCGGATGAGTCAGAGCCGCAAGGTCCGCAATGATGTCTCGCGTCGTCATGTTTTTCACTCTACGCCGCGAATTACGATCATCGCAATACTTTGCGGGACGCGGCTGCTGTACGGTGAGGCGGCATGAAGGAGGTAGCGCCCGGAAGCCTGCATCACGTTGAGCTGTGGGTGCCGGATCTGGGGCGTGCCCGTGGCGAGTGGGGCTGGCTGCTCGGGGAGCTCGGCTATGCGGCCTTCCAAGACTGGCCGGATGGGCGGAGCTGGCAGCTCGGAGCCACCTATCTCGTCGTCGAGCAGTCGCCTGCGCTGACTGCCGGCGAGCACGATCGGCTGCGGCCCGGGCTGAACCATCTCGCGTTCCACGCCGGAACCCGGCCGGACGTCGACCGCCTTGCCGCCAAAGGGCCGGAACACGGCTGGACGCTGCTGTTTCCCGACAGGCACCCGCATGCTGGCGGCGCCGATCACTACGCCGCATACCTCGCCAACACCGACGGGTTCGAGGTCGAGCTCGTCGCGAGTGAGCCGTGACCACGCCGGCCGGCCTCACCTGGAGCGGGGTCACAGCGCGGCGGATGGCGCGGCACGCGCTGGCCGAACCGGCCGCCGAGCAGGGACCGGACGACATCGCCGGGGTGCTGTGCGGTGCGCATGCCCAGCTGCTCGGCGCCGCTGAGCTGTCGATCGGGCGGCGGATCGCCGGGGCGACCCGCGCCGATGTACGGCGCGCGCTCTGGGAAGAGCGGACCCTGGTCAAGACGTTCGGGCCGCGCGGCACCATCCACCTGCTGGCCGCCGCGGACCTGCCGATGTGGACCGGCGCGCTGTCGGCCTTGCCGCCGATCACGCACCATCCTGAGCCCGTGCGATTCAGCCCCGGGCAGGCCGACGAGGTCATCGCGGCCATCGGCGACGCGCTGGCCGACGCGGAGCTGACCGTTGACGAGCTCACCGAGGCGATCGAGATTCGCACCGGGCCGTGGGCGGTTGAGCGGACGATGGAGGCGTTCGGGGGCAAGTGGGCCCGCTGGCGTCAGCTCACCAGCGCGGCGGCGCACCGCGGGGTGCTGTGCTTCGGGGCGGATCGCGGGCGCAACGTCACCTACACCAATCCGCGCCGCTGGCTGCCAGGCTTCCTGCCCGCCGAAGGGGGCGCGGCGCTGCGGGCGCTCCTTACCCGCTACCTGTACGCGTACGGGCCGGCGACGCCGGCCCACTTCGCCCAGTGGCTCGCCATGTCGCCGCGGCGTGCCAGCGAGCTATTCGGCTCGCTGGCCGGGGAACTGGAGCGCGTCGAGCTGGACGGCGCGCCGGCCTGGACGCTGGCCGGCGATACCGCGACGCCGGCCGAGCCGCATCGCGGGATCCAGCTGCTGCCTTACTTCGACTCCTACGTCGTCGCGGGCCAGCCCCGACATCAGCTGTATCCAGGCGCGGCCGCTGCCCGCGCGCTCACGCCTGCGGGGCAGGCGGGTAACTATCCGGTCCTGCTGGTCGACGGTGTCGTCGGCGGGGTCTGGCACCAGCGGCGCTCCGGGCGCAAGCTCGCCGTCACCGTCGAGCCGCTGCGGAAGCTGACTACGCCGCAGCGCCGCCAGCTTGACGAGGAAGTCGAGCTGATCGGCGCTGTCCTGGAGGCGACGGTGACGCTGACCGTGGGCACCGTTACTGTCGGCGCCCACGCGTGAGCGGCGGGCACCGAACTACCGGCGGGCGCGGCGCGGGCCGAACTTGTAGTAGGCCAGGGCGGCGACGGCCACCAGCAGCAGCCACGGGGAGAACAGGAAGTGGACGACGGCGCTGAGGACGAGCAGGGCCACGATGGCGATGAGCACGAAGGCGATGATGCCAGGCATGGCGATCAATCTCCGATCAGGTAGGGCTTGTTTAACTGCTTCCAGCTTGCCGTCCGCAGTGATCGCCGTCGATCCGGATCAGCCCCGCTCGCACCCTGGTCCGCAGGCCGCCGGATCAGGGGCTTCCCTGATCCGGCGGGTCAGGGTCGGGGCGGCAGGCTCTCCCGCTGGGCCCTGGTCAGGCTCGCCACAACCAGATCGTAGGAGTGGTCGATCAGGTCCAGCAGCTCCTCGTCGGGCACCGAGTCGTCGAGCTCCACGGTGTTCCAGTGCCGCTTGTTCAGGTGGTAGCCCGCGGTGATGGCCGCGTAGCGGGCGCGCAGGTCCAGCGCCAGGCGCGGGTCGCATTTGAGGCTGACGCTCCCCGGTGACGGGCCGAGCGACACCAGCGCGAACATCCGCCCGGCGACCTTGAACACCGCCGCGCCGTCGCCGAACGAGTACTCCTCGGCTGACCCGGGCTTGGCCCCGCACGCCGCCAGTACCCGGTCGCGGCGCGAGCCGGATGCCGTCACGGCTCGCCCCGGGTCAGGCGGATCGCGGCCGCGTAGATCGCCGCGGGGTTGC
>Ga0335075_10007513_pt1 | contig 16776 bp, 12 predicted proteins | sample Lox_Sample_24_FD_206723 | JGI IMG/M metagenome (GOLD analysis project Ga0335075, IMG submission 206723) | Soil microbial communities from Loxahatchee National Wildlife Refuge, Florida, United States - Lox_Sample_2.4 | ecosystem: Environmental > Terrestrial > Soil > Wetlands | place: USA...
TTGGCCTCGCGCGGCGCGAGCGGCTGGAAAACATGAAAATCCCGGGCGTTGCGCACCGTCCAGGGAACCAGGGGAAGCCCGGCCAGCGTCGCGACCAATACGGCCACGCGCAGCGAGCGAGCGATGCCGAGCCCTTCCCTTCCATACCAGAAGGCGGCCGCGGCGAAGACCGCCAGCAGCAGCGCGCCATCGGGGCGCAGCAGCGTGGCACAGCCAGTGGCGGCGGCCAGAGCCAGGAGCGGGGCCATTTTGGTTTGTCCTGACCGCGCGGCGCGCACAAACCGCGCCAGCGACCAGATGGCCAGACTGACACAGGCGATGGAGAGGCTCTCGGTCATTCCGGCCGCGGTGTAGGCGGCAGTGAAGGGACAAAAAGCCGCCAGCAGCAGAGCGGCCCAGGCGGCCCGGCGGGAGACTTCCCTGCGCAGGCAGTCGAAGAGCAGCCAGCAGCCGCCCAGGTCAGTGAGCGCCTGCAGCACCAGTGCGGGGCGAATGTGATCCCCCCAAAAAATGGCGAAGACCACGCCGAGGAACAGCGGATATCCCGGCAGGCGGACCAGGCTCGGGAGGATGCGGCCGGCATAAACGAATCCATAAATGCCGTGGTGAAACCAGTTGTGGGCGAGCTGGACGTATGCAGCGGTGTCGTCGTCAAGGGTGACCGGAAGAAGGAGATAGTACAGGCGCAGCGCCAGCCCGGCGGCCAGCACCATCGCGACGGCCCACGACTCTGCCCTGCGACGCAATGCCACGTCCCCTTGTACCACCGCAGGACGGCGGCGGGACGCCGAAGTTGGCTATTCGCCGGCGGCGATCTCCTCGGTTTTGCGCGACATGCGCGCGGTGCGCTCGATCTTCTCCCAGTTGAACGGCCGGCCCTCGATGGCCCGCTTGATGGTGCGGAACAGCACGACCGAAAAAATCTGGCGGTAGGAGAAGCGCTGCAGCCAGATGTGGAAGAGCAGCCAGCCGTCGCCGCGGTTCGCCGGATGCCGCGGCTCCAGCGCGAAGGCCAGCGCCGAGGTGACGAAGTCGATGAGGAGGAAGATGAAGAAATACGCCAGCAGCTTCTCAAAGCTGGCGGCGCTGGCGGTCTCGGGATGGAAGTGCAGATCCACCAGATACTGGACGACGCCGGCGGCGAACATGATATCGATCAGCGGCGAGAACAGCGGAAAGAGGATCTGGAAGACGAGGATGTTCGGGAGCGCGAAGAAGCCCATGGCGCGGTTGGTGCGGACCGCGCCCCAGTGCTTGAAGACCGCCTGGAGAATACCGAACGACCAGCGGAAGCGCTGCTGCATCAGGCTGCGCGCGGTAGCCGGCGCCTCAGTAAACGCCAGGGCGTGATCGTCGTAGATGACCTTGTACTGCTGCTCCAGCAAATTCATGGTCAGGTCGGCATCCTCGGCGACCGTATTCACGGGATAGCATCCGCCATGCTTCACCGCACCGGTGCGCCACGCGCCGATGGCTCCGGGAACGACGGTCACGACGTTGAAAAGGTCCATGGCGCGGCGCTCGAAGTTCTGGCTGGTGATGTATTCGAGGGCCTGCCACTGCGTCCACAGGTTGATCCGGTTACCGACCTTGGCATTCCCGGCCACCGCGCCGACGCGGGGATCGGCGAACCAGCGCACCAGCTTTGAAATCGCATCCGAGGCAATGATGGTGTCCGCATCGATGCCGACGTAGACTTCCTCCTCCACGTAATTGAGGCCGTAATTCAGCGCATCGGCTTTGCCGGAGTTGGGCCTGGTGAGCACCAGCAGCCGACGCGCGGCGATCTCTTCGGGAAACGCATCGCGCGCCGCATCGAAGGTGCGATCGAGCGAGCCGTCGTCGATGACGATGACGCGGATGTCTGGGTAATCCGACTTCAACACCGACCGGATGGTTCGGACGATGACGACTTCCTCGTTATAGGCGGGGATCAGGACGGCGACGCGGGGCCGGTATTCGCCCGGCGGAATGTGCCGCCTGCGGATGCGGTCAATGAGGGCAAAGATGCCGATCAGCAGCAGACGCACGCTCATCAGCACGTCGCCGATGAAGAAAATGTCCACCAGAAAATGGGAAAAGGCGGAAAAGAAGAAGAACGCGACCCAGTCGATGCGGGCCTGCCAGCGCAGATTGGGAGCAATGGGCGGCATCACCTCGGCTCGCGTCTTTCCCATCAGGTCCGAGACGAGAACGAACCTGTAGCCGCGCGCGCGCAGCGTGGCGATCAGCATGGGCAGCGCGGCCACGGTCGCCGAGCGGTCGCCGCCGCCGTCGTGCATCAGGATGATGCTGCCGCGCATCCAGGGCAGCGTCTTCATGGCCTGAATCTGCTGGAGAACGCTGTCGGTAATCTCCTGGGGAGTCTTGCGCGGATGCTCGTTCCAGTCGTCGGTGTCGATCTTGTCGCCGATGATGGTGTAGCCCATTTGCTGGATGCGGTAGGCGGGCGCGGCTTCGCCGTTGGTGTCGGGCTCCTGATCGATGGAATAGGGCGGCCGGAAGAACAGGGTGTGGATGCCCAGTTCCGCAGCGAAGAGCCGCTCTGTGCCGTTCAGTTCCAGCGTAAGCTGGCGGGGCGTGATCTCCGCGATGTTCGGATGCGTGAAGGTGTGGTTGGCGATCTCCTCGCCGTCGTCCACCTCGCGCTTGACCAGGCCGATATTATTCATGGCCTCTTCGCCGATGATCATGAACGTGCCGGGCACGTGGTACTGCCGCAGGACGTCCAGAATCTTCGGCGTCCATTCAGCGTCCGGCCCGTCGTCGAAGGTCAGCGCCAGCTCGTGCGGATGATACCCGTACTGCTCGATGGTGTAGGAACGCGGCAGCGTCGTCATGTCCTCATCGATCAGGGTGTAGTTGTCGGAGGCCATCTGAATGGTGCGTTCGCCGGTTTGCGGGGTGGAAACGATGCGCAGGATGTCGCCTTCGCCCTCGGTGTCCACGTCCTGCCCCGGGGGAACCTCATACAGCCGTTGCGGCGCATCCTTCGCGTCGGGATCGTTCCAGACCTTCCACAGGGAGGGATCTTCCTCGCCGAGGCGCCACAGCGCGAAGGTGCGGATGCCCATCAGATTGCCGGCGCGCATCTCGTTGAGCGCGGTCACCGCGTCAAGGAACCACACCTGATGGCGCAGGTGCGTATCTTCATCCACGTAGGCGAAGGATGGATTCAGCTCGTCGCCTTCCAGATGCACGTCGGCGCCGGCGTCATCGGCAAGCTGCCATGCATCCTGCACAGTCAGATCGTCGACGTTGACGACCTGATCGGAGACCTTCCTGCCCTTTACCTGCTGGGGCATGGCCCAGTCATAGCCGTAGTTGCCGATGCCGCAGATCAGCTTTTCGCGGGGCACATATTTCAGGGCGCGCGTGAGGTTCGCCTCAAACCACGGCTCACTGGCCACCGGTCCAGGTTCGCTGGTCTCCTCGTGCTCGTCGTAATTCATCAGGATGACGCCGTCGCTGTTGCGCGACATGCCGCGCAGCACGGCCGGCGGCGCCTGGGACTGCACGTTTACGTAGATCTTGAGGTGCTTGGCCTCGAAATCGTGATGGAGCTCGCCCACCCACTCCGCATACAGCTTCTGGTCCTCGTCCGGAACCTGCTCGAAATCGAGCGCGATGCCGCGATACGACGGGTTGGCGTAGAGAAACTGGTCCAGCTCGAGATGCAGCCGCCGGCGCGCGGCCGGATCGCGCAGCATCCGCCCCACCACGTCGCCTCCCCACTGCTGGGTCAGGGTGTCGTAGTCGTTCAGCATGGGGTAGATTTCGGTGTCCTCGTGCGCCGCGGCGATCACATCTCTGACCTGGTTCTGCGGATCGACACCGTGCACTCCACCTGCGGACACAACGTCGTAAAAATGCACGGGATACATGGGAGTTGCACCCACCAGGTTGCCGTCGGGCGAGATGACGTGCAGCCAGTCAGGAAACAGAATGTCGATCTGGTGGATGTGTGCCTTCAGCGAAGCATAATCTTCCTCATCGTTCTCGTAGAAGGCCGCGCGCAGGGGCTGATCCTGGTTCGGCACCACCTCCGAGGCGCGCCGCCGCGGGCGCCGGTACGCCGGATGCGCGGCCGCGTTTTTGCGCACCATCTCCTGCCGCTCTTTCAGCGCCCGGTAGTTGGGCCTCTGCGTTGGCAGCAGCAGCTCCGGCAGGTTCTGCCGCGAGATGACGCTGAAAATAAAGACCGCCAGCACCACCGTGAGCCCCACCACCAACACGTCGGTGAACCGCCGGATGACCTTCCGGCGCAGTTGCCTGGGATCGTAGAAAACCTGCTTCATCTTTGGCCGATTATGCATTCAATCGTACGACAGGAGGGCCGGGGAGCACCCCCGGCCAAGTCCACGCCTGTGTGCGGGAGCCCGGCCTGGGCGTCCGGCGGGAAGTTATGTGCCGCCGATGGTTCCCCATTCCGCCGCGGCCCCCAGGCTGGTCTAATAATCGCAATGCTCTCTCCGCGGAGGAAAACAACCGCGCTGGTGCTGCTCGCGCTGCTCGCCGGGGCCGCTCTGCGCGTGTGGTTCATCCGGACTTACCCGGAAATCGGCGGCGACACGGTGATCTACGGCGGAATTGCCAAATGCTGGATGCTGCACGGCGTCTACGGCGTCTCCACTGCCGGGGAGCCGCACCCTACCCTGATCCGGCTGCCCGGCTACCCTCTGTTTCTTCGACTCTGTTTTCGCCTCTTTGGCATCGAGCGCTACGTCCCGGTCCTGCTGGCGCAGGCGATTATCGATCTGCTTACCTGCCTGTTGATTGCCGGCTTCGCCCGCCGCGTATGGAGCGAGCGCGCCGGCTGGTGGGCGCTGTGGCTGGCGGCGCTGTGTCCTTTCACCGCCAACTACACGGCCGCGCCCCTGACTGAGACGCTGGAGCTGTTCTGCATCGCTCTGGCCCTCTACGCTCTGCCTCGTTTCCTCGACGCCCCTGGCTGGAAATGGGGGCTCACCATGGCCTTCGCGTGGAGCTACGCCGCGCTGCTGCGCCCCGACGGGCCCCTGCTGGCGGTCGCCCTTTGCCCGGCGCTCGTTTACTACGGGCGTGGCCGCTGGGGGGTGGGGCGCATGGTCCGCTGGGCGACGCTCTGCGGCGTCCTCTCCATCCTCCCTTTCATCCCCTGGACCATCCGCAACTGGCGCACATTTCACGTCTTCCAGCCGCTGGCGCCGCGCTATGCCGTCGATCCCGGGGAGAGCACGGACCCCGGCTTCAACCGGTGGACCAAAACGGTTTGCGCGGATTTCGCCTGCACGTGGGATGTTTACTGGAATGCTAACAGCGATCCCATCGATCCCGCCAGCCTGCCCGCCCGCGCCTTCGATTCCCCGGCCCAGTACCGCCAGACCGTCCAGCTGCTCGACGCTTACAACAGCGACTGCTGCCAGATTACCCCCGCGATGGACGCCGGCTTCTCCGCCCTGGCGGAACAAAGCATCCGCGCTCACCCTTTTCGCTATTACGTCGAACTGCCGATCGCGCGCCTGGCGGACATGTGGCTGCGCCCGCGTACGGAGATGTTGTGGATCGAGTTACGCTGGTGGCAGTTTGAGGCGCATGAGGGCGAAACGGAGTTTGCCTGGGCGTATGCCGCCCTCAACCTGGCGTATCTGGTGGCCGCGCTGATTGGATTCCTGAAGCGCCCGCGTCTGCGCGCCGCGATTGTGGCCTTCGTTCTGCTGCGCTGCCTGCTGCTGTTGACCCTGGAAGCGCCGGAGCCCCGCTACACCCTGGAGTGCTTTCCGCCGCTGATCGCGCTGGCCGCCATCGCCTGCGCCGGCCGCGCCCGGGGCCCCGAACCGGCAACGGAGCCGGCTCAGTCGTCACCCTGATCCAGGCCCAGCGGCGTGACCTGGATGCGCCCCGTGCACACTCTCATCGGCTGCGCCACGGAGAAGCTCCGCGCGGTGCCGGGTGCCGTGATCAGCAGCCGCGTCACCTGAGCGCAGTTTTCCCCCGCGGACCACACGACCCGGAAGGCCGCCACCGACTTCGGCATCAGGATCACCTTCGCCAGCGCGCTCCCTGCGCTTTCCGGCGGCGCGCCCCCATGCTGCGGCGCGGCTTCTGCAAGTTCCGCGCGCACCGCCGCCTCCGTCGTCCGCTCCACCGCAATGCTGCCCAGGCTTTGCCCCTGCCCGTTCAACAGGGCCACCAGAGGATAGCCGCTCAGCCGGCAGGCTACGCCCGTCTGATTTCGGAAGCCCAGCTTGGTCGAGTGATAGCTGCCATGCATGCTGCCGGCGATCTCCTGCACTTTCAGCGCATCGGGCGAGCACAGCGGAGCCTGCGCGTCCGTGGCGAGCGGGGCGGGAGCGGGGCGGGGCGAAGCCGGAATCACGTATGGCGCATTGGGGTCGGGATGCTGGGACTCGGTGGGAGCCACGGCCTGCGACAGCACAGCCGCCGCGGGCGGACTGGCAGCGCAGCCGGTCCAGAATGCCGATAAGAACCCGGCGGCAATCACCAGAACCGCGGAACGGGAGATCACGATCGGTTCCCTTCTGACTTTCCTTTGTGAGCTAAGATGACGCCGCGGGACGCTCAGTTGCAAGCGGCGGGCTGCGGGTTGCCCGGCGGCCAGTAAAATCGGTGCATGAAACCCTTGCAGGGCCAGGCGGCTCTGGTGACGGGCGGAGCCAAACGGATCGGACGCGCTCTGGCGCTGGCTCTGGGCGCAGCCGGCGCCCAGGTCGCCATCACCTGGCGCGATTCCGAAACCGATGCCGGCAAAACCCTTGCCGATCTTGAAGCTGCGGGCGTTCAGGCGTGCTCGATCCGCGCCGACCTGCGCCGCCCCGAGCAGATCCGCGCCGCCATCCATGCCGCCGTCACCCGCATGGGCCGCCTCGATATGCTCGTCAATAATGCCGGCCGATTCGAGACGGCTTCGCTGGAGTCCATCAGCGTGGAGCAGTGGGACGCGATGTTCGAAACCAATACCCGCGCCCCGTTCCTGACGGCGCAGGCGGCGTATCCGCACCTGAAGGCAGCGCGGGGACGGATTGTGAACATCGGCTCGCTGGGCGGCATGCATCCGTGGCCCACGCACGCGCACTACTGCACCTCGAAGGCCGCGCTGCACATGCTCACGCGCACCATGTCGAAGGCCTGGGCGCCGGAGATCAGCGTGAACTGCGTGGCTCCGGGCATGATCGTCACCGGCGAACTGGGTGCAGAGTACGAGCCGTTCGCGCGCCGCACGCCCATGAAGCGCAACGGCACCGTCGACGACGTGGCCGCGGCGGTGATGTTCTTTCTTACCGGCCCGCACTTCATCACCGGGCAGGTGCTGAGCGTGGATGGGGGATTGGGACTGTAGCTTACGCTCAGGTTGCGGATCGTGCCGCCGATGAATGAGGGGGGAGGACCTGTCATGGCCGTATTCGCGTGGGACGAATCCTGCAGCGTGCATGTTCGGCAGTTCGACGAACAGCATAAGAAACTTTTCGCAATCATCAACGATCTGGCGGATGCCATGCGGGCCGGCAAGGGGGAGAGTGTCATCCGGCAGGTCGTCAGCAGTCTGGTCACCTATACCGGCACGCATTTCACCCAGGAAGAAGTCCTGATGCAGCAGACGGGATATCCCGGGCTTAGTGCGCACAAGGCGCAGCACGCCCAGCTGATGGCCGACGCCGGGAAATTCAGGAAAGAGCTGGATGAGGGTAAGAATCCCAATACGGTGGCCGTGCTCGATTTTCTGCAGAAGTGGCTGGTGAACCACATTCGCAGATCGGACCAGGCCTATTCTCGCCACCTGAATGCGCACGGCGTGCATTAGGGCAATTTCAGAGTTGCTGTCATCGGAGGCTGAGGCAGCGGGTCGCCGCAACCGGCAGGCAGCGGCGGCCCTGCACGCAACAAAAGGGCCAGGTGTGTCTGAAATTGGCGCAGCGGCGTGGCGAACTACTTCCCAAAGATTCGGGCAAAGAACCCGCCACGATGCGACGGTTTTTTCTCGTAGGTGTAAACGCCCTGCGGCTCGGGCTGCGGCGGCAGCTTGCCGTTGTCAAAGGCCGCCCGGGGATTCTCGATGCAGAGCCGATCCGCTGTCGCCTGGCCGCAGCGCTTGGCAATCGCCTGGAACGCCGCGCTCATGCACGGCGCCCGTCCCTCCAGGTTATGAGCGTCGGTGGCGATAAAGTGCACCCAGTTCTTCTCGATCATCTCCCAGGCCAGGGCCTGCGCCCGTTTGCCAAAGCGCCCGGTGAGCGATGCCGCCGTAATCTGCACCAGGCATCCGGTGCGCAACCACTCCACCATGCGCTCGTGATCCTTCTGCAGCAGCGGATTGCGCTCCGGATGCGTCACAATGGGCCGAATTCCCTTGATCGTGAACTCGTAAAAGGTGTCGCCGATATTCTGGGGAATCATAAATTCGGCAAACTCCACCAGCAGATAACTGCCCTGGTTGACGGTAAACTTGTGCGGATGCTGGAGCGCATCCTCTATGTTTTCGTAGGAGAGATGGAAGTCGCAACCCAGGCCCAGCGTGACCCTGCCGCCCAGGCGTTCGCGGATCGCCGCCAGCCGCGACTGATTCGTCGCCGGATTGAATTCGAAGACGTCGTTGGCGTGAGGAGTGCAGACAATGTGCGTGATGCCGTCGGCCGCAGCCGCCTCCGCCTGCGCCACGGAGTGATCCAGATCCTTTGGGCCGTCATCCACGCCGAACAGCAGATGATGATGGATATCGATCATGAACGATGCGCCAACGCCTCCACCAGCGACGCGAAAATCTTAAATCCGTCCACGGAGCCCAGCAGCGCTTCGCTGGAGCGGTCCGGGTGCGGCATCATGCCCAGCACGTTGCGCCCCTCGTTCAGGATGCCAGCAATGTTGTCGAGCGAGCCGTTGGGATTCGCGTCGCGCGTTGGCTCGCCCGCGGCGGTCACGTAGCGGAAGGCAATGCGATCGGCGCGCTTCAGTTCGTCCAGGGTCTCCGGGTCGCAGAAGTAATTGCCTTCCATGTGCCCGATCGGCATCTTCAGCACCTGGCCGCGCTCGAGACTGTGCGTAAAAGGCGAATCGGTCGTCTCGGTCCGCAAGTAGACATGCCTGCAGATGTACTGCAAGCCCGCGTTGCGCAGCAGCGCGCCGGGCAGCAGGCCGGCCTCGCACAGGATCTGAAACCCGTTGCAGATGCCGAGCACCAGGCCGCCCTCGGCGGCAAACTTCTTCACCGACTGCATCACCGGGGAGAAGCGCGCAATCGCGCCCGTGCGCAGATAGTCGCCGTAGGCAAAACCGCCGGGGACGAGAATCGCGTCGCAGTTCTCCAGGTTCGGCGAGTCATGCCACAGAAATACCGCCGGCTGGTGGGCGATCTCCGCCAGCACGTGCTGGGTGTCGTGGTCGCAGTTGGATCCCGGAAAAACGAGTACGCCGAATTTCATACTTATGAATTCAGGTTAGCAGGTTGACCTTCAGAGGAGCCGGCATTTCACCCCCGCACCCGGTTCCCTGCTCCCTGCCGTTGCAGCCATTTCTGCATCGCCGCCAGCGCGACCTCGCACTGCATGCGGTGCCGCTCGCGCTTGTCGCGCACCCGTTTGCGTGTTGCGTCATCCAGAGGCTCCAGCAGATCGAAGGTGATGTTCGCAGGCTGAAAGCGCTTTGGATCGGCCTGCGTGATGTAGTTCACCAGCGAGCCCAGCGCCGTCGCGCGCGGAACCGGTTCCGGCATGCCGCCCTTCGCCAGCACCGCCGCATAGATCCCGGCCAGCATGCCGGTGGCGATCGACTCCGTGTATCCCTCGACGCCGGAGATTTGCCCGGCGAAGAAAATCCCCGGATGTTCGCGCATGTTCAGCAGCGGCGTGAGCACGCGCGGGGCGTTGATGTAAGTGTTGCGATGAATCTGCCCGTAGCGCAGAAACTTCGCCTGCTCGAGGCCGGGAATCATGCGGAAGATGCGTGCCTGCTCGCCGTATTTCAGGTGGTTCTGGAAGCCGACCAGGTTATACGAGTCGGCGCGCAGATTCTCCTGGCGCAGTTGCACGACGGCCCAGGGCAATTTGCCGGTGCGCGGATCGCGCAGGCCCACGGGCTTCATCGGGCCAAAACGCAGCGTGTCACGCCCGCGCCGCGCCAGCTCCTCAATGGGCAGGCAGCCTTCAAAATAGTCGAGCTTCTCCCACTCCTTTGCCTGCACGCTCTCCGCTGCGAGCAGCGCATCAAAAAAAGCCTCGTACTCGGCCTGGTTCATTGGACAGTTGATGTAATCCGCCGAACCTTTGTCGTAGCGGGCGGCCAGATACACCCGCTCGCGATTGATCGAATCGGCCTCGACGATGGGGCTGATGGAGTCGTAGAACGCCAGATGCTCGCTGCCGGTGAGCCGCGCAATCTCATCCGACAGCGCAAGGGACGTGAGCGGCCCCGACGCGACGATGGTCACACCTTCGCCGGGATCGAGCCGCGTGACTTCCTCGCGATGCACGGTGATCCGGGGCTCCGCCGCGATCTTCTCGCCAATCAGCCGGGAAAACTCTGCGCGATCGACGGCCAGCGCGTGTCCCGCCGGCACCGCTGTCGCGCCGGCGCAGGCCAGCAGCGGAGATCCGGCGCGCCGCATTTCCTGTTTCAGCAGCCACGGCGCGGTGTTCTCGCTCTCCGATTTCAGCGAATTCGAGCAGACGAGTTCGCCGAAGTCTGCCGTCTGGTGCGCGGGCGTCTGTCGCACCGGCCGCATCTCGAACAGCTCGACCTCGACGCCCATGCGCGCGGCTGCCAGCGCCGCTTCCGGACCGGCGAGCCCGCCGCCAATCACGCGAATTCTGCCCGGCGCCGTCATGCCTGCGCAGCCAGGGACGCCAGCGCGTCGCCGCCCAGCCGCATGCGCCGCCAGCTGTCCATGGTGACCGCGCCCAGCGAGCGGTAGAACGAAAGGGCCGGCTCATTCCAGTCCAGCACATGCCAGAAGAGCAGGCTGCACCCGCGCTCGACGCTCACCGCTGCCACGCGCGTCAGCAGCACCTTGCCGATGCCGCGCCCGCGAAAGCCCGGCCTCACAAACAGGTCCTCCAGATGCATGGAACGCCCGCGCCACGTGGAATACACCGGGAAAAACAGAGCGAATCCGGCCGGCTCCCCGTCTTCTTCGGCGATCAGGCACTCGAAACAGGCGCTCGCGCCCGGCACTGGAAACCCGTCCCGCAGCAGCTCAGCTTCGCTTATCTTCACCGCGTGCGGCTCGCGCTCGTACTCGGCGAGCTCCCGGACCAAGGCAAGGATCTGCGGAATGTCAGTGGGGGAAGCGGGGCGAATCGTAGCCATCGGCTCTCATTATAGGGAGCGCACTCCTGCGCGAGGACCAGCGCGCGCCCTGGGCGGCCGATTCGCGGACCTCTCGTTCCGGCCCTCCGAATATCCGGCACTGTGGTAATGCCACGTAAGTGGTACGACCACGCACGGCGGCCCGAGCATCGTACTCGCCGATTCCTGATTGGGAGCTGGCTGGCATGGGAACACACGACGTGATGCAAATGCTGATCGAGGTCGAGCGGGCGCTGCAGAAGCGGGACTACGGCACGGCCTTCGCAGCACTGATTGAGGCCGAAGACCGCCTGTTACGCGTCGAACGGGAATCGCTTGCCCGCCAGGATCAAATCGTGCACAAGTGCGCTTAAATCCAGAAAAAGCCAGCGGCAACGCGCCCGACCCACGCCGTAACCGCGCGACCTGGCCCAATTCCCCAAATTCAGGCTTCCCTTTTTCGCATTTCGGCGTCATCATGGGTGGATTCCGGTCCCTCCGGCGCGGAGGCGCTCATGATTCGCTGCCTGATCGAAGCAGCGCGGATCGGCTTAGTGGCGGCGATGGCTGCCCCGGCAGCCATCACAGCCCACGGCGCTGCTCCGCAGATGTCCCCCGCATCCACTCCATCTTCGGCCATCGCGCTTCCGCCGGAAACTCTCGGGGATCTCGCGCTGGCCCGCCAGGAGTACATCCAGGCCATCGCCGACTACCAGCAGATCCCGCACAAATCGGCTGCCATCTGGAACAAGATCGGCATCGCCTACCACCACCTCTTCGCCTACGACGTGGCGCGCCGCGACTACGAACGGGCATTGCGCATGCGCCCCGATTTTCCGCAGGCGCTGAACAATCTGGGCGCCGTGTATTACGCGAAGAAGAGATACGGCAAGGCGGAAAAGTTCTACCGCAGATCGCTGGGCTTCGACCCCAATGACGCGGCCGTGTACAGCAACCTCGCGGTTGCGTATTTTGCGCAGGCCAAAATCCCCCAGGGTGTTGAAGCGATCCGCGCGGCCTTCGATCTGGATCCCAACATCTTCTCCACGGACTCGCCGCAGCTCGTCAGTTCCGCCCTGCCCGCCCGCGACCGGGCCCAGCAGGACTTCTGCCTGGCACGCCTGTTTGCTCAGGCGGGCAATTTCCGCGAGGCGATCGATTTTCTGCGCCGCGCCCTCAATGAGGGCTTCAGCGATCAGAAGAAGCTTCTGGAGGACCGGACGCTCGCCTCACTCCGCGCCACGCCCGAGTTCGCCGAACTGATGAACGAGCAGAAGCTGCAGAAGCGTTAGCCCATCTCCCGGCGCTTGTCCCGCCAGGGCTCCGCGCAATTCCGGACAACCTCTGTTACCAGATTCGCCACTAAAGCTGAGACAGGCACGACCGGCAAACACCAGCCGCCCCTGTCCTGTGAATTTTTGCTGAACGGCGATTGCGAACGGCTGTGCTTTTCCGCGCGCAGCGCATGAACGCCAGTTTCCGGCAGGCGCCACAGAAGATCGCGCCTGCGCCCTTCCCTCAGAACTCCAAGGCACTACGCCCAGCTGACCTATGAGCATCTCCGCACCGGAATCCCCCCTGGGTTCGATGAGCAGGCGTGGTCTATCTGCCGCCGGACTCTCGCTTGCCTTTCTCGCGGCCACGCTGACAGCGTTCCTGGCCGGCTGTTCAGCGGGTTCCGGCACCACCGGCGCACAGAGAACTCTGCAGACGATTGCCGTTTCGCCGGCGACTGCCAGTCTGTCGGTCGGTGGCACCCAGCAGTTCACGGCCACGGGCACCTACTCCGACGGCTCGACCGCCGACCTGACGTCGACGGCTACGTGGGTCACGGCAAGCTCCAGCATTGCGGGTGTCAGTTCTTCCGGAGTAGTCACCGCGGCCGCCGCGGGATCGACCACCGTGACCGCCTCACAAAGCGGCGTCAGCGGAACCGCAGCTATTACCGTCGCCGCCGCCACGCCCGCGCTCAGTTCCATTGCCGTTACGCCCGCCAGCGCCACCGTCGCGGCGGGCGCAACACAGCAATTCACCGCCACCGGCACCTACGCCAACGGCACCACGGCGAATATCACCTCGCAGGTGACCTGGACATCGTCCAGCACCGCGACAGCGACCATTAACTCCAGCGGCCTTGCCACCGGCGTCGCGGACGGTTCCACCACGATCACGGCCGCGCTGAGCGGCGTCAGCGGGACGACGACGCTAACGGTCTCCGCGTCAACCGGAACCATCTCCAGCCTGGCCGTGACGCCGACCACCCCCAGCATCACAGCGGGATCCACGCAACAGTTCACCGCAACCGCGACCTACAGCAATGGCGCGACGGCGAACGTCACGGATTCCGCAACGTGGACCTCCGACAACACCCAGGTCGCCACGATCAACTCCTCGGGGCTGGCGACGGGGATACTTCCGGGAACCACGACGATTCAGGCAACCTACCAGGGCCAGGCAGGAGCGACGACCCTGACCGTCACGAACGCCCCAGGCACAGGCACCGACATTCCGACCTGGCATGTGGATACCAACCGCAGCGGCCTGAATTCCAACGAGACGATCCTGACCCCCCCCAACGTTAACTCCTCGAACTTCGGAAAGCTGTTCTCCATCCTCGTGAACGGATATGCATACGCGGAGCCGCTCATCCTGTCGAACCTGGAGATCAACGGAGCGGTGCACAACGTTCTGTACGTGGCGACGGAGGCCGACTGGGTGTACGCGTTCGACGCCAACACGGGCACGCAGCTATGGGGCGAGAGCCTGCTGAAGAGCGGCGAGACGCCGCTCACCGACGGCGCCATTCAGCCATATCAGGGAATCACGTCGACGCCGGTAATCGATCGCAGCACCGGCACGATGTATGTGGTGTCGGCGCAGAAGACGAGTTCCGGGAACACCTTCCGCCTGCACGCTCTGGATATCACCAACGGATCAGAAAAATTCGAGGGACCGGCCACCATCACCGCATCGGTGACAGGCAGGGTTGCCAATAACGACACGCTCACCACGTCGTGCGTGCAGCGCGCGGCGCTGCTGGAGGCGAACAGCAATATCTACATCGGCTTCGGCGGCTGCCCTGCCGGCTGGCTGCTGGCTTACAGCGGGCTGAACCTCACGCAGGTTGGTGCCTGGAATGCCAGCCCGAACCAGACCGGGGTGGGCCCGTATGCGAGCGCCGGCGGCGTGTGGATGGGCAGCGGCGGGCCTGTGGCCGACTCGAGCGGCAACGTCTATATCGTGACCGGGAATGGCCCGTGGGACGGCAATACCGCCTGGGGCGACTCCGTAATCAAATTCAGTCCATCGCTCAAGCTGGAAGACTCGTTCACGCCCGACGAGTACGAGTACATGGACTGCAACGATGAAGACTTCGCGGCCGGCGGCCTGATGATGATTCCAGGCACCTCCGATCTGGTGGCCGGCGGTAAGATTGGCCGAGTCTACCTGCTCAACAGCAGCAAGCTGGGCGGAGAAAGCACGAATGACACGGGAGCGCTCGATCGCATCTGGTTCGAGTCGGACCTGTCCGCGCCCTATACGTCCCAGCCCTGCACCTACATCACCCCCAACCCCACCGGCGAGGTCAGTTCTTACGAGATCTTCGGCACGGCTGCGTACTTCAACGGGTACGTGTATCTCGGCATTACCCCGACAGGGTCGGGGGTTCCCGCGCCGGTGCGGCAGTTCGAATTCAGCAGCAGCGCCAACACGCTCACGCCGGGCGCGTACACCAGCCCCAGCCAGCCGCTGAACACCCGTGGCACGACGCCGTTCATCTCCTCCAACGGCTCGCAGGATGGCATCGTCTGGATGATCGACCAGGGTGTTCCGCTCCAGCAGGGCACGCCGACGGCGGCCACGCTCTACGCTTTCGACGCGGCGAACTTCCCGAACCAGCTCTACAGCAGCGCGGCGAACTCGGCGGACACGGCCGGCTACGCGATCAAGTTCACGTCGCCGGTGGTGGCCGACGGCGAGGTCTTCATCTCCACCGGCCACGACCCAACGACCGCCAGCAACCCCCAGGGCGAGATCGACGTGTACGGATTGAAATAGGGCAGCGCCAGCGTCAGAGTCTTCGCGCGGGGAGCTGGAACCCCAACGGCGCGCTGTTCTTCTATAGTTGAGACGACACCTCAACGGGAGAACAGCCCTGGCCTGCGACGACCTCAGAGACTGGATCAAGATCCTCGACAAAGCCGGTGAACTGCGGCGCATTCGCCTCGAAATCGACCCGATCCTCGAAATGGCGGAGATTGCCGACCGCGCGGCGAAATCCCGCGCCCCCGCGCCCGGCGGTCCTGCCCTCCTTTTTGAGAATGTCAAAGGTTATCCTGGCTCCTCGGTTCTGATGAACCAGTTCGGCAGCGAGCGCCGGATGAAGCTGGCGCTGGGCCTCGACCCGGATCACGGCTCGCTTGACGAAATTGCCCAGCGCCTGCGCGCTCTGCTCGATGTGAAATCGCCTGAAGGCTTCCTGGAAAAGCTGAAGATGCTGCCGGTGCTGGCAGAGATCGGCAAGTTCTTCCCCAAAACCATTGCGGCAAAAGATGCGCCCTGCAAGCAGGTGATCCGGCGCGAAGGCTTCAGCGTTCTCGATTTTCCGATACTGCAGACGTGGCCTCTCGACGCCGGGCGCTTCATCACGCTGCCCTGCGTCATCACGCGCTCCTCCGCCACCGGCAAGCGCAACATGGGCATGTACCGCATGCAGGTCTACGACGGCCAGACCACCGGCATGCACTGGCAGCGCCAGAAAAACGCTGCCGAGCATCTGCGCGAGGCGCTGCGCGCTGCGGCGGGCGAGGCTTCTTCGCGGGTGCGGGCCATGGCCGAAACCGCCGGCGGCATCGCGAACCTCGCGCTCGCGAATCTGGACCCCGCGAACAAGCGCCTCGAAGTCGCCGTCGCCATCGGGACGGATCCGGCAACGACTTTCTCCGCCATCGTTCCGGCTCCGCCCGATGTTGAGGAATTCCTCATTGCCGGCTTCCTGCGCCAGCAGCCGGTGGAGCTGGTGAAGTGCGAAACCGTGGACCTCGAGGTTCCCGCGCACGCGGAAATCGTCCTCGAAGGCTACGTGAATCTCGACGAACTGCGCCCCGAAGGCCCCTTCGGCGACCACACCGGCTTCTACACGCTCGAGGAGGACTACCCGGTCTTTCACATCACCTGCATCACGCACCGCCGCGATCCCATCTGGTCGGCTACCATCGTCGGCAAGCCGCCGATGGAAGACGCATGGATGGGCAAAGCCGTCGAGCGCATCTTTCTCCCGCTCTTCCGCCTTACGCTGCCGGAGATAGTCGACATCAACCTGCCCATCGAGGCCGTCTTCCACAACCTGATGATCGTCTCCATCCGCAAAAGCTACGCCGGCCAGGCGCGCAAGGTGATGAACGGCATCTGGGCGATGGGCCAGGCCATGTTCACGAAATGCATCATCGTGGTCGATGAAGACTGCGATGTCCAGGATCTGCGCGAGGTCACCCTCCG
>Ga0335075_10007514_pt1 | contig 16776 bp, 11 predicted proteins | sample Lox_Sample_24_FD_206723 | JGI IMG/M metagenome (GOLD analysis project Ga0335075, IMG submission 206723) | Soil microbial communities from Loxahatchee National Wildlife Refuge, Florida, United States - Lox_Sample_2.4 | ecosystem: Environmental > Terrestrial > Soil > Wetlands | place: USA...
CCAGTGCCGCGCTCGAGCCGTCCAGACGCGTCCGCGCCGGCCCCGCCGCCTCGTCACTGGTCCGGCCCTGGTCCAGCTCGGTGCTGGCGGGGGACCAGTGGCTCACCGCGAATCCGCCAGCCTGCGCACAGCTGCGGCGAACGCGTCGCCTCGGGCCGGGTAATCGCGGAACATGTCCCACGACTGCGCGGCCGGCGCCAGCAGCACGGTGTCCCCGCGCCGCGCGGCGGCCGCCGCCTGTGCTACTGCCTGCTCCATGACACCAGTGTCTGTGCCGCTCAGCTCCATGACTGGGACATTCGGCGCGTGTCGCGCCAGCGCCTTGCCGAATCTAGCCCGGTCGGTGCCGATCAGGACGGCAGCCCGCAGCCGCGAAGCCGCCGCCGCGACGATGCCGTCCAGGTCGTCATCGCTACCGCGGAACAGGCCGCCGGCCACCCAGACCACAGAGGGGAACGACGCAAGCGAAGCCGCCGCTGCCGCCGGATTGCTCGCCTTTGAGTCGTCGACGAATGCCACCCCGTCGATCTCGGTGACCAGCGTGATGCGGTGCGGCTCAGGCACAAAAGCGCCTAGCCCGGCGGCGATGGAGGCCGGCTGGTCGCCGTAGGCGCGCGCGAGCGCCGCAGCTGCCAGCGCGTCGGCCACGTTGTGCGCCGCAGCAGGCTGTACCTCGCTGACTGCTGCCAGCCGCACTGCTGTGCTCCCGGTCCGGGTGGCAGTGGTCAGGTTAGTGCTGGCGAACGCACAGTCCACCAGCCAGCCATCCTCGACGCCTAGCTCGCCAGCACTCGGGCGCCCAAGCCGGAACCCGACGATCCTGGCCGCCTGGCTAGCTGCCGCCGCCATCGCAACCGTGGCCGGGTCGTCTGCGTTGCAGATCGCGATAGTGCCTGGCGCGAAGATCCTGGCCTTGGCCGCAGCGTAGGAGACCACGTCGTCGTGCCAGTCGAGGTGGTGCGCGGCCAGGTTCAGCACGACGGCCGCGAGCGGCCTGATCGTCGCACTCCAGTACAGCTGGAAGCTTGACAGCTCCACCGCGACGACCGGATACGGCTCGGGATCTGTGACCACGTCGAGGATCGGCGTGCCGACGTTTCCGGCGGCCACACTGCGATGGCCCGCGGCGGTGAGCATAGCGGCCAGCATCCGGACTGTGGTCGTCTTGCCATTCGTGCCGGTGATCGCCAGCCACTGCTGCCGGCCGCCGCCAGGCAGCCACGGCCGAAGCCGCCAGGCCAGCTCGACGTCGCCGATCACTTCGATGCCCGCCGTGACCGCGTTCGCCAGCAGCGGCGTATCCGGCCGCAGCCCGGGTGAGGTGACCACGAGCGCTGTGCCCGGCGGCACGCTGGCGCCGGGGCCGAGCTGCTCTGGTCCGAGCCGGGCCGCCACTCCCTCCTTGGCCAGCCGGTCGGCGACGGCACGGCGCTCAGCGTCGTCCCGCGAGTCCACGGCGGTCACCCTGGCACCCTGGCTGGCCAGCAGCGAGCTGACCGACTGCCCGGTGATGCCGAGGCCAGCGACGACGACGGGCCGGCCGGCCAGGTCCGCGAGCCCGGATACTGTGCCGCTGCCGGTCATCTGCTAAGTCGCCAGCCACTCGGCATAGAAGATGCCCAGGGCCAGCGCGACGCATAGCCCTGAAATCAGCCAGAATCTGATCACGATCGTCGTCTCGGCCCAGCCGAGCATGTCGAAGTGATTGTGCAGCGGGCTCATCCTGAAAACCCGTATCCCTCGCCCGGTTCTGAGCTTGGTGGCCTTGAAGACGCTCACCTGGATGATCACCGACAGCGTGGTGATCACGAAGAGACCGCCCAGGATCATCAGCAGCAGCTGAGTCTTGGTGCAGACCGCCAGCCCGGCCAGCACGCCGCCGAGCGCCAGCGAGCCGGTGTCGCCCATGAAGATCTTGGCAGGCGGCGCGTTCCACCACAGGAAGCCAAAGCACGCGCCGGTCACCGCGGCGGCAACCACTGCCAGGTCCAGCGGATCCCTGATCTGATAGCACTGCCTGGACAGGAACGTGGTGCAGTCGTTGCGCTCTTCCCAGATGCCGATCAGTACGTAGGCGGCCAGCACCAGGACAACCGATCCGGTGGCCAGCCCGTCGAGGCCGTCGGTCAGGTTCACGCCGTTGGAAAACCCGGCGATGAGGATGACGATCCAGATGACGAACGGCAGCACGCCGATGGCCGGCCCGAAGTCGCGCAAGAACGAGAGGTGGGCGTCGGCCGGAGTGAGGTCGTAGCCGTCCGGGTGCTGCAGCACCTCCAGCGCGAACACCGTGCCGACGACGAGCTGGCCGGTCAGCTTGGCCCCGCTGCGCAACCCGACGCTGGTCTGCCGGGAGATCTTGAGGAAATCGTCGATGAACCCGACCAGGCCCAGACCGGCCATCAGGAACAGCACGAGCAGGCCGGACGCACTCATCGGGTCATGGGTGGCCACGTGCCCGACGAGGTAGCCGACCAGCGTCGCCAGCACCATCACCGCGCCGCCCATGGTCGGCGTGCCGCGCTTGGTCTCGTGGGATTTCGGACCTTCGACCCGGATCGGCTGTCCGTACCCCTGGCGGCGCAAGACCCCGATGATCAGGGGCGTGCCGAACAGCGCCAGCAGCATTGATACCGCGCCGGCTACCAGGATCGTCTTCACGACAGTGTCCCATTGTGCCGGGACCCCGCGCGCTCGCCCGCGTCGGCTGCGTGAGCGTCCAGCGGCCGCTCACCGGTCAAAGCAAGCGCCACCCGCTCCAGGCCGATGCTGTGGGACGCCTTGACCAGGACCACGTCTCCAGTCCGCACCCGGTCCTGCACCGCGCGCACGGCCGCCGGGCCGTCGGGTACCCAGAGCAGCTCGCCATGCCAGGCAGGCACCGTCTTCGCGCCGGGCAGCATCGGGGCCGCCTGGTCGCCGACCACGATCAGCCCGGCAAGCCCGGCCCGCGCCGCGACCGCGCCGATCTCCTCGTGCAGCCGGTCCGCGTCGTCGCCCAGCTCTGTCATGTGGCCAAGCACAGCGAATCCGCGGCGGCCGCGGGCCATCGTAGCCAGCGCCCTGATAGCCGCCCTGACAGTGTCCGGGTTGGCGTTGTAGGCATCGTTGATGATCGTGACGCCATCGCTGAGCTGCGTTACTTCCATCCGCCAGCGGCTCCTGGCCGTCGCCGCCGTCAGCCCGGCGGCGATGTCGGCGACCGGCATGCCGAGCTGCCCGGCCAGGGCGGCGGCTGCCAGCGCGTTGTACACGTGATGCTCACCGTGCAGCTGCAGCCGCACCGGGGCGGAGCCGTCCGGCGCCTCCAGGATGAACCTGGCGCGACCGAGATCGTCGGTTCTGACGTCCGCCGCCCGCACGTCCGCTGCGGCCGACTTGCCGAACGTCACCACCCTGGCCCTGGTCCGGGCTGCCATCGCGGCGACCCGGTGATCGTCGGCGTTCAGCACCGCGACGCCATCAGCCGGCAGCGCTGCGGGCAGCTCGCCCTTAGCCTCAGCGATCCGGTCCAGGCCGCCGAACTCACCAGCATGGGCGTGGTTGACGCACAGCACCGCACCGAGCCGGGGCGGCGCGATCCGGCATAGCTCAGTGATGTTGCCGGGGCCACGCGCGGCAAGCTCGGAGATCAGGTACCGGGTCTGCTCCGTGATCTTCAGCACAGTGAGCGGGTGGCCGATCTCGTTGTTGTAAGAATCGCGGGGCGCGACGGTTGGACCAAGCGTCTCGATCAGCTGGGCCGCCAGGTCCTTAGTCGTGGTCTTGCCTGCTGATCCGGTAATGCCGATGACAGTGAGCTGCGGCGCGCGGTCAATGACGGCCCTGGCCAGCTTGCCGAGAGCAGCCTGGACGTCCGGCACGATCAGCGCCGGACCGCCGACCGGCCGGGCGGCCAGCACGGCCGCCGCGCCGGCCGCCAGCGCGGCGCTGGCGAACTCGTGCCCGTCGGTCCGGGTGCCGGGCAGCGCGGCGAACAGGCTCCCTGGCGCGGCTTCCCTGGAATCGATCACGACCGGGCCGGTCACCAGAGCGCCGGGATCGGCCACGTCCGCCAGTCGCGCGCCGGTGGCCTCAGCGACCTGCGCGACGGACAGCGGAATCACACGTCCTCCGGGAAGCGACTGGTCGGGCCGATAGGGGCGGTTCCGCCGGCCGTGCTGGTCTGTTCGGGCGGATCGAGCCAGCCAGCCGTACCGAGGCCGGCGGCAATCGTCGCATCCTCGCTCGCCCGGCGGCGCAGGAGGGCCTCCGAAGCAACCTCGCGATCGTCGAACGGGATCACTGCCCCTGCCACGTACTGCCCGTGCTCGTGCCCTTTGCCTGCGATTAGCACCACGTCGCCCTTGCCCGCACCTGCCACCGCAAGCCCGATCGCCGCCGCCCGGTCAGGTTGCACCACGACTTGCGCACGGTCGCGTTGCGGTACCTCGATCGCGCCGGACAGCATCTCGGCCAGGATGGCCAGCGGATCCTCCGAGCGCGGGTTGTCGTTGGTCAGGATGGCCACATCGGCGAGCCTGGCCGCAGCGGCACCCATCATGCGGCGCTTGCCACGGTCCCTGTCTCCCCCGCAGCCGAGCACTATTACCAGGTTGCCCTGGGTGACGTCGCGCATCACAGTCAGCAGCGCCTCGACTGCGCCCGGCTTGTGCGCATAGTCAACAAGCACGCTGAAGTCCTGACCGCAGTCGACCCGCTCGAGCCTGCCGGGCGGGCCGGGGCTGGCAGCCACCCCGGCCACCGCGTCAGCGAGCCCGGCCCCGGCCTCGACCATGGCCACGATGGCCGCAAGCGCGTTCGCGACGTTGAATTCACCGGGCAGGGCAACGGCCGCGTCGGCTTCCACTCCACCTGGCCCGATGACCCGGAAGGTGGAGCCGTCTGCGCCAGAACGGACGTCTACCGCCCGCCAGTCGGCCGCACGCCGTCCTTCGGCCGAAAAGGTGGTGACCGGGATCGCCGCCACCGCGGCCAGCTCCCGCCCGTGCGCGTCGTCTATGTTCACCACGCCGGACCTGGCATATTTCGGTGTGAACAGCTCGGCCTTGGTCGCGAAGTAGTCATCCATGCTGGCGTGGAAGTCCAGGTGGTCCTGTGACAGGTTGGTGAAGACCGCGACGTCGTAGTGCGTCCCCGCCACCCGGCCGAGCGCCAGCGCGTGGCTGGAGACCTCCATCGCTACCGCGCCGATCCGCCGCTCAACCATCGCAGCCAGCAGCGCCTGCAGGTCGGTGGCCTCCGGAGTGGTCAGCGTGCTGGTCTGCGCGGCCTCCCCGACCCGGGTTTGCACGCCGCCGATCAGCCCGGTCCGGTAGCCAGCTGCCCGCAGGCCGGCCTCAAGCAGGTAGCTCGTCGTGCTCTTGCCCGCCGTGCCGGTAACGCCGATCAGCAGCAGCCGGTCCGACGGATGGCCGTAGATCCAGGCAGCGACCTCGCCCAGCCTGGCCCGCGGCTCGGCGACCACGAACACCGGCAGGCCGGAGGCGATTGCTGATGCGCGGCCGGCCGGGTCGGTGAGCACCGCCACGGCCCCGGCCTCGGCGGCTGCGGCGCAGAATTGCGCGCCATGCACGCTGCTCCCGGGCAGCGCGGCATAGAGGTCACCGGGCCGGACAGCCCTGGAGTCATGAGTGACGCCACGCAGGACACCGGCAGAGCCCCGGTCGTCCGGCAGCGGGTCTGCCGGGCGCAGGCCGAGCAGCGCCGCGAGCCCGGCTAGCGGGAGCGCGGGCACATAATCTGGGCGAAATGCCGCTGGCACGGGCAGAGGTTACCTCCCCTCGCGCCGTCACGGTGCCGTGAGCCGGATATACGGCGTCCTGGCATCGTCCGGCGCGATCTTCATCGTCTGCAGAGCGAACTTGGCTACGTCGAAGAAAGCCGGCCCGGCGACCTCGTCACCGTAGTACTTCCCCCGCGGGTCCTGGATGTTCACTGCTACGACCAGTTGCGGGTTGTCGGCCGGGACGATGCCGATGTAACTGGAACCATACTGGCAGAGGCACTTGCTCAGGCCAGAGCCGGAAACTTGCGCCGTTCCGGTCTTGGCTGCCACCGTGTACCCCCTGATGAGTCCCCACCGCTCGCCTGCCTGGGCATCTACCTTGGGCACCTGCTGCAGCATCTTCATCAGCTCGCGTGCCGTCGTTGCGCTGATAACCCGCCTGGCTGATGGCTTCGGCGTCGGCGCGTAGTGTCCGGCCGCGGTCGTGGTGCCCGCCACCAGCGTCGGCTGCACCCGGACACCGCCATTGGCAATGGTGGCGTAGACGCTGGCCATCTGGATGGCAGTCACGCCCACGCCCTGGCCGAAGGCGTACTCATACCGGTTGTCGCCGTAGTAGCCGGCCGAGCCGGGCCTGGGAATCAGGCCCGCGCTCTCGCCCGGCAACCCGAGGCCGGTGGCCGAGCCCAGCCCGAAGCTGCGCAGGAAGCGGTACTGCTGCTCCGGCGTGATGTGCTGCGCGACCTGCACCATCCCGACGTTGCTCGAGTGCGCGAGTATGCCAGCGATCGTGTACTTGACCGTCGGGTGGTACTCGGCATCGTGGAACGTGTACAGGCCGTCCATGGTGATCGAATACGGGATCGTGTACGCGCTCATGGGGGTCTGGCCGCCATCCTCCAGCGCGGCCGCCACAGTGACCGGCTTCAGCGTGCTGCCCGGCGCGAACACGTTGGCGGCGCTGATGTTCGTTGTCTCATTGACGTTCGTGACGTCTGCCGGGTTGTAAGTCGGCCACTGCGCCATGGCCAGGATCGCTCCGGTCTTGGGCTGCATCACTACGATGGAGCAATTCCTGGCATGGGTCTGGAGCACTCGCAGTTTGCAGACCTGCTCGGCTTTCCACTGGATGTCGGCCTGGATGGTGAGCCGGAGGCTCTTGGCCGGCACGCCAGGTGATAGCTGCACTTCGGTCAGCGGGATCGGCTCCTGGTCAACGCCGAGCTCGACCTCCTCGCTACCGTCCCGGCCTGCCAGCACCGAGTTGTACTCCTGCTCGAGTCCGGCTTCGCCGACTAGCCCGCCGTCGCCTGACGGAGACGGATTGGTGAAGCCCACGATGCTGGCGGCGAGGTCACCGTTCGGATAGACAGTGTTATAGGTCGCCTTCAGGTCGATGCCCGGCAGCCCGAGACTGCTGATCTTGCTCGCGGCGGCCACCGGAATCCCGGCGGCGAGTACCTGATATTCCGGCGAGGAGGGATGGTTCAGCATGCCGAGTACCGTCGCAGCCGGAAGCTTGAGCAGGCCGGCCAGCTTGGCCGCGACGCCAGGTCGCGACTTCACCGGGATGTGCTTGGGATCGGCCAGGACCCGGTCGGTCTGAACCGTCATCGCCAGCTCTGTCCCGTCACTGGTGCTGATATTGCCGCGAACTACCGGGAACTGGATGTGCGCGAGCTGCTGCTGCTGGGAGGCCGTGCGGTACCGCGCCGAATCGAGCCCTTCGATCTGAACAAGCCGGGCAGCAAAGAGCGACAACGCGAGCGCGATGCACAGCAGGCTGATCCGGAGCCGACGCCGCGCGCTGGCACGGCGGAGCACAGCGCGCTTCGGCACCTTCAGGCTGGCCTGCGGAGCTGAACTGCGCGCTCTCCGGCTACCGCTGCCCGGGCTTGAAGCAAAGCCGCGTGTGCCGAGGTATTGGTACGGCTCGCCCGCACCCTGGCCTGACCTGGTCACCTTGCCGCCCGGAACGCCGTCCGGCGGCCGGGCCGCGCGAGCCGCCCGGAACCGGCTGACCGCGTCGCTGGGGCGGACCAGAGAGCCCCCCTCCGGTCACCGGCTCGACCCGGCCTTGGTGCGCGGGCTGGCTGGGGCCCGCTTCCGATGCGCGGCACGACCGGCCTTGGATCCCCGGCCTGCATGCGTGGTTCGGCCGGGGTGCGTCGCTGCCTTGCGGGTGGTCCGGCCGGCAGCCGTGCTGTCCTGTCCTTGTGCGTCAGCGTGGCTCGGCACTCGCGAGTAGCGGTGATCAGCAAGGTCGAGGATGTTGCTGCTTCCTGGCATTCGCATGCCGAGCTGGTAGGCACGCTCCTCGATGCCTTGCGGCGACCGCTCCTTCGCGACCTGAACGAGCAGCGTCTGCTCTTGCCTGGACAAGTTCGCGTTGCCGCTCTGCAACTGACTGATGCGGAAGCTGCTCGCGCCAAGCGTGGTATTGACAACGAGCAGGCAGACAAGTCCGCCGCCAAGGAGCGCAAGGACAAGCAGAACAAACGGAATCCGGGGCAGCGGAACGGCAGCCGCGGGGCTGCGCACGCGGGCGGCTCGTGCCGACGGTGCGCTAGTTCCGGGCGCGCGAGTCCGGGACAAACCCGGTGATGTGGCAGACCGGCTCGGCGCAGCCTGCCCGACGACACGCAGATGGCGCCAGCCGCTCGGCAGAAAAGGGGCGCCAGCCACGGTGCGGCTGCGGGTAACCGTGGTGGTACGAGCGCCGCCGGCCCGGTCACGGCCAGCCCGGTCACTGCCAGCCCGGTCACGGCCAGCCCGGTCACTGCCAGCCCGGTTGCCGCGAGCGCCGGCTACCCGGCCACGGGCTGCCTGAAAACGAGAATCCTGACCACTGGCGTCGTGACCACGAGCGTACTGACCACGAGCATCCTGGCTATCGGCATCCTGGCTATGGGCATCTAGGCCACGGGCGCCGAAAGCACGGGCTGCCTGACCACGGGCGCGAGCCCGGTCGGCACCGGGACGGTCCAGGCCGCCACGGTCATCGCCAGCGCCGGCCCGCCGGCCACGACTACCGGGTTCGCCGCTGCGGACCGCGTCCGTGCCTGGACGATTCAGGCCGCCACGGTCACCGCCAGCGCCGGTCACACGGCCGCGATTGGCGGGACCGCCACCGCGAGCCCGGTCAGGTGCAGCCCGGTCAGATCCAGCCCAGCCAGATCCAGCCCGGTCAGGTGCAGCCCGGTCAGGTGCAGCCCGGTCAACGCCGATGCCCTTCACCCGGCCGCGGGTGATTTGACCACGGGCATCCTGACCACGGGCATCCTGACCACGGGCATCCTGACCACGGGCATCCTGACCACGCGCGTCCTGACCACGCGCGTCCTGACCACGGGCGCGGGGCCTGTCGCCAGCGGGTATCCGTGCACGGCGCTGATCCGGCGTGCCGCCTCGCCCTGCCGGGCGCAGCCGGCGAGGCACCTGTGACGTGGTGTCCATCGGGTTAGCCCGCCCCTCCCAGCCGGTCCTGGCTCCTTGCCCTGATTGCCGCCGCGTCGATTGCTGGCGCGTCCTGCTCACGAGCCGGTGTCATGCCGCCGCCCTGACCCGTTCCGCTGCGCGCAGCCTGGCCGGCGCCGCCCGCGGGTTCGCCGCCAGCTCTTCCGCGGTCGGCCGCTCGGCGCCCCTGGTGAGCAGCCGGAACTGCGGCCTGGCGGATTCCAGCGAGACGGGCAGCCCGCGCGGCGTGGTATCTGCCGTCCGGCTGGCCAGTTCCTGCTTTACCGCCCGGTCTTCAAGTGAGTGATAAGCGAGAGTGACTATTCGTCCACCCACGGCCACCGCGTCCAGGGCAGCCGGAAGCGCACGCCGTAGCGCCCCGAGTTCGTCGTTGACCTCGATCCGCAGGGCCTGAAAGGTGCGTTTGGCCGGATTGCCGCCCGTCCGCCGGGCCGGCGCAGGGATCGAGTCCCTGACAATGTCGGCAAGCCTGGCGGTGCTGGTCAGTGGTTCTCGCGCCCGCGCTGCTACCACAGCGTCGGCGATGCGGCGCGCGAACCGCTCCTCACCGTAATCACGAAGCACCCTGGCCAGGCGATCGGCCGGGTAGGTGTTCAGCACGTCGGCGGCGGTCAACTGGCTGGCCTGATTCATGCGCATGTCGAGCGGCGCGTCCTGCGAGTAGGCAAAACCCCTGCTCGGGTTGTCCAGCTGCGGTGATGAGACGCCGAGGTCGAACAGAATGCCCTGGACGGCGCGGTGACCGGCCCGCGTCAGGATCTGCGGGAGCTCGTCGTAGACCGCCTGGACCAGCGTCACCCGGTCGCCGAAGCTCGTCAGGACCCGCCGCGATTCCTCGATCGCGGTCGCGTCGGCGTCGATGCCGATGAGGCTGAGCCCTGGGTGCGCCGCCAGCAGAGCCCGCGCGTGTCCGGCCCGGCCGAGAGTCGCGTCTACCAGAACCGCACCGGGCGGATCGAGGGCAGGCGCGAGCAGCGCGAGAACCCGGTCACGCATGACCGGCAGATGTGCGGCCGCAGCCGTTGCCATCGCGCCCCCTCGTTTGTCTACTTCGCCGCGTGCCGCGGCGATCCTTCCCGCCCCCGGCTGCCGCGATGCCCGGCCAGGCCCCCATCCGCGCCACTGCACTGACGGGTCCGGTATCCGCCTGACGCCGGGGAAGTGACGTCAGCCGGGTCCTCAGGCCCTCCAGCACGGGTGGAGACCTCGCCGGGCATCCAGCGCGCCGTTACAGAACTCCTGGCAGAACCTCCTCCGATGCGTCAGCGAACGCGTCCTCTTGCTGCTCTAGGTAGGTCGTCCACGCGGTGGCATCCCAGATCTCCAGCCGCGTGTTCGCCCCGATCACCACGCAGTCGCGCTGCAGGCCGGCGTACTCTCGCAGGCTCGGCGGGATGGTGATCCGGCCTTGCCGGTCGAGCTCCTCGTCCGATGCGCTGGCGAAGAACACCCGGCTGTAATCCCTGACTGCCTTCGCCGTCACCGGTGCCGTGCGCAATGCCTCGGTGATGCGCCCGAACTCGGTCACCGGGAACACGTACAAGCACCGCTCCTGGCCTTTGGTAAGCACCAGCCCGGCGGACAGCTCGTCGCGGTACTTGGCGGGCAGGATCAAACGGCCTTTCTCGTCGAGCCGAGGCGTGTGGGTGCCAAGGAACACCCGCCTCACCTCCCCAGGCCATCCACATCACGCCCGCTGGACGCGTTTCTCGCCCCACGGCTCACCACTGTACTCCACTCTTCCCCACCGTCAATCTAGGCGAGCCGTTGAACCTGGCACTCGCCGCCGGAGTTACCAGGTCAGGGAGGTGGGGTGAAGTGGAGAGCGGGACCGGCCACCGGTTGGCTGCAAATTGGCATCAGGCAGACTTCCACCTAGTGCGATCCAGCCGATCGTGGGGAATAGTCATCTCAGTGTTACGCGCCCGATATGGGGACGGGATCGCCCGCGACCCGTACAAGGACGTACTGTCTGATCGCATGGCCGATCCCGCCGCGTCAGCGTTGATGTGGAGCGTTAGCGCTGAAGTGGCTGGTGGGCAATGAGAGCAGCTAATTGGGGAATAGCCGCCAGGAGGGCGCGTGGTCACGGAGACCGACCAGCAGGCCGACCGATCGCTTGATGAACTCGTAGGCGTAGCCAGACAGGTCAGCACTGCCGTGCAGACGGTCATCTCTGGCAAGCCAGGGGCGGTCCGCCTCGCCCTAACCGTGCTTCTCGCGGAAGGGCACGTACTCATCGAAGATGTTCCTGGTGTTGGCAAAACCCAGCTTGCCAAAGCACTCGCCAGGTCCATCGACTGCTCGGTGCGGCGGGTGCAGTTCACCCCTGATCTGCTGCCGAGCGATATCACCGGCGTGAACGCCTACAACCAGGAATTGCGTGAGTTCGAGTTCAAGCCCGGCCCAATCTTCGCCAATATCGTGCTTGGCGACGAGATCAACAGGGCGTCACCGAAAACGCAGTCAGCACTGCTGGAGTCGATGGAAGAGCGGCAGGTCACCGTCGACGGCAGCACGTATCAGCTCGAGTCGCCGTTCATGGTGATCGCCACGCAGAACCCGGTGGAGATGGAAGGCACCTACCCGCTGCCGGAAGCACAGCGTGACAGGTTCATGAGCAGGATCTCGATCGGCTATCCGGACCGGGCGTCGGAACTTGCCATGCTCGACGCACATGGCGGGGGCTCACCCCTCGACGAACTCAAGCCGGTCGCTCACGCGAGCGACGTGCGGGCGCTGGTAGCCGCGGTTCGCGACGTGCACGTGTCAGTGCCGATTCGGCAGTACATCATCGACCTGGTCAACGCGACCAGGGTGTCCGCGGAACTGCGGCTCGGCGCGTCACCGCGTGCCGCGCTGCACTTGCTGCGAGCCAGCCGCGCCCACGCCGCGCTCGACGAGCGGGACTTCGTCATCCCTGACGACGTTCAGGCCCTTGCGGTACCGGTACTCGCCCACCGGCTGCTGCCCAGCGCCGAAGCCATGGTCGGGCGGGAAATGCCAGACCAGGTCCTGGCCGGCATTGTCCAACGGCTCCCGCTGCCGAGCCGCTAAACGCGTAGAATTTCGCGCAAGAGCAGCCGGAAGGACAATAAAGATGCGGACCTCGCTGCTCGCTGGGATGACCACCAGGGGGACGTCGTTCCTTGCCGCCGGTGTGGCATCTGCCCTGGCGGGCTATTTGCTCGGCGAGCGCGGACTGTTCTGCGTGGGGATCGCGCTGCTCGCGCTGCCGCTGCTCGCTGCCGCTGGTGCCCGCCGGGGGCAGTACCGGCTGGCCACCGGCCGGACGGTCAGTCCGCCTCGGGTCCCGGCCGGGCATACCGCCACCGTGACATTGCGGCTGGAGAACGTTTCACGAGTACCGACCGGGCTGCTCATGGCCGAAGACACCGTGCCGTACGCGCTTGGTTCCCGGCCCAGGTACGTGCTGGACAAGATCGAGCGCGGCGGCAGTCGCGAGCTGACCTACCCGCTGCGATCAGATCTGCGCGGGAAGTTCGAGATCGGCCCGTTGCAGTTGCGCGTCGCAGACTCCTTCGGACTGGTCGAGCTGACCCGGTCGCTGTCCGGCCGGACGATGTTCGTCGTGACGCCGCGAGTGGTGCCGCTAGCGAGGACAGTGATAAGCCGGTCGTGGGCCGGTGAGGGCAACGGACGAGCGCGGCTGACGTCCACGGCAGGCGAGGACGATGTCATCCCGCGTGCCTACCGGGACGGCGATGAATTCCGGCGCGTGCACTGGCGATCCACGGCCCGGTACGGCGAGCTCATGGTGCGCAGGGAAGAGCAGCGCTGGCGCAACAAGGCGACCGTCTTCCTGGACAGCCGGTCCCTTGCACACGCGGGCAGCGGAGCTGCGTCGTCCTTCGAGGTGGCTGTCAGCGCGGCGGCGTCCGTCGGCGTGCATATCGCGCAGGAGGGCCTGACGGGGCAGTTCATCTCCGACAGTGAAGTAATCAAGAGCGTGCCCTACTTCGAGGACAGGGTGCTGGATTCGCTGGCCGTTATCAGGCCATCAGCCAGGCGCAATCTTACCCCGTCACTCAAGGAGCTCAGAGCGTCCGGTGCCGGGGTGATCATCGCGGTGATGGGCAGGCTGTCAGTCACGGAGGCACAGCAGCTAGCTGCCTGCCGGGCGGACGGCAGCCAGGGGATCGCGCTCCTGCTCGAGGTATCAAGCTGGGCGGACGCGACCGTCCGGGCAGCGGGGAGCATGAGCACGCAAGGCGGCACGGCCAACGGCGACGGGCAGGTTGCCAGCAGCGCGCCCGGCACTCGGAGCGGAGCTACCGACGGCCCGATCGTCGACGACACAGTCGCAGCGCCGATCCCGCAGCAAATGCCCGGCGACGCGACTGCCGCAGCTACCCGCGACCCGGCAGGCCGCGCTGAGAACGCCGCGGCCGCCGCAGTACTGCGCAGCGCCGGCTGGCACGTCACAACCATCGACGCCAGCACACCGCTAGCTGTTGCCTGGCAACGACTGCCAAGGGGAGCCGAGATGCTCGTCGCCGCGGTGGGTCGGCCCGACGGGTCACCCGCATGAACCGCATCGCCATCACGGCGGCAGTAGCCGTGCTGGTGGCCTCGCTTTCGATGAGCTCGGTTATCGCCACTGGCGCGTGGATAGCGACCGGCGCCGGTGCCATTGTCATCGTCGCGGTTGCCGGAGGACTGACCAGACTGGCGAGGTTGCCTGCCGCGGTCGTTGCCACATTCCTGGTCCTGATCGCGCTTGTCCCGATGCTCACCAGGCCCGGCTGGCCGGACCGGAGCGCCGCGCTGGTGATACTTGTCATCACCGCTCTCAGCGCTACCGGCGCCCGCATCTTCCGCGGATTCGCCGTTCTGGCCAGCTATGTTGCCGCGCTGCTGCTCTACCTCAACGTGACGTTCGCGCACGAGTCTTCCCTCGGCCATCTCATTCCGAGCGACAACTCCATTCACGCCCTCGCCGCGCTCTGGCATGCTGCGTTCGCTGAGTTCCAATATGCACCGCCGGTACCTGACCAGCAGGCCGTCAGCCTGGTGACAGCCGCCGGCATCGGAGCCGTGGCTATCGCGGTGGACATTCTGGCTGTCCGGCTCCGGCGACCGGCGGTCGCCGGGCTGCCGTTGCTGCTGTTGTTCAGCGTGCCTGTCGCCAGCAACCTGAAGGTCTTCGGCGCACCGCAGATGATCGTGTTCGCAGCCAGCCTGGCTGCTTACCTCGCTCTGCTGTCGGCCGACGGCCGGGAGCGGCTGCGACTGTGGGGCCGGCTCGTGACTTTCCGGCACATCCAGTCCGCTGACGAGACCGGGTCAGGACCGGACACCAGGGAACTCAGCGCCTCTGGCCGGCGGATCGGCCTTGCGGCCGTTTGCCTGGCGATCATTATCCCGGTCGTCCTCCCCTCCATGCGCGTCAAGGATGTATTCGGCACATCCGATAACGGCACCGGTCACCAGGCAGGCGGCAGCAGTGCGGCCCTTTCGCCGCTGCTGAATCTCCGCAATGTGCTGGAAGGCAAGCCGCAGCCAGTGTTGTCGTACACGACCACGGCCAAAGACCCCGGCGAGCAGTACTTCCAGGTGTACGCGGTGAATTACAGCGGCCGGCAGAATGCCTGGCTGCTGCCCTCGTACCAGAACTTCAAGACAGTGAACGGGTCGAAGCTGCCGTTGGCAGTGCCCGGAATTGAGCACACGACGACGGCCAGCAAGGTGACGACAACGGTCACGATCAGCAAGCAGGATAGCGGCTACGCTGTCCTGCCGATGCCGTACGCCCCTTCCCAGCTGCACGTCCGCGACACCGGCTGGCGTGAGACAGCCGGAACTCTGATGGTGTTCAACCCCGGTATGGCGATGGCGAACCTGCACTACACAGTGCAGAGCGAGGAAGTTAATCCACAGGCGACCCAGATCAAGAACGTTCAGGCGCCGAACGACATCGCCGCCCAGTACGGCGGGTACACCGGGCCCGATCTCGCCCAGCTGCATGCCATCGCTTCCGCGCACACTGGTGGCGCTGAAACCCCACTGGCCGAAGCCCAGGATCTGGAGAACTGGTTCCAGTCGTCCGCCTTCAGCTACAGCCTGAAGCCGGATCTGCCCCAGAAAAACTGGCTGCTGCCCTTCCTCAACACAGTTCACCGCGGCTTCTGCGTCCAGTTCGCGCAGGCATTCGCGATCCTCGCCCGAGTCCTCGGGATTCCTGCGCGGATCGCCATCGGCTATACCGGCGGCACCCAGGAAGCCGGCCAGACCTGGCAGGTAACCACTGCAGACGCGCACGCCTGGCCAGAGCTCTACTTCTACGGGTACGGCTGGCTGCGGTTCGAGCCAACGCCCAGCGGCTCGCATGGCCAGGGGACGGCCGAGGTACCCGGCTACGCGGGCGGCGACCCCAGCGGCAGCAGCCAGATAGGGAACTCCACCCCGCACAACCCGTCAACCAGCCTCACCGGCCCCGGCCGGAAACTCAACGGGAAACTGCCCCCTAACCGCAATGTGGCACTCGCGCAATCCGGCGCCGCTAGTCCAGCCGAGCGCCCCGGCTCAAAGCTCTGGCTCGCAATTGCCATCCCTGCCGCCTTGTTCCTGCTCATCGCGTGGCCAGCGCTAACCCGGCTGCTGACAAGGCGCCGCCGTTGGCTGAGCGCGTCTAGCGACGCGGCGATCGCCCACGCTGCCTGGCGGGAACTGACCGACGACCTGGCAGACTACGGGCTCGGCTGCGCTCCGGGCGAGACACCGCGCGCCGTCGCACGACGGGTGACGAGACAGGCGCGCCTGGACGAGACGGCAGCCAAGGCACTCAGCAGACTCGCGGCAGCGGAGGAGCGTGCCCGGTATGCGCGGTTGCCAGATCCGGGTGCGGGTCTTAAGGCCGCCGCAGTCACCGTGCGGCGGGCGGTTGCTTCCTCGGTGGCGCGGCAGCAGCGGTTGCGCGCCAGGCTTCTGCCTGCTTCCACTTTGCTGGTTGCGAAGCACCTGTTCCAGCGCGCCAGCGAAATGCTGGGCTGGCTGGACTCGTCATGGCCGGCTCTCGAGCGCCAACTCCGCAGAACACGCCGCGCAGAATAAAACGGGCAAGCGGAACGTACCCAAGTGGAAGCGGCTACCGCCGCATCGAATCCGGCCGCGCGGCACGGGCCAAGCCTTACGGCTACCGGTTATTGCCCTCCTGACGCCGCCGCCAGCGCTCCTCAAGACGTTCCATGAGGCCGCTGTTCGCGGCCGCCTTCGCCGCGGCTTTACGATCCCGGCGCCGCTTGCGGTCGGTTAGCATGCCCACCATCCGCCGGTAGCTGACGATGGCCATAATGCCGCTGAGCAGCAGAACCGCGACGCCTGCCGCCACGAGCCACTCGTACTTCAGGAAGATCCCCGCGACCACCATGGCGACGCCCAGCAGGAATCCCACCGCGGCCTGGACGACCCGGCGCCTATAGTGAACTTTGGGATCTTTCGCCCGCATTGCCCGAGCAAGCCGCGGATGCTCGGCATAGAGCGCCTGCTCAATCTGCTCGAGCTGACGCTGCTCGTGCTCAGAGAGCGGCACTGTGCCTCCCATCAACCAG
>Ga0335075_10007515_pt1 | contig 16774 bp, 12 predicted proteins | sample Lox_Sample_24_FD_206723 | JGI IMG/M metagenome (GOLD analysis project Ga0335075, IMG submission 206723) | Soil microbial communities from Loxahatchee National Wildlife Refuge, Florida, United States - Lox_Sample_2.4 | ecosystem: Environmental > Terrestrial > Soil > Wetlands | place: USA...
ACGCTTCGAGGAAGCGTCGCGAACCCGACGTTCTCCGAGGCGGAGGCGATCAGGTGCGGCTGACGGTCTGGCTGGTCCGGACGCGCTCTTCCAGGCGGTGCAGCGCTTCGAGGATGAGGTCGGCGCACTCCGCATGGGAAAAACACGAAGAATTCAGCACGACATCGAAGTTCTGCGGATCGCGCGGGTCTTTCAGGAAGTGGTCCTTGATAAAAGCGATGCGCTCGCGGTCGATTTGATCGATCTGGGCGTCGGCGTCGGCGCGTGAGATGCCGCGTTCGCGGCTGAGGCCCAGCACGCGATGCTCGCGGTCGGCGACGATGCGTACGCGCAGCGTCGTCGCTCGCGGCAGAATGAACGGCGATCCCCGGCCGACGATGATGCACGAGCCGTGCGCCGCCAGCGAGAGGATGATCTGAACCAGGTGCCGCACGTAAGCATTCGTGCTGATGCTTGGCTCTTGGCCGAACGCTCCGGCGCATTCGGTGAGCCAATGCATCTGCCTTTCGTCCACGCTCTCCAGCAGCTGGGTGCGCAGATGCATCTCCTGGGCGATGCGCTCCAACAGGGCGTGATCGTAGACCGGCCAGCCGAGGTGATTGCCGACCTCGGTGGCGATGGAGGTACCGCCGGCGCCGACTTGCCGGCTGAGGGCGATCGTCAAAACCGGCGAGTCGGGCGTCAGACGGGCCTCCTCGTGAGACTTGCGATAACTGTTGGCGTGGACGATGCTCTCGGCCATCGCCCGCGCCGAATGGGAATGCCGATGCGTCATGATGCCCCCAAGCCTGAACACACATCGTAGGTCAGGCTTTCCAGCCTGACGGTCAGGCTGGAAAGCCTGACCTACGATGTCAACAATGGGCGAAGTGGGCGTGACGCGGATGCTCGATGGCCTCGTAGTCCTGCAAGGACATGCGGATGGCCTGTTCGTGGTCCGGTCCCTCGAAAACGATGCTGTCGTCCGCGGCAAGGCTCTCGTCCATGATGGTCGGCACCTGATAGAGACTGCCGAACGGCGGCACGGCGCCGCGCTCGCAGTCGGGGAAGAGGCGATCCATTTCCGCCTCGGGTGCCAGGGCAACCTGCGGATCGCCGAGATCCTCACGGAGCTGCTCAAGGTCAATGTGATGCGTGGCCGGCAGCACGGCCAGCATGTGTCCCTGCCCGGTCCTCAGAAGCACGGACTTGGCCACCTCCCGGCCTTTGACGTGCAAGGCTTGTGCCATGCGATTGGCCGTGTAGGTGCGGCGGTGCGGCAGCCGTTGAAAGGGAATGTGTCGGCTGACCAGTAAATCATCGAGTCTCATGGTCTGCATCCTCCAACCAAAGGCCAAAGATGTCTCTCCGTATCCGATCGGAACATGTGATCGCATCGGAGAGGCCAGGTGTCGAGGAATTGGAGACAAAGTGCGCGACGGTGCGCGAGAGACGACGGACGTTTCTTCCCTCAGAATAGTCGTTCTGACCGGGATTGCAAGATGGCCGCTTGCGGCTGAGCGCTAGACCGCAAGCGATTCATTGTCCGGAAACGTCTCCAGCACAGCCTGATCGGTGCGATCGATGTCCTCCGGATCGCACAACAAGTCCACTCCGCGGAACGGCTCGCGTCCCTCACCGAAAAGCGGACGACTTTACTCCGGAATGAATCCGAGGATGCGGAAGGGGACGCCCACGCCCGCCCGGTTCAGGAGCATTTCCGAAACCCCCACGGTTTCCTAAACCCTTTTCGGATTTCTGACCTAGCGAGAACGACTTCATCGAGAGTATGGTTGCCGCCAAGATCACCTCCGTCAAGGAAGGATGGAGAAGAGATGAGGCACAGGTATGTCCTACTGATTGGGGCGTTTCTCACCCTGGTGTGCGTCCAGTTGTTCCAGGGTTGTCAAATCGCCAGCCCCATCTCAAGCAGTCAATTGATAAGGCACCCCGATCCCCTCCAAGAGGAAATCCGGAAACAGCGCTCCGAACGTCAGAGCAACGGGCTCTCGACCGTGTCACCCGCTCCTGTACTCAAGTATGTTCCTCTAGGCACCTCTATCGAAGAAGCGCAAAAAGTGATGGCGTCGCATGGTTTCGAGTGCTCTCCAAGTGACAACGCCGCTCATCCGCGTTTGGTCTGCAAAGCTTCCCGGAACATCGGCTTCATGGTTGCGGAGGTTATCCGGGTGATCCTCTATCATGAGGAAGGCAAAATCACGAATGTCGAAGTAGCCACCTATCTGGATGGCCCGTGAGCCGGTTCGTCGGACGATTCAGCTATAGTTGGCTCCTCGTTTCATTACTTGTCGGCGAGATCGGACGGCTTTACGCCCTTCTTGTAAGACTCCCTGAAGGAGCGCGGCTTGTATTCGCCGACGATCGCCACCTTCGACCTGGCCGGTATCTTGCCCTCCATGCCGACGGCCCAGTACGCGGCGTTGACGAGCAAGCGACGCAGCCCTTCGCTCTGGAGATCTTGCGACGCGCCCATCGTCGTCGTGAAGACGCGGCCGGTCTTGTCGCCGGTTCCCTGGTACGTCTTGGTCCAGGCGATCGGCATCATGGGATCGTTCTTCTTGGCGTCCTTGCCTTCGGCGGGCGGATCGTCCGGCTTCATGCCCTTGAGTACCTGACCGAGAACGAGTGGTTTGCTGTCGCCGGGCAGAGGTAGATTCACCTTGTAAACGTCGGTCGGACCCCAGATGTCGCCGTCCTTGATACCGCGTAGGATGGGATTGCCCTTCTCGTCCTTGACGAGAATGCCGCGCGTGCTCTGCGAGCCGTGATGGCCCCAGTGGGCGACCCAGGTTTCGCCGAGAACCTGCCGGCCGAAGCCGCCGTTCCACTCCTTGTTGCCGCCGGACGAATATTTCGCATAGGTCTTGCTGCTCTTGAGGCTGAAGGCGTGCGTCGCCGTGCGCATGCCGATAATGGGCCGGCCCGACTCGACGTACTCGACGATGTGTTTCATCTGCTCGTCGGGGAGGTTGCGGAAGCGCGTGAAGAGGATCATGAGGTCGGCATTCTTGAGCGCTTCCAAGCCAGGGATATTGTCGGTCTTGTTAGGGTTTATAGTGCCGTCCGAGGGATCGATGGCGAACAGTACCGTGCATTTGAAGCCGTGGTGCTTGGCGAGGATCTTGCCGAGCTGCGGTAACGCTTCCTCGGAGCGATACTCCTCGTCGCCGCTGACCAGAACAATGTGCTTGCCCTTGCCAGGTCCGTCGGAACCCTCATAAACGACCCAGGGATCGCGGGCGCGAAGATCGCCGGCGCGAAGACTGCCGACAAGAAGCACAACGGTTAGGGCTGCAAGGGTGAGACGGTAGGTTCGTGTTTTCGCTGTCATGGATGCATCCTCAAACAAGGGTTTCGTTGCTGCCCACGCCGCTTGCGGCTTAGCGAGGCGGCGACGAACGCTAAGCCGCAAGCGGCTCACCAGATCACCACGGGTTTCGGATTGAGTCGGCGACGCGCCGCGTCGGGCGGCGCGGCAAACGCCTCGAAGAACTCCGGCATGTTGTACAGCGGGCCGAGCACGCGGAAACGCGGCGGCGAATGGAAATCCGTGCGCACCCGGCGGCGCAGCTCCTCGTCGCGCAGGGCGGCGCGCCAGAGCATGGCATAGGACAAAAAGAAACGCTGCTCCGGCGTGAAGCCGTCGATCTTCACGGGCGCCGGCTTGTCCTTCAGCGTTTTCTTGAAGGCGAGATAGGAGATTTTCAGACCGCCCAGGTCGGCGATGTTTTCGCCCAGCGTCATCTCGCCGTTGATCTTCAAATCGTCGATGGGGACGTACTTGCTGTACTGCTCGGCGATCTCCTGGGCGCGCTCCTTGTAAGTGCGGGCGTCTTGCGGCGTCCACCAGTCGCGCAGATTGCCGTCGGCGTCGAACTTGCGGCCCTGATCGTCGAAGCCGTGCGTCAGCTCGTGGCCGATCACCATGCCCATCGCGCCGTAGTTGACGGCGTCGTCCGCCTTGGGATCGAAGAACGGCGGCTGCAAAATGCCGGCGGGAAAGACGATCTCATTGAAGTTCGGATTGTAATAGGCGTTGACGGTCGGCGGCGTCATGCCCCATTCCGTGCGATCGACCGGCTTGCCGATCTTGTCCAGGTCGAAGCGCGTCTCAAACTCGCTGGCCTGCATCACATTCAGGGCGTAACCGTCGCGGTCCACGGCCAGGCCGGAGTAGTCGCGCCACTTGGCCGGATAGCCGATCTTCACCGCCATCGCATCGAGCTTGCGCAGCGCCTCCTCGCGGGTTTTCGGCTGCATCCAATCGAGCTTGGCCAGCCGCTCGCGCAGCGTGCCCTTGAGGTTGGCGACCAGCGCCTCGGCCTTGTTCTTCGCCTCCGGTGGAAACGCCTTCTCGACATAGAGCTGGCCCAGCGCCTCGCCGAGCAGGCTGTCGGTAGACTGCACGATGCGCTCCCAGCGCGGCAGGTTGCGCGGCGTGCCGGTCAATACGGTGCCCTTGAAATGGAAATTTTCCTCGACGAACGGCGAGCTGAGCTTGTCGGCGTAGCTATTGAGCAGCTTCCAGCGCAGATACACTTTCCAATCGTCCACCGGCGTCTTGACGAGCATTTCGCCGACTTCCTTGAGGAAGTCCGGCTGGCCGACGGTCAGCTCTTTCAGATCCCCCAGCCCCAGCGCCTGGAAGTACGGCTTCCAGGAGACGCCGGGCGTTTCCTTTTCCATGTCGGCGACGCTCATCAGGTGATAATTGCGGTGCGGATCGCGCAGATCGACGCGCGCCCGCGACGCCTTGGCCAGCCGCGTCTCGAAGGCCAGCACCGTCTTCGCCTGGCGCTCGGCCTCCTCGTGCGTGTCGCCGAGAAGCTCGAGCATCTTCGCCACATGGACGACATATTCACCGCGGATCTTCTTCAGCCGCGCGTCGTCCTTGAGGTAATAATCGCGGTCGGGCAGGCTCAGTCCGCCCTGGGAAAACTCGGCGATGACGCGGCGGCTGTCCTTCAAATCCGGCGTCGAGGCGAAAGCAAAGCCGGCGAAGGAGCGAACCATGTGCATGCGCGCCAGGGCAGGCAGCAGCTCCTTCGCGTCCTTGAGGGCGGCAATGCGCTCCAGCTCGCTCCGCAATGGCTTGACGCCCTGTTCGTCGATTTTCTTCTCGTCCATGCCGCTGCGATAAAAGGCGCCGACCTTGCCGCGGATGCTGTCCTTTGCCGCGTCCTTGGCTGCCGCCTCGAGAATTTTGCGCAGCTGCTCGCGATTACTCTTGGCCAGCAGAGTGAACACGAAGACGGCGGGGCGATCCGGGGGGATGTCCGTCTCGGCGATCCATTTACCGTTGGCGTACTGGTAAAAGTCCTCCCAGGATTTGCGTAAGGGATCCATGCCGGCGGTGTCGATGCCGCGCCAGAGCCGCGGCTCCCTGGTTTTCGCCTCCTCGGCGCGGCTCAGCGCAAGGATGACGGGCGGCACAAGCAATAGAACCAGTGAAATGCGGCGAAGCGTCACGATTTCCCTCCATTGAAGCAGGAATGCGTTTCAACAGGATCGCCTCCAGGCGCGATTGTATAGGACGTAAGGGGGACCGCAAGGAGGCGTCAAATAGCATCCGCATCGATTTGGGCAATCCGGGTAGCACCGGAAAAGAAAAGATGCTAGAATTTAATTCGAGGGTTGATTCGTTCCGTCCGCAAGCTTGCTCTCCCCTAATCGCTCTCTCCCAACCTGTACGAGGGCTTAGTTCCTCGTGGGATTTTACATGGAAGTTTTGTCCTCCCCAGAGTTGAGGGGGTTGCTGTGTTAAACTCTGTTCACGATCGGAATCGTTTCGCCCGTCTTTTTGGTGTCTTTGTTCACCCGCCTATCTCCACTCGCCGGCTGTTCCTGGCATCGCTGGTCGGCGTGTTCGTGGGTTTTTGGCCTGCCGTTGCTGCCGAGCCAAAGGTCGAGGCGCCGCCAACTTCGGCGGCGCAGCTCGTGACCGGCTCCCTGGTCATTGTCGGCGGCGGCGGCTTGCCGGACTCCATCCGTGATCGCTTTGTGCAGCTGGGCGGCGGGAAAAAGGGCCGGTTGGTCGTCATTCCCACCGCCAGCGACCTGGCCGATGACGCGCGCATCGAGCGCATCCACTCCTACTGGGAAAGCATGGGGTTCGGATCGGTGAAGATGCTGCACACCCACGATCCCAAGCAGGCCGATGAGCCGTCGTTCGTCAAACCGTTGACGGAGGCGACGGCGGCGTGGATGAGCGGCGGCGATCAATCGCGGCTGGCCAGCGCCTATCGCGGCACGGCCGTCGAGAGAGAATTACGCCGTCTGGTGGCGCGCGGCGGCGTCGTCGGCGGCACCTCGGCCGGCGCCGCTGTCATGAGTGCCATCATGATTACCGGCGGCAGTACGCAGGCGCGCGTCGGCCAGGGGTTCGGCCTGTTGCCGGAAGACGTGGTCATCGATCAGCATTTCCAGAACCGCAAGCGCCAGAAACGTCTTCTCGGCGTGCTGGCCAGCCATCCGCGCTGTCTGGGACTGGGTATTGACGAGCAGACCGCGCTGGTTGTGTGCGGCCATCGCTTCACGGTGGTGGGCAGGGCCAACGTCTCGATCTGTATGCCGCCGTCGGATCGCGACAAGGACAGCATAACCCTGCTCAAAGATGGTGAGGCTGGCGATCTGCTTCAGCTGACGCGCAGCCTCATGTCACGGCTCAAGGTGCCGGGAACGAGCAAGCCGTTGCTGTCCAAGACGACCAGCGCGACCACGCCTTGATCGAGCCGAATTACTGTGGCACAGAATTGAATCACGAAAACACGAAAGAGGAAAAACATTAAAGAATGGAATGCCTTGCTTTCCCTTGTCTTCCTCTTTTTCGTGTTTTCCTTCTTTCGTGTTTTCGTGATTCAATTTTTGTGCGGAACTAACTTGCCGGTGTAATAGGTTCGTCTTATCTCTGCATCTTTCGCGGTCCCGTTTCCAGCACCGGCACCGTGTCGAGCAGTTCGCGCACCACATCCAGCGCGTGCTTGCCCTCGACCTCGGCTTCCGGCCGAACGATCAGGCGATGCCCAAGCACCCCAGGAGCGACGTCCTGCACGTCTTCATGCGTGAAGTAATGCCGGCCATCCAGCATGGCACGCGCGCGGGCGCAGCGCAGCAGACACAGCGCCGCCCGCGGACTGGCGCCGAGAGTCAGGTCCGGATGCTCGCGGCTGGCCTCGGCCAGATCGATGATGTATTCCAGCAGCGTATCCTCGCCATGCACATTGGCCACCTGCCACTGAATGTCGAGAATTTGCTCGGCGGTGAACAGCTGCTCGGTCGCCGCCACCGGATGACTGTACAGACGCAGCATGGCCATCTCGTCGCGGCGCCGCGGATAGCCCATCTCGACGCGCAGCAGGAAGCGATCAAGCTGGGCTTCCGGCAGCCGATAGACGCCTTCGTGCTCGATGGGATTTTGCGTGGCCAGCACCATGAACGGCTGCGGCAGCGGCAACGTGGTGCCCTCGATGGTGACCTGGTTCTCCTGCATCGCTTCGAGCAAGGCCGACTGCGTTTTCGCCGGGGCGCGGTTGACCTCGTCGGCCAGCAGCACCTGACAGAAAATCGGCCCTTTGCGCAGGACAAACTCGTTCTGCTTGCGATCGAAAATGTAGGTTCCGGTCACGTCGGAGGGCAGCAGATCGGGGGTGAATTGCAAGCGCTGATACTGCGTGCCGAGGACGTGCGCGAACGTCTTCGACAGCGTCGTCTTGGCGACACCGGGCACGCCTTCGAGCAAAACGTGTCCGCCGGCTAACAGCGCGATGAGAAACTGATGGGTTACGTCCTCCATGCCGACGACGACCTTGCCGATCTCGGCGACGACGCGATCGCGCAGATCGCGCATGCGCGGCGCCAGCTCGCGCAGCGCCTCGGCGTTTGTCGTGCTGTTCAACCCCGGATCGCCAGCCATGCTGTTCGCTCCATGAATTAGCCCCAGATGAACACAGATAAACACAGAAAAAACTACATTACATCTCTTTTTTTCTCATCCGTGTTTATCTGTGTTCATCTGGGGCTAATTCCTTACGAGCCTTCGCTCGCCAATCACGTCAAGCGAATCGTGCCATCTCGCAAAGCGATTTTCAATTCTTCCAGCTCGCGCAGCCAGCGTTTCAGCGCCGAGGGAGGGATGCGTACCGGCGCGTCGCCGCGCGCCAGCAACCACAACCTCGCGAAGCGCCGCTTGAAGCCCCAACGCGTCCGCCAGCTGCCATGCTTCATCTCCACGCGCGGCGGCCTGGCTCCCGTCAGCGGCAATCCGGACAGCTCGAACCATTCCCGCGCCACACGATGAGCCGTCTCCCAGACGTTGCCCGAACGCAAGAGCGCACGCCGCCGCTGTTCCAGAAGCGATACCCGCGGCTCATGCTGACGGACCGCCTCCTCCAGCACGAGGGTCGCCGGTTCCGGTCGATGCCGGCTCCGCCACAGGAAGCGATAGCCCAGGAACAGGACCGCCGCCAGCGTCAGCAGGTAGATGGCATTGCGAACAACGCCTGGACGTCCGCCGGGCAGATTGTCCATTCCCTCCAGGAGCCGGCTATTGAAGTAATCGTTGTCTTCCATGTTGGCGATGGTCTTGTCGATGGCGGCGACGATGGCCGGCTCCGAGCCGAGCGACGGTTTCAGCGGCACCGTCTTGAGGGGAACCTCGAAATCCGTGCGGATGGCGCCGTCATTCCAGAACAGCACCTTGTTGCGCTGACCGGTGAGCTGCTGGAGCGCGTCCGGGTTGTTGGCAGTGCGGAGCGCCTCCATCGGCGTCGAAACTCCGCCACGCAGCCAGTGCAAACAGTTAGCGGCAAACTCCAGATTGCCGTTATCGCGCGGCAGGATCATGCGATTGATGAAAATGCTGTGGTCGGCAAGGACCAGGACGCGCCCCTTGCCGACCGCGCCGCCGACCGCGAAGAGTGGAGAAGAGCCCCGCCCCCCCAAAGGATCAATCAGGAAAGACTCCTCGACGCAGCCGACGGGCAGCCGAGCGAGGCGGTGGATTCCCCACGGCAGTCCCCATCGGCTTCTTTGTCTTTCTAATTGCGAGGGAGCATTGGTTGCGAGGCGGAAGTTCTGTTGATCGGGAGAGGGAGCGTGGAATAGCGACGGCCGGCTTCCCGCGCCCACTAGGGCTGCTAATGCACCGAGGAAGCTCGTGCCGTCACCGAGCGGGCTAGAAACCGTGATCGGCAGCACCAATGGACAAAACGGATTGCCTTCGTAAACTTCGCTCCCGAGAGGAAGGTGCAGTTTTTCGCCTGTCACCCTCACGCCGGCCAGCTGCTTCAGCATCTCGCCTGCCTCGCCGTCGGTTGCGTGGTCCGTGGCGATCAGTACCGCGCCACCCTGTTTGACAAAATCCCGCAGCCCTTTGGGGAAATGGCCTTTCGACAAACAGCTCGGATCGCCCAGTACGATGAGCAGCGATTCGCTGGGATTCGCGTGCAGGTCCGCGAAGTCGTTCAGCGGCTGGAAGCGCAATTCAAAGAGTAACCGGCGGAACGCGTCCATCCGCTGAGCGTAAGGCGGCTCGTCGAGGGGAGAGAGGCCGGCGGGGAGCTGCTTCAAGCCGCCGGGCAGCTGCGGCCTCTGAGCGATGCAGGGTGGGACGATCACCAGGGCCAACAGTCCGAGGACGAGAGCGCAGGGAGCAGCGGGGCGGCAACGTGTCATGGGGCTGTCACTCCCGCCAGATAACAGAGAGCCTGCCGGGCATCGCTCAGCTCCTCTTGCGAGAGGGCTTCACCGGCGGGAGCGTAGCGGGCCTGCTCGTAGAAACACGCCAGCATCTCGGCGGCCTGACGGCGGGCGGGATTGCCGCTGTCTTGCTCGGCGAGGCGCTCGGCCAGCTCGCGATGATGGCAGGTGCCGGCAGAAGGACCAATACAGAGCAGGGCCAGGTACTCGAATGCACGGATCACATCCTGCCGCGTCGCGACGGCGCCCGGCGCCACCGGCCAGGAACCCAGACGCCACGAGTCCGCCTCGACGGAGCCGGTTTGTGCTTGCGAGCGTGCGGCCATTTTGCACAACAACACCACGATTGTGGCGAGCATGACCATCGACATCAGAGGCAGCGCGGCATCGCGGTCCGCAGCTCGCTCCGGCGCGGATGGCAAGGAATTGCCAAAGCTGGGCAGCGAAGAGGACTCACGGAAAATCGACTGCACTTCGTCCCAGGCGCCGCGTTGCTCATGCACAAGCTCGCCTACCTTCGACAGATAATTCGACAACCCCATCGCCGGCTCGCCGACGTTCATATCGGAGAAATCGGGCTGTCGCATGGAGCGCAGCAGCTCGGCGAGTGGAGCGCTCTCCTCGGCCGGTCCCAGCTCGTTGAGTGCTTTCAGCACGTCGCCGCCGACATCGTCGAGGTGCTCGATCATCCATTTCGTGGTTTCTTCCTGCATGCGGTCCAGAAGGGAAGGCTCCGCATTATCCGCCGCTGCAAGAGACGGGGTTGCGCTGGAGGAGCTAGGCATCGGGGAGGAAGGCGGAATCGGAGGGGCGGGACCGCGGCCATTGAGAAGGACGGACCCGTTGAAAGACGGGTCTTTGTGTTGGACGCGTTCGGCCCAGCGGCGGAGAATGTCGATTTGCCGCTGATCCAGCTTCTGGTGCGCCGCCGCCTGCTCGAGGAATTTATGCCATCCCTGGTCCTGCCCCAATCCCTCGCCCCGCAGTAATTTCTCGCGCAGCTGGCGCAGCTCCTCCTCCGGGAGGTGTTGGATGTTCTTGAGGAATACGGGATCCTTGAGCAAACCCTGAACCTGATCTTGCAGCTGGTGCAGCTCGTGCAGCTGTTGCAAGCGCTGGGCCATCATCTCCTGGGGATTGTCCAGATCGAGGCCGCCCGGCAAGTCGTGATGCGATTGCTTAACTGGCCTCGTGCGAACCACATTGAAATGTGTTCGGAGCCGAGGCGGCTGCGCCGTTGCGATCGGAGGAGCAGGTAAGAAGGGAACAATCAGAAGCAGCCCCGGCCAGAATCGCTTGTTCATGAGGCTTGCTCCCTGCGCTGGAGAGATGATCGTGAAGGCGGTTATCCAGGTTAAACAGCTCGACGATCCAGCAAACCTTTTGCATTTTAGGGTGGTCTGGAACGGATTGCAAGCAGCCGGCGCGCGTCGATTCCTGCAACTTAGCTCAGTCCCGATAGGTATCATTTCGGGCCGATTGCCGGGCGCTGGATCGACGGCGGGCGACGTGGCTTTACCTTCCTCGCCGGCTCCGGTACGCTAACAACGTTCTCGGATCGGTGCCCTGTATCGGAATGCGTTGGGCTGTCGAAAAAGAAGGATGGCATGGCAGAACAGTACATCTACACGATTGAAAATCTCACCAAGGCGTATGGCAAGCGCGAGGTGCTCAAGAACATCTGGCTGGCGTTCTATCCCGGCGCCAAGATCGGCGTCATCGGCAGCAACGGTGCCGGAAAAAGCAGCCTGCTGCGCATCATGGCCCAGGAAGACAAGGACTTTCTCGGCACCGCTCGCCTGACGCCCGGCTTCAGCGTCGGCTTCGTGCCGCAGGAGCCGCGCCTCGACGAATCTACCGACGTGCGCGGCAACCTCGAACAGGCCGTCGCGCCGGTCCGCGCCCTGTTACAACGCAGCGAAGACCTCGGTATGAAGTTCGGCGAGTCTCTCTCGGATGACGAGATGGAGAAAGTGCAGGCCGAGTTCGATCGCGTGCAGGACGCCATCAACGCCGTCAACGGCTGGGATCTGGATCGCCAATTAGAGATCGCCATGGACGCGATGCGGCTGCCGCCCGGCGACGCCCAGCCGCACACGCTCTCCGGCGGTGAGCGGCGGCGCCTCGCCCTGTGCAAGGTGCTGCTGCAACGGCCCGGCCTGCTGCTGCTGGATGAGCCGACCAATCATCTCGACGCCGAGTCGGTGGCCTGGTTGGAGCGGCATTTGCAAGAGTATCAGGGCACCGTGGTGGCCGTGACGCACGATCGCTACTTCCTCGACAATGTCGCCCAGTGGATTCTGGAGCTGGACCGCGGCCAGGGCATTCCCTGGAAGGGCAATTATTCGTCGTGGCTCGATCAGAAGCAGGCCCGCCTGGCGAAGGAGGAGAGGCAGGAATCGGCCCGCCGCAAGGCGCTGGCTCGCGAGCTGGAATGGGCGAAGATGGCTCCGCGCGCTCGCGTCGCCAAGAGCAAGGCCCGCCTCAGTGCCTACGAGAAGCTGGCCGCCCAGGAATACGAGGAGCGCGAGGACGAGCTGGTCCTGCAAATCCCGCCCGGACCGCATCTCGGCGACGTAGTGGTGCGGGCCGAGAACGTCCGCAAGGGCTTCGGCGACAATCTGCTGATGGAGGACATGAATTTCGATCTGCCGCGCGGCGGCATCGTCGGCATCATCGGCCCCAACGGCGCCGGCAAGACGACGCTGTTTCGCATGATCGTCGGTCAGGAGAAGGCGGACGGCGGCACGCTGCGCGTCGGCGACACGGTGGTGCCGGCCCACGTCGATCAGAACCGCGACACGCTCGACAACAGCAAAACCGTGTTCGAGGAGATCACCGGCGGCGTCGATCACCTGATGCTGGGCAAGCGCCGCGTCGCCTCGCGCGGCTACGTGTCGCGCTTCAATTTCAAGGGTCCGGATCAGCAGCGCAAGGTCGGCGAGCTGTCCGGCGGCGAGCGCAATCGCGTCCATCTCGCCAAGCTGCTGCGCCGCGGCGGCAACCTGCTGCTGCTCGACGAGCCGACGAACGATCTCGACGTGGACACGCTGCGAGCGTTAGAAGAGGCATTATTGAATTTCGGCGGCTGTGCCGTCGTCATCAGCCACGATCGCTGGTTCCTCGACCGTATCGCTACCCACATACTCGCTTTTGAGGGCGACAGCAAAACGGTGTGGTGCGAGGGCAATTACCAGACGTATGAGGCGCAGCGCAAGCAACGGCTGGGACAGGAGGCGGACCAGCCGCACCGGATTCGGTACAAGAAGCTGCACCAATGAGCAAAGGCGACGTTCCGGAGATACGCAGCGAGGTTGCTTTTTTTCGTTAGCCCAGCCCTGAAGGGCTGGGGAAATCGGCAGGGTGAATATGTTCTTGAGGGCTTTAGCCCTTTGTGGGACGGGCAAGGGCTGAAGCCCTCGCCGAGGGGCTAAAGCCCCTCATTGTTTCGACGCGGGACGCATACCCAGCCCTAAAGGGCTGGGCTAACGAAAAAAGACCAGCTACATTTCCGGCAACTTAGGGATGGCAGGGCACGGATCACGAATATGATGGAGCTTGTCGAAGTCACGAAAGTTTACAACACCGGAAGGACACCGGTGCATGCCGTGCGCGGCGTCAGCCTGACCATCGCCGCCGGCGAGTTCGTGTCCATTATGGGACCAAGCGGATCCGGAAAATCGACCTTGATGCACCTGCTCGGCGCCCTCGATACGCCGACCAACGGGCGAGCGTTGTTTCAGGGCCGCGATCTGCAAACGCTGTCGGATCGCGAGCGCTCACGATTTCGACGCACGAAGATCGGCTTTGTCTTCCAGTTTTTCAACCTGTTGCCGACATTGACGGCGGCCGAGAACGTGGCGCTGCCGCTCTTTCTCAATGGAGAAGCACGCGGCCGGGCCTTGAAGCAAGCGACCGCCGCGCTGGAGCGCGTCGGTCTGGGACATCGCGCCGAGCATCATCCGGAGGAGATGTCCGGCGGCGAAATGCAGCGCGTGGCCGTCGCCCGCGCCCTCGTTCTTGAGCCGGAAGCGGTGCTGTGCGACGAGCCGACCGGCAACCTCGATTCGGCCAACAGCCGCGACATTCTGAATCTGTTGCGCAGCCTGCCGGAGACGGGCCGGCGCAGCGTCGTCATGGTGACGCACGATCCGCAGGCCGCCGCCTACGGCGATCGGCTCATCCACATTCGCGACGGCCGGATCGCCGGTATCGATGAGCTGGCTCGCGACGGGCAAGCCGCTTGCGGCTTAGCGGAAGGCGCTCCACGCTAAGCCGCAAGCGGCTTCACGAGTACCCTCATGTTGACACTGCACCGCAGCTTGAGCGTTGGTTATCTGCGTCTGCACCCGACGCGGGCGGTGCTGATCGTCCTGAGCATCGCCCTGGGCGTGGCGACGCTGGTGGCCACGCGCATGCTCAATCAGAGCATCAACCAGCAAGCGCCCGAGTCCGTCAATCCGATGGCCAAGCTCGCCGATTTCGCCATCATGAACGCGCAGACCGGCGTGCCGCGGGCGCTGGCGGAGGAGATCGACAAGGCTGAGATCCCCGGCGTCCATGACACGGAGCCGATCGTCCTCGGCCGCATCACGCTGCCGCAGCTCGACAAGAACGGTCGATCCGTCTGGCTGTTCGGACTCGACTGGGCCAGCCGCTCGCGGCTTAACGCCAAGCGGCAAGCGGCTGAAGAGACCATCGAGATCCAGTGGCTTCAAGATCCCACTACGGCGGCCGGCGCGTCTCGCCTGGTCTGGGACCGGCTGCGCGGTCGCATCCCCGTCCTTGCCGGTGACAAGCTCGCGCAGGCTCTAAACCAGACCGGAAGCGGCGACGACAAGCCGTTTGAAGCCATTGCCTCCAGCAAACGCAGTAAGCTGTCGCTGCTCGGCACGGTCCATTTCAAGGATCTGACCGCCCTTCGCGACGGCAACTTCCTCGTCATGGATGTCCGCGATGCCGCCGGCCTGCTCTTCCCGCAGCGCAAGAACAACGTCAGTCAAATCAATATCCGCATCGAGCCGGGGGCGAATCGACAGCAGGTGCGCGAGCGCCTGAAAGAGTACGTCGGCGACCGGGCCGAGGTGCGCACCCTGGAATCGAACTACGAAGCCGTCCGCGACGTGACGGGCGGTCTGGAGCTGGGCTTTGACATCGGCGGCGCCATCGCGCTGGTGGTCGGTCTATTTCTGGTCTACAACGTCTTGTCGGTCAGCGTGGCCGAGCGGCGACACGACATCGGGATTCTGCGTTCAGTCGGCGCGACGCGCGGCCAGGTGGCGGGGCTGTTTCTGGGCGAGGCGGCGCTCTTGGGTTTGGTCGGCTCCGGGCTGGGTTTGCCGCTGGGCTGGGGTCTAGGTTGGCTGACGCTCTGGCCGCTCCTGCGGTTTCTCAACGACATAGCCTTCGTGATGGGAAAGCTGTCGCTTCAGGTTACACCGTCGCTTTTGGGTATGGCCTTGCTGGCCGGCGTCAGCACGGCCATGCTGGCGGCGCTGATTCCCGCCTTGCAGGCCGCCTCCGAGGAGCCTGCCGACGCGGTTCGCCGCGTGCCGCAAACACGGCGCCTCCGTCATCGCCTCCTGCACGTATCGAGTATTCTGCTTCTGGTTCTGGCCGGCGTCGGCTGCGTCGTCTGGCGCGAGCAGCTGCCGCGCCGTGCCGGCGTCTTTGCCGGCGCCGTGCTGCTGTTCGTTAGCGGGCTGGCTTTCATCCCCCTGGCCACCGAGCTGATGGGCCGGCTGCTTCGGCCGCTGGTGCGCTCCGTCCTGGGCCTGGAGGGGCGACTCGCCGCCGACAACCTGGTGCGCAGTCCCGGCCGCACCGGCATCGTCATCGCCGCCCTTGCCGCCACCGCCGGACTCGTCTTCGGCCTGGCCGGCTTCATCCACAGCACCAAGAAAACCATCTACAACTGGATCGATAACAAGGTCGCCGCCGATCTCTTCGTCACCTGCGGGGCCCCCATCGACGCCGCCAGCCTCGCGCAGCCAATGGAGGGCAATTTGCGCCACAAGCTGCTGTCGCTGCCGGATGTCGAGGCAGCCGTCGGCGTGCGCTTCCATATCCTCGATTTCCGCGACCGCATCATTTTCATGCTGGCCGTCGATACCGACAGTCTCGCCGCCGACAGCTCGCGTTCCATCGCGCGCAATCTCGCTCGCTATCCGCGCCTGCGCGAGGGCAGCACAGTCCTCGTCTCCGAGAACTTCGCCGCGCTGTACGGCGTTCATCCCGGCGATACCATCACCATCCGAGGACGCGACAGCACGTTGAAGCTGGAAGTGATCGGCACGATGGTCGATTACACCTGGAATCGCGGCACGATCCTCGTCGATCGCGCCTGGTTCAACAAGGTGTTCGGCGACGATCTGGTGGACATCTGGGACATTTACTTGCGCCCCGGCGCGGACGCGGCGGCGGTCCGCGACGAGATCGAGAGGAAGTGGGGCCGCCAGGATGCCCTGTACCCGGCGACACGGACGCACATGCACAAGAGCATCGAGGAGGGGATCGATCGCGTCTATCTGCTGGGCTACGCGCAGTTTTTCATCGTCGGCATCGTGGCGTTGCTGGGCGTGGTCAGCGCCCTGTTCATCTCGGTGTTGCAGCGCCGTCGCGAGCTGGGCTTGCTGCGGGCGGTGGGCGCGTCGCGCGGCCAGGTGCTCGGCACCGTGCTCGCCGAGGCGGCCTTGATGGGCCTGTTCGGGGCGCTGATCGGCTTCGCCTTCGGGCTGTTCATCGAGTGGTATACGATTCGTCTGCTGTTATTCGATGAGGCCGGCTTCGTCTTCCCGATGCTCGTAGCGTGGAAGCCGGCGGCTGTCGTCCTCGGTCTGTCGGTCGTGCTGGCGGCGCTCGTGGGTCTGTGGCCGGCGTATCATGCCACGCGGCTGCGCATTGCCGAGGCCATCGCCTACGAATGAGCCGACAGGGTTTTTCTTGAGTGCCGAAGGCGAACAGCGTACACTGTAAAAAGACGATACGAGCGATACTCTTGTCGTCGGCAAGGGTTGAAATTATCAGCCCGATGCGTCCACGAAGGCGAGCGGGGTTGCGTAAGCGCCCCGAGTATCTA